>Ga0187776_10000061_pt1 | contig 53892 bp, 49 predicted proteins | sample 0216_BV02_MP12_2_FD_132426 | JGI IMG/M metagenome (GOLD analysis project Ga0187776, IMG submission 132426) | Tropical peat soil microbial communities from peatlands in Department of Meta, Colombia - 0216_BV02_MP12_20_MG | ecosystem: Environmental > Terrestrial > Soil > Wetlands > Peat | place...
GATCCTAAGTCTGGTGCGTCTGCCAATTCCGCCACTTTCGCATGGGCATGTCCTATAAGTTACCTCATCCATCTCGAACGCACTAGCGGTCGCTACATTGGCCGGCGCGCGTCAAATCGAAAAGCTCGCTCATTCGTCTCGATGACAACATCGCTGAAGCCAGCGGTTTCCAGCCTCGAGCCGAAGCTCTTGGGATCGACGGGAATCAGCGTGTCATGAATGTGGAATAACCGCATCCGCAGGCTTTGCCGGCTGTCAACTCCTGCAAAGACGCCACCGGGCTTGAGCACTCGACAGACCTCGCGCAGCAGTCGATCCTGCAGTGCGGGTGAGGGAACGTGATGGAGCATGTTGAAGGACAGGGCAGCGGAGAACCCGGCGTCTACAAACGGCATAGTAGTGGCATCGCCGCGAATCACCCGCACGTTGCCGCCCCCGAGGCGGGTGTGGAGTGAGGAAGCGAGAGCGGCATCGATCTCGATCGCAGTCAGCTGATGAGTGCGCGAGCGCAGCAGGTCTGTCGTGAGGCCTGGTCCGGGTCCAACTTCCAGGACTTCCCGACCGAGTTCGAGATTCTTCAGAACCCAGGGAAGGAGCTCGTCCGCAAGCCTTCTGCGCCAATAACCGGAGCGGCACATCCAGCGATGAATTCCATTCATACTAACTAATGTCTTCAAATGCGAATTTGCACCAGGCGAGGTCCTGCCGGCTGCGGAGGAGTCCAGCGGCTAGCACGCAGACGGCGAATGCCCAGGCGATTGCAGAGCATTCCCACGCGCATGGACGCGGTCACCAGGTGTTCGATTTTGAGTGGTCCCAGCACATGAATGTCTTTCAGCCAATGCAAGCCGATACTGACGGCGCAGCCACATTGATCGCAGTCCGGAGAGCCGCCAAAAATGCAGGGCTCAACCTGCGTCTTGAGATCAGCGGAGTAATTGGTGGACATCTGGGCGAATAGGCAGTCGCGCGGCGAGGCCGGAGGCTGCATCAGCGCGCGCCCGATTCCATCGTGCATAAGCAGCTTAGGATAACGGGGGCGCAGGCCGTCGAGGTCTTCTACCAGCTTGCGCCGCTGATGGGGGCTCAAGATCTCGGGAGTGCATTCACCAACCTGCGGCGTGTATACGCTCACCCAGATGCGGCCTACTTCGGGGCGGGCGTTCCAGAAGGCTACATACTCCTCGATGTACCCTTGCCGGGCCACCATAGGCGCCGTGACGGTCCAGTGAATATTCACTCTGCGCCCGTCGATGTTGCGCAGGATGCGATCGTAGGTTGCCGGCTTGCGGCGGAGATCATGATCCTCGCGGAGACCGTTGACCGAAACTGCTATGAGCAGCCGCGGGATATCCATCCATTCCATCGGGATCGGGGCGACGCCGCTTGTGACCACCATGGTCACCACCCCCATGCGGCTGAGCGCGGGAAGGATGGAGTTGAGCTCCTGCTTGCGCATCAGCGGCTCCCCGCCGACCAGGGAAACGTGAAGCGGGCGATGCTTGCGTACTAGTCCGATCACCCCTGCTACTAATTCGTCGCCACGCAGCTCGCTCAGTTCGCGGAGCGTGATCTCGCCTCCGAGATGCATATCGCCGTAGGCGTAGCAGCCAGGGCATTCCAGCGGACACTCGCGGGTGATCTCGATCGAGAGCATGGGGGCATGTCCCATGAGGATAGAGCCCCAGGCGGAAATCAGTTCAGCCTTGCGAATACCAGCCGAAGACTTCAGTTTTCGATTTTGCATTTTCAGCACTCAGCCAAAAGGTTGTTTGCTCAGCACAAGGGGTCGAAAGCTCGTACCATCCGAATCCGCGATTGGACAGATCAAATGACTGGACATCGCCACCGGAAAACTGGTGAGCCAGTCAGAGGCTGCGAATAAGAGAATCAGCGACGAAGAGGCAGCCGGTTTGCGAGCTCACGAAGGTTACGAGAGCTGCCCCAGCGTAAAGCGTCACAGCGCGACCTTTGAATTGCTGCGAATGGTTGTGTGCCAATAGCTACGAGTAAAACGAAAGCAAATAGGACAAGAAGCGACAGAAGAATGTCAGTCGCCGGAGGACTGGGTGTGGCAGGAGAAACCAGGATTGCCGCGAGCGCAAACAGGACGAGCAGAAAGAGCAACGACTTAACGTGGGTCCCCCACATCTTTCCGAAAATAGCTCAGGGACAGAGGACTGTCAAATCGCGCGATGGAACTTGCAAATCCATCGTGAGTGGATTTTGTGACAGCGAGTCATCGGAGCAGTCAGCCTGCCCGTGCGGAGGGTTAATCCGCACGGGCAGAATCTGAGTTATGGGCTCACCGTGGCAGTGAGAGAGTTTCCACTGGCGGGCGCGATCAAGCCATTACCAGCAGCCGGCACCGTAATCGTCGTCGAGCCCGTAGCCTGTGGAGTGAAGGTCAGAGCAGTGGACCCCGCGCCATTTGCAATGCTGGGACTGGCCGGTGTTATGGTGGCCACGCCGCCTGTCCCGAGTTGCACCTGGAAGGGAACCGTCAACCCACCGCGAATCGCCTCGGCAGTTACGAAGGCATGACTGGTGGGATCCAGTTGGTAAGACTGGGCTGTCAGTGTCCTCGTGTTCGGTATCTGGGACTTGGACACGGCAAAGTCTTGACCGATTCCATTGGGACTGGCGAGCACCAATCCGGATGGAGCGAAGCTCACCGCAAGCGTGCCGCTGGTCCAGCCCGTTGCCGTGGCCGTGATGGTTGCGTTTCCGGAATCGGTCAGCGACTGCACATAGACCGCCGGGAAGCCGCTGCCACCCTGGCCGCCGTTAGGCGGGATGTTAATCGCCAGGCTGGTTGTTCCTTGTTTGGTGGGATCTGTCGAGAACAAAACGTTCGCATTCGCGGGATTGGTGGTGATGGTTATGTTGAGTCCATTCGGCGTGGGCGCATTGGCGTTCAATGATCCCGAGGCTTGTACTTGCAGGTTCTTGCCGACAGTGGTTGTGGCCGCTGCTAACGTGATGGCGGGCAAGGTCACGGTAGCGTTGGTTGTCCCGCCGGTGGCGGCGCTGAAGTTGTTTGCCGCGCCCGGTCCGGAGACGGTTATGTTTGCAACGTCCACGCTCAGCACGGTGCTATCCGTGCCCGAGAGATTGGATTTCGGCACAAACGTGGCAGTGTTCTTGCTGGTATCCGGCCCCTGGAAAACGACAGGGCTGCCAGAGATCGTGCCCACGGACGTCTTGCTGCTCAGCAGCGGGACGTTTACGGTCAAGCCACCTCGAATCTGAGCTGGATTCCCCTGCGGATTGTTGGAGCCATCGAGGCGGAACGCCGCGACAGTTAGCGTGGTGGCGCTGGAGATGGTGGTGGTAGTCAAAGTGCTTCCATTCGGACCTGTCACAACAAATCCGGCAGGAGTGACCGCCACCTGATTGCATGTTGCGCACTGCGCCGGTGTTATTTGCGAATAGCCTGTCGCCGAGGAGCTCAGAGTGACCGCGCTGGAGGTGACGGCCACGCCTTGCACCACGATTTTAGAATTTGTACTGGTTGCGGTGTAGGTGATGGAGGAACTGCCGGCAGTTGCACCAGTGAGATCCGTGGAGAGCAGGACCTTACTAGGATCAGAGCTGGTGATCGTAACCTGTGTACCACCCGAAGGCGGCGGAACCTGCAATTGCACCGTGCCCTGAACCTGCAGGTTAGCTCCCACAGTCACCGGCAATACTGAGATCGTGGGAGCGGAGACGGTGGCGGTCAGAGAAGCGCCGGAGACAGGCGTCGAGTAACCGGCAGGCTGCGTGATGCTGAGCAGGCTGGTTCCGGACGCAACGGGGTTAAAGGTAACCGAGTTGATGCTGGTATTCGTGCCTCCAGCCACGGTTGGAGTTCCGGAGATGGTGCCAGTGGCAGTTGTCCCGCTCACGATCGGGACTGAGACATCGCCACCGCCGCGGACGGTACCCTTCGACACAAAGTTCAATTTGCTATCGAGCTGGGCTGCAGAAACTGTCAAGGGTGAAGGAGCAGCACCTTTGGCTGTAGTGAAATCCTGACCTTGGCCATTGGGGCTGTTCAGCACGAAGCCAGATGGGGTCAGGGTTACGTTGGCTGTGCCTGGATTGTAGCCGGAAGCGCTGATGGTGACCGGGACGATGCCGGAGGAGGCCAACGCCTGGATGTAGAAGCCCCCAATACCCTGGGTGCCTTGCCCGGCATTCACGGAGAGCTGAATGCTCGCCGAGCCGGCCGTTGTGGCACTGGTCGAGACCAGGAGCTTAGTCGGATCACCGCTTGTGACCGTGACTATGAGATTGCTCGGCGCTGGAACCTGGAGCGAAGCCGTCGCCAGGATTTCCAGATTCCCTCCCAGACTCAGATTCTGGAGGGCGGGCGGAATAATTATGTTGGCATTACTCCGGCCATTGCCGGAGAGCTGGACAGTAAGAGGATTGGCACCGGTCACGCTGTTGGTGATGTTTAAGGTGCCCTTTCGCGGACCGGTATCGCCGGGTTTAAAGGTTACGGTGAGGGTAGCGCTGGAACCCGCGTTCACGTTAATAGGCGCGGCAGGGCTCACTGAGAAATCAGAAGCCTGACCGCCGCTGATTGAGAGAGCAGAGATCGTGAGCGCGCTGGCGCCGGTGTTGCTGACTGTGACCGTAGCGGTGCTGCTATTGCCCAGCAGCGTGTCAGGGAAATTGACAGTGAGCGGGCTGGCGGAGATTGTCGTTGCCTGTCCAGTGCCGGTGAGTGCCACCTGATGTGGACTGCCGGGTGCGGTATCGTTGATCACGAATGAGGCGGACTCGCTCGCTGCTGTCGTTGGAGAGAAGGTGAAATTGATGGTTGCCGACGCACCCGCTGCCAGCTTGCCAGGGAGAGCGTCCGGTTTGGTAAAGCCAAAGTCAGAGGCATTGTTACCCGTGAGCTGAAAGTCCTTCACAAACAGATCACCTGTGCCGGTGTTGGTGAGGGTCAGGCTCTGAGAGCAATTTGCAGTTGTGCCTACGAACGGGCTTCCGCAGTCGATGCTGGTGGGACTCAGGGTGAGGACGCCTGTGGTCGCGACAATCAGCACCGTGTTGGGCACACTGGTGAGGATGCTGTGGGAAACGATGAGCTGGGCTACATAGTTGCCGGCGACATCGGCGACGAATGTTGGCTTGGGATCAGTGGCGCTGCTCAGGCTGGCGTTGCTGCCGCTAGGCTTGGCTAGCAGCACCCAGGAGTAAGTCAGGCTTTGTCCCCCGGCGTCGGCGGAGTTGCTGCCATCGAGCTGTACGGTGGCACCCGGAGCCACAAACTGCCGGGGGCCGGCGTTGGCCACCGGCAGGACATCATCGGTGCTGATTTCAACCGTGGCCGGCGCGCTGTTCAGAGTCGTGGTGGTATCGGTGACGATCAGCTGCACGACGTACACTCCGGCCACGTCGGGCGTGAAGCTGGGATTCGCACTGAATCTTCCTGTCAGAGTGCCTGAGCTGACCGCGCTAGCGGCGGGCGCTGAGATCACGCTCCACGAAAAATTCAACTGATCAGAATTCGGCGCGGATGATCCGCTGCCATCCAGCTGCACTTTGTTGCCGACCGTGGCTACCTGGTTTAGGCCAGCATTGGCCGTGGGCGCAATCTGATTGGTGCTGATCGTGACCATGGCTGTCGAGTTGTTGCCTTTTCCGTCGTTCACCGTCACCTGGGCGAGATAAGGACCAGCAACATCGGCGGTAAACGTTGGGGTCACGCTGCCGGGATCAGAGAGTGCTGCTGCGCTGCCGGGGGCCGAGAGCGTCCAGGAATAGGTCAGCGGGTTCAGCGAAGTGTCGGTCGAGGGGCTGGCGTCGAGCTGCACTATGCTGCCCACTGAAACCAGTTGATTCGGATCGGCAGCAAGCGGAGGAACCAGCACCGTCGAGACCAACACCGCGGCGGAAGTCGTCGCACTGCCGTCGCTGACCGTCAGCTTGACGATGTAATCGCCGGCTTTGTCAGCCGTGAAAGTAGGATTGACGCATGAATCTGCAGAGCACGAGGCGGGATTCACCAGAGCAGCAGCGCTGCCCGAAGGGGTGCTCAGAAATGCCCATGTGTACGTAAGTGGCGAACCAGTCGGACTGGTGGAGGCGCTGCCATCCAAATGTACGGTGCTGCCGACCGTGACCAACTGATTGGGTCCGGCATTGGCGGTGGCAACCGGCGTTGGTGACGTCACGAAGAACGTGGCGGTGGAATTGTGGCCAGCGGTCGTGACCACGATATAGCGTGGTCCGGGTGCGGCAGATGAGCCGATGTTGACCGAGATAGTGGAACTGGTGGCGCTGCTAACGGTAACGGGAGCGAACGCAGCGTCGGCCGCGCCCGCGACGGTGATGCCGGGGCCAAAGCTGGCGGTGGTCTGGCCCTGCACGAAGTTGGTCTTGTTTCCCGTTATGGTCACGGTGAAAGCTTGTCCGTCCGCGGCATGCGTGTTCGGACTGATCGACACGCTCGCCGTCGGATCCTGAGTCGGAGTTGGCGTGGGTGTTGGCGTTGGTGTCGGCGTGGGGGTCGGCGAAGGCGACGAGGAACTGGAACTCGAGCCGCAGGAGATCAGTCCGCAAATAAGCACAAGAATCGCGAAGGCAGAAACCGAGCGCAGCAATGTGGTCTTCATAGACAGGGACCTCAGCGCCAGAGGCGTAGGAATTTGGACAGCTAATTTCACTTGCGATGCGGGGCCCTGAGAGAGAAAGAAGCTTCAGCCGTCTACGAAGTAGGCGCGAGGTTTACGGCTTGAGCCTGGAAAACGACCAACCGTAACGCTTGTGGTGCAATTTCCCGACCAAAATCAAAGTCTGAAAACACAGGGATTAGTTCATTCGGAGTAGTGGGAAACTGCAAGTGCCTGCACATGCAATGGAAGACTTGGTGAACTGTATTCATTGCTGTTCCCAATAGGGAAGGAGCAAGGGCGCCTAGCCCGCCGCCCGATCAGCCAATTCAGGGGAATTGCTGCATCGGTACAGGGAAATGACCGATCGGTAACCCTGGAGGGCCCCTGACACGACTGACGACGGCCAGTGTCCGGGTTTCTGCCGATTTGGCGTGACGAATAGCACTCGGCTTGTGACCAGCAGTGAGCAAAGCGCGGATGTCTCCGCTAACCGCATGGGCGATCCGGCGTCTAACCAGTCCGCACATGGGGGCAGTGTATTTGGTCACTCGTCAGGCCCCGATTTCACCTGCGAAGGAGCATTCGATGATTCAACGTCCAATTTCTGTCTTGCTGTTCGGGGTCCTGATGGCTGCCATGCTTTGCCAAGCACAGTCGGTGACTCTGGATATTCCGCGGCAAAGCCAACATGCGGTGGTTACGCAGCGCATCGGCATCACCGATATCACGATCAACTATCACCGGCCGCTAGCTGGAAGTCGCAAGATCTGGGGAGCGGTCGTGCCGTATGGCCAGGTATGGCGAGCCGGGGCCAATGAGAACACGACGATCTCGTTCAGCGATCCGGTCACGATTGAAGGCAAACCGCTCGACAAGGGGACCTACGGCTTGTTCATGATTCCTGCAGAGGACCAGTGGACGGTCATTTTGTCCAAGAACTCCACTTCGTGGGGAGCATTCACTTATAAGGAGGCGGAGGATGCGCTACGCGTCACCGTGAAGCCACAGAGCAGCGATCCGCAGAATGCTCTGGCCTACGACTTCGATCAAGTGAAGCCGGATTCGACGGTGATCACCATGCGCTGGGAGAAGGTGGCGGTGCCGTTCACCGTGGGCGTCAACGTCAACCAGATTGTCGCCGACAGCTTGCACAAGCAATTGCGCGGACTAGCGCAATATACGTGGGACGGCTGGAATGACGCCGGCACGTACCTGGTCATGAACAAGGGCGATCTCCAGGAAGCACTGAAGTATGAGGATCAGTCAATTCAGGTGGAAGAGCGCTTCGAGAATCTGTCGACCAAGGCGCGCGTACTCGATGCCTTGGGCCGAAAAGACGAAGCCAGAGCTACACTCGCCAAGGCGTTCGAAAAGGGGAGCCCGCTGCAGATCCACGGCTACGCGCGCCAGTTGCAGGGAGAAAATAAGCAGGATGAGGCATTCGCCATCTTCCGGTCGAACGCCCAGAAACATCCCGACCAATGGTTCACGCATGTCGGCTTAGCTCGCGTGTATAGCGGACAGGGGGATTTCAACAGTGCGGTGAAAGAGGTTGGGCTGGCGCTGAACACCGCTCCTGATCAACAGAAGGACTATCTAAAGAGCCTGATGAAACGCCTGGAAGCCAAGGACGATATTAATCGCTAATTGCAACCGATTGGCCACCTGGATTCGGCCGCCGGTCTCGGCGGCCGATCTTTTTGCATTGTAACTTCGAAGCAAACTCAGACTTTGGTCCCCACTGACTGGGGCGAATCCCGAAAAACTGTACATTGGGACCATCGCCATATGCGATTTTGTACCCCAGGCATACCCGGGCAATCCCCTTAATTGCACCACTTCGTCCCCACCGGATTACGTTCGTCCCGCTGATCACGATCGAGCCACTGGTCAGCATTCTCCGAAATCCTGGAACCAGAAATCCTTCCCCGGAGCAAGGGATTGCGGTTCTTGCAGTTCCAAGGCGCCGCGCTTGGTGCTGCAACTGCTGACATCCAGTGCAAACCTGCAACGCGTCCGGATCTGAGCAATTCCCGATTTAGCTGTTGCGTTGTGCGCAAGTTTTTGTGTGCGCGAGGTAGCAGTTTTGCCTTGATCCGGCGCTCGCAGAGCCAAATTCCGTATCGAGCGAGCAACGCCTCACTCGAGTGGGATCGGCGTGGAGATTTTCAGGAGGAAATAATGATGAAAGACCCTGTCAACGGCAGGCGATCTCGAAGTGGACTGAGATTCGTGGCCGCAACCATATCAATGTTGCTGCTGCTGTGCGCAGCGGCTCTGGCGCAATTTGAGAAGGGCACCATCTCCGGCACGGTCACGGACACATCCGGAGCAGTTGTCGTCGGCGCCAGCGTAACCGTTACCGCTCCAGGTACCAATGCGGTTCGGACGACTACTACCGACAGCCAGGGCAGCTATTCCGTCACCAATCTCTCCCCTGGCACTTATGACGTAAAGGTATCGCAAAAAGGATTTGGAGATGTTGTCGAGAAGTTCACCGTATCACCCGGTCTGCGCGGGAGCCTGGACATACAACTGCGAACTGCAGGCACGGAGACAACCGTAGAAGTGGTCGGCCAGACCGAAACCCAGGTCGACACCGAGAGCTCATCGCTCACTCAAGTCGTGGATAGCAAGCGAGTAGCGTCGCTGCCTTCGCTGACTCGCGATCCCTACGATTTCGTGCAGACGCTAGGCAATGTGAACCAGGACAGTGCCTCCGGGCTTGGAGGCAGAGATGAAATCGCGCGCGGGGCGGGAGTTTCGATCAATGGGCAGCGCTCCGCCGGGACTGACATTCTGCTGGACGGTGGGGAGAACGTAGATCTATTTACGACTAAAGTCGGCCAATCAGTTCCGCTTGATTCGGTGGAGCAGTTCAGCGTAACCAGCAGCAATTTTTCCGCCGAATATGGCCGCGCTTCTGGGGGCGTTATTAATGTTGCTACCAAATCGGGCACCAACGCCCTGCACGGCTCGCTTTACGAATTCAACCGGCTCTCCGCCCTGACCTCCAACGATTACGATGACAACGCGCGCGGAAACCCCCGGCAGCGTTACACGCGCAATCAATTCGGCTATTCGGTCGGCGGCCCGATCATCAAGAACAAGCTGTTCTTCTTCAGCAGCACGGAATGGCAGCGGGTAAGGAGCAGCGCGAATGTGACCGCGGTCATACCCGATCCGTCATTTCTGGCGGCATCTGCGCCCAACACGCAAGCCTTCTTTTCCAATCAGACGCTGCGTCCGGGACTGCGGGTCAATCAAGTACTGAGTGCGGCCGATGCCGGCGCTCCGGCAACTCCTGCCACGCCTCTTCTGGCGGCATATGGAAATGCGCCGGTGTTTGACGTGGTCAGCTACGCCGTCCCTTCGGACTCCGGCGGAGGCGCACCCCAGAACAATTACAGCACCGTCAACCGCGTGGATTTTCAGCTCTCCGACAAGACCACGATGTTCGGTCGTTATGCGCTGTTCAATCAGAACGAGTTCGCTGGGTTCGTCAACAATAGTCCCTATGCCGGCTTTGACACCGGTCAGACGAACTTCAACAACAATTTTTTATACTCGCTGACCCACGTCTGGAGTCCGCGCCTGGTGAGCGACACGAAAGTGCTGTTTAACCGCCTCAACGTCCAACTGCCCTTAGGGCAGCAGCCGGTTCAACCGACGTTGTATTTCAGTTCCGTTTCGGGGGTCCGGGTACAGGGCAACTTTATCAGCCTGCCCGGCTACGCCGCGACAACACCTGGACTCGCCATCCCATTTGGCGGGCCGCAGAACGTATTTGAAATCTCCCACGCTTTCACCTGGACCAAGGCCAAGCACGAATTCCACTTTGGTGGCGAGTATCTGTATACGCGCGATAACCGCGCGTTCGGTGCCTTCGAGAACGCCGTCGAAGGACTGAATGGATCCGGGGTCGCTGCCGACCTGGAGCAATTTCTCGCAGGCCAGGCAGGGATTTTCCAAGTGGTCATTGATCCGCAGGGTAAGTTCCCATGCGCTCGCGACGTGACCGGCAGTGTTATAGCGACTCCAGCTTGCACGGTTAATCTGCCGGTGACGCAGCCATCGTTTTCGCGCAGCAACCGCTATAACGACATGGCGTTTTACGCGCAGGACAACTGGAAAGTCGCTCCGCGGTTGACGTTGAACCTGGGTCTGCGCTGGGAATACTACGGAGTGCAGCACAACAAAGATCCGCGCCTCGACTCCAACTTTGTTCTTGGCAGCGGGTCGACTCTGTTCGATCAGCTGCGCAACGGCCAGGTCTTTACGGTGGCAGCTACGCCGAACAGTCCAGCCAGTCCGGTCGGTGGCCTATGGAATCCGCAGTACCATAACTTTGCTCCTCGGCTCGGCTTCGCTTGGGACGTCTTCGGAGACGGCAAGACCTCTCTTCGTGGGGGCTACGGCATCGCCTATGAACGCAATTTTGGCAATGTCACGTTCAACGTGATCCAGAACCCTCCGGCGCAGTTCAACTCCACCTTCACGCCCGCTGGACCGATCACTGCGAGCAATCTAGGGCCCTTCAGCGGAACTGGGACGGCTGTGTTGCCGCCTCCAAGCCTGCGCTACGTCCGCGAGGACGTGCCGACCGCTTACACGGAAATGTGGAACCTGTCGTTGCAGCGGCAAGTTCTTGGTCACTCGCTCGTTGCCCTGGAATACAGCGGTGCGCGTGGCATTCACCTCTACTCGATCGAGAACCTCAATCAAGCCGGGTTTGGGGTGGTCTACGAGGGCACCGATCCCACAGTCAATCCTAACGACCGCCTCAATCGCCAGTACGGAAACCTGAATACGCGCGGTGCCAACGGCTTCTCTTATTACAACGCGTTGAACACGCGCTTTGTGTCCAGCAACCTGTTCCACCAGGGACTGGATATCACCGTCAACTACACCTATTCGCATGCTATCGACAATTTGAGCTCAACCTTCAGCGAGACGCCACAAACGGTGAACCTCGGCTTGCTGGATCCGTTCAACCCCGCCCTGGACAAGGGTAGTGCGGACTTCGACACACGTCACCGCATCGCCTTGAGCGCGGTCTGGACGCTTCCGTATGCCAAGGGAATGCATGGCATCGCGAAGCAGGCTCTGGACGGCTGGGAGTTGGCGCCGATCATCACCGCACACACGGGCCAGCCCTTCACGGTGTTCGATAGCAATGCCTTCAATCCCCGGGATACGGTGGTTGGACGCTACCTTCCGGATGGGGCATTCGGATTGTCAGGCAGTACCAGCACGGCAAGTCCTGTCGGTCCAAACACGTTCAATTACCTGAACCTGCCGGGATCGCTTACCTATGCCGATCCGTTAACCGGATCGGGTGAGCTGCCGACCTGCGACATGACGACCAATTCGGCGGGCAACCTGATTTCCACCGGGCAGAACTGCCACTTCCCGGCAAACCTGACCAGGCGGAACACATTCCGTGGCCCAGGCTGGTACAACATCAATCTTTCGGCGGCGAAGTATTTCCCGATTACGGAGCGCTTCAAGCTGCAGTTCCGTGGCGAGTTTTACAACCTGCTGAATCACTCCAATTACTACGTGCAATCTGGCGGGCAGGCCGATGCCGGCAACTTCGGCATCGATACTCCTTTCTCCATTGTCGGCAAGAAGGGAGTCAACCCGGCGATCGGTGTGGCGAACGAAAGACGCTTCATCCAGTTCGCATTGAAGTTGAATTTCTAAGGCAGTTCGGTTTGCGCAGCCTTGGCTGCGCTTTTTAGGGATGGGCTTCGGCCCATCCCGCTTTTTTTTTTGCGAGTAGCAGTTTCTCGATGTGTGTGGATGCGAGGCGCTCGAAAAGACAAGCGTGCTGCGAGATTTGAGATGTTACCTTCGTGCCTGGCGGGGGCTAGGACTGAGGTGTAGGCTGGCCGCAGAGTCAAGCTTATGCAGAAATCGGATCCTACCGTCGAAAGCGGCGGGGAGGACGTGACACGCGTGGAACGACGGCGCTGGCCACGGCGGACAATCGATGTCCGTGCCCGGGTGAGCATAAAGAGCAGCGGCGGCCTGACCACGGTCTGTCATGGCAGGGGCAGCGATCTCAGTGAGTGTGGAATGGCGGTCACCATTCCACTGGAGCTCTCAATCGGTCAACACGTACGACTGGTGATGCTCCTGCCTCGGAGTGACCGGGAAATCCGTATCGAGGCCACGGTGCGCAACCGCAAAGGGCATCGATACGGCATGGAATTCACATCGTTGTGCCCGCTGGATCGCGAGCTGATCATTGAGCAATCATCCCATTGCAACACGCCCACCCCGGTGATGTGAGCCAGACGGCGTCACAGCAGCAGCTTGCTGCGCTCACGCGAACTCATAGCTCGACTGGATCTCCATAGCAGGACGCAGTATGCGGTACACCGGGCATTTGTCCGCGTAGATGCTGTGGACGCGCTCTACCGTGTCGCGCGCTTCCGGCGGAGCCTGCAGGCGGAATTTGACGTAGACGCGGCGGATGACCAGGACTCCGCCGTCGGATTCCACCTCGCCGCGTACGTGGGCGATCAGCTTTCCGTGACTGGCGTCGATTTTGCGCGCTTCCAGCGCGCCACCAAAGGTGCCCAGCATTCAGCCACCCAGGGCGGCAACGATGTAATCGAGTGTCGCCGCATGGGATTCCTTCAGTTGATCAGGCGCCACTCCATAATGCTTCGCGATGGCGCCATGCACACTGAACACGACCGGGTGCGGCTCTCCCGGAAGATGGGCTATGCGCAGAGGCCCGGCTTCCCGTTCGATCTTCACTTCCGAAATATAGACGACGTCCGACATGAGATGTCTCCTGATCGGGATTCGGTGGACACTATGATACTTGCGCGGTTGCGAGGCCGACCTCGTGCTAGTCGGTTTACGGGTCGCCGTCGCCCCGGCTCAGAGTCGGTTAAAATCGCCGCCGCTCGCTATTTCACTTCCGAGTTAGAACAATGTCGCCTAGGCTGATTGCCGTTTGGGTCTTTGCGGTCGTAGTCTCGATTACTTCGTCCGCTTCCGCGCTCTCACAGGAAACTGGATTCTTAAATCGCAGCCTCACCATAGGGGACGTGGTTTATCGCTACCAGGTTTATCTCCCTCAGGATTGGACGGGTGACAAGGCGTGGCCCGTGATCCTGTTTCTCCACGGCGCGGGAGAGCGGGGACGTGACGGCCTGAGGCAGACGCAAGTAGGGTTAGGAGCAGCCATTCGCCTGGAGGAGGAAAGATTCCCGTTTGTCGTGGTTATGCCGCAATGCCCCAAAGAGAAGTGGTGGACTGACCCCGAGATGCAACGAGAAGCGTTGAGCGCTCTGGACGCCGCCATGAAAGAGTTTCACGGCGACCCGAGTCGATTGTATTTGACCGGTCTCTCAATGGGTGGCTACGGGACCTGGTACATTGCAGCCAGCAACCCGGGAAAATTTGCGGCGCTGGTTACGATCTGTGGCGGTGTAGTTCCGCCTAGCGGGCATCCTCAACCCATTGCGCTCGGCCCTGATCCCTACGCAGATCTGGCCAAAAAAATCGGTTCCACACCGGTGTGGATCTTTCACGGTTCGAGCGATCCTGTAGTGCTGCCGAGTGAGTCGCGCAACATGGCATACGCTCTCCGCAAAACAGGCGGAAATGTGAGGTTGACCGAGTATTGGGGCGTGGGGCACGACTCATGGGATAAAGCCTATGCCGAGTCTGAATTGCCGCAATGGCTACTCAGTCACACACTGACTAAGGAGTAAGGACCCAGGGCAACAGATTCGAATAGTAGTGCGGTGGGGACGACACACAGACGCAAGAGTGTGGGAAACACTGCTCGCTGCGCGCGCACGGGGTGTTACTGCGAGCGGCTGAGGCCCTCCCAGACCCACATTCCGGCAATCACGAGGATCAGGACCCCGGAGGCAGCGCCCAGCAGACGCACGGCCGGATTCACCTTATTCACCTTGCGAAGGATCTCCGTCTGTTCCGCCTGCATGTGAGATTCAGCTTCATCCAGGAAAAGCTGATCGTCTTCTTGCATGGTCAGCGTGCTGCGATAAATGAGGAGGACAACCAGCACAGCCGTGAGGAGGCCCCACACGATTAGCAGCAGGGTGAGAGTTGACGTCATGCGCCACCTCGCAATGTACGGTTCGAAACCCGGTCCCACAGAAACGAGGGCCCAATTTTATAGACGAGGACCGCCGGTGTGGATAGCGAGCCTTACAGTGCCGATTATAGACCCGCTTGGCAAGTTCTGCCGCCGGATGTGGCTCCTTTTCACACTTTCGCTAGTGCGAGCCGGGCTGTGCCCGAGGAGAATCGTGATTTTCAGATCCACCATGAGCATGCGTTCGCCTGGGCCTGCGACCACGGACATTAGCAAGTCATCTAAATGCTTGATGCTGAGAGTTATACCCGTCCGTGGAATCAAACTAGGACGGGAAGCAATTTTGCTATAATCGGAACAGTTCCAAGGAGATCAGATGGCAACGACGACAGCCAATCCGGCTACTACTAAAACCTATCCCGTGAACCTTACGCCCAGTGCGGTGGCCAAGGTAAAAGAAATTATGGCGCAACAGAACCCTGTACCAACAGGCCTGCGGGTAGGTGTGGTCGGCGGGGGATGCTCAGGTTTTTCCTATTCCATGTCGTTTGACAATGGCGCCGGCATGATGGATAAGGTCTTCGAAATCGATGGCCTGAAAGTTTTTGTCGATGCGACCTCAATGATGTACCTGCAGGGCGCCACCGTGGATTACGTCGAGACGCTGGAAGGAGCCGGGTTTAAATTCGAGAACCCCAACGTTAAGAGCACCTGCGGTTGCGGTTCGTCGTTCAACGTGTAATCGGCTGAAGGTCCCCCAAAGAGCAGAGAAGAGATCAATGACAGCCTCGCTTACGAGCGGGGCTTTTCTTTTGCTCTGCTACTGCTGAGTTGGCGGCATATTGGGGGTGAGTGGATTTCCCAAGCCCGTCTGCCCGGAGCTTCCGCTCTGGCCGAAACTTCCCGGGGTTGATCCAGTGCTTTGACCAGCAGGCGTGCCGATGCCGCCAGGCCCGATGGGCTGTCCGATGCCCTGAGACGCAAAGATGGGCGGAATCTTCGTGCTATAAGGACCCGTGATCAGAATGCTGACTTGTCCACGATCAAAGGTGGGATCGTAAACAAACTTCCAGTCTTTGTAATGATTCTTCTCGTCGTAGACCTTCAACGATTCTTTCTCGCTGAGACTGGCGACTCCGATGATCGCTCCTCCGCCAAACACGGCAGGGGAGTTGCCGAAAGATGATCCTGAAGTAGTTGAGTCGCTGGCTGTCGTGGTCACACCTAGCTGGCCCGGCGCAGGAGCGGGCGTCTGAGCTGTGGCCGCCAACGCTGTCAACTGTGCGAGTGCGGATTGACCGGCCGACCCAAAAGAGGATTGCCCAAATGAGCTTTGGCCAAAAGAGGATTGCCCGAAGGAGGATTGCCCGAAGGAAGATTGCCCAAAGGAAGATTGCCCGAAAGTTGATGGACCGAACATTGATTGCCCGAAGGAAGATTGGCCCATGGGAGAGCCGCCAAAGGTGGATGCTCCAAAGCCCGAAGTGCTGCTCTGACCGAAGGCGGATTGACCGAACGAGGATTGGCCGAACGGGGATTGTCCGAAAGCCGACTGAGCTGGATTTTGGCCTGCGCCCGCTTGTCCTGCGAGCGCCAGTTGTGAAGCCGCTATTCCTGCCAGAGCGGCGGCTTGATTGAATTGCACTTCCCCGTACCGAACCAGCCGCCAGTTGCCGTCCTCAGTCGTGGGGTCCTTATAGCGTTTGCGGAGGAAGCGCAGATGATTGCTATCCTCCAGCGCCTGCAGATTAGGCGGGTAACGCCCGAACTTTTTGTAGTAGCGCTTGATAGCGCGCGCATACTGCACCCCGCGATGGACCATTTCTTCTTCACGATCCCGCTGACCCTGTTGGACGAAGCGCGGAAGCACGGCTAACGCCCCGATTACCAGGGCTGCCATCATGAACATGAGCACCATCAGTATGTAACCGCGCTCGTCACTTCTGGCGTGGCCGGCAGGACGACGATGGAAGTTGCCTCGAAGCATGCGTATTACGGAGTTGGGACGCTCGAGCTGTCGTTCGCTTTTGAGTGGAGATTACGATGGCCTGCCATCATGATCCCGCTCCTGGTTGAAGACGGATGGTCTGCTGGTGATTGTTCAGAACGTCCAGAATTTCTACATCGGTGGCGTTGATCTTCATCACTCGATAACGGCGGTTCACGATATCGCCAACCTTGGCCACAAATACGACGTCACCATCGGACAGAAAGACGCTCTTGTCGCCGCTCTGAGTGGCAAAACCAAAAAATTTCAGATTGATGGGCGGCGGTGGCGGCGGACCGGTAGCTATAACTGGAGGGGGCGTCGGAGTAGTGGTCCTGGGAGGAAAGTTCGGCTTAGGAATCTCCTCTAGTTCGTAGCCACGGAATATGTTTCGTCCGTTGCCGGCGTAAGTCGTGTTCTCGCTTTCTTTGAGCAGATCAAGGCGCAGCCGGGGATCGAGATTGTCGGCGAGCACCATGGGCTTGCGCTCGGGGCGACGAGCCCGGCGTGCCTGGCGAGGGGCCGCTGCGGTGGTCGGGTTGGAAGGCAGCTGGGTAGACGCTGAACTGGTGTTGGCATCACTGACCAGCATGCGGATAAACATCAGCAGTGCCAGCGCCAGCAGGATCGTCGCTGCCCAGACCTTCTTCCGATTTTCCACCCCGATCTTCACTTATCCTCGCAAATAGGTCTCTACCTTGATAGTGAGCCGGACCTGGCCCGCACCACTCGCCCCTTGCTCCTGTCCGCCCAGCCCGACACCATCAACGATAAAGAATGTTTTGTCGCGCTCCAGAGCATTGATGAACTTCATCGTCTGAGGATAGTCTCCTGCCAGCGCCGCTTCGATGATTACGCGCTTGAGTCCGGGAATCTCCGCATCATCCACGGCATATCGAGCCTGCCCCAAACGAACGTTATTCTTCTTTGCCAGCGCGCCCAGCTGATCAAAGATCGATGAGGTATGCGACGGCATCCGGTCCTGGTAAAAGGTATCAATCTGAGCGCGGGCATCCTGGATGTATTTGTCGACCTGCTGAGGAGGAATGACGCTCCCCATACGCTTGCGAACTTCAGCCCGCAGGCTGTCAAATTCCGCATCGCGCCTTGGTCCGGAGCGAACCGAGAAATAGGCGAGCGCCGCGCCTGCGGCGACAATTACGCCGAGCAGGATGCCCGCCACGATCTGTACTCTACGCCGCGCCTCACGAACGTTTGCCACTACTGACCACCTCCGGCATCCACTGGCGACTGGTCCTGGGGCACATACTGTGCGGAAATCTGAAAGCGAATTGCGTCTCCTCCCGTGCTGCCCCCGACTTCGTCGGATTCGGAAACTACGAAGGCATTGCGGAAGGTTCGCGACTTTTCCATGCGGCTCACCAACTCGGTCGCACGGTCACGCGAATCCCCACCTACCAGCATATCAATGCGTATTTCGTCTTCCTTGACCTCAGGTTTCAGAGCGAGTACCCGCAGATGGGGAGGCATGATCTGCTCCAGATCGACAAAAACCTTGGTCCAGGAGACCTGCTTGCGGTGGATAAGCTCATTAATGAATGCGGAACGCTCGCGCACATCCCGATTCTCCGGGCGGTTCAGAATCTGCTGCTCCTCAGCTTTTTCGGCTGCCAGCCGCGCCAGTTGCTGGTGAGCGCGGTTGATGTCCGCACTGATCTGGCGATAGGACCGCCAGCGATTTACGGCGGCGGTGCAAAACAGAGCGGCAACGATGAGGAGCGCCCCGAGAATCGCGGCCCAACGTGTAAAGAACCTGCGTGCGTCGAGGAAGGGTTCGCTTGCGAGATTGATATTGAGATGCATCAGGAAACCAGGGCCCCCACTACGCCTGCCAGAATCGATTTGGGGATACTTCCGGTAGAACCCACATAACCAGAGCTCACCAGATCATCAACCCGGATGCCCGTGTGCTCATTCAATGCGGGTGCCAGTTGTTCCGCCGAGACCAGGCCCGCCACCAGTATGCGGCTCACTGCCATCCCGTAAGTGTCCTGAAAGAATACCAGCGAGGGATGCACGGCCTCGACCAACTCTTCGGCACTCTGCAGGCTGCCCCGCGGGTTTTCCAGAGTACGGAAGAGCAAAACCTGTCCGTTGCCGGAAATGGCAATGCTGGTGGTAACCGTATCCACCTTTACCACCATGGTGGGCTCTTCGCCACTGACATTGCCGAGAGCCGCCAACATGGAGGGAAGCACTACACCGGGACTAAACCCGAGTTCACGGAATTGCCTCTCGTACTCCTCCAGCACACTGGAAAGCACGACCGCCGCCATGACGCGCAGCGAGCCGTTCACGCGGCTGGTGTCGTAGGAAACCACGGCATGCTCGACGTCAAAGGGAAGGGTTTTTTTCAGGCGGAAGCGGACGGTAGCCTCTTGCTCTTCTTTTTTCTCAGGAAGGCTGTCGAAGTCAAGCAGGGCGATGCGCACCGCGGCATCCGGCAGAATGGCGGCAACGTCGTGCGAGCGCTCGCCGACGGCTGCCATCGCCTCGCGAATGGAATGCTTGACTGCAACAGAATCCGTCAGATTTGCTTCGGTAAGGCTGGGCACAACCGCACCGTGCGCCAAGGTGCGCACCGCGTACGTCTCGATGCTATTGCCGTCGCGGGAAACGCGGGCGGCGATCACGCGCTCGGGGGTAATCTCACAAGCGATACGCGGACCTACCCGGGTTGGACTACTGCGCGCCATGGTTACCTTGTCGTCTCGATAAAGGTGACTTTATTGATCTCCTTGAGAGTCGTGATGCCAGCGCGTACCTTGGCGAGCGCCGATTCGCGAAGGAAGTGCATACCTTCTTCCTTGGCAACGCGGCGAATCTCGGATGTGGGCTTCTTGGCGAGAATCATTTCGCGCACGCGGTCACTTAGATCCAGCAGTTCGTGAATCGCGGTGCGGCCACGATATCCCGTTCCTGCGCACTCGATGCAACCCTGGCCCTCATAGATGGGAACGTCCATCCACTCGGCAGGATCCAGGCCGCTGGTCTCCAGAACCTCTGGCGAATAGTGAACCCGCTTCTTGCAATGTTCGCAGATGATACGCACCAGACGTTGAGCCAGGATGCAGTTCAGTGCGGACACAAAATTGTAGGGTTCCACCCCCATGTTGAGGAAGCGCCCGATCACGTCCACCACATTGTTGGCGTGCACGGTGGTGAACACCAGGTGGCCGGTGAGGGCGGATTGGATGGCGATCTGTGCCGTCTCGGTGTCGCGGATCTCCCCGACCATGATCTTGTCAGGATCGTGGCGAAGGATGGAGCGCAAGCCGCGAGCGAAGGTCAAGCCATTCTTTTCGTTTACCGGGATTTGGGTTACACCCCGGATCTGATATTCCACCGGGTCTTCGATAGTGATGATCTTGTCTTCGTCGGTCTTGATCTCATTCAGCGCGGCATACAGCGTCGTGGTTTTTCCTGAGCCGGTGGGACCCGTGACCAGCACCATGCCGTAGGGCTCGGCAATGTAGCGGCGGAATTTGCGGATGTCCTCATCGCTGAACCCCACCACATCGAGAGTGAGCCGGTGGAACTTCTCGCTCATCGATTCTTTGTCGAGCACGCGGAGCACCGCATCTTCGCCGTGGATGGAGGGCATGATGGAAACGCGGAAATCGATGGAGCGGCTGTTGTAGCGCACGCGGAAGCGGCCGTCCTGAGGGACGCGGCGTTCGGCGATATCCAATTCGCTCATCACCTTGATGCGCGAAATGATGGTGGAGTGATGTTCCTTGGCAATAGGAGACATGGCCGCTTGCAGCACGCCGTCAATTCTGTACTTGATGACTACGGAGTCATCTTGACTCTCAATGTGAATGTCACTGGCGCGCCGCTGCAGGGCGGTGAAGATGGTGGTGTCCACCAAGCGGATGATGGGACTGATATCCCCCTCGGCGGTGAGCTTCTCGATGGAGATGGTCTCATCGCTGCTCTCGTCTTCGCGGATGACGTCCAGGGTGAAGCCTTCGCTAGCTTCTTCCAGCACGCGCTGCGACTGTTCCGTTTTCTTAAGGATGTCGCAGATTTGCGAGAGCGTTGCTACCCGCGTGAGAAGCCGGCGGCCAAGGAGAATGCTGATCTCATCGATGGACATCAGCTGGCTGGGATCAGCGATGGCGATGGCCAAGCGTCCGTCGGGGGTTTCCTCCAGCGGAACGAAGTTGTATCGGAACATCATGTCCACCGGAATCTTCTTGAAAAGGTCCGGCTGAAGATGCTTTTGCCGAAGGTCGAGGAACTCGCAGCGATAGCGGTGAGCGAGGTCGCGAGCGCGTGCCTCTTCGTCCAGCACATTGGCGCCGTTCATGACTACGCCATTGCCGCCATTTACGAATATTGGTTTACGATCGATTGAGGCCATAGCAATCCTGGGTACCTGGGTCTACCTTATTCCACCTGCACCAAGAGTGAAAATTGGCAAATACAGCGAGAGCAGGACGAATGCCACGATCCCGCCCATCACCACAAGGATAATCGGTTCGATGAGAGACATGGCCGCAGTGAGGGCGGTCTGCACGTCTTCCTCATAAAACTCCGCAACCGAGGTCAGCATAGCCGGCAACGCGCCAGTGGATTCTCCGACTTCAATCATTTCCACTGCCAGTTCGGGAAATTTACCGGTCTCTTCCAGGCTACGGGAGAGCGCTCTGCCCTCGCGAACGCGCTGCGACGCCGTCAGGATGCTATCGGCGACGGTCTTGCTTTGAATAGAACTGCCCGCGGTTTCCAGCGCGGGCACCAGCGGTAAGCCTCCCGACAACAGGGTTCCCAACATGCGGCTGAAGACTGCGACCTGGTACTTCAGCCAGATTCCCCCCAGAAGGGGGGTCTTCAGGCGCACCCGATCGATCGCGCGCATCCCTGAGTTGCTTTGGCTCCAGCGCCAGAGGAGAGCCGCGATGATTGCGAACACCGGAAGAATGATGAGTACGTACTTCTGGGCAATCTGCCCGACCGACAACATGAACACGGTGAGTGCCGGGAGTGTCTTTTCCTGGCTGATCTGCTCGTACAGTTTCCCGAATTGCGGGATCACGTAGGTGATCAGGAAAGTCAGCATAGCGATGATCAGCACGAACAACAATGCCGGATAGACCAGCGAAGCCTGCACCTTCTTGCGGAAGGCGATGGCCATTCTTTGAAAACCGATGTAGCGATTGAGAACCTCTTCCAGGTTGCCGCTCTTCTCGCCCGCCAGCACTGTGGTGGTGTAAAGCTTGGGAAAGACACCTTGCGCGGCGAAAGCAGATGACAATACCTCTCCGCCCTTTACCCGATCGCGCACGTTTTCCAACAGCGAACGAAAGTAGGCGTTGCGCTGCCGCTTCAGCAGCAGTTCCAATGCATTCAGGATGGGCAAGCCGGCGCGAATCAGGGTGAGGAACTGCGAGTTGAAGATGACGAATTGATCGACCTTCACGCGGCGGCGTTGCGGCAGCCGAAGCTCGCCCGTGGAAAAAATGCTGCGCGGACGGACGGAATAGATGAGATATCCCTGCTGCGCGAATCGCTCACGCACCTCGCTGGCGGAGTATCCGTCCTCCACTTGCTCGAGGACTCGGCCCCGCTCATCAGCCATCTTGATTACAAATTCAGCCATGGATTTATTTCGCGAGGACGGCGGGGGGAGGCCATTAAGCCTTTCGTATGTCCTTTGCCGAAAGGTTAGTGTACCACTGTTTACGTAGCCATCCTGACTATGAAATCAAAGTAACCGCCCGGGTTAAGAGCATTCATCTAGTCTCCTAATTCGGTCGCTTCCACCACCCCAACACCCTCCGGGGGAGAGAAGCGAAACTGCTGGTCCGCCACCGTTAGGTTCTCTTTCTGACTCGTGAAACGGAATTCCGTGCTGGCTCCGTCCACCTCGAGCAAGGACAATCTGACGATCCGATCTTGTGGTGTGACCTCAAGTAACACCCGTGAAATGCGGTCTTCCATGCCTTTCGGCACTCCGCTCAGGACAACATTTCCCGCTTGTTCCCCGCTGCCATCGACGTGCAGGCCCTGAAGTTCCTTGCCTAGTTTGGCCTTGCCCAAAAGAAAGCGGATTGGAGAACGCAGATCGTCGATTTTGCTTACCGGGGCTCGCTGCGCCTGGGGTTCTCCCGGTACGTAAAACCAAGCTGTTTTGCCGTCGCTGACGAACAGCTTTGGGCGTGGCTCGCGATACTCCCAGCGCATCTTGCCCGGCTTCTTCAGCCATAGAGTTCCCGATTCGGTACGCGACGCCCCAGCTCCGCGGTAGGTCTCAGAAAAATCTGCCTGCATGGACCTCAACTGGTTGTAGTGGGCGTCCACCCCAGCTGCGACTTTTTGCGCATCGTTACGGTCTCCGCCGCGGTCTGCTGCCTGGGCCTTGGGCATCAGTTGGGCAGTCACCAGCAGCAAGCAGACGAGCATCGCGGGAGCCAGAACGAACCGCCGCTGGACGAAAATCAACATGACCCTCTTCTTAGGGCAAGGTCTTGATGGTGGGCTGGTAATCCGGGGGCAGCCCCTGTTTGATGAACGGCAGCTCCTTGGGATCTTGCACGACCACCTTGCCGTCCGACAGTAATCGGTAGGGATGACCAGCGGGATCCAGTGGAATGCCTCTCAACCACCCCGCCACGACCAGATCTCCCAAACTCGCGGGCAGGCGGCCGGTGTTCTCCCTGTAGCGCTGGATCAGCGCTTCCAGTTGGGGAACATCCTGATCCACCTGCAGCGCTTGCAAATGCTTATAGGCATTGTAACGGAGACTGGGATCGTCCGTACTGTCCAAGGTGGTCTGCCACATGATGCGAGCAGTTTCGACATCGCCACCATGCTGAGCCATCGACGCTGCGAGAATCTTTAAGAAGGGATGGGCATTGGGCAACTTTGAACCCTGTTCAAACGATCGTGCGGCCGCTACGTAGTCTTTCAGTTCCATCGCCTGGACAAATCCGAGGTCATAGTAGAGGTGCCAGTCGTTAGGATTGGCCTGGATGCCGCGCTCTACCAGTTGCACAGCTTTGTCTGCCATGCCGGCTCCATTGGGGGGCGCAGAGGCCAGGAAGGCCGCTCCGTAGCTGTAGGCGGGAAGCAAATGAGGATCGAGAGAAGTGGTGATATCGAGCAACGAATAAAGCAACGGATACTTGCCGGCATTTTCGTGGTGCTTGCGGCCGAAGTACTGCACCGCGCGCGTCCAGTACAGGTCGGCTGCCAGCCCGGTATAACCCAGGCTGAGCCGCCTGGCAGCAGTGGCTGAAGGGACATAGAGCACCTCGGGAGTGGGACTCGAGGCGCGAATGCGATCGATGACGCGCAATGTGACAACCGCCGCAGCGGTGCAGGCGCTGAGCAGCACCACAAGAGTCGTCGTCGTTCGCCACTGCCGATGCGGGGTCATTTCATGCTGCGGTGCTGAAAAATGAGGCTAGCTGCCGAAATCAAGGCCGCGGCATAGGCCAGCGCATAGACGGTGTTGTAGAGGATCAGTGATCCCGCTACGGGCTGATCGTGTGCTACCGAGGAGATCACATTCAACGCGGAGAAATTCGGAAGCAAGAAGGACAACGCGGTTGCCAGCCAGCGCGTGGGCCCCTGCGTCATGCCGGCGAAGCCGCGCAGATCTTCGCTGAACGATCCAATCACGAAGATGGAGAAAGTGAAGACCGCCGACAGGATCGGCGTTGAAAATGACGAAAACAGCAGTGCAACAGAGGTGACGATCATGAACTGAAGCAGGACGAAATAGATGGCAACCAGCAAGTAAACGTCAGATTTCTGAAAGCTGTGCATCAGGAAGAGCAAAGCGCCGAAAAATCCGATGGCCATCAGTGCGGCGTTGACCACCAGGGTTCCCGCCAGTCCAAAGAATTTACCGACAATGAATTCCCAGCGGCGGACGGGACGGGTCAGAACGGTGTACACAGTGCGCTTCTCGATTTCCTTGGAGACCAGGCCAATTCCGATGAAAATTGCGATCAGCACCCCGAAAATCGAAATTGCCGTTAGTCCCAAATTGATGACCAGTTGCCGCTGAATGCCGATGGTGATCTGGCCCATGAGCAGGGAAGAGCCCACCATCAAGAGAGCAAACACTATCAGGTTGTAAAGCACGCGATCGCGTACGGCTTCGCGAAAGGTATTGAACGCGATGGAGCGGATGCGGGCGGTCACCGCGTCACCTCTACGCCCTCGGCGAGCCGCTCAATGAAATAGTCTTCCAGAGTTGTGCGGATAGGATTGATCGAGGTCAGGCGCGCCTGAGAGCGGCGAATGGCATCGATCGCAGCATCCACTTTGGATTGCGGCACCGTCGCTCGAGCCGTATCACCGGTCAGGTGAACCTCGATGGCAAGTGCGCGCATGGCGGGCACGGCTGCAGAGCCATGCCAGATGACCTCAACGTTGTCACTGATGCGGGCGGTCAGTTCAGCCACCACGCCGACTCCTCGCAGTTCTCCTTTCCCCAGTATGGCCACGCGATCGCATAGTGCTTCTGCGTCGGAGAGAATGTGAGTCGAGAAAAAGACTGTCTTGCCTTCATCTTTTAGCTGCTGAATGAGCTCTCGAACCTCATGGCGTCCGAGGGGATCGAGACCGGACATTGGTTCATCCAGAAAAACCAGCGGGGGATCGTGCAGAATCGCCTGGGCAATGCCGACGCGCTGCAGCATCCCTTTGGAGTACTTGCGCAGCTGGACGTCGGCGGCATCGGCGATTCCCACGCGGTTTAGGGTGGCGTCGATGCGGCGCTTGCGATCGCTGGCCGACGTCCCCGAAAGCTGGCCGTAGTAGTCGAGCAACTCGCGGCCAGTGAGGTAATCGTAAAAATAGGGTTGTTCGGGCAGAAAACCAATCTGCGAGCGAATTTTGGGATCGCGGATGTCGCCTCCCAGAATGCGGAACGAGCCACCTGAGGGAGTGATCAATCCCATGAGAAGGCGCAAGGTGGTGGTTTTGCCAGCTCCGTTAGGGCCGAGATAGCCGAAAATTTCGCCTGCCGGGACCGACAAGGTCAGCGGGCGAAGACCCACCCTCGGACGCTTGTGCCAGAAGCCGACGAGGTAGGTCTTTTCCAGACCAAAGATTTCAATGGCGTTCATGGCGCGAATCGACGATCGGAGTGGTTCTCAGCAAAATTATAAGCAAAGCCATGTTCAGGCAGCAGTTGCAGTCCGGGTTCGGAGAGGAGTGGCATTTCGGGGTGCAATTGAGAGGCCCACAGAGCCGAAAGACAGTTAACCAAGGCCTTACGATCTAGGCTAGTCCCCTTTTCGGCCTTCTCTCCTGACCATGATTCACGAGTCGCTGCCAAACCCAGCTCTTCGCGGTATTGTCCGGGAAACCAGCGAATGTCACAAAAGCCAAGGGAGCAGCTTGCGCTGCTCCCTCAGCCGGCTCGTACCCTCCCCCAGGTACTTCGCCAAACTTGCTCCAGCAAATGCTGAACACACATATCTGGGGCACTTCGTATGCCAAAAGCTTCAATCCGGAAGTGATTGAAAATCGGTCGAGACAGGGCACATATTCGCACAAAGATCGGTGCAGCAGCCGCGGTCCTAACAAAAATCGTCATCCCGAGTGACTAAGAATGGAAGTCAATGCTATTGAGCACTAGAGCTGCTGGAATGATGCATCCGCTGTGTAGCTACTCCGGTCCATGCGCGGTGGACGGTTTTCTGATTCCTTCTTGAGGCTTCGCCTGATTCCGATAAGGCTCACGATCAATCCAACAAGCATGCAGGCGGCCCATGCCATAAGAATGCTGGTTGACAAACCTCCTTTGTGTAGGAAGACGAACCAGCGGTCCCAACCTAATCCCAGGCGGGCGGGCTCCGACGTGCGCAAGTAGTGAAATAGCAGATGTATCTGGCCAATCAGCGAATAGCTCAGCCGGTAAGTCCAATGCGAGTCATAGTAGCGGCCGGTGGTGGCCTGGTCCTCCATAAAGCTGGTGGCCAAACCGATGCACTGTATTGCCATCCCGAGCACCAACAACCCAACGGCTGACCAGCGTGTTTTCCTGCCACCGTCTGCCAGCGCCGGACCAAGTCCGAGACAAAACAGTGTGATGGCGGGTACGAGATAGCGCGGTCCGAAACAGTAGCCGCCCTCCCACTGCGTGTAGCGAGCAAAGAACAGTAAGTACAAGACTGGTAGCAGGGCAGCCAGTGTTGCCAGTCCGCGATCGCGCCGCCACAATCTTGGAATTCCCGCGAGCGCCAGGAGAATAGGCGGCGCAAACAGCAGAATTGATTTGCCCGGAGAAAACAGAAATCCGTGCAGACCAACACTGAGGGGAGTTTGAAAAGAATTCAGTTGCTTGCCTCGCTCAGCAAAGGCAGGGTAGCCAAACTCCAGCGGATTGCCGAAATGCGCAGTGTTGTATGCCAGCAACAATAGAACCGCGACACCGCTGACACTTGTTAAGGCCAGCGCCGCGCGCCCACCTGCCCTTTTGTCGCGAATCAGAATCGCAACCAAAAAGACCGCAATCGCCAACACATGCGTGGGCCGTACCCATACCAACAATCCCAGGATCGCACCAGCCGCCAGGGCCGCCTTGAGAGGAATAGGATCGGCAGCGGGGCGCCCGAAAAGCAGCAGGGCTGCCGCCATTAACATGGCTGTGCTCAGCGGTTCGGAAAAGAACCAGGCGGAATACGGAAACAGTGGGGTGCCCAGTCCCACGATCAGCACTGCAAACAGTGAGCTCTTCAGATCTGTGCCAACGCGAGTAAGCAGGAGGAACGCGAACGCTAGAGCCAGCGCCGCAAACGTCGCGCTGCTGAGGCAGGAGGAGAAGGCGAGTACGAGATCATTGGCGTCTGGCGGAACGCCTCTCATACGGGTGAGGGCGTAGAATCCCAACGCATACCACGGCGAGGCGGCAAGGGCATGGCCCGGCGGGTAAGCGGGCTGCGGGCGGCCATGGATGTCGTACTTCCCATAAAAGTTGTGCAGCGTTACTGCCTGGGGAATTGCAGTGGAGTGCCGCAGGACCAGGCTCTCTGTCTCGTAGAAGGTTGTGTACTCGTCGAGTGTGCGTACTCGCCCGCTGGAAGTCAGGAGATAGAAACAATTCAATGCGGTGAACAGCCAAAGTGCTACGCGCAGCCGCATGCTGCTTGTAATTCCCAGAGCATTGATGCGCGGCTGAACTTCTGTCGAACGCACTGGCTGATCGTAACAGACATACTCATTGCCGCGTTGCCAGGCTGGCACCATTCAGGTAAACGCCGCGGGAGCCCTGTTTACAGATGGTCTCGAGTAGCCGCAGAAGCCGCATTGCCCAGGAAGCGAAGAAAGCAAGAGGAGCAGCTTACGCTGCTCCTCTGGTCGGCTCGTACCCTCCCCCAGGTACTTCGCCAAAGTTAAACGTTATTGCAACGGGGTTGCAGCGGTGCAGTTTGCCTGTGTGGTGGTCGAACCGGCAGCGGTACGAACCACGGCATCTGCGTTCGAGCAGAAGTAACGCACACCAGACGTGCCGGGAGCAGTCGGATCACCGTTCAACTCATAGGCAGAAACGATGCCACCGGTCGTGGTCGCGTCGTTAACGTTGAAGGTATAACCGCTCTTCACGCAAGGAGCACTAGCGCAACCAAGAACGTTGTCAATCAAGCAAGCGCCCGCGGAGGTCGGGGTAGCGCAGTTGCTGCCCGGCCCAAGGGCTGCCAGCGTGCTGGAAAATCCCACCGTCGGATAGGTGGAGTTGTAGGTGACCTGCGCCGTGTTCAGTGTGCGAATAGATCCCACCGCCGATGCTTCATTGGCGGCGATACGCGAGCGCAGCAGGTTCGGAATAGCGATCGCCGCGATGATCAGGATGATCGCCACCACGATCAGCAACTCGATAAGTGAGAAACCCTTTTGCTTCTTCATCTAAATGTGTAACCCCTCTCTCCAAGTGTTCTGCCAGTTAACCTGGCAGAGACCATCTGCCAGAAAGCTGGATTGACTATCATTCGAGCATCTTTGGTTCCAAGCCTACCTTGAATCGAGAGAGTGTTAACTGCATTAGAATCCGCTTGGTTTGCCTGTAGCGTTCTTAACGGTAGCACCAAATTTCGGTCAGAATGACAAAATTTGTCAGGATTATAGTCGAGAAGTGGCAAGGCACGACGAGGCGCGCCAAACGGAGAATGGTCGAGAGGATAACTGGTGAGGAATCACGCCAAAAGAGAATGAAGGGAAGTAGCTTTCGCCACTTCCCTCCTGTCGGCTGGTACCCTCCCCCAGGTACTTCGCCAGACAATCGTCGAAACTGTTATTGAATAGGCGCTGCCTGAGCTGGGTTAAGGCACCCGGCAACAGTCGAGATGGAACTGCCGGTGATGCTGGCCCGCACAACGGCGTCCGAATTGGCAGAGCAGAAGTAACGAACACCTGAAGTGCCCGGAGCAGTCGGATCCGCGCTCAGTTCGAAGCCAAGCACGACTCCACCGCTGGTGAGGCTGTCGTTGACGTTGTACTGGTAACCGCTTTTCACGCAGTTTGAGCCGCCAGAGCAACCGATTACGCTGTCCACCAAGCAGGCATGCTGCGAGTCTGGCGCCGCGCATGTGCTGCCATTAGGCCCCAGATTGGTCAAGGTGCTCGCGAACCCCACTGTCGGATAGCTGGAGTTGTAGGTGATCTGTGCGGTTTGCAGGGTCCGTAACCCTCCCACCGCCGATGCCTCATTCGCTGCGATGCGGGACCGCAACAGATTGGGGATAGCGATAGCGGCGATGATCAAAATGATCGCCACCACGATCAATAACTCGATCAAGGAAAATCCCTTTTGCCGGTGCATTCGCAATCTCTTTTCCGGCAGAGCGAGCCTATGTCAGCCCTCGCCCCCGCCGTTAAACACCGACCTGAGAGGGGCAAGTCCGTTGCCACTTGTCTGGCCTGGGTAGGAAAGCGCACGAATGCTGCTAACTGCTTTGGAGAGCAGGAATTACGAGTAGGCTCGCAGGCGACTAAGAATGTCCACTCAGCGGCCGCCTTCCCGGTTCTGACAAAAATTGTCAAGAGCGGAAGCGGGTTTTTGGCAACGCAACAGCTATCCGACCGACACCCTTCATGGCCGTAGAAAGTGGCAGGAGGCTAGTTTGGGTCCAATGCGCGAATGGGACGCTGCCGCCCGATGCGATCAAAAGCTAGCATTTCAGAGCCATTGGCCTTCATCAAGTTCTAAGAATCCTAGTGGAAAGCAGCGTCCTAGCAGGCGAGCTGGGTGCGGGAGATTTTCAGCCCATTCAGGTTACCCAGAACAGTAACCGCGATATCCTCGCCGTGGAAATGTTCTTGAGCCATCTCCATCAAATCGTGGCTGGTAACGGCTTCAATGCGGTCGGCAATCTCATCCAGTCCAAAGAAGCGGTCGAAGTAGAGTTCCTGCCGGGCGAGATTTGCCATGCGCGCCGTTGACGATTCCAGGCTCAGCATAAGGCTGCCCTTGAGCTGGTCCTTGGCGCGGCGCAGCTCTTCCTCCGGCACAGGTTCGGTTTTCATCCGGCGTAGTTCACCGATGATGGATTGCACGACTTTAGGAGCCGAATCGCGGGAGGTGCCCGCATACACCGAAAGGCAGCCCGTATCTCGAAAGGGGTTCAACTCGCTGTAGATGGCATAGGCAAGTCCCTGCCGCTCCCGGACGCTCTGAAACAGGCGCGAACTCATACCTCCGCCCAGCAGCGTGCTCAATATGTAAGAGGCATACCGTTTCTCATGTCCCACGGGGATGGAAGGAGTACCGACGCAGATCTGCACCTGCTCCAGAGCCTTTTTGTTGCGCATGGTGATGTGGGATTGGATTTTGGGTGCTTCCTGCAAGAACCCATTTTTCCCCGCGGGGAGAGCCTCGAATTTCTGCCGCACCAGCTCGACAAACCGCTCATGCTTCAGGTTGCCTGCGGCCGAAATAATCATGTTGTTGGGAATGAAAAAGCGCTGCCAGTAATCCAGAACCACGCTATGTTCAAAGCGCCGCACCGTGTCTTTGGTCCCGAGGATGGGCCGTCCGAGGGGGTGATTCTTCCAAAAATTTTGCGTGAACAGCTCATGGACGAGGTAGTCAGGGTTGTCCTCATCCATTTTGATTTCTTCGAGAATCACACCGCGCTCGCGAGTGATTTCTTTCTCGTCGAAAACGGGATTCAGCACAATATCGCTGAGAATGTCGAAGGCGATTGGCAAGTGGTCATCGAGAACCTTGACATCGAAGCAGATGGTCTCCTTGGCCGTGTAGGCATCCATGTTGCCGCCGATGGAATCGACCTGGCGGGCAATGTCCTCCGCCGAACGCGAGCGAGTTCCCTTGAACACCATGTGTTCGCAAAAATGGGAAATGCCGTTGAACTCGGAATTTTCGTGCCGCGAGCCTGTCTTGATCCAAATGCCGATCGAGACCGAACGAATGTGTGACATCTCCTCGGTCAGGATGATCAGACCATTGGGTAGAGTCTCGCGACGAATGCTGCGTGGGCTTTCCATTAATGCCTTTCGCTGCGGCGAAGCCGACGGTAACCCGGCGGGAGCTGTACTTAATTGTGGCATAACCGTCAGGCTACCTCGCGGGAATCCACGACGATTTTCAACTGGCACTCGACCCCAATTTCCGGCTTTGGGGAAGCCGCCTCGGGCGACCGCCCCTGGAAATAGGTAAAATCTACGTGACCACCTTATTGGATGCATGAGTGAAGCTGCCCATCACGAAGTATTAGGCCTTGATATTCTGGAACTTACAGGCCTAGCCGAGGCATTCAATCAGCCTGCCTATCGTGCAACCCAGCTTTCCGAGGCTATCTATCAACAAAGGGTTGAGGAAATCTCGGCGATATCAGTTCTCCCCATGGCCTTCCGCCAACAGTTAAGGGAGGCGGGGTGGAGCGTCGGCCTGCCTGGTATTGTCCGCCGGTTCGTGTCGCTGGATGGCACCGTACGCTATCTCCTGGCCCTGAGCGATGCCGAAACGGTGGAGGCGGTCTGGATGCCGGAAGGGGATGGCGGCGAGGCGGGGGACGGTTCGGAAGCTGGGAATGAAGCAGGCGCTGAAGATGTCCCCACCCGCGAGCGGCCCTGGCGGCGCGTCACCATCTGCATTTCGAGCCAGGTGGGATGCGCGGTAAATTGCCAGTTCTGCCTGACGGCATTGTTGGGAGTAAAGCGCAATCTCTCGGCGGGTGAAATCGTGGGACAGGTATTAGCGGTGCTCAAGGATCAGCAGGTGGAGATTGGACAAGACCGCATCAATCTCGTCTTTATGGGCATGGGCGAGCCTTTTCTCAACTACGATAATTTCATGAAGGCAGTGCGGTTGCTGGTAGGGCAGGTAGGAATCACGGAGTCACGCATGACGGTGTCCACTGCGGGAATCGTGCCCCGCATTTACGATTTTGCCAATGAGGCAATTCGGCCCAAGCTGGCGATTTCGTTGAACGCCTCCAACGACGCGCTGCGCACCCAGGTGATGCCGATCAACAAAAAATGGGACCTCAAAGCTTTACTTCAAGCTGCCGCCAATTTTCCTCTGCGCAACCGGGAAAGGCTGACATTCGAATACGTGCTCCTGGAGGGGGTAAACGATTTGCCCCAGCACGCGGATGAACTCATAGGTTGGCTGCGCGGCTTGCGGGCAAAGGTGAACCTGATCGCGCTGAATCCTGGTCCGGACATTCCTTTTACCACCCCGTCGCCAGAGCGTGTGCTGGCTTTTCAAAATCGGCTGATGGATGCGGGCATTCCCACGTTTATCCGGCGTCCGCGAGGCAGGGATATTTACGCTGCCTGCGGGCAACTGAAGCGTACAGAAGAAATGGTCAACGTGGCTGGCTAGGGATTGGCGGTGTGCTTCACTGCGCTGTGCGACGAGGACTGGTCGAGCGCCCCCAGGACTGGCGATGGACAGCTTTCTGCATCATGCAACGGGGTGGGAGGGACCAGTCGAAATTGAGTCGCAATGGACAGCCCGCAAGCGCGAGCGGATGGGATTGTTCCGCGAGTGAAGGAGTGTAGGTAGTAGCCTGTCCCACCCTTCGCCAAAAGCGGGCGAAAGGGTGGGCCACCCGCCATCCGACCCGGTTGGTTCTGCGGGTGACTTTGCAAAAAAGGCTGGAGAATTCTTGACAAGTCCACTAGCTGTGGGAGCTGCCTATAACACGCTTCGGCTCAATGGTGGGTTCGCTGCGAAGGTCGTTAGCATTGCAGGTGAAGCTGGAACGTTCCTGCTTAAGGCGTCGGTTCCCGTAGCGATAGTGATCGCGGGAGCAGAAGCAATTGAATATTACAAGCAACAGGTGGAGAAGGGCGACTGTGGCCAATTCTAAGCGAAAAACGCAGACTTCCTGGCTTCCCCAAACGATCCTGCTAGGGATTGTAATGTTAGTGGTCTATGAACTCCTGCAAGGGCGCGTTCCACAGATTCTATTGATCATTGGAGTTTTGACAATCTCAATTGCTTGGGCTGTGGGTAGCACATTTCGAGGCCAATGGGCAAATCGAAAATTCTGGCTCGTGGTAGGCCTGCTGTTCACCTTGCATTTGGGCTTGATGTGGGCGGTTGTTTCCCGCATGACACGATTCGACCTCTCGGTCGTTTGGCTCATTGTTATCCCTGAGGCGCTCACAGTGTTCATCGTACTCCGGTGGCTCTTCGGAGATAACCTGGAATCGAAGAAATAGTGACGGGCGGGTGGCGCACCCATCTGCGCGGGTGCCCCAGGTCTCGCGCTTTTCGAGACCTGGGCGGTTTCATGTGCGCGCGTACGATGCCCAGGTGTCCTAAGGCAACACAGTTTCCGCTCCCGGGCACGATTCCGTAATCGCTCCCACTCCGGCTCCCATAGCCGTTCCCGCTGCTGTTGCACAATTCCGTAATCGCTTTCGTCTTCCACTCGCACTCCCACGCCCGCGCCGATAGCGTCGCCCCCGTCACCCGCGCCAAGCGCGTGCGAGGCATGCGTTCGGTTGCCGATTACGTAATCGCTTCCGGCCACGCTCCTGGCTCCCGCTCCCACCAGCACCGATACCTACCCCCTACCGCCCAAAGCCCGCGCCGTACCCCTTCCGTCCGCGACGCCGTAATAGCTTCCATTTCAGGCTCGGGAACCCACGTCGATCACGTAAGGGGGTGTATCACTTTTCCCCTTCATATAAGAAGACCCCCCATCTGTTTGACTGCCCTCGCAACTGGTCCGTAAACTGGTCCGCCCAGGTCTCGAAAAGCGCGAGGCCTGGGGCACCCCCTCAGGATGAGAGCGCACGTTCTAGTTGTTACATCCTGGAAGCGTTTTTGCGGGACATAGCTCCACCACCAGACCGTCGCTCCAGCCATATTTTTCGCGGAACAGTTGCTGAACGTCGCGATTCAGAGCGGCATCGGCGCTGGCATCGACAACGCGGGCCCGACCCTCGAAGGCTGCACCTTTCACCGAGAAGTGGACGCGGGGATCCGCACGCAGGTTTTGTACCCAGTGGGCTGTGTAGTATTCAGCGATCACGTAATAGCAGCCATCGCGCTGTGCGAACCACAGCTCCACCTCACGTGGCTGGCCGCTGCGGCGACCGGTGGTGATCAGCCGCAGGAATTCCAGTGGGTTCTGCCTCAAAGTTTCCCCGGCGGCTAGGCTTTCAGTTTGAGTTTGGACTTGTTGTCCTCTAAGAAAGCTTTCAACTCATCGGCTTGTCCTAAGAGCCGTATCCACTGTTCGTAGTAGAGCGTCACCGGGAATCGGCCCAGACCATAAACGCTCACCGCGCCCTTCTCGCTGATGCGGAATTCAAGCGAACCTCCGCGGCGTCCTTCAACTTGCTTTTCCAGTTGGGCCAATTTTGCTTTCAGTTCTTCATAGCTGGGCTCAGTCATGGCTCCTCGCAGGTCCTCTGAATGTAATCGATTCCTAGGTCTCTGGGCTAGATAGATGTAAATGCGCGTTTGGCCTGGCTTCCTTTTTGGTCGGGCATCGATTGACGCCTTTACAATGCTGGAGTGGATATTCGCATCCGCGAGTCGCGCCCGGAAGATTTCGAGGCCTTGTGGCGTCTGGATCAGGAGTGCTTTGTACGTGGTATTTCCTATTCCAAGAAAGAACTGGGCTGGTATATGAAGATGAAAGGTGCATTCACGCTGGTGGCGGAACCCGAGATCGCGAAAGAGAAACCATCCGGGGAGGGGCAGGAAGGAAGGAGGGCGGCCGCGGAAGTGGCGGGCTTCATCGTTGCTCAGGATCTGGGAAAAGGCATGGGGCACGTCGTCACCATCGACGTGCAGCCGCAACTGCGGCGCACTGGAGTGGGGCTGAAACTGATGCAAGCCGCCGAGCAGCGCCTGCAAGGGGAAGGCTGCCACACCATTTATCTGGAAACCGCGGTGGACAATGACAACGCGATCCGGTTTTACAAGCGTCTCAGCTATTTCGTTTTGAAAGTCATTCCCCGCTATTACCTGAACCGGATTGATGCTTTGCTGTTGGCCAAGCGGCTGGAATAAATGTGCGAATTGGAAATCAAACCTGCATGTCGGCTCGACCGGGGCACGTTTCCAAGATGCTAGAATCCGCTGTTTTCGTGTGACCCTATGCTTTTGCTTGCTGCCATCTTTGCCGCCGGACTGCTGCATGGGATTGGACCGGACCATTTGGCGGCGATCTCGACCTTCGGATTCGCCGTAGGCCACAACTTTCGCCGCGTGGTTTTCTTTGCCATGCGTTTTGCCGGTGGCCATGCGTTAGTTCTTGGAGCAGCCGGCGTGCTCGGGCACTTCGGGCGCATGTTGTTATCGCCGTCATGGGAGCGGCGCTTCGATCTTGCTGGAGGCGGGCTTCTGGTCTTCACCGGAGTCCTCGCGCTGTGGGCGTTGATCACGGGAAGGGTGAAAATTCACGAGCACGGCCACACACACGGCGCCGCCCATCACGGCCACTATCATCTGCATCTGGGAGTTGGTCATGCGCACGCACCGGCTCAAGAAAACAGGCGCCCAGAGCAGCATCAGCATCTGCACGGCGGCCTGGCCGCGACTTTAGGTATTCTCTTTGCCCTGGGAGGAACCCGCAGCTTGATCGCGGTGGTGCCGATTGCGATCTCCCAGACCCTGGCAATCACCATTCTGCGAGTGAGCGTGTTTGTGCTGGGCATCATTGTTTCCATGGTCGGCTATGCATTCCTGACCCAGCGGGCATTTTCCCGCCTCACGGCCAAAGCCCAGTCGGTTGGGCGAGCGCCGAGATTCCTGCTGGCTTCCTCTTACCTGCTCGCACTCTTCTGTATCGTTGCGGGACTGATGACCATCCGTGAGCGGCTGCTGGTCTGATGATGGCCGCTGGAAGCCGTCACCAGTCTGCTGTTCGCAGAATCAGTCCTCGCCCAGGCACCGCCGAGTTGCGCGTAGCGATCGATACAGGGGGAACTTTCACAGACTGCATCTGGGTGGAAGATGGCCGGGTACGGATGCTGAAAGTATTTTCCACTCCCGCCGATCCGTCGGAAGCCATTGCCAGTGCCCTCACGAAAATCATAAGCCGCAGCGCTCCGGTTTTGCTGCACGGAACTACCGTCGGCACCAATACCGTGCTGCAGCGCAAGGGAGCCCGCGTTGCCCTGGTCACGACGGCGGGGTTCGAAGATGTGATCGAGATCGGACGGCAGGCCCGCCCCCGCCTTTATGACTTCTTCTTCGATCGCGTGCCGCCATTGATTCAAAGAGAGCTGCGCTTCGGCGTCGAGGAACGAACCAGCCCGGAAGGCAAGATCGTGAAGGCTCCGGATCAGCAGGAACTGGAGCAGCTGGTGGATTCAGTTGAGGCAAAAAAGCCGGAAGCGATTGCTATATCCCTGCTGTTTTCGTTTGCAAATACGCAGAACGAGTGTGCTGTGGCGGAAGCGCTGAGGTGCCTGGGGCTGCCGATTTCTGTGTCACACATCATCCTGCCGGAGTTCAGAGAATACGAGCGCACCAGTACGGTGGTGATGAATGCGTATCTCCAGCCAGTGATGGAGGGATATCTGCGGCGTTTGTCGGAGCGGGTGGCCCTTGGAATAGGGCAAGAATCGCGGGACCGGCAAGCAACCAATCCTTCGGTCTTTGTGATGCAGTCCAGTGGAGGAATTACTTCGCTGGAGTCGGCGGCGCGTGAGCCGGTGCGCACGGTGCTGTCCGGCCCGGCGGGGGGAGTCGTGGGTGCTTCCACCATGGGCCGCCGCAGCGGCTTCCACAAGATCATTTCGTTCGATATGGGCGGTACTTCGACGGATGTAGCGCTGGTAGATGGGGAAGTGCGTGCCAGCAATGAAGGGGAAATTGCCGGCCTGCCGGTGCGGGTGCCGATGCTCGACATTCATACGGTGGGAGCGGGAGGCGGATCCATCGCTCGGTTCGATCTGGGCGGGGCCTTACGAGTGGGACCAGAATCGGCGGGCGCCGATCCGGGCCCTATCTGCTATGGCAAGGGTCAGGAGCCGACAGTCAGCGATGCTAACCTGCTGCTGGGACGCATGCGCGCAGATCGTTTCCTGGGGGGAGAATTCCGCCTTGAGCTGGAAAGCACCCATCAAAAAGTGAAGCATTGGCTGCACGAGAGACAACAGCAGTTAAGTGTGGAAGAGTTCGCTGCCGGCGTCATTCGGGTGGTCAACGCGACCATGGAGAAGGCTATTCGCGTGGTCTCGGTCGAGCGCGGCCACGACCCGCGGGATTTTGCGCTGGTGGCGTTCGGCGGAGCAGGCGGACTGCACGCCTGCGAACTGGCAGCCGCACTGAACATTCCGCACGTGGTCATTCCCGCCTGGCCAGGAGCCACATCCGCTTATGGGATTCTGGTAAGCGACATCGTGAAAGATTACTCACGGACATTGTTGCAACGCGTAAGAATGGCGCCCGCCTCAGGAAAGCAGCGACAACTGCTCGGCCGCGGGGAGTTCTCCCACTTCCGTGGAGAACTCGAAAGGCTGCGCCGCATGGCTACGGCAGATTTCAAACGCGAAGGTTGGCCCGGGAAGATTGAATTTCTGGCCACTGCCGATCTGCGTTACCACGGCCAGGGTTTCGAGCTGAATGTACCCTTCGGGCAGGAATTGTGTGAGAGCTTCCATCAGGAGCACCAGCGTCATTACGGATACAGCAGTCGCGATCGGGATCTGGAGATCGTTACTCTGCGCTTGCGCGCGCGGATACGCGGTCAGCAGCCTCCCCGACAGAGAATGGCGTCCCGAGTAGCAGCAGAAAAGCAGCACGCGTTGGTGTACTTTGGCGGCCGGGCTGTGCGCACGGCAGTCCACGACCGCGAAGGGCTGGGGACAGGACGGAAGTATGCTGGTCCAGCGGTAATCACAGAGTACAGTGCAACCACGGTTGTGCCGCCAGGAATGGGTTTCCGAGTTGATGTGGCCGGCAACATTGTTATTGGTACGGGTGGAAAGTGAGGACGACTGCCGCGATGAAGGTTGCGATCCAGGGGGAGCTGGGCTCGTTCAGCGACGAAGCCGCACAAACCTTTCTGCCGGGTTGCAAGGTCGTGCCCTGCGCGGTTTCGGCCGAGGTATTCGACAAGCTGGATTCGGCGGCAGCAGCGGCAGCCCTGATTCCGATCGAGAACTCCCTGGCAGGTTCAGTCGCCGAACACTATGACCTGCTGCTGGTCCGCGAGGTTTTCATTCAGCGGGAATTCCGACTGCGCATCCGGCATAACTTGATGGCGGCGCGTGGGGCGCGCCTGGCGGACATCAAGGACGTTTTATCTCATCCGGTGGCGCTGGCGCAGTGCCGTGACTTCTTCCGTAAGCATCCCAGGCTTCGAGCGGTGCCGTTTTACGATACCGCGGGCAGTGTAAAACACATCATGGAGGGGAAGCTTCGAGATGCCGCAGCCATCGCGGGAAAACAGGCGGCACATGTCTATGGCGCCAGCATCCTGGTGAAAGGACTGGAGGATGACAAGCAGAACTTCACACGCTTTTTCCTGGTGCGGAAGCAAAAACGTGCGCTGCCGAGGGCAAACAAAACGTCGGTGGCATTCTCATTGCGCAATGTGCCAGGGGCTCTGTTCAAGGCGCTCAGTGTGTTCTCATTGCGCGACATCAATCTGACAAAGATTGAATCCCGGCCTCTGCGAGGACGCCCTTGGGAATACGTGTTCTATGTAGACTTTTTGCGTGGCGACGATGAGCCTGCCCGTAACGCACTGCACCATCTGGCCGAGATTTCGGATTTCGTGAAGGTGCTGGGGATTTACCCCGCAGCATAAATCCAGGCAACCACTTCCCGCGGCGAGGAATTCAGGAGAGTTGAACAATAGTCAGGGGAGGGTGGTTTTGAGAGGATGGTACGTTACGACCTGGCGCAGTTCACACTGGAAGTGTGATCCGGGGCTGTCGGCATTGCGGTGAACGAAAAAAGCCGCCAAAGAACTGGCGGCTTTTCTCGACCTCCCGCAGAAACAGTGAACTGGTGAACTGTCGAGCAATCTGGAAGCCGGCATCCAGACTGCTTAGCTTTACAAGTCCCTCGGGCAAGTGCAGGTGCCCTTACCACTACCCAGGAACTGGACAAAGGAGCACGCCTGACCCAGGAAGGAGAGTTCGTCCTGCTGCAGATCGGCAGTCGCAAATTCTTCTTCCGTGGTTACCAGAACGCTGCCCCCGGGGTTTTGCAGGTGAGTCGCGAACGCCCGCAAATCCGGCGTTGGCACGGGGCTGGTGGCGTCGCAATTCGCCTGGTTATCGGAAACGATCTTAATCACCCCGTCAGTAGGCGGCGGGAAACCGGTAAGCGGGTTGGACGTGAGGTTATTGTTTACCGAGAGAATGAGCAGGCCGTTTGCTGTAATCGGGCAGGAGCAGCATTCGGTCATCTCCTGATTGGAATCGAACACGTAAATGTCCGCACAAACCGTGCCGTGGTGGGCACCCAGCGGCGTTCCTTGCTCACCGGGGTTGATGATGCGGACAGTCTGATCGGGAATCACCACGGCTGCCGTGATGATTTTTGCGTTCTCCCGGTTGGAGTAGTAAGTGAGTTGATACACGTCACTGATGCCCTGCGCGAAGATCAAACACGAGCTGGCAAGAACTATCAGCAACAAGACGGAGGCGTACAACGCTTTTCGCATTCGGGGAACCTCCTGATTGCTTTCCGGCCATGCTTAAGGAAAGCTAATTGGGCGGGAGGCTATACCCGGATTTTCTGCGGAGCTAGTCTGCGAAGGAGTTAGGCAGAATGCGCTAGCCCGCCTAAGCTAGCCACAATGAATTAGCCCCACCGGCTAATCAGGACGCTCTGCTGGGACCATGGCAGTCAATCGGGATAGATGAATGCAATTGGGAGCAGCCCAGGATTGAACTTCGCTGTTATGCTGCCGCCTCTAGGGAGGTCGTCATCTCAATGGGCCTGTTTTCTTTCCGGGTGCAATTACGGAATGAGTTTCACTTTTGGTTGGGACAGGCACATTGCGGAGGGGCACACCCCGATTTACAATCCCTCGGCCACGAAGAGAAGTGGGGAGATTGCGGAGTGCATCTTTTGTGCCGTGAGGGTCATCAAAAGTTGAGTATAGTTCACTCAAGGGAGCTTTATGGCCAATCCATCGCGCAACTTAGAGCGCAAAGAACCAGCTCCTAAAGAACCGGAAGGGCAGGCGCATCGAAGCCTGCCGGTGCTGCCGGTCAGGGACACGGTATTGTTCCCGCACGCGGTTTTGCCACTCACCGTGGGGCGTGAGAGCTCGGTTCAACTGATTAATTCTCTGGGAGAAGACAAGACCATCATCGTCGTGGCGCAGAGGGAGGCGCGGGTGGATAGCCCGCAGCCAGTGGACCTCTACACCATCGGAACGCTTGCAATCGTTCATAAGGTCGTAAAGATGCCGAATCAGAGCCTTTTCGTTTTTGCGGAAGGTCTGGAGCGGGTTCACATCACCGAATACACGCAGTTGGCACCCTTCATGACGGCGGTGACCAGTGCGATTGGGGAGATCGCTCCCTCCAAGAGCGCCGAGCTGGAGGCGCTGCAGCGTAACGTGCTAACCCTGTTCCAGCAGATTGTCGCCGGCTCCCCGACCCTGTCAGATGAGCTGGCCACGGTGGCGATGAATATAGAAGAGCCGGGGCGGCTGGTGGATTTCATCGCATCCTCACTGCCAACGCTTTCCAGCCGTGACAAACAGGAGGTTCTGGAGACTGCGGACGTTCGTGCCCGGCTGGACAAGATTAATCAGCACCTGGTGAAAGAGCTGGAGGTTCAGCAACTGCGCAACAAGATCCAGTCTGAAGTTCAGGATCGGGTGCAACAGACGCAGCGTGAGTTTTATCTGCGCGAACAGATGAAAGCCATCCAGAAGGAACTGGGTGAGGTTGACGAGACTACCAAGGACACCGAGGAGCTGCGGCAAAAGATCGAGCAAGCGGGCATGCCGGAAGAGGTCAAGAAAGAGGCTATGAAAGAGCTTGGCCGGCTGGCTCGCATGTCCCCTATGGCAGCCGACTACGGGCTTACCCGCAATTACATTGAATGGCTGGCGGTCTTGCCCTGGAGCAAGTCTTCAGGCGTAGAAGTGGATATTCTCAAGGCGAAGACCATCCTGGATGAAGACCACTATGACCTGCAGAAGGTGAAGGATCGCATCCTTGATTACTTGTCGGTCCGCCGCAACAAACCGGCGATGAAGGGTCCAATCCTGTGCTTCGTGGGGCCTCCTGGGGTAGGTAAGACTTCTCTGGGTAAGTCCATCGCGCGTTCCCTGGGACGCAAGTTTGTGCGCATCTCGCTGGGCGGCGTACACGACGAAGCGGAAATCCGCGGGCATCGCCGCACCTATATTGGAGCGCTACCAGGACAAATCATTCAGGGCATCCGGCGGGCGGAAACCAACGATCCGGTGTTCATGCTGGACGAAATCGACAAGGTGGGACGCGATTTCCGCGGCGATCCTGGTTCCGCGCTGCTGGAAGCGCTCGATCCCGAGCAGAACTCAACCTTCCGGGACAACTACCTGGATGTGCCGTTCGATCTCTCCAAGGTGCTGTTCATTACGACCGCCAACATGCTCGACACGATTTCCGAGCCGCTGCGCGATCGTATGGAGATCATCGAGCTGCAGGGCTACACGGAGGACGAGAAGGTTCACATCGCGAACCGCTATCTGATCCCGCGGCAGATCGACGAAAACGGGCTGGAAAAGGACCAGATCGAGTTTCCCGAGGAGTCGATCCGCTTCATTATCCGGCACTACACGCGGGAAGCGGGTGTGCGCAATCTGGAACGGCTGATTGGAACGATCTGCCGCAAGCGGGTGCGGCGTCAGGCTGAAGGCCGGCACGAAAAGCTGGTAGTCACGCCCGACATCATCCAGACTCGCGAATTTCTGGGTGGAATCAAGATCCGCGTGGACACTGAAATTGCCGAGCGCACCAAGCGCCCCGGCGTGGTGGTGGGACTTGCCTGGACGCCCTCGGGCGGAGACATCCTTTTTGTCGAAGCCACTGCGATGAAAGGCAAGGGCGGACTGAGCATTACAGGTCAGATTCAGGATGTGATGCGCGAGTCCATGCAGGCAGCGCTAAGCTGGGTGCGTTCCAACGCCGGCAAGCTGGGGATCGATGAGGAATTCTTCGCTAATCACGATATCCATATCCATGTTCCTGCGGGTGCGATTCCCAAAGATGGTCCGTCGGCTGGGGTGACGATCGTGACGGCTCTGGTTTCGCTCTTGACCGGCAGGCAGACTCGGCCGTTGACCGCCATGACGGGAGAAATCACCCTCAGCGGGAATGTGCTTCCGATCGGCGGAGTGAAGGAGAAGTTCCTGGCGGCAAAGCGTGCCGGCGTGCACGACATCATCTTCCCGGCAGAAAACAAGATGAACGTGGAAGAGGATTTGTCGCCAGAGCAACTGGAAGGCGTTAACGTGCACTACGTCTCGACGATCGATGAGGTGCTGAACCTGGCACTGCCGTCATCGCCAGACGAAGTCCGCAAGGACGCCGAAGAGCGCGAGCAGGTGCTGAGCGGCGCGGGAGTGCCGGCAGCGTAAGCAAAGCGACTGAGGAGCTAGTTCCGAGGCCAAAGAACCTGGCCCACTCAAGCCGGAAGAGGGCTGGAGTGGGCCATCCAAGTCACAAAACCGCCGCATTTTCCAAGGGATCTTTTCGGCTGATCGACTCCTGGAGAATTTTACTCAACCTTCATATTGGCCTTGGAGATGATTTCTTTCTGCTTGTCGGTCCAACTTCCGGACATGTCGCCGTGTTGGATCAGCAGTTCTTTGTTTACGTACATCTCCCGGGTGGTGTGGAAGAACTTGAAGTTGGCCTGACGACCGGAGTGGTCAAACTCCCGCTTCAAATCCTTATCGTGATACTTGAGGACCAGGTTGTCGGCGTAATGAATCTCATTGCCCCACTGGTCCATTGCCGGCAATGTGTGCACGGGGTTGCCCTGCGCATCGCGCTTGAGGAACGCCTTTTCCTGCAGGATCCCAGGAATGGTCAGGGTGTAGGTCTGTTTGTCGGTGGATTCGGTGAAGCGCAGAGGCACTACCTTGACACTTTTCACGGCGTTGCTTGAGCCGCCCCAGTTGGAGAACATGTAGCCGAACATGTCCATGAAGGCCTTGCGTTGTTGTGGTGTGGTCTTGTTGTCGAAATAAACGTTCGCGTACGCCCGCTCTGGCGAGCTATCGATCAGGTCGCCGATGATGATCACCTTTAGGCCATCCAGTTTCTGATTGCCCCAGTGTCCCTTCTGGATGTAGGCGAAGTCGGCGGCATCACAGGAATGTTCCTTGGTGTCGGGATGACCATTGGACCGGCAGGGACAGGCATACTTGGTGCAGGCGCACTCGGTCCAGCCGATACCCTGGACGTCGAAATCCGGCGGCTCCGGCGTCTCGGCCTTGGCAGATTGAGTTTGCTGGTGTGCATGGGAAGCGGCGTTTTGAGCCGCAGTCGCCAGTGCAAGGAAGAAGCAGGAGCTGGCCAGGCAAATCAAGGCCAGCAGTCTGGAAGCCTTCATCTCTCCTCACTCCCTTTCAAAAACAATGCGGAAGAAGCTTAGGAAAGCCGGCCACCATAGTCAACGGTTCTTCGTGGCTGGTTCATGCTGCGATTTCGCGCTCTGCGAGCGGGTTTTCAGCTATTTACCTTTTTGCAAGTAGCCTGTTATCATCTAGTTATGAATAATTTTGAATATTCTGTTACTACCAAGGCCAAGCCTCGGGCGGCCTGGGATATCTTTTCGAACTGGCGGAGGTGGCACACCTTCGCGAACATTTATGGCAGTCTGCGTTGGTGGAGGGGGGAGCCCTGGCAAGTGGGAAGCCGCATGCAGATCGAGATCCTTCAACCTGTAGTGGCGATGGTGGACCACGTCATCACCAGCTGTGAACCTGGACGGAAAGTTTCCTGGCTGGACCACGCGCTTGGCGTGACCCTGGAGCAATGGGTCCTCTTCCACGAACTTCCCAAAGGCAAGGGCACCGAGATCGAGACGCGGGGTGAGTTCGTCGGTCCTGCCCTCGACATTGCCGGACGCACAGTTGGTCAAGTTCTCACAGAATTCACCCACACGTGGTACGGAAACTTCCGCGCCGTATGCGATCAACTGGCGGTGGAGTAGTGTCCTGGTTTGAATCTCCTTACATGAAGAAAAAACGGCGGGGGCTGTAGCTGCTCAGTGTAGCGGCGGGGATTCCCTGGGTTGATTGTCGTGGCGGGCACCTGATAGGAAGTACGAAGTGAGATCGGGTGAAGTGCGAATTGTCTGGTCGCTATTTCACCCGATCAAACGTCTAACTTACCTGATGGGATGAGGCGTGAAGCGACCGGAGCATTGCCCGACGCATCATTTCTGCTTTACGACTCACATTTCTGACTGAGCGCATGCGGATGTGGCAGAAAATCCGTACTTCTGAACTAAACCGCCATTGCCACGATGAGGCCTATGCAGCGCTTGTGATTGCGGGTGGGTACGAAGAGGCCGGAGATCAGGGACGCTTCAAGGTAAGCGCCGGTACCGTCGTCTTCCACGATCAGTTCGAAGCTCATCTGGATCGGTTTTCCAGTGAGAGTGCAACGGTACTCAATCTTTGGCTGCCTAGCGGCTGTTGCTATACGGCTGGGATTGCAAGCGTGACCGACCCTGACCGTGTGGTGGGGATGGCGGAGCGGTGCTGCCGAACTGCATTGAACCTTCTTCTTTCCAGCGCGAGCAGGTTGGCGCCGGAGATTCGTGATTGGCCGGATGAGCTGGCTGCGACGCTGATCCAGAGTCCATCGATCAAACTGTCGCAATGGGCCGAAGAGAAGGGGCTGTCGGCATGGAAGGTGTCGCGGGGATTCGCCCAGGTTTTTGGTATTTCACCAGAGGGTTTCCGTGCGCGCACCCGCGCCCGGCGCGCTCTGAAATTGATCCAAAATAGCAACCAGCCCTTGGCAAGCGTTGCGGCGGAGCTCGATTTTGCAGACCAGTCTCACATGGCCAGGAGTGTGAAACAACTCACCGGCGCCGCACCGCAGACCTGGCGATCTGCTGCAAATAGATTCAAGACAGGGAGGCAATTGGAGATGTAGAAGCAGAGAATGCGGTGTATCTCTTATGTGCTCTGTCTTCTTTGCTTCACGGTGGGCGTCGTCCATCCTGCTCGGCTGGATGCGCAAGCGGTTCCACGACATACCACTACCGACTGGCAAGTCAAACCATCTTTCAAATACGACGCGCTTTGTCTGCTGAACGTCTTAAGCGGGGATCCTTTCTACCTGCATTACTATCAGGGGGAGTACGACCACTTCCATCCTCTCTTTACACCCGCCGAGCAGGCCGCGTTCGTAGAGTTGAAACATATTCTCAAAGATGAAGGGCACGGAATCGTTTCGGCGACGTTGAGTCTCTACTATTCCGCGGTTGACGACGAGACATTGCCGGAGATGATACGGACAGCCCACGACAGTTCGGGGATGAAAGCGGCCCTTCAAAAGACGCCATATTGGAGCGCGGATGGCTGGAAGAATTACGAGACTGCGCGACCGCCACTAGAGGTGGCCCTCAAGGCCCTGCAGCGTGTCGGGTTTGCCGCCTATTGGGAGGCCAATGCCAAGCCGGGGATCGAGAAACGAATTGCGGAAATTAAACCCGACCTGCCGAAGTACAACATCGTTCCCGTCATCGAGGGCTATCTTGGATTCTCCCTGCCATCCAACACAATTACGGTTTACCTGCTGACCTATTCCAAGCCGCACGGAATCCGTGTTACAGGGTTGCGATTCCTGACGCATGTGTCTTATCCATTCAACATTGTTCTGCACAATGCGATCCACGAATCCATGCATCCGCCTTACGACGCGCATGATGCTCAGGTCCGACAAGCCATCGACCTGCTTGGGCAGGATCCGTTGGTGATCGACAAGGTCCAGCATCATGACCCTTCCTTCGGATACAACACGACCGACGGCTACATTGAAGAAGACTCGGTACAGGCGCTGGAGCAGATCGTCAGCGAGAAGTTTGGCGTCGGTCGCAATCCTTGCGAATATTGGCGGCAACAGGACGGTGGAATGCACGTCCTTGCGGTTGCGATCTATGCCGGCTTCAAGCAGGCCACGTTTGGAAGTTCGGAGCCGTACTCGAAATGGTTTGTCCATGCGGTAGAGACCGGCCGACTTCGTGGACGCGATCTCAGCGAAACCGTTGAGTCCGTCTTTTCTGGAGAGGCATGCCACCGGCCATGAACTATGTGAAAGGCGAAAGTGAAGAGTGAGAAGGGTGATCGAGTAAAGGCCGATCGGGTGTGAATTTATCCGCGCCCCCAGCCGATAGCGCCTCGTCCCTATGCTCTTCTTTTGAAGGGGCTTGGCACGCTCGCGAAAAAAAGAGTTCTTTTCCACATCGTGGCCCGGCGTGATTCTAGACGCTTCGCTAGAATGGATCACTGCAAGAAGTCCAGCCCAAATTCCATCACGGAGAAAATACGACATGGCAGGAAAAGTAAAGCCGATTCCCGAGCACTTTCACACTGTTACTCCCGGTCTGGTATTCCGCAACGCCGCCAAGGCGATCGATTTTTATAAGCAGGCGTTTGGAGCGCAGGAGTTGATGCGGATGCCTGGACCGGATGGCAAGTCCATCATGCATTGCGAACTCAAGATCGGCGATTCGGTTCTCTTCATCACTGATGAGAACCCCTATTCCAACGTCAAATCTCCAGAGACCGTGGGTACAAGCACGGCTTCGGTTTACCTGTATGTGGAAGATGTGGACAGCGCATTCCAGCGCGCATTGAAAGCCGGCGGCAAGGAAACCATGCCAGTAGCCGACATGTTCTGGGGGGACCGATTCGGCACCTTCGTCGACCCCTTCGGATATCAGTGGGGGTTAGCAACCCACGTGGCTGATCTCACTCCTCAGCAGATCGAGGAAGGGCAGAAGAAATTCATGGCCAGCATGCAGCAACAGCACGCCAAGACTGCCTAAAACCTATCGACCGGCTCTGGTGTAGCCGGCACACTCGACAACAGTCCGGGGAGATCGGAAACGAGCTCCCCGGTTTTGTTAGCCTCTGTTCAACCTATCTCGGTTTTTTCCCGGCAATTTTTTGGGCTTTCGCGCAAACGAGGCTCACGTCGCTGCATCCGAAATTCACGAGGGGCGCGCTCGGATTTCCCATGAGGTTCCATGTCGCCTGCCGATAACCAAGACATCGCCCAAGCCGTGCAAGTGACTTGCTGTGTTGCCGGTGGGGGCCCGGCCGGAATGATGCTGGGATTCCTACTGGCGCGTGCCGGCATCGAGACCCTGGTGCTGGAGAAGCATAAGGATTTCTTGCGGGATTTCCGCGGGGACACGGTTCACCCATCGACTCTGGACGTGATCGCTGAATTGGGACTGTTGGACGATTTTCTCAAGCTGCCTCACCAGGAAGTTCGTGAAATCGGGGGCAAGATCGGGGATGTTTTTGTTCGGGTGGGTGACTTTGCACATACCCCTACTCGCTGCCACTTCATAGCTTTCATGCCGCAGTGGGACTTCCTGAATTTTCTCGCAGAGCATGGCAGGCGCTATCCAGCTTTTCATCTGCGAATGGAAGCGGAGGTCAGCGACCTCATCGAGGAGAACGGGGCAATCGTTGGCGTAAAGGTGAAGACTCCGCAAGGCCCCCTGATGGTGCGAGCCAGCCTGGTGGTGGGAGCGGATGGAAGACACTCCACGGTTCGTGAGCGTGGCAAATTGAGAGTCAAAGACCTGGGCGCGCCGATCGACGTTTTCTGGACGCGCCTGTCCAAGAAGCAAGGCGACCCCATGCAGGTCCTGGGATATTTCAACTTCGGGCGCGTGCTGGTCATGCTCGACCGCGGCGACTACTGGCAATGCGGGTTCGTGATACGCAAGGGCCAGGCCGAGGCGATGCGCGCGCAAGGCTTGCCTGCGTTTCGCGAGGACATTGCGAAACTCGCTCCTTTCATGCGCGACCGAGTGGAAGAGCTGAGAGACTGGAATCAGGTGAGCTTGCTTACGGTGCTGGTGGACCGCCTGGAGCAGTGGTGGCGCCCAGGCCTGCTATGTATCGGTGACTCGGCACACGCCATGTCGCCGGTGGGCGGAGTGGGAATCAATTTGGCGATTCAGGATGCGGTAGCTGCGGCCAACATTCTGGCTCGTCCTTTGCGGGAAGGAACCCTCGCGGTGCGTGACCTTGCCCAGGTGCAGGACCGGCGAATGTTTCCCACGCGGGTGACGCAAGGGATGCAAATTGTGGTGCAGGAACGGGTTCTCAGCCGTGTCCTGGGCGACTCCAAAGCGATCTCTCCGCCGTTGGCAGTGCGGATGTTCAACTGGGTTCCATGGCTGCGGCGAATCCCAGCGCGCGTGATTGGAGTCGGCGTGAGGCCGGAGCATGTCGAGACACCGGAGAATGCATCTCGGGCAGCGCCAAGGATTGAAGAGAGCGATCGGATGCGGGCGTCATAACCCCAGTTCCATCCAGTGTTTTTCAGAGCCTGCGCCTCGACCTCTCACCCTAGGCAAAAGCGACTAGGATGGGGCACCCTCAAGTTTCTGGATTCAGATTAGGATGACGATTGCCGTCAACTGGGATCACTTCTTCGCTTTGATTTCTTCGCGGTGCTTGGCGGCTTCCAGCGGCATTGCCGGTTCCACCATGCGGTTGGGATCGAGAATCTCCTGAATCTCTTTTTCGCTCAGCAGGCCTTTGGAGCGCGCGATCTCGATAATGGAGCGCCCGGTCGCGACCGACTCTTTGGCAATCTCCGCAGCCTTGGCGTAGCCAATGTATGGATTCAAAGCGGTGGCCAGCGACACCGTGGATTGAGTGTAGAACTCGCAGCGCTTTTCGTTGGCGGTGATGCCATCGACGCAACGGGTGGTGAACTGGCGCAGCATGTTGGTCAGGATGGTGATGGAATGCATCACATTGTGCGACATCGTGGGCATCATCACATTCAGCTCGAGCTGCCCAGCCTGCGCCGCCAGCGCGACCGCAGTGTCATTGCCCACAACCTGGAACGAGACCATTGCGGCTAATTCGGGGATCACGGGGTTGATCTTGCCGGGCATGATGGAAGAGCCTGGTTGCAGAGCGGGCAGGTTAATTTCCGCGAAGCCGGTATTCGGGCCAGAGGAGAGCAGGCGAAGATCGTTGGAGATCCGAATAATCTCCAGCGCCAGATTGCGCAGCGCGGCCGAAACCGTGGCCATGGCGAAATTCGATTGCATGGCGTAGCGCATGTCGTCTACCGGCTTCAGTTTCTGCCCCGAGATGTGGGAGAGATGCGCAATCGCTTTCTCACGATAATGGGGATGGGTGTTGATCCCGGTACCCACGGCCGAACCGCCCAGGCCTAGCTCGCGCAAGTACTCAGAAGCGTGCTGGATGCTGTCCGAGGCACGGCGGATCGCTCCCGCATAAGCGGCAAATTCCTGGCCCAGGCGCATCGGAACGGCATCCTGCATGTGGGTGCGGCCGGCCTTGATGATGTGCCAAAACTCTTTGGCTTTGCGATCGAAGGCAGCGGCCAAGTTGTCGAGCACGGGATACAACTTCTCCAGTTCAAGCAAGGCTCCCAATCGCATACCCGTAGGAAAGACGTCATTGGTGGACTGTCCATAGTTGACGTGATCATTGGGGTGGACATTCTTGTACTCGCCCAGCCGGCCGCCGAGGATTTCCTCTGCGCGATTGGCAATCACCTCGTTGGAGTTCATGTGGAAGCTGACACCGGCGCCGGCCTGGTAGATGTCGACAACGAACTGCTCGTTCCACTTGCCTTCCTGCACTTCGCGCGCGGCCTTGATGACGGCATCAGCGACCTTGGCGTCGATCAGCCCAAGTTCCTTGTTGGCCTCGGCCGCGGCTTGCTTGATCATGCCCAACGCGCGGATCAGCGTGGGATGCGCCCGTAGCAGCGATATCGGGTAGTTTTCCACTGCCCGCGCGGTCTGGATGCCGTAGTACACATCGGCGGGGATTTCTTTGGTTCCCAGCGAGTCTTTCTCGGGACGAGTGCTCAAACGAGTAGCGGTGGCCATAGGAACTCCTCGGATGACGATGAAATGACGCGGGCAGCCGCGCTGAAGCCAGCTTCGGGCCGAAGAAGCAAACGCAAAAATTATAACAACTGCAGGGGAGGGCAGTGAGGAAGCGCACAGGCGAGTGTGACCGAGTACTCTTCGAGTTTTGGCAAGGATCAAAACCCCCCACCTTAGCCAAACGACGGCTAGAGAGTGGGGCACCCTCAAGTTTCGATTGGCAAACGAGCCATGACTTCGAACGAATCGCGAATCCTTCCCGAATCGGGTGGTCCGCCCCTTGCGACCAGGAATGTGTGACAGCACCCTGCCTGAGTCGTTACGATAGTTGGCGAGCAGGCTCGTGACCGGAATGAGAAATATAGAAGGGAAGTCAGAGATCGACGATGCCCTGGCGGAAATCGGCAGCGATCTGGAGCCGGAGCCACTCCGTCAGGCGCTCGAGCACCGTCGGCGAGGCTGGGATGTGATCATTGTGGGCGCCGGTCCCAGTGGACTGGCCACAGCCATCGAGGCGCGCCGCCGCGGATTATCCGTGTTGAACATCGACAAGGGCTGCGTGGTGAACTCGCTATTCCACTATCCCACTAATATGGTGTTCTTCACCACGCCCGAGTTGCTTGAGATCGGTGACATTCCGTTTTCCACCGAGAGCAATCGCAAGCCTAATCGCTCCGAGGCCCTCGAGTACTACCGCAAGGTGGCGGAGCACTATGATCTGAATATCCGCCAGTACGAAAACGTGGACGCCCTCGAAGGCGAAGATTCGCAGTTCGTGGTGCGCACCAGTGACCGTCATCAGCGAGTGCACGAGTACAAGACGAAAAAAATTGTAGTCGCCATTGGCTACTACGATCGCCCCAATTACCTGAATGTCCCCGGGGAAGACCTGCCCAAGGTATTCCACTACTATCGCGAGCCGCATCCCTTTTTCGACACCGACGTGGTGGTGGTCGGGGGGAAGAATTCAGCCGCCATCGCCGCGCTGGAGCTGTACCGGCACGGCGCGCGAGTAACACTAGTGCACCGCCGCGACGCTATGCACGCGCACGTAAAGTACTGGATCAAGCCAGATATCGATAATCGCGTCAAGAACGGTGAGATTCCGGCCTACTTCAACAGCACGGTGCGCGAGATCACGCCCGATGCCGTGCTGCTGAAGACCCCTAAGGGGCTTATCAGCCTGCACAACGATTTCGTATTCGCGCTGACGGGTTATCACCCCGACTACACGTTTTTGCGCATGCTGGGAATCGAACTCACCACGGATCAGTGCCGGCCAGTCTGCGACCCGGAGACCCTGGAGAGCAATGTGCCGGGAATTTATGTTGCCGGGGTGATCGTTGCCGGAGCGCGCACCAATGAGATCTTCATCGAGAACGGCCGTTTCCACGGGCGCCTGATCGCCGCTGATATCGCTGGCAAGCTGGAGAAACGCGACGAAGGCTACTCAGATGCAACGTAAGAAAGCAGTCAGCATTCAGTAATCGATCGCTAGCTATGCGGTCGGGCTGGCGGCTGAGTGCAGCTTCTCCTGGCAGGCGCGCACCAGATTCTTGCGCATGTGGAGTTCCGAGCCTCCCGCCTCGAAGCGAACTTCGTCCATCAGCGAACGAATGATGTAGATGCCGCGGCCGCCGCTGGAAGTGAGCCCGGAACCGTGGGTGGGATCGCGCAGAAAGGATGGATCAAAGCCCGGGCCGGGATCGCGAATGGTTAGTGAAATTCCAGAGGCGTCGCACTCTGCGTCGCAGACCACAGTCAGCGAAGGATCGTTGTGGCAGCCGTGAACTACGGCGTTGACCAGCGCCTCCTGCAGAACCAGTTGCAGGTCGAACTGGTCGTTGACCGGGAGGCATCCCTGTTCGCGGAGGAAAGCCAGAATCCGCTCGCGGACCGGAGCCACAGCCTCCAGATCACCGGGAAGGATGAAGCGCTGATGCACGTTCTCTTGGCACATGGACGCTGAGTGAACCATAAGGCGGGGAGGAGCCTGATCGATAGCCTAATAGGAAATTGTTGCGGGAATGTGAATTGGGAAGAAAAACAAATAACCACAAGAGGGCACGGAGAAGAGAGGACCTCAGACCGACACAGGCCACGACGTGACCAAAAACACTCCTGGGAGCAAACGACACCCCCTTGAAATTCCGGTGGCGGATATCGAGGGAGTGTTTTGCTTTCGTAGATACGTATGTATATACTTAACTTCTACGTGCCCGATTAGAGGCCCAGGAGATTGCAATGCGTTCTCGATTGATGAAATGGGGAAACAGTCTGGCTGTGCGTATTCCCAAGAAAGTGGCGGAGCAAGCAAAGTTGAGTGAAGGCGCCAGCCTGGAAATTGCGGTCGAGCGCGAGGGCCGAATTGCGCTTCGCTATCAGCATGATGATCCGACTCTGGACGAGCTGCTGGCGCGCGTTACATCCGAAAATCGCCATTCCGAAACCCGTACCGGGCGCGCGCGAGGAAAGGAAATCCTCGACAAGTGACGGCGTATGTGCCGGAATACGGCGACATCGTGTGGATCGATTTCGACGATCCTCCTGTTGGCCACGAGCAGTCTGGACGACGCCCAGCATTAGTCATGAGCCCATCGCAATACAACCGCACAATCGGCCTGGCGCTAATCTGTCCCATCACCAGCAGGGTCAAGAAGTATCCGTTCGAAGTTGCCGTCGAATCCGGGAAGATCAAAGGAGTGGTGCTGGCGGATCACATTAAGAGTTTGGATTGGCGAGTCCGTCGGGCGCGCTTGGCAGGTAAAGCGCAGGCAGCGATTACGGAAACGGTTCGCAAGCGCTTAGCGCGGATTTTGCTGATTAGCTGAACGGCGCTACAACTGGAGCCCTCACACCACGGCTAATTCAAGTCCCTGAGCAAGTTCCCGCGACGCTGCGTACTCAATGTGCAGAACTCGTCTGCGGGCGCTCATTCTTGATTTTGAAGAAGCATGCACGATCAGAGGCTTCATTGCCAAGACCCCACCAGAGGCAACAGGACAATCGACGGGAGAAATCTGTTCAGCAAGCTGCCTGATTGCCTCGTCGGTTAGGACACCAAGGGTCTGAGATCCAGGCATGACTCTCAACGGCCCGTTATCGAGCGTCGAGTCGTCGAGATGGACCCGTAGAGCCAAGATTTGTTCCAGGACATTTGCAGGTGCGTGGGCGTAGATCACACCTTCCTTGACTGACCAAGGTCCCCAGCCTTCTCGATCCTGACGCTTGCGAACTGGAAGCGCAGTGTCTTGGTGCCACACCACAAGCCAATTGGCGTCCGGAGACTTGTCAAAAAGGGTCGCGCGAAACGGGAACGCTCTCTCGCCGAGAGTCTGTCTTGCGAGCTTCAAAAGGCGCGTATCGGTTGCCAGGGCAGCAACAGGAGAATACTGGAGGGCATGACGAATTCCGGCTCTGCTGCGATGTGGCACGCATTTCTGCAACTCTTCGGCAACGTGCACGATATCGGAAAAAGAGAGGACGTTGGTAAGAATCGCGAATCCTTCGTTCTCGACACACTCCCGCGTAGTCATGCTGCTTTGGGCTCTGAGTCGGGCAGTTAGAACGGGATATCGTCATCCGTAATTTGCGGCCCAGCCTCGTTCGCAGGGGTGCGCTGATCGAAGTTGTTGCCGCCGCGCGTGCGAGCGCCTACCTGTTCCTCGTCGTGCTCGCGTGC
>Ga0187776_10000062_pt1 | contig 53746 bp, 44 predicted proteins | sample 0216_BV02_MP12_2_FD_132426 | JGI IMG/M metagenome (GOLD analysis project Ga0187776, IMG submission 132426) | Tropical peat soil microbial communities from peatlands in Department of Meta, Colombia - 0216_BV02_MP12_20_MG | ecosystem: Environmental > Terrestrial > Soil > Wetlands > Peat | place...
GGTGAGCGCCCGGAATCACCGCCTATGGCCGTCAGAGGGATTCCGCTGAGCTCGAGGCGGTTAAATTCCCACGCCGCCTCGGTCATGCATGGGGGCACGATGTGCGAAGCAGTCGGCGCACTGGTCCCGCAGAACCAAGTCTGCCCGTTTTTAGTCAGCACCTTGTAGCCCAGCTGGTGCGCAAGCAGCATGTTGTGTTCGTGCTGGCGGGCGAGCGCCGCTGGGTTGGGTGGGGTTGCCGCACAGCCGGCCAGTGTCGCCGCAACGCGCCTGCACGCACGATCTAACACATGCCTGACGGCAGCGGCTTGCGCGAGCCGGCTACGCGTCTTATCTGTCAAAATGGCGCAGGGGCTGCGGTGGTGAGTTCGTCGTTCGCGAAGAGGTTCCTCATCATGAACCGGCACACCGTGTTTCGCTTTGCGGTACTCACTGCCACAGTGATGCTTTGGGCGAGCAGCCCGACGAACGCCGGCCCCGGGGGCGGCGGCCACGGCGGAGGGGGCGGGGGCCACGGGCACGGGGGATTCCAAGTTGGCGGCCATGGGGGCTACGGCTTGCATGGCGGCTACGGCTGGCGCGGCTACTACAGCGGGCGCGGCTACTACAGCGGGCGCGGCGGATACTACGGCCGCCCTGTGTTGTGCTGCGGCGGTTGGGGATGGGGACTAGGCTTCTACCTGCCGCTCCTTCCCTGGTACTACGACACCTACTGGTGGGACGGCATGCCCTACTACTATGTCGACGGCAATTACTACCTCTGGGACGGCGATATCGGCGAGTACGAGGCCGTCGAGCCTCCGGGGGGACTCACCTCGACACCGCCGCCGCAGGGCTCCACGCTCAATCCGGCCATATCGTCCGAGCTGTTCGCCTATCCGAAGGGCGGGCAGTCAGAGGCACAGCAGAAGCAGGACAAAGATGAGTGCAGCCGCTGGGCGACCGGCCAGACCGGCTTCGATCCGGCAGCGCCCGCGGCGGGCAGCAATCCCGGCGATGCCAGGCTGAGCTACCTGCGAGCCGAAGCCACCTGTCTCGAGGCGCGCAACTACAGCGTGCGGTAGCCGCGCCGCGCTCAGACGCTGCTCGCGACCCGCACGCGGTGTGGATGGTAGGGCAGCACCTCGAGCACCTCACCCTCGCGCAGCCGCTGCTGCACGTCGCGCCAGTACTTCGCCGTGAGGATCTCCGCATGCACGCGCAGCAGCGCCGCGCGCTCGGCGTCGCCGAAGGCGAGGAAGCGCATGAAGGTTTCGGGAAAGACGTCGTTCTCGGCGACGTAGAACCAGGCCTCGGCGCGCATCTCGTCCTCGTCGTTCTCGGCTTGCGGCAGATCGCGGAAGTTGCAGTCGCTCACCCGGCACAGCTCGTCATAGTCGTAGAAGATCACGCGCCCGTGGCGCGTCACGCCGAAGTTCTTCAGCAGCAGATCGCCGGGAAAAATGTTGGTGCAGGCGAGGTCGCGGATGCACTGGCCGTAATCGAGCGCGGCGCGCACGGCTGCCTCCGGCGTTGCGTCGCGCAGGTAGAGGTTGAGCGGGGTCATGCGCCGCTCGACGTACATGTGGTCGAATACCAGGTCGTCGCCGTCCTCGTGCACGCTGTGGGCGGCCTCATTGCGCAGCTCCTCGAGCAGCGCGGGCGCGAAGCGCGCCCGCGGGAAGCGCAGGCGGCGGAACTCCTGCGCATCGACCAGCCGTCCGGCGCGGTCGTGGATGAACACCATCTGGTATTTGGCGATCACCTCCTCGCGCAACACGGTCTTCGGCGGCGGGAAGCGATCGCGGATCACCTTGAAGACCACGTCGAAGGAGGGCAGCGTAAAGCACACCATGACGAGCCCGCGCTCGCCGGGCGCGTGAGTGAACAGGTCCTCGGTGCGCTCGAGGTGGCGCACCAGTTCGCGGTAGCGCTCGGTCTTGCCCTGCCGCGCGCGCCCCAGCACCGTGAACAGCTCGCTCACGGGCTTGCGCGGCATGATGGAGCGCAGGAACACCACCGCCTCGGCGACCCGCTCCAGATCGACGTGGAAGTAGGAGCGGGTGTAGCTGAAGACGATGCTGACGTCGTCCTCGGCCAGCATCACGGCATCGACCAGCATGCCGCTGTCGGTGTTCTTGAGCGCGATCACCAGAGGCGCGAGCAGTCCGCGCCCGACGACGCGGCCGACGATGTAGGCGCGCGACACCTGGTAGAACACCGGGCGGATGACCTCGACCTTCTCGACCGCGCGCCGTTCCGCCTGAGCGTCCAGATAAGCGCGCACTTCGGAGGCGACGTGCGCGATGCTCTTGTCGAGGTCGCGCCATGGGGAGTGGAAGCGCACGTCCCCCAGCAGGTCCTCGAACAGGAGGGGCAGCGAGCCGTGATTCACGTAGGTGTTGGTGCCGACACTCGTGTCGATGCCGGCGAGCGGATCGAGATCGGTGGCGACGAACTCGATGTCGGGGGCGACCCCTACGGTGCCGAACAGACGGCGGGTGATCGAGCTGAAGAAGGTCTTGGTGAACTCCGGGTCGGGAAGCTCGGTGATGAGTGCGGCGAACTCGGCGCGCCTGCGGCGCCAGCTCTCGCGATCGAGCGCCTCGGTGCCGAGCGCCTCGCGCAGCTCCGCGGTCGTTTGGTTGACGAACCGGTCATAGAGCTCGATGCGCTCGACCGCGTCGCGCTGGCCGCCCTTCCAGTCGCGGTTGTCGAAGCGCAGCGGCGCGCGGCGCGTGATGGCGCGGAACTCGGCGTTGTAGTTGGCGAAGGCCTCGACCAGGTGGCGCGCGCAATCCATCGCGGCGGCGCTTCAGTCGAAGTCGGTCGGCAGTGAGCGGTCGAGCTGGTGCTGGTAGAGCCGCTCGATCTGCGCAGCGAGCACGCGACCGGTGGAGAGCTCGGGGAGCGAGTGCACCGGAAAGAACCCCACGGCGTCGGTCTCCGTGCTCGTCGCGGGGTTGCCGCCGAGCAGCTCACACAGGAAGAAGAGCTTGTAGATATGGTGCACGCCCGGGGGATGCGGATGGCGGTTCTTGTCGACGAGCGCCGCGAGCTTCACCGCGCGCGCGCGATAGCCGGATTCCTCGAGGATCTCGCGCGCCACGGCGGCCGAGGGGGCATCGTTCACGTCGACCCAGCCGCCCGGCAGCGTCCAGCGTCCGTCGGCCCGTTCGCGCACCAGCAGCACCTCATCGCCCCGGAATACGCCGCCGCGCACGTCGACCTTGGGCGTCGCGTAGCCGTGCTCGCCCTCCCAGAAGGCGCGCGCCGTGGCGAGCGGGACCTCGAGCTCCGTGCTCAGCATCGTCGTAGTGAGCTCCTGCAGCTCCTGGTAGCGCGCGCGGTCGAAGGGGTCACGGCTGAAAGCGAGCCCGTTCTGGGCGATGGCCTGCACCTTGCGCGCCCACTCGAGGAGGGCCGGGACGCGAGCGCGGCTGCTCACGGCCCACCGCGCAGGTGCAGGCGGCAGCCGGGGCCGATGCCGAGCTTCCTGGCGAGCGGCGTGCCCGAGTAGCCGCTCGGGGAGGGCGCGACCGCGCGGCGCGAGCCCGGCATGCGCAGCCGCGCGTGCTCAGAGATTGCGGATCAGCGCGTCGGCGAACGCACTGGTCGAGACTTCCGTGGCCCCCTCCATGAGGCGCGCGAAGTCGTAGGTCACGACCTTCTGGCCGATGGTGCGGTCCATCGCCGCGATGATCGCATCCGCCGCCTCGAGCCAGCCCATGTAGCGGAACATCATCTCGCCCGAGAGGATCACCGAGCCCGGGTTTACCTTGTCCAAATTCGCGTACTTGGGCGCGGTGCCGTGCGTCGCTTCGAACACCGCGTGCCCGGTCAGGTAGTTGATGTTGCCCCCGGGGGCGATGCCGATGCCGCCGACCTGTGCCGCGAGTGCGTCCGAGAGGTAGTCGCCGTTCAGGTTCAGCGTCGCGATGACGTCGAATTCCTCGGGGCGCGTCAGGACCTGCTGCAGGGTGATGTCGGCGATCGCGTCCTTGATGAGGACGCGGCCGCTCTTGCGGGCGGCGTCCATCTCGGCGTTGGCATCCTTCTCGCCCTTGGCCGCCTTGGTGCGCTCCCACTGCTCCCAGGTGTAGGTCGCGCCGCCGAACTCGCGCTCCGCGAGCTGATAGCCCCAGTTGCGGAACGCTCCTTCCGTGAACTTCTGGATATTGCCCTTGTGCACCAGCGTCACGCTCTTGCGCTTGTTGGCGATCGCGTATTGGATCGCCGAGCGGATCAGGCGCTCGGAGCCTTCCCTGGAGACCGGCTTGATGCCGATGCCGGAGCTCTCCGGAAAGCGGATCTTGGCGTAGGCCTTGGGGAAGGCCTGGCGGAACAGCTCGAGGAATTTCTGGTTGTCGGGCGTGCCGGACTCGAACTCGATGCCGACGTAGATGTCCTCGGTGTTCTCGCGGAAGATCACCATGTCGACCCTCTCGGGATGCTTCACCGGCGAGGGCACGCCCTTGAACCAGCGCACCGGACGCAGGCATACGTACAGGTCGAGCATCTGCCGCAGCGCCACGTTGAGCGAGCGGATGCCGCCGCCCACCGGCGTGGTGAGCGGCCCCTTGATCGACACCAGATACTCGCGGCAGGCCGCTACAGTCTCATCCGGCAGCCAGGTGTTGAAGAGGCGATTGGCCTTTTCCCCGGCGTAGACCTCCATCCAGTGGATGCGCCGCTGGCCGCCGTAGGCCTTCCCTACCGCGGCGTCCATGACGCGCACGCTGGCGCGCCAGATGTCAGGCCCCGTGCCGTCGCCCTCGATGAAGGGGATGATCGGGTTTTGCGGGACGGCGAGCTTGCCGTTCACGATCGCGATCTTAGCTCCCCCGGCAGGAGGCGCGACCTTGGGACTTGCAGCGGTGGACATGAGCTTTACTCCGCGGGAGGCCGAAACGGGCTTCAGGTCCCGCCGGGCGCGCCATGCTAGCACAGCCCCCTTGGGTGCGCGGACCGCGTGCCGAGCGGGGCGTGCGTGTGAGAGACTGACCCGGCGCCGCGCCTCGGGGGTCACGCGGGAGAGCGTATGTCGAGCGCTATTAATAAGAGTGAGGGCGGAGCAGGCACGCGCGCGTCGCTGCTCAGGCAGCTGCTGGCGGTGCGCCCCATCGACCCGGTTCCGCCCGGTAAGAGCCGCCTCAAGCAGGTGCTGAGCGCGCCGGCGCTCATCGCCATCGGCCTCGGCGCCACCATCGGCTCGGGCATCTTCGTGCTCACGGGCACCGTGGCCGCCAACCATGCCGGGCCCGCCATCACGCTCTCGCTGCTGATCGCCGCCTTCGGCGGCGGACTGGCCGCGCTCTGCTACTCGGAGTTTGCGGCGTTCCTGCCCGTGCCGGGCAGCGCCTACAGCTATACCTATGCGACGCTCGGCGAAGCGCTCGCGTGGTTCATCGGCTGGAACCTGCTGCTCGAGTATGCGATCTCCGCGTCCGCGGTGGCGGTGAGCTGGTCGGCCTACGTGGTGAGCCTGCTCGCCGACGCGCACATCCAGCTGCCGGCGGTGCTGGTCAACGCGCCGCTGGCGCTCGACGCGCACGATCACGTGGTGAGCACCGGCGCCCTCGTCAACCTGCCCGCGGTGCTCATCATCGCCGCGATGACCGGGCTGCTCTATATCGGCGTGCGCGGCTCGGCCGGCGCCAACACGCTCATGGTGGCCCTGAAGGTCGGCATCATCGTGATCATCGTGATCGCGGGGCTGCGCTACGTCGACCCCGCGAACTGGACGCCGTACGTGCCGCCCAACACCGGCATCCGCGGGCACTTCGGCTGGAGCGGAGTGCTGCAGGGAGCCGGCATCATCTTCTTCTCCTATGTCGGTTTCGACACCGCCTCGACCACCGCGCTCGAGGCGCGCAACCCGCAACGCGATCTGCCGCTCGGCATCATCGGCGCGCTGCTCATCTCGGCCGTGCTGTACGTCGCGATGTCGACGGTACTCACCGGTATGGTGCCGTTCCGGAAGCTCGACTCGGATGCGCCGGTGGCCGTGGCGCTCGATGCCCATCCACAGCTCGCCTGGCTCTCGTGGTTCGTCAAGGCGGGCGTCATCGCCGGCATGACCTCCGTCATCCTCACTTCCCTCCTCGGGCAGCCGCGGATCCTCCTGTCGATGGCGGACGATGGGTTGCTGCCCGCCTACATGAGCCGCTGCCACCCGCGCTTCAAGACGCCGCATGTGGCCACGGTCATCACCGGGGTCTTTGCGGCGCTGATCGCCGCGGTCTTCCCGCTCGACCTGCTGGCGGATCTCATTTCCATCGGCATCCTGCTGGCCTTCAGCGTGGTGTGCATCGGCGTGCTGATCCTGCGCAAGACGCGCCCGGAGGCATACCGGCCGTTCCGCGTTCCCTGGGCGCCGTTTACCTGTGTGCTCGGCGCACTCACCTGCCTCGGCATGACGCTGACGCTGTCCACTCCGACGTGGGCGCGGCTGCTCATCTGGACCATCCTCGGCATGTCGATCTACGCCTTCTACGGATTCAGACACAGCCGACTGCGGCGATGATGCGCACCTTGTCGGGCACGCCCGCGCAGGACGGCTTCGCGATGCCGGCCGAGTTCGCACCCCACGCGGGTTGCTGGCTCTTGTGGCCGGAGCGGCCGGACAACTGGCGCGAGGCGGCGCGGCCGGCGCAGCTTGCCTTCGCGCAGGTTGCGGCCACGATCGCGCGCTTCGAGCCCGTCACGGTCGGTGTGTCGACGCCGCACTACGTCGCGGCGCGCGCCCTGCTGCCGCCTGAAGTGCGCCTCGTCGAGATGGCGCACGACGACGCCTGGATGCGCGACGTGGGACCGACCTGCGTGGTCGACCGGCGCGGCACGGCGCGCGGGATCCACTGGCGCTTCAACGCCTGGGGTGGCCTCGAGGGCGGCCTGTATTTCCCCTGGGATCAGGACGAGCAGGTGGCGGGCAAGGTGCTCGAGATCGAGCGCTTCGACCGCTATCGCGCACCGCTCGTAATGGAAGGCGGCGCCCTGCACGTCGACGGCGAGGGCACGGCGCTGGTCACCGAAGAGTGCCTGCTGAATCCCAATCGCAATCCGCAGCTCGGGCGGGCCGCGATCGAGGCCCGGCTGCGCGACTACCTCGGCGTCCGCCAGGTCATCTGGCTCGGCAAGGGCGTATGCAACGACGAGACCGGGGGCCACATCGACAATCTCGCCTGCTTCGTGCGGCCGGGCGTGGTGTGCCTCACCTGGACTGACGACCGCCACGACCCGCAGTACCCGATCTCACTCGATGCCTGGGAGCGGCTGCACGCTGCGCGCGATGCCCGCGGCCGGCGGCTGAAGGTCGTGCGGTTGCCCAGCCCCCCGCCGCTCACGATGAGCGCGCGCGAGGCGGCTGGCGTGCTGCGCCACAAGGGCACCCACCCGCGCATCGCGGGCGAGCGCCTGGCCGCGAGCTACGTGAACTTCTATATCGCCAACGGCGGCATCGTCATGCCGCTGCTCGATGCACGCACCGACCGGCGAGCTGCGGCGGGCCTGAAACGCCTGTTTCCGCGCCGGCGCGTGGTCGGCGTGCCGGCGCGCGAGATCCTCCTGGGCGGCGGCAACATCCATTGCATCACGCAGCAGATCCCGCAGGGCAAGCCGGCCCGGAAATCGAGGTGATGTCCGCCGCAATCGCTTCCTGCGATCTCGGCCAATTTAACTACAGCAACTTCTGCGCCGCCTCGAGCCACTCGCGCTGGGCGCGGCGGTAGTGGCCGGGCGCAATGCGCGCCTGCTCGAGGAGCTCGCGCGCCACCTGCCGTGCCTCGGCGCGCTGACCCTGTGCCTCGAGCAGCTGCGCATAACGCACCGAGGCCTCGGCGCCCGGGTACGAAGGGGCGAGCACGCGGTACTCCTCCAGCGCCTTGGCCGCGTTGCCCTCGGCGGCGAGCGCGCGCGCGTAGAGCAAATGCCCGATGGGTGAGCGGAAGTCGGGGTTGCGCCGGATGAGCTCATCGAGCGTCGTCCGGGCGGCGCCCGCCTCGCCCTTGCCGAACTGCGCCTGGGCGAGGCCGAGCATGAGGTTGGGGTCGTGCTCGTAGAGGCCGGTGAGCGTCTGGCGGTATTGGGCGATGGCCTCGTCGTAGCGCTCATGACGCGTGAGCTCCTCGGCGTAGCGCTGGCGGCTCGCGACGTTGCCGGTGACGCGCGCCTCGTGCTCGTAGCGGCGCAGCTCCGCGCCCGGGTCCATGGCGCGGCGCAGGCCGCGAGCCGTGCGTTGCGCCGCGCGGCTGCGGAACAGCTCCGGGACTATCTCCACCGCAAGATAGGCGAGCGCGCCCACTCCGAACGGCAGCAGTATCAGTACCCAGATCCACAGCTGGTTACGCCCGGTCTTGATCACGTGGACGATAAGTCCCGCCTGGATGATGATCGAGAGAATCAGCAACAACATGCCGAGCGATCCTCGCTTGAATCCTCAATGTGGCGCGGGTACGCGTGCCGCCGCGCCGCCCGGCGGCAGGGCGAAGGCCACGAGGTAATCGCCCCGCGGTGTGCCGAGCCCGCCGTGACCGCCGGCGCTGATGACGACGTACTGCCGCTCATCCTTGCCCGCGCGGTAAGTCATCGGTGTCGCCTGGCCGCCGGCGGGCAGCTTGTATTTCCACAGCTCGCGGCCGGTCTCGATGTCGAAGGCGCGGAAGTAGCTGTCGATCGCAGCGCCCACGAACACCAGGTCGCCGGCGGTGGCGATCGGACCGCCCATGCCCGGCATGCCGAAATCGCGCACCAGCGGCCAGGGCGTGAAGCCCTCGGTCGAGCCGAGCGGCACCTGCCACACGATGCGGTTGGCGCGCAGATCGACGTTCACCAGCGTGCCCCAGGGCGGCGCCGTGCACGGCAATCCCCACGGCGAGAGCAGCGGCTCACGCCGCAGCGCATAGGGAGTGCCGGCCTGGCGGCCGAACTCGGCGTGTGGGTAGAGGTGCGAGCGCTGCTGGCTCTCGAGCTCCGCCGGCGGGATCAGCGTCACCACCATGGGCAGGTCGTTGACGGCGGCGATGACCCGCCCGCGCTGCTCGTCGAAGACCACGCCGCCCCAGTCGACTCCACCGGCGTAACCGGGAAACACCAGCGTGCCGCGCGTGTCAGGCGGCGTGAAGATGCCCTCATTGCGCAGCGCCGCGAGCTTCTCGCGGCACTTGCCGCGGTCCCAGAAGGTGAGACCCCAGGCGTCGGCGGGCTCCACCCGCCGCTGGGGGACGAGCGCCGGCAGGCCCGAGAACGGCTGGGTCGGCCAGGCCTGCTCGCCGGGTACGAGGCTCCTGGGCACGGCGCGCTCGGTCACCGGGAAGAGCGGCGCTCCGTTGGTGCGATCGAACACGTACAGCATGCCGGTCTTGGTCGCCTCGATCACGGCCGGCACCGGCGCGCCGCGCACGTCGAGGTCACCGAGCGCGGGCTGCGCCGCGAGGTCGTAATCCCACAGGTCGTGATGCACGAGTTGCTGATGCCACACGAGCTTGCCCGTGCGCGCGTCCAGCGCGAGCAGCGAATCCGCGAAGCGATTGCTCCCTAAGCGCGCGCCGCCGTAGAAGTCCGGGCTCGCCGAGCCGGTCGGCACCAGCACCAGGGCGTGCTCCTCGTCCACGGACATCACGCTCCAGGCGTTGCCGGCGCCGGTGCCCGCGGCCTGTGCCAGGTTCCATTCCGCGGCCGCGGGATGCGCCGGCGAGTCCGGCAGCGGATCGAAGGACCAGAGGAGGGCGCCCGTTAGCGCGTCGAAGCCGCGAATCACGCCGCGCTCGACGTCGGCGGCGCGGTTGTCGCCGATCGATGAGCCGACGATCACTACATTGGCGTAGATCGCCGGCGGCGAAGTCACGAGGTAGTCGGGGCGGTCGCGGATGCGAATGCCGTGGGTGAGGTCCAGCTGGCCGCCGCTGCCGAAATCCGTGCACGGCCTGCCGGTGTCGGCATCGATCGCCAGGAGCCGCGCGTCGATCGTGCCGGTGAATATCCGCCGGGCGCACGCACCGGTCCAGCGCGGGTCGCTGCTCGCCCAGACGCTCACGCCGCGCGCGGTGCTCTCCGCATAACGGCGCGTGCGGTCGATGCGCGGATCGAAGCGCCACTGCTCGCGCCCGGTCACCGGATCGAGCGCGATCACCGTGTTGGTGCCGGTCTCGAGGTACAGCCGCCCGAACGCCAGCACCGGGGTCGCCTCGAAGGTCAGGCGGCGTGCCTGCGCGTAGCCTGTTCCCAACTCCCCGGTGCGGTAGGTCCACGCGACCGCGAGGCGCCGGACGTTGGCGCGGTTGATCTGGTCGAGGCTGGAGAAGCGCTGGCCGAACATGTCGCCGCCGTAGTAGCCCCAGTCGCTCGCCTCGGGCGACTGCGCGGGCAGGCTCGCGGCCGCGCCCAGCGCGAGCGCCGCGAGCGCGACGACGGCCACGCCGGCGCACTCGGATCTGCAGGTCCGGGTGTGCGCACGCGCGTTGTCGCTGGATCCGCCCATGGCGGCATTATCCGCGAGGGCGGCGCGCAAGCGCGAGTCGCAGCGCGTGGCCGTGCCCATGCTGGTATTCTTCCCCGCCGTGAGTTCACCACGGGCGGTCAGGTCCCGTTTCGGGGCATTGAGGTTACGACTCGCGGTTCAGTGCCTCGCGCTCGTGGCAGCCGCGAACGCCCGGGCCGCCGTCGATTCGCCGGATCAGGCCGGGCCCGCCGCCGCGCGTCCGCGCGTCGGCCTGGTGCTTTCCGGCGGCGGTGCGCGCGGCGCCGCGCACGTCGGCGTACTGAAAATCCTCGAGCAGCTGCACGTGCCGGTCGACGCGATCGCGGGCACCAGCATGGGTGCCGTGGTCGGCGGACTGTACGCGAGCGGCCTCAACGCGCGCGAGATCGAGAAGATCATGACCTCGCTCAACTGGCAGACGGCGTTCCGCGACCGTCCCCCGCGCGAAGACCTGACGCTGCGCCGTAAGCAGGAGGACGAGAACTTCCTGGTCAAATTCCCGCTCGGAGTGCGCGGCCACAAGATCGTGCTGCCCAAGGGGCTGATCGAGGGGCAGGGTCTGAGCCAGTTGCTGCGGCGGCTGACGCTGCCCGTGGCGCGCATCACCGACTTCGACGACTTACCCACGCGCTTTCGCGCAGTCGCGACCGACCTCGAGAGTGGCGAGCCCGTCGTGCTCGGCTCCGGCGATCTGACGAGCGCAATGCGCGCCAGCCTGTCCGCGCCCGGCATCTTCGCTCCGGTCGAGCGCCAGGGGCGGATGCTGGTCGACGGCGGCATCGCCGACAACGTGCCGGTGGACGTGGCGCGCGCGATGGGCGTCGACCTGCTCATCGTCGTCGATGTCGGCGCGCCGCTGCAGCAGCGCGCCAAGCTCACCGACGTCACGTCCATCTCGAACCAGATGCTGGCCATCCTCCTGCGGCGCAACGCCGAGCAGCAGCTCGCCACGCTCAGTCCCAGGGACATTCTGATCGCGCCGCCACTCGGAGATGCCTCCTCTTTCGACTTCGGCGCGGTGGCGCGCTACATCAGCGTCGGCGAGGCCGCGGCGCGCACCGCCACGCAGCAGCTGGCGCCGCTGGCGGTCAGCGAGGGCGAGATGCAGCACTACCAGCAGCGCCGCGAGGCCCTGCGCCTGCCGCCGCCCGTGATTCAGTTCGTGCAGGCCGAGGGTGGCTCGGAGCAGTACTCGCAGTCGCTCGACCGGCTGTTCAAGGACATGGCCGGCAAGCCCCTCGACCCGGATGCGGTCGCGCGGCGGGTGACGGCGCTCTATGGCCTCGGCGGGCTCGATACGCTCGATTACCGCGTCGTGGGCCGCGACAACTACTACGGCCTCGCACTCGATGCGCGCCCGAGCTCGATGGGACCGAACTACCTGCGCTTCGGCCTGAGCCTCCAGGACGACTTCCAGGGGCACGCCACCTACGAGGCCGCGGTGCGCTTCGTCATGTCCGGCATCACGCGCAACGCGGGCGAATGGGTCACCGACTTCCAGGGGGGGACTACCTCGCTGGTCTCGACCGAGCTCTTCCTGCCCCTCGCGGAGTTCTCCGGCTGGTTCGTCATGCCGCACGTGTCGGACGAGGCGCGCGAGCTCTACTGGTACAACGACCAGAGCCTGGAGGCGGAATACCGCGTACACACCTTCCAGTACGGCGCCGACTTCGGCTACCAGTTCGGCAACTGGGGCGAGGCGCGTGTGGGCGCGCAGCGCCAGCAGGGCCACTACGTGCTCGAGGTCGGCGATGCGACCGATCCGAATCTGCCTGAGCAGAGCTTCACGCCCTTCGACCTCATCAATTACTTCGTGCGCTTTACCTACGACCGGCTCGACGACATCAACTTCCCGCACAGTGGTCAGCAGGCCACGCTCCAGTGGAGCGGCAACCGCGACGCGAGCGGCCTCGGGCAGTACTCGGACCAGGTGACGGCCAGTTACCTGGGCGCCTACTCCTTCGGCCGCGACACCTTCTCGTTCTCCGCCGCTGGCGGCACGACGCTGCAGGCGAACGTCACCGACCTCAATCTGCTGTACACGCTCGGGGGCTTCCTCAATCTGTCGGGGTTGCGCGCCAATTCGCTGCTCGGGGCCAACTACGGTATCGCGCGCATTCTTTATTACCGGCAGATCGGCCGCGGCGGGCCCGGCTACTTCGACGTACCGACGTACCTCGGCGCCTCGCTCGAGGCCGGCAACGTCTGGGAGAGCCGCAGCGAGGCGACCTTCGGCAACACGCGCAAGGATGCCAGCGTGTTTCTCGGCATGGACACGCTGCTCGGGCCGCTGTATCTCGCCGCGGGATTCGACGAGCACGGCAACCAGGCTTTCTACCTCTTCCTCGGGAGGACCTTCTAGGCCCGGCGGAGCTCGCCGGCCGACCGTGCGCTCACAGCTGGCGGCGGTAGACGATGAATCCCGAGTTCGCGGCGACCTGGTCGTAGAGCCGCCGCGCGGTCTCATTCGTCTCGTGCGTCAGCCAGTAGACACGCGCCGCGCCCGCGGCCCGAGCCCGCGCCGCGACTTCCTCGATCAGCGCCCGGCCGATGCCCTGTCCCCGGGCATCCTCGGCGGTGAAGAGATCCTGCAGATAGCAGATGAGCGCGATGTGGATCGTGCTGCGGTGGAACAGATAGTGCGTGAGGCCGAGCAGCCGCCCGTCGCGCTCGGCCACCAGCGCGTGCACCGGCTCCGCGGCGTCGAGGAAACGCTGCCAGGTCGTCCAGGTGATCTCGGCGGGCAGGGCGGTGGGGCCCGAGCGCCCGTAGAAGGCGTTGTAGCCGTCCCAGAGCGGCAGCCACTGGGCGTAATCCGCGGCCGCGACCGGGCGGATGAGCGGCGCGCCGGCCGCGGCGCTCACGGGTCGCCCGTCGGGACGATCGCGCTGGTCTCGGCCATGAGGATCACCGTGCGCTCGAGCGCGCGCGGGCGGTGAAGCACACCCTTCGGCACGACGCAGCCTTGCCGGGACTTGAGCTCGATCGATCGTCCTTCGAGATCGATGATGAAACGCCCTTCGAGCACGAAGAAGAATTCATCGTCCCCGTCGTGCTTGTGCCAGTGATACTCTCCCGGCTCGAACACGCCGAGCCGTATCACCGAGTCGTTCACCTTGCAGAGGGTCTGGTTGTACCACGGGTGCCGAACCTGAGCGACGAGCGCCGGTACGTCCACCAGGGTGAGAGGCGCGAACCTGATATCGAGGTGCGTCTCGTAAGGGTAGCTCGAGGGATCCTGCGTTGCGGGGCTGGCCATCGTGGGACTCCTTGCGCCGTCGACCGGCAGCACGCTGCAGACGTTAGCAGTTGCGGCAGCCGCCAGGCAGCTACGCCGCGTCCAGGGACGTGCCTGGCTGTTCCCGCCAGCGACCAATACACCGGCGCGGGCGCGGCCGCGCGCCGCGCGGTGCTAGAGGCCGCGGCTCTCGGCGAGCTTCTCGATTTTCTTGAACACCAGCGCCGGCTTGTCGCCGGCGCGCGAGTATTCGTGCCGGCGGCTCATCTCGGCGAGCGCGGCATCGCGCTCGGCCGGCGTCGGATACCAGTGCAGGCGTTGCCACTCGGGACCCAGGAGCTTGCGGAACGGGTCGCCCGGCGGCAGGCTGACGCGAATCCCGTAGGGGCGCAGCTTCTCAATCGGCGGCGTGGTCAGGTTCTGTGGCTGGCTGATACCCACGCACATGAGCTTAGCATGGCCGGATCGGGGCTTGAGTCGGCGCGCCGATGTCCCCACACTGCCAGGCAGTAAAGGCGAGGAGACTTCCATGGCTCTGGCACGCAAGCGACTGGATATGCCTGCGCAGGGGGACGCCCTGCCTGGACGCGCCACGCCGCTGAAGGTCCGCGAGGTCCATTTCGTCAACGGCCACCGTACCGTCCCGCCCTTCCCGGCGGGCTTGCACGAGGCGATATTCGCGCTCGGCTGCTTCTGGGGCGCGGAGCGGCTCTTCTGGGAGCTGCCCGGCGTCTACTCGACCGCTGTCGGTTACGCGGGGGGCTTCACCCCCAACCCGACTTATGAGGAGGTCTGCACCGGAGAGACCGGGCACGCCGAAGTCGTACGGGTGATCTACGACCCGAAGAAGATCGGATACGAGCAGCTTCTGAAAGCCTTCTGGGAGTCGCACGACCCCACCCAGGGCATGAGGCAGGGAAACGACATCGGCACGCAATATCGCTCGGCGGTCTATGCGCTGGATGAGGGGCAGCGGGCTGCCGCGGAGGAGTCGCGGCGCATCTACCAGAAGGGCCTCGCGGCCGCCGGGCGCGGTGCGATCACGACCGAGATCCGCGATGCGCCCGAGTTCTATTACGCCGAGGACTATCACCAGCAGTATCTCGCGAAGAATCCCGATGGCTACTGCGGGATTGGCGGGTGCGGGGTGCCCTACAAATCCGCGGGGCTGCAGGTGGGGGAGAAGGTGTAAGCGCTGAAGTCGCCGGAAAATCGCGGACTCCGCGGGCGGCGGGCGAACGCGCCCCGGGGCATCGAGGGCTCAGGCACCTCGTGCTCTTTTCAATTGTGAGGTAGTGTATCGGGCACAATTACAACCTTGGCTTCGGGGTCTCTGTATGCCCGGACGATTGGCCCTCGCGCGCAACCCGTACGCTGAGCTCGATGCGTTTCTGACCGCGGAAGCGGTCGACCACCGGGAGTCGTTTGAGTCCTGCATGGCCGGGCTGCGGGTGCCGTTCGCGCAGACCCTGTCCATTTGGGAGGCGTCGATCCGGCGTGGCGGGAAACTACTGATCTTCGGCAATGGCGGCAGTGCCGGAAACGCCCAGCACATCGCGGCGGAGCTCGTGATCCGGTACCAGACCGACCGGGCGGCGATTGCCGCCGTGGCACTGACCGTCGATGTCTCGACCCTGACCGCAGCCGCCAACGACATGGGGTTCGAGGCGGTTTTCAGCCGGCAGGTGCAGGGCCTGGGGCGTGCAGGCGATGTCGCCGTCGGCATCTCCACCTCCGGGCGCAGCCTCAACGTGCTGGCGGCGCTGCGCGAAGCGCGGACACGAGATCTCGCGACGACGGGCTTGATCGGCGGAGACGGCGGTCCCATGCAAGCCCTGTGCGATGCCGCCATCGTCGTGCCCTCGACGGTGACGGCAAGGGTTCAGGAAATGCATCTGCTGATCAGCCACATGCTGTGCAAGGCGCTGGAAATCCGCCTCGGGCTGGCGAGGGCGCACGCGTGAGCGACACGGATCTGCTGGGAGTCCTGGAGTCGTTCTCCCGGGCCCGTGTCTTGGTATTCGGCGATGTGATCCTGGACCGTTTCATTTATGGCTCGGTCGAGCGGATGTCACCCGAGGCGCCCGTTCCGGTCATGACCATCGAGCGTAGCTCGGACCTCCCGGGAGGCGCTGCCAACGTGGCCAGGAATGTGGCCGGGCTCGGTGGGCATGCGGTGCTCGTCGGCGTTGTCGGGACCGATGAGGCTGCCGAACGGCTGCGCGAACGATTGGCGGAAGCGCCGGCTGTGCGGGCCCAACTGGTCATCGATGCAGCGCGACCCACGACGCTGAAGACGCGCTATATCGGCGAACGCCAGCAGATCCTGCGCACGGACGTGGAGAGCCGATCGCCGCTGCCTGAGTCCGTGGCCGCCGCAGCGCTGGCGCAATTTCACGCCGCCTTGGCCGAGAGCCATATCGTCGTCCTGTCCGACTATGCCAAGGGTGTGCTGTGCGACGGCGTGGTGGCTGAGGCCATCGCGGCTGCGCGGGCCGCAGGCAAGCAGGTGCTGGTCGACCCAAAGAGCCGCTCGTTTACGAAATACAAGGGCACCACCATCCTGACTCCGAACCGTCACGAGCTGCAGGGCGCCTGCGGTCACGACTGCTCGAGCGATGAGCAGGTCGTTGCCGGCGCGCGGGAGATACTCGCGCAGGGCATCTGCAGCACACTGGTCGTCACCCGCGGCAAGGATGGAATGTCCGTCGTTCGGGACGACGGCACCGCGACCCACATCAGGACGCAGGCCAGTGAAGTGTATGAAGTGACTGGCGCAGGCGACACAGCCGTTGCCGCGTTGGCGGTCGGCCTGGCCGGTGGTGCGGACATTGGCGAGGCGGTGCGCCTGGCGAACACCGCTGCGGGCATCGTCGTCGGCAAGTTCGGGATCGCGACCGTGACGGCCGGGGAGATCCTCGAGCAGCTGGACGATGCGCATGCATCCCGCGTACGGTTCGCACTCAACACGGTGCAACGCCTGGTGCATCGCTGGCGGCAGCTGGGCTTACGCGTGGCTTTCACCAACGGCTGCTTCGACCTGTTGCACCCCGGGCACCTGTCGCTGCTGACTCAGGCCAAGCGGACCGCGGACCGGCTCGTGGTCGGTCTGAACTCGGATCTGTCGACACGCCGGCTCAAAGGCCCCGGACGACCCGTGCAGAGCGCCATGGCCCGTGCGATGGTGTTGACGTCGCTGAAGGCGGTGGATGCCGTGGTCATCTTCGAAGAGGACACGCCACGCCAGCTCATCGCGGCGCTCGAGCCGGACGTGCTCGTGAAAGGCGCCGACTACACCGTCGAGAACGTCGTGGGGGCGGATATGGTGCTGGCGCGCGGCGGGAGGGTCGTGCTCGCCGATCTGGTTCCGTTGCAGAGCACGACCAACACGATTCGGCGTATCGCTCGCGTCGGCAAGGCGTGACGCTCGCAGCAGCCCGCGCGGTAATCCTCGATCGCGACGGTACGATCGTCGTCGACCGCGACTATCTCGATGATCCGGATCAGTTGGAATTCCTGCCGGGGGCGGTTGAAGGACTGCGCCTGCTGCGCAGGCGTGGCCATCCTCTCATCGTGGTGACCAATCAGTCCGGCGTCGGGCACGGCCGCTTCACGCTCGCGCGGCTGGAGGAAATCCACGCGCGGCTGCTGCGCATGCTATGGGCGGCCGGGGCTCAGATCGATGCAATCTACTACTGCCCACATCGGCCCGAGGATCGCTGCGAGTGCCGCAAGCCCAAGCCGAAGCTCGCTTTGCAGGCCGCCTCCGCGGGCGGCTTCGAGCCTTCCGCGGCTGTGGTCGTCGGCGACAAGAGCAGCGACGTCGAGCTGGGCAAGAACCTCGGTGCCACGACGGTACTGGTTTCCGCGACCGGTCGTGCCCGCGACGGCCAGCCGGTCGCCGCCGATCATGTGGTCCGCAACCTGCTCGAGGTGGCCCGGCTCCTCGATGCCGCTGCCTCGCAAGCGCGGCGCGGCGCGTCTCGCTAAGCCCGCATGTACGTCGTCACCGGCGGTGCCGGCTTCATCGGCTCGAACCTCGTCGCAGAGCTCTCCGATCGGGGCGCCGATGTGGTCGTGTGCGACTGGCTGCGCAGCGACGAGCGTTGGCGGAATCTGGCCAAGCACGACATCGTCGATCTGGTCGCGCCGGAAGCGCTGACCGGCTGGCTGGACAGGCATCGGGAGGATGTCGAGGCCATCGTGCACATGGGGGCCATCAGCTCCACGACCGAGACGGACGTCGATCTGATGGTGCGCGACAACGTGCGCTTTACGCTCGATCTGCTGCAGTGGTGCACGGGCGCGGACAGGCGGCTCATCTATGCCTCATCCGCCGCTACCTACGGCGATGGGAGCGCGGGGTTCGAGGATGCTCCCGGCTGTGCGCCCTTGAGCAGGCTGCGGCCGCTGAATGCTTATGGCTGGACCAAGCACTTCGTGGATCGGCGCATTGCCCGTCTCGCCGAGCAGGGCATGCCGCTTCCGCCGCAGTGGGTCGGGCTCAAGTTCTTCAATGTCTACGGCCCGAACGAGTATCACAAGGGCAGCATGAGGAGCCTGGTGGCGCAGAATTTCGCTGCCGTCCATCGGGGCGATGCCGTGCGCCTGTTTCGCAGCCGCCGCGCGGATTATGCCGATGGCGGTCAGGCGCGCGACTTCATTTACGTCAAGGACTGCGTGGGAGTGATCTCCTGGCTGCTGCGCAATCCGGGTGTTTGCGGGTTGTTCAACGTCGGCACCGGTGTGGCCCGCAGCTGGCTCGACCTGGCGCAGGCGCTCTTCAGTGCCGCCAATCGGCCGGCGCGCATCGAGTTCATCGACATGCCGCCCCAGCTGGTGGAGAAGTATCAATACTTCACGCAGGCGTCCGTGGCCAGGTTGCGCGCCGCCGGCTACCGCGAGGCTTTTACGCCTCTGGAGCAGGGGATCGCCGACTACGTGCAGCAGTACCTGGCGCGCACCGACCCCTACAGGTGAGGCCGGCGGGCCGCCGCTCACGCAGATTCCTGCCAGATGCGCTGGCAGCGCTGCGCAACCAGCCGCGGCGAGGAAGCGCCGACGTCGATGGCGAGGTCTTTGGCCTTGAGTGGGCCGTAGAGAGAGGGGTCGGTCGCCTGGAACAGGGCAACCGTCGGCACCGACGTCGAGCTCGCCAGGTGCATCGGACCGGTGTCGGCCGAAATGAACATGCGGGTCGCCCCGATCGCTGCGGTCAGCGCGCGCGTCGAGGGGAAGTGCAGGGTCGCAAAGCGCGGATCGGCGGGAGCGGTGTGCGGCGGGAGAAACTCCACGGGCACGGCATCGGGCTGCAACTCGAGAAACGATTGCCAGAACGCCAGCCACCACGACCGCTCGATGCTCTTGGAGGCGGTCGCATGCGCGAAGAATCCGAAAGCCCGCGACGTTTCCGTCGTACCGGCCGCCTGACTCATGGCTGCGGCTACCGCGGCGCGCCCGGCCTCGATCTCCTCGGGTCGAAGGCACAGCGACAGCTGCAGCCCGTGTAGATCACACGGGGTGTTGAATGCACGACAGAGCAGAAAAACGGGTTGCACGGCCTGGTGCATGGGCTCCGTGGGTTGTGGAATGGCGTGAGTGAGCGGTGCCCACTGGGAACCCGAGATGAAGCCCACACGGTAGCGCGCGCGAGAGATTGTCAGTGCGATGCGCCCGCTCGTGGACTCGGGAACCGGATCGATCGCGAGGTCGTAGCGCTGTGCACGCAGGCGGCGCAGGGCGCGGAAGTACCTGCTGACGAGTCGCGGGCCCTTGTGGGGGAAGGGAATGACGTCGCGCACACCGGGCAGGCTGTGCAGCAGCTCGTGGGCCTGCGGACAGGAAGCCGCGACATCGATGGCGGCGTGCGGCAGAAGCTCGTGGATACGCTTCAGCAGGGGTGTGAGGAACAGTGTGTTGCCGATGCGGCCGTTGATGCGGCACACGAGCACTGTGGAGATCTGCTGCGGATTCAGCCGTGCGGCGCCGCCACGCGGACCGAAGACGCGCGCGAGGAGCCACCCCATGAGCAGTCGCGCGTTGCGACGTAGCGTCTTGGCCGAGCTGCGCAGGCGCCATCCCGCCTTGCGCAGTCCACCGACGCGCGTCGCCGCCCATTGCGCTCCTGAGGGCGGAGCCACTGGATCAGACTGACGAATGCGGGGCTTCCTCTTTAGCGTGTCGGTCGAGTGCGCCGCCGCCGCGGTGGCGCGATACTCTCAGCTTGGTTGCTGCGTTTCAACCATCGCAGCGGAAGCAATCCGGGCTTGGGGACGGGATGAGCCCCGCTGCCGCGCGGCGCTCAGCTCAGCCGCAGCGCGACGTGCACTACCTCGGCTTCCTGCTTGCGCTCGATGGGCAAGCCGCACTTCTCGAACACCCGCAGCATGCGCGCGTTGCCCGCCATGACCTCGGCGGTGAGCTCCTTGAGTCCCGCCGCGCGCGCCAACGTCACCAGATGCCGCAGCAGTGCACTGCCGATTCCCTGTCCCTGGTAGTCATCTTCGATGGTGAAGGCCAGCTCCGCCGTTCCGTCTCGGGCGACGACGTAGCGACCGCCGCCGACGATCATCTCCCGGCCGCCGGCGCGCACCGCCGCGACCAGGGCGACGTGCTTGACGAAGTCGACGTTGAGGAAGAACGAGACTTCCGTGGGGCTGAAGTCGCGCTTGACGGCGAAGAACCGGCGGTACAGCGACTGGCCGCTGGTGCGCTCGAGCGTGCCGTGCAGCTCGGGCTCATCGCTCGGTCGCAGGGCACGAATCTCGATCTGTTGCCCGTTGCGCAGCGACTCGAGCGCCGAGTACTTAGCGACTTCCGCTGTCACGGCCCGGGTCAGCTGGCCTTGAGGCCGTGACTGCTGGCGTGGGATCCGGCGAGTCCGAGCACCCGCCCCGTGTGGCGGGCTATCATCAACTCCTCGTTGGTCGGGATCCTCCAGGCCGACACCGTGCTCCCGGCGGTGGAGATCTGTGCCGCGTTGTCGGCATTCGCCCGTGCATCGAGCTCGATGCCAAGCCAGGCGCACGCAGCGCAGATCCGACCGCGGATCTCGGCTGAGTTCTCGCCGATGCCCGCCGTGAAGACCAGTCCGTCGACGCCGCCGAGCACGGCCGCCAGCGCGCCGATCTGCTTGGCAGCCTGGTAGACGAAGTAGTCGACGGCGAGCTTTGCGGACCGCTCGTTGCTCTCGAGCAGATCGCGCATGTCGTTGCTGACGCGCGAGATGCCGAGCAGACCGGATTTCCTGTAGAGGATCGTCTCGACCTCGGCAGCCGACAGCTTCAGTCCCTGGAACAGGTAGAGGATGACTCCGGGGTCGACGGTGCCCGGCCGCGTGCCCATGCAAAGCCCGTCGAGCGCGGTGAATCCCAGCGTGCTGTCGACGCTGCGTCCGGCGCGTAATGCGCACAGGCTCGCGCCGCTGCCGAGGTGCGCGACGATCACCCGGCCGCGTGCGATCTGCGGCGCCACCTCCGGCAGAACCGAGGCGATGTACTCGTACGACAGCCCGTGAAAGCCGTAGCGCTGCACGCCGTGGCGGCGGATCTCGTCCGGCAGTGGCACGAGCTCCGCCACCGGCGGTTGGCCGCGGTGAAAGCTGGTGTCGAAGCAGGCCACCTGGGGTACCTCGGGCAGCCGCTCCGTAACCGCTTCGATCGCCGCCAGGTTGTACGGCTGATGCAGCGGCGCGAGCGACACGAGCTCACGCAGCTCGGCAAGCAGAGCCGGCGTGACCTTTACCGGGCCACTGTGGCGTGCGCCGCCGTGCACGACGCGATGACCCACACCGACCACGCGTGCGCCGCCGAAGGTCGCGCGCAGCCACTCGGAGACATGGGCGAGCGCCGTGCGGCCGTCCTTGACCTCCTCACCCGGTGGCGGCGTCGCGATGACGGCCCCGGCGCCATCGCGGGCCGACATGCGCGGCGTCGTAGCGATGCCCTCCACCTGGCCACGCGCGAGCACCGGCCACGGCTCCTGCGCCACGGTCTGAAAGACCGCGAACTTGAGGCTCGAGGAGCCGGCATTCAGCACCAGAGCGAGCTCATCCATGGCCGGCGACCTGCAGTTCGCGCCCGGCAAGAGACCGTGACGGACGGCAGCTCATGACTTTGCCCGGCCTGCTGCGCCGCGGCGCGCGTGTGCCACCAGCATCGCCACCGCACAGCTGGCGATCCGGGCCCGCACGCTGTCGGCACGGCTGGTAAGGATGATCGGGACCCGGGCGCCGAGCACCAGGCCGGCGCTGTCGGCGTTGGCGAGGAAGTTCAGGAGCTTGGCGAGGATGTTCCCCGCCTCGAGGTCCGGCACCACCAGAATATCCGGATCGCCCGTCACCTCGGACTTGATGCCCTTGGTGCGGGCGGCCTCGGCGCTGATCGCATTGTCGAAGGCCAGCGGCCCGTCGAGGACCGCGCCCGTGATCTGTCCGCGCTCCGCCATCTTGCAGAGCGCCGCCGCGTCGATCGTCGCCGGCATCTTGGAAGTCACTGTCTCGACGGCCGCGAGCAGCGCGACCTTCGGCCGCTTCAGCCCGAGCGAGATGGCAAGATCGATGGCGTTCTGGCAGATGTCGACCTTGTCCTCGAGCGACGGCGTGATATTGATGGCGCCGTCGGTGACGATCAGTACCTTGTGGTAGGTCGGCACATCCATGATGAACACGTGGCTGATGCGCCGCGCGGTCCGCAGGCCGGATTCCCGTGCCACCACCGCGCCGAGCAGCTCGTCGGTGTGCAGGCTGCCTTTCATCAGCAGCTCGGCCCGGCCCTCGCGCACCAGCGCCACGGCCTGGTCGGCCGCGGCATGGCTGTGCGGGGCGTCGATGATTTCCGCTGAACCTAGGTGGAGGCCGCCCTTCTTTGCCACGTCGGCGATGCGCGCCGCGGGGCCCACGTAGATCGGCCGGATGAGTCCTGCGGCAGCCGCCTCGACCGCGCCCGCCAGAGCGCTGGCCTCGCACGGATGGACCACGGCGGTCGACACCGGCGCGAGACTCTTGCAGCGTGCCAGCAGCTCCTCGTACTTTCCCAACTCGCGGCTCATCGATACTCCTGAGTGACCGGGGCGCTACGCGGCTGCGGCAGTGTCACCCGTACGGCGAGCCCGGCATGACGTCATCCATATATATTATGCCGGGTGCGGAACGGTCTGAGGTGCCAATCCAATGTCACTCGAACAGGCAACGCGCCACCCCTCGTCTTCGCATCAGGCGCATCGTGGTAGCGGCTCAGCGAAGGTCGACGGCCGGTGACTGCTGCGGAAGAGCTCAGCGCATGGTCTCGGGGAGCTATGGCACTCGCGGCTGCCCTTTGCCTGTTGGTCGTGCTCGCCGCGGCCGTCGCCTACCGCCTGGCAACGCACCGGGTCAGCCGCACCGCGGCGGCCTGAATTCGGCTAAGCTTCACGCGAGGCGCGGCGACACAGTGGTCGCTGTGGAAGAATCCGGCGATGCCAGCTGCAAGCACGCGCAGTACCCTGCCTGCCGCGATCGAGGTCCGCTCGATCGACTACATTCCGGACGAGGAGCGGCACGGGGGGCTCGCGAGCCAGTTCACGCTGTGGCTGGCGGCGAATCTGCAGATCACCGCCATCGTCACCGGGGCGCTCGCCGTGGTGTTCGGCGGCGACGTGTTCTGGTCGCTGATCGCTCTCCTCATGGGTCAGCTCATCGGTGGTGCGGTGATGGCGCTCCATGCAGCGCAGGGGCCGCAGCTGGGCCTGCCGCAGATGATCTCCAGCCGCGTCCAGTTCGGCGTCTACGGCGCGGTCATACCGATCGTGGCGGTGTGCCTGATGTACATCGGTTTTTCGGCGAGCGGTTGCGTACTGGCGGGGCAGGCGATCGGGCGGCTGCTCGATGTCGATGACGCCGCCGGGATTGCCATCTTCACCGGCTTCATCGTGGTCGTGACGGTCTTCGGCTATCGGGTCATTCACATGCTCGGACGGATCGCGAGCCTCGTCGGCGTCATTGCCTTCGCCTACATGTTCGCCCGGCTGTTCGCGACGCATGACATGTCCGCCTTGCTGGCGCAGCGGCAGTTTTCGCTGAGCCAGTTTCTCCTGGCGATGTCGCTCTCGGCTTCCTGGCAGATCGCCTACGGTCCCTATGTCGCCGATTACTCCCGTTATCTGCCGCGCGGCACCTCCGTGGCCAGGGTATTCGCCGCCGTCGGCCTCGGTTCCGTCATCGGCTCGCAGGCCTCCATGACCTTCGGGGTGTTTGCCGCCGCCGTGGCCGGCAGGCAATTCGAGCACCATGAGGTGGCCTACATCGTCGGTCTGGCCTCGGCGGGCGTGGCTTCGAGCCTCGTGTACTTCAGCATCGCCTTCGGCAAGGTCACGGTGACGGCCCTCAACGCCTATGGCAGCGTCATGTCCATGGCGACCATCGTGAGCGGCTTGCGGCGTGGGGTGCGCCTGTCGCTGCGGCACCGGTTCTTCTATATCGTCGCGATGGTGGGGGTCTCGGCACTGCTCGCCCTCACCGGGCGTCACTCGTTCCTCAAGGCATTCGAGGCCTTCATTCTGTGCCTGCTCGCGGTGTTTACGCCCTGGAGCGCGATCAATCTGATCGACTACTACTGCTTCACGCGCTCGCGCTACGACGTGCCCGCCTTGTCCGATCCCGATGGGCGCTACGGTCGCTGGAATGCGACCGGCATCGTGATCTACCTGATCGGCATCCTGGTGCAGATCCCGTTCCTGTCGACCACCTTTTATACCGGCCCGCTGGTCGGGCCACTCGGTGGGGTCGACATCTCCTGGATCGTGGGCCTGGTGGTGCCGGGCGTGCTTTATTACGCACTCGGGCGGGCCTCGCAGCGGCGTGCGCCACCCGACATCATCCTGCCGGCGTGATGGAGGGGCAGCCGTGGCAATCGAGATGCTACCGATCGGGTTCGTTTCCGCTGCCCGCGCTCATGCCGAGGACGACTACTGGGGCGGGGAGACGGCGCGCATCTCACTGGTCGAGACCTTCACGAGCGAGGCGCTGCGTGGGCTCGACGGCTTCTCCCACATCGAGGTCATCTATCACTTCCACGGTGTGGATCCGTCCCGGATCGTGAGCGGCGCCCGCCATCCAAGGAACAACCCCGCGTGGCCGGCGGTCGGAATCTTCGCGCAAAGGGGCAAGAACCGCCCCAATCGTCTCGGGAGCACGATTTGCCGCCTGCTGCGGCTGGAAGGGACGAGTCTGCTGGTTGCGGAGCTCGACGCCATCGACGGCACGCCGGTGCTGGATCTGAAGCCCGTGATGCAGGGGTTCCTGCCGCGGGGCGAGCTGCGCCAGCCGCAGTGGTCGCACGAGCTCATGCGTGACTACTGGGCGCAGCGGCGCGACGGGGCAAGCGGCTGACGGACCCTGGAGGCGCGCCGTCGAGTATGCGTTTCGCTCTGTTCGCGTATGGCTTCCGCCCGCACTTTCTCCTGGCCGGTCTCGCCGCCGTGCTGCTGATACCGGCGTGGGCGCTCAATATTGCGTATGGCGTGCCGCTCAGCAGCGATTGGCCGCCGACGCTCTGGCACGCGCACGAGATGCTGTTTGGCTTCATCGCGAGTGCGGTAGCGGGGTTCCTCCTCACCGCGGTTCCAAGCTGGACCGGGCAGAAGGGCTTTGCCGGTACGCCGCTCGTCGTACTGTCGGCCGTGTGGCTGGCGGCCCGCATCATGATCGCAAGCTCCGCGCACTGGCCCGCGGCGCTCACGGCGGCGGTCGATCTCACATTCCTCCCGGCGCTGGCGGCATGGGTGGCGCGGCCGCTCCTGCGGTCGCAGAATCGCAATACTCCGCTGCTGCTGGTCCTCGGCCTGCTGTGGCTCACGAACCTCGCCTTTCACGTCGCGCTCATCGGGCGCGATGCACCGCGCGCCCTGCATGCGCTCCTCATCGGGATCGACCTCATGCTGGTGCTCGTGACGGTCATCGGCGGACGCATCGTGCCGGCCTTCACGGCGGCGGCGCTGCGCCCCCTGGGACTGCAGGACAGCGTGAGCTCCAGTGCGGGCCTGACGGCCGCCGCCGTTGTCAGCATGGCCGTCATGACGGCGGGCGATGTGTTCATGCCGGACTCGCGCCTCGCCGGGGCAATTGCGGCGGTAGCCGCGGCGGTCCAGGGCTGGCGTTTTGCGCAATGGGGTGCTCTCAGGACGCTGCGCCAGCCGATCGTGTGGATCCTGCACGCTGCCTACCTGTGGCTGCCCGTGGGCCTGGCGTTGAAGGCGATTGCTTTGCTCAGCGGGGCGGCCTTCTCCGCGTTCTGGCTCCACGCGCTGACGATGGGAACGCTGGCGACCATGATCCTGGCAGTGATGACGCGCGCGGCGCTGGGTCACACGGGCCGGCCGCTGGTGGTACACCCCGTGACGGCTGCCTCGTACCTGCTGCTGATCGGGGCGGTGCTGATGCGGGTATTCGGGCTCGCAGCGCGACTCAGCTACCCGACGGTCATTGCCGCGGCGGCATTCCTCTGGACCGCCGCTTACCTGCTCTTCCTGTTGGTCTATGCCCCGATCCTCTGCAGTCCGCGGGTCGACGGAAAAGCGGGATGAGCGTGCATGCACCGCAGGTGCGATCAGCGCAGCAGGGCGAGCCACCCCAGGGGATCGTGAGCGAGCGCAACGCCCACGATGTAGCCAAAGGTGAGGAGCGCGGCGACGAAGGCGGCGCTGCGGCCCGCGCGGGTGCGCGCGCCTCTCAGGGCAGCGATCCCCAGCACGATATACACTGGCAGCAGCAGCACTTTGCACGTCAGCCAGCCGTCGACGAGGGGGTATCGGTGCAGGATGAGCGTGAGCAGCACCGCGGCGCCGAGCAGTCCTGTGTCGATGAGGTAGGACGTCCAGCGCAGCGTCCAATGATTCGCGCCGGGGAGGTCGGCGATGCGCATGATGCCCCGGACCATGAACAAGGTGCCCGAGAACACCACGCAGCCGATGTGCAACAGGCGGATTTCGGCAAAATGCGCGCTCAGCATCGCACCATTGTGAACGATCGGCCGCATCGGGTCGCGCGCCGGGGCTGAAAGGCATGGGCGGCGCTCACGATGATGACGATGCGAATGAGGGCGGTTCCGCGCCGTGCTTCATGCACGAGCTCGCGGCCGACGGCACCTCGCCGATCGACCCGCGGCAGGCGCGGGACGTCGACCGCTGGCGCAAGGCCGAGCGCGCGCGGCTGCTCGCCGTGCGCCTGGCGCTGAGCCCCGAGTCGCGCGCGACGCAGACCGCCGCGATTGCCGCAGATCTCGAGCGTCTGATCTCCGGCGGATCGCAGATCGTCAGCGTCTACTGGCCGATACGCGCCGAAGCGGACTTGCGCCCCTGGATGCACAGCCGTGCGGAGCAGGGCACCCGCATCGCCTTGCCGGTCGCGCTGGCGCTTGGGCGGCCGCTGAAGTTTCGCGAGTGGCGTCCGGGCGCGCGGCTTGCGCACGGTCTGTGGCGGATTCCCTACCCGGCCGAGGGTGCCGAGGTAACGCCAACCGTGGTGCTTGCGCCCCTGGTCGGTTTTGATCGCGACAGCTACCGACTCGGTTACGGGGGCGGCTTCTTCGATCGCACCCTGGCAGTGCTCAATCCGCGGCCGCTGGTCATCGGCGTGGGTTTCGCCTGCGCCGCCCTCAGGAGCATCTTTCCGCAGCCGCACGACATTCCCATGGACTGGATCGTCACGGGGACTTTGCCCGCCCGCTCACGGATCTCGCCGCCCTGACGGTCGGCGCGCCGTGCCCTCCGGGGCGCCTACGCACTAGTTCGTATTTCCGTCGGCCTGGCTGCAGAGCAGTCTGCCGCGAAAGGTTCATTGGCAATGAACCTTTAGCCCCGGCGGAGGGTGCGCGGCCTGTGCGACTGACGAGCTTCACCGACTACAGCCTGCGGGTGCTGATGTATCTGGCTGCGCGGCCGGGTGTCACCGCGACCATCGCGGAGATCGCCGCCGCCTTCGCGATATCGGAGAGCCACCTGAGTAAGGTCGTACATCATCTCGCCCGGAACGGCCTGCTGGCCAGCGCCCGCGGACGCGGCGGCGGGATCGAGCTCGGCCGGCCGGCAGCCAACATCAACCTCGGGGCCGTCATTCGCTCGGCCGAGGCGGATATCGCTCTGGTGGAGTGCTTCGATCCGCGGACCAATCACTGTGTCATCACGCCGGCATGCCGGCTGCGCGGCGTGTTGCAGGAAGCGCTCGATGCGCTCTATGGAACGCTCGACCAGTACACGCTCGAGGACATCACCCGGAACCGACCACGGCTGCAGCGCCTGCTGGAGCCACCGTCGGCTCCCCACTGATCAGGTATCGCGCTATTGCCCCCGGGAGAACGCAGATGAGCAGAGCAGCACGCATGCAGGTGGCGACTTTGATTTGCGCAGGCGGCATCTGGCTGACGGCCGCAGGCGCAGGCAAGCCGCAGGGCCTGCCGGCGGGCGATTTCGGACCGCCCCAGGGCGAGCCCATCCACGCGCAACTCACCAGCCCGCCGTTCGTTCCGCCGCCGATTCACCGCAACTATCCGGCCAAGGTGATCGTGGAGCTCGAGGTGCGGGAGGTGCAGCGCGAAATCTCCGAAGGAGTCACCTATACCTTCTGGACCTTCGGCGGCACGGTGCCGGGGAGCTTCATCCGCATACGCCAGGGCGACACCGTGGAGTTTCACCTCAAGAACCACCCCGACAACAAGATGCCGCATAACATCGACCTGCACGGCGTCACCGGGCCGGGCGGCGGGGCCGCATCGAGCTTCACCGCGCCGGGCCACGAATCCCAGTTCACCTTCAAGGCGCTCAACCAGGGGATCTACGTTTACCACTGCGCCACGGCTCCGGTCGGCATGCATGTGGCCAACGGCATGTACGGCCTCATGCTGGTCGAGCCGCCGGAGGGCATGACGCCGGTGGCCCACGAGTACTACGTGATGCAGGGCGATTTCTACACCGTGGGCCGCTACCGCGAGCATGGCCACCAGGACTTCGACATGCAGAAGGCCATCGACGAGAAGCCGACCTACGTGCTGTTCAACGGCGCCGAGGGCGCGCTGGTCGGCGACCGGGCGCTGCAGGCGAAGGTGGGAGATACCGTGCGTCTGTTCGTCGGCAACGGCGGTCCCAACATGGTGAGCAGCTTCCACGTGATCGGCGAGATCTTCGACCGCGTGCGCTACGAGGGCGGCGTGCACGAGCAGGAGAACGTGCAGACCACGTTGATCCCGGCCGGCGGCGCCGCGATCGTCGAGTTCCACCTGGAAGTTCCCGGCAGCTACGTGCTCGTGGATCACTCGATCTTCCGCGCCTTCAACAAGGGGGCGCTGGCGATCCTCAAGGCCGAGGGTCCCGAGAACAAGGCCATCTACTCCGGCAAGGAGGTCGATGCGGTGTATCTCGGCGACATCGCCGCCAGCGGCGCGGCGGTGACCGAGGCGCGCGCGGCGGCAGCCAGGGGCACGCTCACCAAGGAGCAGCAGATCAAGGCCGGCGAGTCGCGCTTCACCGGCACCTGTTCCGTGTGTCACCAGGCGAACGGCGAGGGGCTGCCCAACGTGTTTCCGCCCCTGGCGCACTCGGACTTCCTGATGGCCGACAAGCAGCGCGCCATCGGCATCGTGCTCAATGGGCTCACCGGCAAGGTCACCGTGAACGGCAACGTCTTCAATTCCGTGATGCCGCCGATGAGCCAGCTCAACGACGACGAGCTGGCCAACATCCTCACCTACGTGCGCAACAGCTGGGGTAACAGCGGCGAGGTCGTCAGCGCGGACGAGGTGAAGCAGGTGCGCGCCTCGACCAAGCGTCCGGAAGGCGCGGCGCACTGAGATGCCGGCACAACTGTACCTGGCGGGTGTCGTGCTGCTGAGCGCGGGCGCGGCGGCTGCCGCAGACAACCCTTTCCTGCCGGTGGCGGCTGCGGAGTTTCGCTCCGCTCTGCCGCTCGGCGCGCAGGACAAGGTGGTCGCAGTGCCTGGCTTCATGCTGCAGCGCCATCCGGTCACCAACGCGGAGTTCCTGGCGTTCGTCACGACGCATCCGCAGTGGCAGCGCGGCTCGGTCCCGGCAACGCTCGCGGATGCCGACTATCTCAGTCACTGGTCCGGCCCGCTCGATCCCGGGCCGCGCGCGGCAGCGGCGCAGCCCGTGACCCGGGTCAGCTGGTTCGCGGCGGAGGCGTATTGCGAAGCCCAGCAGGCGCGCCTGCCGAGCTGGTACGAGTGGGAGCTGGCAGCGGCTGCGAGCGCGACTCGGCGCGACGCCCGAGCGGACGCGGCCTGGCGGCAGCAGGTGCTCGACTGGTACGCGCGCCCGAATGGCGACACCCTGCCGGCCGTCGAGCAGGGGATCGCGGATGTCTACGGCCTGTATGACCTCCACGGCCTGGTGTGGGAATGGGTCCACGACTTCGATTCGCTGCTGCCGGCGGATGCCAATCCCGAGCGCTTCTGCGGCAGCGGCGCACAGAACCTGCAGCAGAAGGAGAACTACCCCGTGCTCATGCGCATCGCGCTGCTCGGCAGTCTGCGCGCGGCCGACACAGGTCACGGCGTCGGCTTCCGCTGCGCCCGCGACGCCGAGGCCCGGCCGTGAGGGCGCGCCGCGGAGTGCTGCTCGGCGCACTCGCCGCGTCGTGCGTGCTCGCGCTGTGTGCGGCGGCCGCGCTGCCGACGGATTCGCTCTACCAGCTGCGCGCCACGCTCACCACCCAGAAGGGAACGGTGGCCGGCTTCGATATCTACCAGGGGCATCCCACCGTGATCAGCATGTTCTACGGCAACTGTCCCTCCTACTGCCCGATGCTGATCACCGCCGTACAGGTTTACGAAGCACACCTCGATGAGGCATCAAGGGCGCGCCTGCGCGTGCTGCTGGTGAGTTTCGATGCGGCGCATGACACGCCGCAGCGCCTGACGGAACTATCCGGCATGCACCGGGCTGATCCCGAGCGCTGGACCTTTGCCAGCGCCAGGGAGCCCGATGCGCGCCGCATCGCTCAGCTCCTCGGTTTTCATTACCGCAAGCTCCCGGACGGCAGCTTCGACCACACCCAGGCGATCACCCTGGTCGATGGTCAGGGTCGGGTGCTCGCCAGCACCACGAAGCTGATCGGTGATGCGGCCTTCCAGACGAAGCTCCAGGCGAGCACCGCCGCGGGCGCACCCTAGCTCCAAGCTGGCTTGGTCAGCTTTCCGGCCTTTGCTAGATTGCTCGCGGGACACCGAGGAGAGCAGCCATGCCAGCGCGTCCGCCCGTTCCTCCCTTCACGGTCGAATCCGCCACGCAGAAGGTGCGCATGGCCGAGGATGCCTGGAATACCCGCGACCCTGACCGGGTGGTGCAGGTCTATACGGAGGACACGCAGTGGCGGAATCGCTCCGAATTCCCGGTGGGCCGTGAGCAGGTGCGTGCGTTCCTGCAGCGCAAGTGGGCGAAGGAGCTCGACTACCGGCTCATCAAGGAGCTGTGGGCCTGCGCCGCTAACCGCATCGCGGTGCGCTTTGCCTACGAGTGGCACGATGACTCGGGCAATTGGTTCCGCAGCTACGGCAACGAGAACTGGGAGTTCACCGCAGAGGGCCTGATGCGGCGCCGCTTCGCCAGCATCAACGATCTGCCCATCAAAGAGACCGAGCGCAAGTTCCGCTGGCCGCTCGGTCGACGGCCGGACGAGCATCCGGGACTGAGCGACTGCGGTCTGTGACGCTATGGCCGCCTACGACCGGAGCCGGGGCGCGGTCGCCTCGCTCGCGGCTGGCACGACGCAACTCGCCAACACCAACGCTGCGACCGTGACGGCGGTCGCGTGCTGGGCGTGCGGCACGTGCCCACGGATCAGGTGGCGAGGGCGGACACGATCACGACGCCGCTCGCTAGCTCGAGCTGCCGCAGCGGGCGCTGGCGGTGCGCGATGCTCCGCCGTGGTCGTGGCCGTTTTCTGTGAACTACGCAGCGCGACGTGGCACCGCGATTGCACCTTCCTGGCGTGCTCCCCGGAACTGCGGCCGACGAGGCAGCCCGCGAGGAAGCGAGGATAGCGAGCGGAATCAGCGGAGTACGTCAGGATGTTGCGGCATCCGATCCCCAGGTAACGGCCGGATTGGCCGTGGCTGGTGCGCTTGAGCCGGCAAGCACTTGCCGGCGTACGGGCTTCCGCCGGCAACCTCGGGCCGCAGGCGCTGCAGCAGGCGGGCGCAGGCTGCTCAGTGCCACCGCCTGAAGTCCGGTCACTCAAGTCCGGCCCGCGGCGGCCGCTATAGCCACGCTCTCCCGCGACTTTGAGGGGAGACCTTGTTTGGGATTTGTGAAACAGCAGTGAGCGCCAGATGAGCAAGACTCCCGTGCGGAAAGCCCGGTCGGCAGGTACGCGAGGTTCCAGGCCGCGCCCGGAGGAAACCGCCAAGCCGTCCTACGCCGACCTTGCCGGCCAGATCACCGCCCTACGCCGCTCGCAGGCCGTCATCGAGCTCGGGATGGACGGCATCATTCTCTGGGCCAATGACAACTATCTGAGAGTCTTCGGCTACTCGCTCGAGGAAGTGCGCGGCCGGCACCATCGGATCTTCGTGCCGCCGGCCGATCGCGATGGCGCCGACTACCGCGCCTTCTGGGAGAAGCTGCAGCGAGGCGAGCCTCAGTCGGGACGCCAGCGGCGTTTCCACAAGGAAGGCCGGGTGGTCTGGATCCGCGCCAGCTACAACACGATCGCCGACGACCAGGGCAGGTTCGTCAAGGTGGTCGCGCTCGCCCAGGACATCACCGAGACCATCAGGAAGTCGACCGAATACGAAGGCGAGCTCAAGGCGGTGAGCAACGCGCAGGCGGTCATCGAGTTTGCCACCGACGGTACGATCCTCACCGCCAACGAGAATTTTCTCAAGGCCGTCGGCTACCCGCTCGAGGAGATTCGCGGCAAGCATCACGGCATGCTGCTCGATCCCGCGCAGCGTGATGCGGCGCAGTTCCGCGCCTTCTGGGACAAGCTCGCCCGCGGCGAGGGCGAGGCCGGGCAGTATCGGCGCGTCGGCAAGGGCGGGCGCGAAGTGTGGCTGCAGTCGACCTACAACCCCATCCGGGACATGGACGACAAGCCCTTCAAGGTGGTCGAGTACTCGACCGACATTACCGAGCAGGTACGGCAGAGCGAGCTGAACGCCGCCTTCAAGGGCGCACTCGACAACCTGTCCTCGAACGTGATGGTGGCGGACAGCGCGCTCAACATCATCTACCTGAACAAGGCCATGCGTGAGATGGCGAGCGCCGTGCAGGACGACTTCCGCAGGGACGTGCCGAACTTCGATGCGAGCCGGCTGCTCGGCGCGAACATCGACAGCTTCCACAGGAATCCCGCGCATCAACGCAATCTGCTGGCGGGCCTCGACAAGCCCTTCACGTCGCAGATCACCATCGGCGGGCGTACCCTGCGCATCAGCGCCAATCCCATGGTGGATGCGGGCGGCAAGCGTCTCGGCACGGTGCTCGAGTGGGCCGATCGCACCGCCGAGCTCGGCATCCAGGCGGAGATCCACACCCTGGTGCAGAGAGCGACCTCGGGTGATCTCACGCACCGCATGGACCTCGGCGGCAAGTCGGGCGTGTTCGCCGAGATCGGCAAGGGCATCAACCAGCTCACCGAGAATATGAGCGAGGTCGTGAGCATCGTGCAGGCGTCGGCGATCGAGGTGTCGCGCGGCGCCGTGGAGATCTCCCGGGGCAACGTCGACTTGAGTCAGCGCACCGAGGAGCAGGCTGCCAGCCTCGAGGAGACCGCTTCCTCCATGGAGCAGATGACCTCGACCGTCAAGCAGAACGCCGACAACGCCAGCCAGGCGAGCCAGCTCGCTGCCGCGGCGCGCGATCAGGCGGACAAGGGCGGCAGCGTGGTGGGCCAGGCCATTCGTGCCATGGCCGAGATCAACGAGGCCTCGAAGAAGATCGTCGACATCATCGGCGTCATCGACGAGATCGCCTTTCAGACCAACCTGCTGGCGCTCAATGCGGCGGTCGAGGCCGCCCGTGCCGGCGAGCAGGGCCGCGGCTTCGCGGTGGTGGCGAGCGAGGTGCGCAATCTCGCCGGACGCAGCGCCACCGCGGCCAAGGAGATCAAGGGCCTGATCCAGGACAGCGTCAGGAAGGTGGAGGAGGGCTCGCAGCTCGTCACTCAGTCGGGCCAGACGCTCGATCACATCGTGACTGCCGTCAAGAAGGTGAGCGACATCGTCGGCGAGATCGCCGGCGCGAGCCGCGAGCAATCGGCCGGCATCGAGCAGGTCAACAAGGCGGTCGTGCAGCTCGACGAGATGACGCAGCAGAACGCCGCGCTGGTGGAGCAGGCCTCCGCGGCCAGCCAGTCGATGGCCGACCAGGCCAAGGCGCTCAACCAGATGATGGAGCGCTACCAGGTGTCGGCGCAGGCCGCGGCCGCCGCCGCGGCGCAGGCTTCGACCCGTCGCGGCGCCGGCGTGGCGAAGCAAGCCGTGGCGCCGGCCGCTTTGCCGGGCGCGCGGGGCGCGGCGCCGGTCAAGGGGGTCAGGAAGCCGGCCGTCAAGGCGGTCTCCGGCGGCAGCGACGACTGGACCGAGTTCTGATCCTCACGCAAGCGGAAATACGAGCGCTCGAGAACTGTTAAATCGAGCCGATCGGCACGTTTCAGGAGTGAATTGCCAGAAGTCCCTGCGAGGCGGCAGGGAATGCTGGTGCTGCTCGCTGCGGGTCAGGCGACCTTCAGCTCCGCTGCGCGTGCCTCCGGGCCGAAGACGGTCGCCAGGGTGAGCGCAATGGCCACCGCGGCGATCGTCCACGACAGAATGAACGCATAGTCGCCGCCGTGAGCCTCGGCAATGCCGGCCTGAAACGGCGCCATGCGCGCCATGGCGAGGTTGCCGAGCTGGTAAGCGAAGCCGGGCAGGATCGCGCGCACCGAGGGCGGTGAGAGCTCGTTGAGATGTGCCGGCACGATGCCCCAGGCGCCCTGCACCATGAACTGCATGAGGAACCCGCCCACGGCGAGCATCACTCCGGTCTGCGAGTGGGCCCACAACGGGATCATCGGCAGCGCGAGCAGCGCCGCCAGCGCGATGGCGCGCCGGCGACCGAGATGCTCGGAGAGCGCACCGCAGCTGATCCCGCCCAGCAACGCACCCAGGTTCGTCACGATGGCAATGTGGCCGGTCTGCGTCGCCGAGAACCCATGCTGCACTTGCAGGAAGGTCGGATAAAGGTCCTGCGAGCCGTGCGAGAAGGCGTTGAAGCAGGCCATCAGCAGCACGAGATACACGAGCGTCGGCAGGTAATGCGTCACCGCGGACCAGATGGCGGCCGCCGAGGCGCGGTGCGGCGAGTGGCCCGCGACCCAGGCGGGGGATTCCTCGACCCCGAAGCGGATGTAGAGCACCAGGAGCGCGGACAGCGAGCTGATGAGGAACATGCCGCGCCAGCCGACGTGATCGAAGGCGTAGGCAAACACGACCGAGGCGAGCAGGAAGCCGATGGGGTAGCCCTCCTGCAGCAGCCCCGAGAAGAATCCGCGGCCCCTGGCCGGCAACGTCTCGAAGGCGAGAGCCGCTCCCACGCCCCACTCGCCGCCCATGGCGAAGCCGAACAGCGCGCGCAGCGCGAGGAGTGTCGCCAGGTTGGGGGCGAAGGCGGTGGCGAGCTGCACCGCCGAGTAGCACGCGACGTTCAGCATCAGGATCGGCCGCCGGCCGTGCTTCTCGGCGAGCCAGCCGAACACCAGCGCGCCGAAAGGGCGCATGGCGAGCGTAAGGAACACGCCCTCGGCCACGGTCTTGACGTCGGTGTGGAACTCGCCGCTGATCGACTTGAGACAGAAGACGAACACGAAGAAGTCGAGCGCATCGAGCGACCAGCCGCCGAGCGCGGCCAGATAGGCGTGCAGCTGCGGCCGGGTGAGCGTCCTGAAGTAGTTGACCACGGCCAACCCCCGCTGTCAGGTGGGCAGCGGCGAGAATAACACGCGCTGCGGGCGGAGCCGGTCTGCGGCTGGCAAGCAATCGCCACCCACTCTGCAGCTCACTTGTGTGACGCGTCTCGCAGATCGCGCACCCCTGGACCGGCGCGTGGCAAAGTGTTGTCGTAGCGGACCGACAACTTTCGCACGCCCCTGACTTTCACTAAAAAGGATCGGATGGCTATCCCTCCCCGAGGTGTTCTGATGCGCTCGCTCTGCCGGGCGTGGCTGCTGGTCGCCGTGGCCGGCAGCGGTGCGCTCGGTGCGGAGGTGAACCCGGTGCGCACACACCCGCACGGCACGCCGGCGGCCGTGACACAGCAGCTCATCATCAAGCTCCGCGCCGGCACGGCCGCCGCGGGTTCCCCTGCAGCGCGGCCGGGTGATGCCACCGAGCGGGTCGCCGCGCTCGCCTCGCGCAGCGGTGTACGGCTCGTGAGGCATCGCCCGATCACGGCGCTCATCCACGCCATGCACATCGAGACGCGGGCGGGCGAGTCGGCCGAGGCCACCCTGGCTCGGCTGCGCGCCGACCCCGACGTCGAGTATGCGGTGACCGATGAGCGCCGCTACATCCACGCCGCGCCGAGCGATCCGCTCTACGCCCAGCAGTGGTATCTGCAGACAGCCGCCGCGACGCCGAGTGCGGTCGATGCGCTGGACGCCTGGAGCACCGCCACGGGCAGCGCCACCCTCGTCATCGCCGATATCGACACCGGAGTGCGGCCCGATCACCCGGATCTCATGAGCCGCCTGCTGCCAGGCTACTGCTTCATCTCCGATCCCTTCGTCGCCAATGGCGGCGCCTGCCCGGGGCCGAGCTCGGCCGACCCCGGTGACTGGATCGCGAGCGCCGACATTAGCAATCACCCGAGCGAGTGCAGCCAGGCGACCGCCATGCCGAGCTCCTGGCACGGTACGCGCGTCGCGGGGATTCTCGGCGCCCTCACCAACAACGGCGTCGGAGTCGCCGGGCTCACCTGGGGATCGCCGATCCTGCCGGTGCGTGCGCTCGGCAAGTGCGGCGGCCTGGATTCCGACATCATCGCGGCGATGCTGTGGGCGGGCGGGATCGCGGTGAGCGGGGCACCCGGCAACCCGAACCCCGCCCGCATCATCAACATGAGTCTCGGCGGCACGGGCGCCTGTCCGTCGAGCTACATCGAGGCCATCGGTCAGCTGACGGCTCTCGGCGTGCTCGTGGTCGTCTCGGCCGGCAACGAGGGCGGACCCGTGGACGCACCGGCCAACTGTCCGGGCGTCGCCGCCGTGGCGGGCCTGCGCCAGGCGGGGACCAAGGTCGGCTACAGCAGCCTGGGTCCCGAGGTTGCGCTCGGCGCGCCGGCGGGGAACTGCGGCGACTCGTTCACGACCGCCGAGTCGGCCTGCGTCTACAGCATGACCACCACGACCAATCTCAGCGCGACGAGCCCGGCGACCCCCGACGCCAACGACTACACCGGTCTCTACTACTGCGACGCCACCACCGGGAGCTTCAGCGGCTGCAGCATCGGCGCGGGGCAATACCGCGACTACAACATCGGCACGAGCTTCTCGGCGCCGGTGGTGTCAGGGATCGCGGCACTCATGTCTTCGGTCAACAGCAACCTGAACTCCTGCCAGATGATCTCGCGGCTGAAGGAAGGCGCGCTGCCTTATCCGCAGACCTCGCTCGATGCGACTGGCGCGCAGCCGCAGATGTGTCACGTGCCCGCTGGCGCGAGCGACGTGCAGCAGAGCGAGTGCATCTGCACGCGGGACGATCAGACCTGCGGCGCCGGCATGGCCAACGCGCCGGGCGCGCTCACCGCGGCCCTGCGCCCGATTGCCGCGGTCGCGCTTCCGGGAAGCGTGACGGCGGGCCAGAGCGTGACGCTCGATGGCAGCGGCAGCGGCGCGGCCAACGGTCACAGCGTCAGCGGTTATCAATGGAGCCCGGTGAGCGGCGGACTCACGCTCGGCATCACGGGCGCGGCGACCTCCAGGGCGACCGTCACCGCGCCCGCCTGCGGTGTCGCGACCGTGTCGCTCACGGTGACCGACGACGCCGGTCACGCCGACACCGCTAATGTCGTGATCACACCGGGGTCGGCGACGACTGCCGCGCCCGCGGCCGCGGGCCCGGGTGCCTGCTCGACCGTTGCGCCGGCAGTCATCGTCGCCGTGTGCCCGGGGAGCGACAACGTGCAGACGGGCAACTCCGCGACCCTGACCGCGTCGCTGGCCAACACGACCGATGCCACGGTCACCTGGCAGGTGAACGGCATTGCCGGCGGCAATGCCACGGTCGGCACCATCAGCTCCACGGGAGTCTATTCCGCGCCCGCGAGCGTGCCCTCGCCAGCCACGGTGACCATCACCGCGGTCTCGACCGCCGATCCCAGCGGCGTGGGCTCGGCGCAGCTGACGATCACCCCGCCACCGGGCAGCGGCGGTGGGGGCGGGGGCGGCTGCGACTGGATCACGCTGCTCGCGGGCGGAGCCGCGCTGACTTACCGGCGTCGCAACGCGCGGTCTTCGCGTCCTCGATAGCTCGGGCATCCAGCGCGGCGAGTTCCTCCTGAGGAGGACTTAGGGAACGCGTCGCGAAAATTGTGATGTTGGGCGTGCGCATGTCATGCTGCCGGCGCAAGCCGACAGGGAGCCCCATGAACGCAGCACGCATCCTGGCCGCGACGGCGGCGCTCGCCGCCGGCGTGGCGCACGCCCAGGCCGCGCATGAACAACTGGTCAGCCTCGCGCAGGACATCACCTTCACGACCGCCGCCGTATATCCCATGACGGCGACCGATCTCGGCATCCCCGGCCACGACGGCGAGCTGGAAGCGCCCAGCGAGTCGTTTCGCGCCGCCCACGTGCAGCGTCTCATGGATTGGCAGCGCCGCCTGGAGGCGATCGTGGCGGCGTTCGACGCCCGCACCTCGCTCGTAGACCGTGACGATGCCGCGCTGCTGCGCGCCGGCCTCACCGCCAGCCTCGACGAGCTGCTGGTTTATCAGACGGATCGTAAGGCCTACGCCGACGGCGCCAGCAGCATCGTCGGCGTGGTGTTCGTGCAGTTCGAGCACCTGCCGGTCGTCGGCCAGGAGGGCGCCACCGCGGCCGACCTGAAGCGCGCCTGGGCGGACATCGCCCGGCGTCTCGCGGGCGCGCCGGCCTTCATTGGCGCCGCGCAGCGGCTTGCGACCACGCCCGGCCACCTCTACGGTGTCGTCGGCGCCAAGCAACTCGCCGGCGCACCGGATTTTCTCAAGGGCGCGCTCACGGACGCCGCACGCGCCCAGCTCGGCGCCAACTCCAGGGAGTACACGGCGTTCCTGCGCTCGCGGGATGCCGCGCTCGCCGCGATCGCGCGCACCCGGGGGTACATCGAGGCTCACCTGGCGTCGTGGCCGGAGAATTACGCCATGGGCCGCGAGGCCTACGATCGCATGCTGAAGGAGGAGCAGCTGCTGCCCTTCGACTCGAGCGACGTCGAGCGCATCGCGCAGGACGAGCTCGCCCACGGCTGGGGGGAGGAGGCGTGGCTCCGGCACGTGGCGCAGCAACGCGGCGTGGCTCTCGGCGCGCCGAGCGGCGGCGGTCTCGCGCCGGGCGGGCCGGCGCTCATCGATTACTACCGCGACTGCATCGCGCAGCTGCGCAAGTTCGTGACCGACCAGGACATCGTCACCATCCCCGGCTGGCTCGGCACCATGCAGATCCTCGAGACACCCGCGTTCCTGCAGCCGGTCTCGCCCGGCGCCTCGATGAATCCGCCGCGGCTGTTCTCGCTGTCGACCACCGGCTACTACTACATCACCCCGCCGAAGTCGCTGGCGGAGGCGGCCGCACGGCTCGACATGAACGAGGACTTCGATCGCGATCGGATTCTTTCCACGGCGGCGCACGAGGCCTTGCCCGGCCACTTCATGCAGCTGTCGATCGCCAAGCGCCACCCTGATTTCGTGCGCCGGACTCAGTTCAGCAGCGTGTTTGCCGAAGGCTGGGCCTTCTACGGCGAGGAGATGTTCGTGCGGCTCGGGCTCTACGGCGACGATCTCGACGGGCGCCTCGATGTCGCGCGCTGGGAGAGGGTGCGCGGCGCGCGCGCGGTCGTCGATCCGAAGCTGGCGAGCGGCGAGTGGAGCTACGAGCACGCCGTCGAGTACTTTGCGACCGAGACCGGCTTCACCAGGGAGCAAGCCGAAGCCGCGGTGGCGGGGATCGCCACCCGTCCCGGCTACGTCATCGCCTACTCGGTCGGGAGGCTTCAGATCGAGAACCTGCTGGGCGAATACCTGCGCCGCAAGGGCGCGGCGGCGTCGCTGCGCGACTTTCACGACCGGCTGCTTTCCTATGGCACGACACCGCTCGCGATCGTGGGCCCGGAGCTGCTCGCCGACCTCGATAAGTCCGCGAGCCAGGTGCGCGCGGCAGCGAACTACTGAAGGAGGCGGGCGGATGAGCCTCGCGGTCCTGCGGTCGCCGGCTGCACTGATTCTCGTGCTGGTCTCGCTGCCGGCCCGCGCGGGCGTGCCGTTCGAGTTCAACCGCGCCGCCGGGCGGCTGCCGAAGGACGTCGTGCCGGCGGACTACCGCATTGCGGTCGTGCCCGACGTCGATGCCGGAACGATCGCGGGCGCCGAGTCCGTCACGCTGCGTGTACGCACGGCGACCCGCACCATCGTCTTCAACTCGCTGAATGAGCGGCTCACCGATGTGCGACTCGACGGCGCGCCGGTGAGCGCAGTCGAGTCCGACGACGCGCAGCAGCTCACCACGGTGACACTGGCGCAGGCGGCGCCGGTGGGCGAGCACACGCTCAGCTTTTCCTACACCGGCAAGCTCGAGACGCAGCCGCACGGACTGTTCGTGCAACCGTACGTGACCTCCGACGGCACGCAGGCACAGCTCCTGTCCACGAAGATGGAGAGCACCGACGCGCGGCGCATGTTCCCCTGTTGGGACGAGCCCGCCTTCCGCTCGACCTTCGAGCTCACGGTAACCCTGCCGGCCGCCTGGGCGACGGTGTCGAACATGCCGGTCGCGAAGCGCGAGGTGCACGGCGAGCGGGCGACCACGACTTTCCAGCGCTCACCCAGCATGCCGTCCTACCTGATCGAGTTCACGGGCGGTGAGCTGGGGGCGATCAGCGCCGGCGCCGGTGCCACCCAGCTCAGCCTCTGGGCAGTGCGCGGGCGCGAGCGCGACGGGCAGGTGGCGCTCGCCGACGCACAGCTGATCCTTGGCGACTACAACGACTACTTTGCCTATCCGTTCCCGCTGCCGAAGCTCGACTCGATCGCGATTCCCGGCGGGTTCACCGGGGCGATGGAGAACTGGGGCGCCATCACCTACAACGATCAGCTGCTGCTGCTCACCGCCAACAGCACGGTCGCCGACCGGCAGACCGTTTTCAGCGTGCAGGCGCACGAGATCGCGCATCAGTGGAGCGGCGATCTCGTGACCATGGGCTGGTGGGACGACCTGTGGCTGAATGAGAGCTTCGCCTCCTGGCGGGGCGCCGCCGAGACTGACTGGCGTCACCCGGCGTGGAAATGGTGGGAGCGGCAGGACGCCGCCAAGGAGAGCGCGATGCGCTCGGATTCGCGGCTCTCCACCCATCCGATACAGCAGCCGGTGGCGGACGAGCTGCAGGCAGCGAATGCCTTCGACGAGATCACCTACCAGAAGGGACAGGCGGTGCTGCGGATGCTCGAGAGCTACCTCGGTCCGGAGCTCTTCCGCGAGGGCATCCGGCGCTACCTGCGCGCCCGGGCGCTCTCGAACGCCACGGCCGCGGATCTGTGGAGCGCGCTCGCCACGGCCAGCGGCCAGGACGTCGGCCAGGTGGCACGCGACTGGACCGAGCAGCCGGGCTTCCCGCTGGTCGGCGTGGCGGCGACCTGCGAGCACGGCGCGCGCACGATCACGCTGACGCAGCGGCGCTTCCTGCTGCAGGACGCCGAGCACGACGGCGGGCACTGGAGCATTCCGCTGCGGATCCGCGCCGGCAGCGCGGCGCCGCGCGCCGAGCTCCTGACTCGCGACGAGCAGAAGAGCGGTGCCGGCCGCTGCGGCGAGCCCCTGAGCGTCAATGCGGACGCCATCGGCTTCTACCGCGTGAAATACGATGCCGCGACGCTCGCGGCCAATACCCGCGCCTTCGGCGCCATCCCGGACGGCGACCGGATCGCGCTGCTCGATGACAGCTGGGCGCTCGCGCTGGCCGGTGAGCAGCCGCTCGGCAGCTACCTGGCGCTGGCCTCCGCGATGGGAAGCGATCGCGACTCGCGCGCCTGGGAGCAGATCGCCGGGGCTCTCGGCACGCTCGAGCACTACGGGCGCGGCAGCCGCGGGCACGACGCTTTCGCCGCTGCGGCGTGCGCGCTGATCAGGCCCGTGGCCGACAGCCTCGGATGGGACCCGCGGCCGGGCGAGACGCCGGAGCTCGCGCGGCTGCGGCGCACGCTGCTCGCCGACCTCGGAGCCTGGGACGACAGGCGGGTGCTCGCCGAGGCGCGCCGGCGCTTCGCTCGCTTCGTCTCCGACCGCAGCGCCCTCCGGCCCGACGACCAGGAGACGGTTCTCGCCATCGTGATGCGCTCCGCGGATGGTGCGACCTTCGAGCAGCTGCACGCGATCGCGCGCGCCGAGAGGGATGAGACCGCACAGCGCCGCGACTACGCCGCTCTGATGCAGGTGCGTGACCCCGCGCTCGCCGCGCAGGCGGCGCGGCTCGCCCTCTCGGAGGAGATTCCACCACAGGCGGCCGCCCTGCGTCTGCGCCTGGTGGTGCTGCTCGCGGGACGGCACCCCTCGCTGGCCTGGCGGACCTTCCGTGACCACGCGGAGCTGCTGCTCGCGCCCGTTCCGAAGTACGCCCCGCTCATCACCGCGCAGTACGTGCCCGAGTACTTCTGGGAGGCGGAGTCGCCCGAGGAGATCGAGGCGTGGGTGCGCACGCGGCTGCCGGCGGAAATGGCGCCGAACATTGCGCGCGGCATGGAGACGCTGCACGCGCTGCGCGCCGAGCGCGCGGCGCTCGCCCCCGCCGTCGACGCCTGGGCCGTTCAGGCGCCGCCGCACCTCAGCCGCGCCCGCTGGTAGGCCGGGCGCGCCTTGACCCGCTCCTGGAAGGCGGCGAGATTCGCGGGCAACGGCTGGCTGCATGGCCCCTGCCACAGCGACAGGGCCGGACTCAGCGAGATGTCGGCGAGCGTCAGCTGCCCGCCCGCGAAGAACGGCCGTTCGCCGAGCTGCGCGGCGGCATAGTCCACGGCGGCGCCCATCCGCTCCTCCTGCGAGCGCACCGACCAGTTGCGCTTCTCGGCCTCGGGCGCGGTGAAGCGCGCGACCAGCAGCGGGTTGATACCGGAGGCGATCGTCGCCTCGCCGAATACCGTCATCTGCAGCACGCGCGCCAGCAGTCCGGGCTCCTGCGCCGGCAGCAGCGGCGTCGGCCCGTAGCGTTGCGCCAGATAAATGAGCATGGCGACCGACTCGTTGATCGCGACGCCACCATCGTCCTCGAGAAAGGGCACCGTGCCGAGGGGATGCAGCGCGAGGTAGGCCGTGCCGGGCGGGTAGGATACGGCGTGGACCTCGTAGGCGAGCCCCATCTCCTCGCACAGCCACGCGACGCGCACTCCGCGCAGGCCGCGTGGAAAGTTGTGGATGCGGATCATAGGTTCGCTGGCCGGGGCAGGAGTGTAGACTTTGCCACGCCGATGGGCGATCACAACAACGACTTCAACCGCATCATCGAACGCGAGCGCGGCCTGCAGCGTACTCTGAGCGCACGCCGCATGACCATGATCGCCATCGGCGGCGCGATCGGTACGGGACTGTTTCTCGGCAGCGGCTTCGCCATCAGTCTGGCCGGACCGGGGGTGCTGTTGAGTTACGCGATCGGCGCGCTGATCGCGCTGCTGCTCATGGGGTGCCTGGCGGAGATGACCGTTGCGCACCCCACCTCGGGCTCGTTCGGCGCCTACGCCGAGTACTACGTCGGGCCGCTGGCCGGCTTCCTGGTGCGCTACGCCTACTGGACCTGCATCGTGCTCGCGGTGGGCACCGAGGTGACGGCGGTGGCGGTCTACATGCACTTCTGGTTTCCCGCGTTGCCCGGCTGGCTGTGGATCGTGGCATTCTCGGCGCTTCTCATCGGCGTCAATGCGCTCAGCGTCAACGTGTTCGGCGTGGTCGAGTACTGGTTCTCCGCCGTCAAGGTGGCGGCCATCGTGCTGTTCATCGCGCTGGCGGGCTACATGCTGGCGCGGCCGCCGGCGGCCGCCGGCGGCGCCGCGGGCGTCGGCTTCCACAACTATCTCGCGCACGGCGGGTTGCTCCCTCACGGTCTGTGGGGCGTCTGGGTAGCGGTGATCATGGCGATCTTCAGCTACCTCAGCATCGAGATGATCGCGGTCGCGGCCGGGGAGGCCGCGCAGCCCGAGGTCGCGGTGGTGCGCGCGTTCCGCTCGACCGTGGTGCGGCTCGTGCTCTTCTACCTGCTGACGCTCGCACTGGTGCTGGCGATCGTGCCCTGGACGGCGGCCGGCATCGAGGAAAGTCCGTTCGTCAAGGTGATGCGCGCGCTGTGCGTGCCCGCCGCCGCCGGCATTCTCAACTTCGTGATCCTGATCGCGGCGCTCTCGGCCATGAACAGCCAGCTCTACATCACGACGCGCATGATGTTCAGCCTGGCGCGCGCCGGCCATGCCCCGCGGCGCTTCGGCACACTCAGCGGTCGCGGCGTGCCGCTCAACTCACTGCTGCCCTCGAGTCTCGGCATCTCGCTCGCCACCGCGCTCAGCGTGATCGCGCCGCAGAGCTCCTTCATCCTGATGGTGGCGATCTCGTCCTTCGGCGCCCTGTTTACCTGGATGATGATCTTCGTCACGCACTACTACTTCCGGCGCAGGCGCGAGGCGAGCGGCGCACCGCCGCCGCGCTTCCGGATGATCGGCTTTCCCTATACCACGCTCCTCGGGGCGGCCCTCATGGCGGCGGTGCTGATCACCACGCCGTTCACGCCGGCGTTTCGCCTGACGCTGGCTTTCGGAGCTCCGTTCCTCGCCGCTCTCGCGCTGCTCTACCGCCTCCGGTACCGCAGGCCGGCCCCGGCATCGCGCGGGACTTGAGCGCCCCGTCGTCCCATGGTCTTCAACTCACTGACCTTCATCGCGTTCTTCGGCTGCGTGCTGCTGCTTCACTCGCTGCCGTTCGGCTGGACCACGAAGAAAGTCAACCTGCTCATCGCCAGCTACCTGTTTTACTCGGCGTGGAATCCCCCCTTCGTGATCCTGCTGTGGGTGTCGACGGTCGTCGACTGGTACGCCGCCCAGGGCCTCGTCAAGGCGCGCCGTCAGGCCGCGCGCCACGCGTGGATGCTGCTTTCGGTGATCGCCAACATCGGGATGCTGGGCTTCTTCAAGTACGGGCAGTTCCTGCTCGAGAACTTCACCGCCCTGATGTCCGCGCTCGGCATCGCGTACAGCCCAGCGCACTACGACATCGTGCTGCCGGTCGGCATCTCCTTCTACACCTTTGCCACCATGTCCTATGTTCTGGACGTGTACCTGCGGCGCGCGCTGCCGGCGCAGAACCTGCTCGATTACGCGCTGTTCGTCACGTTCTTCCCGCACCTCGTGGCGGGTCCGATCATGCGCCCTACGGAGCTCGTGCCGCAGTTCGCCGCGCCGCGCCGCGCCACGGCGCAGCAGCTGCGCTTCGGGCTCGCGCTCATGACGATCGGGCTCTTCAACAAGATCGTGCTGGCCGACAGCTTCCTCGCCAACGTCGCCGAGCGCATCTACGACGGCGACAGGACCCCGGGAGCGCTCGATGCCTGGGCGGGCACGCTCGCCTTCAGCGGCCAGATCTTCTGCGACTTCGCCGGATACTCGACCACGGCGATCGGCGTCGCGCTGTGCCTCGGTTTCGCGATGCCCGACAACTTCCGCTTCCCCTATGCGGCGGTGGGCTTCTCGGACTTCTGGCGGCGCTGGCACATCACTCTGTCCTCGTGGCTGCGCGACTATCTCTACATTCCGCTCGGCGGCAACCGCCACGGCCCGCGCCGCACCTACGCGGCGCTCATGACGACCATGCTGCTCGGCGGGCTCTGGCACGGCGCGAACTGGACCTTCGTCGCCTGGGGCGGGCTGCACGGCGTGTATCTCGCGGCCGAGCGGGGCCTGCGCGCGCGCTTCGCCAACTATCGGCCGGGACCCGTCGTGTTCGTCGCACTCGGCCTCCTCACCTACACTCTGGTGAACCTCACCTGGGTGTTCTTCCGCGCCAAGACGTTCGCCAAGGCCTGGCTCGTGCTGCGCGGCATGCTGGGACTCAACGGCGCTGCCAAGCCGATCCTGCCGACTTTCAGCCTGGCGGTAGTCGCAGTGATCGTCGGCGGCATCGTGCTCACGCACTGGCTGATGCGCGCGCGCACGCTGGAGTCCGTGATCGCACGTGCGCCGGCGGCGGTGGTGTGCGGTGTATGGGCGCTGCTCTTGTTCGCCATCGTCACCGTCCAGGGGGCAGGAAGTGCCTTCATCTACTTCCAGTTCTGACCGTGCCGAGCGCGGGGGCCTGCGCGGCGCTTCCGACCGCTACGCGCGGCAGACCGCGGCCGACCGGCCGGGCATCGCGCAGCCGGTGCCGGCGCGGCCGGTGCCCGAGCAGCCGTGGGGGCGGATTCTCGCCGGCGCGCTGCTGCTCGCCGCGCTGCTGCTCGGCGGCTGGGAGCGGTACTGGCGCGACTACGGAGTACATCCGGCGATCGCCAACACGGAGGGCCTGTGGGCCATCCAGCGCCGGCGCCTGGATTCGGGCGAGGGTGACGCCACGGTGCTGCTCGGCTCCTCGCGCCTGTACTTCGACCTGCAGCTGCCGGTGTGGCAGCGCCTCGAGGGGCGGCGGCCGATCCAGCTGTCGTTCGAAGGGACCTCGCCCCTCACCGCGCTCGAGGATCTGGCGGGCGATTCGAAGTTCACGGGCCGTGTCCTGGTCGGCGTTGCGCCTGATCTGTTCTTCTCGGGCTTCGGGCTGCACAACGGCGCGCCGCGCTATGCGAACAAGGAGTCACCTTCGCAGCGCATCGGCCAGTGGCTGTCGATGCACTTCATCGAGCCGTACTTCGCCTTCGACGACCCGGACTTCGCGTTGCAGACCGTGCTCGCGCGGCAGCCGTGGCCGGAGCGGCCCGGCAACAAGTGGTTCCTGAGAGTGCGCAAGCTCGCGGAGGTCGGGCCCGACCGCAACGCGCACCTGTGGAGCAAGGTCGGCGACGATCCGCAGTACCGTGAGCTGACGCGCCGCATCTGGCGGCAGGACTTCCAGCCCTCGCCGGACGACCCGACGCCGGCGGAGGCACTGAAGACCGAGAAGGAGCAGATCGGCCGTGCAGTCAGGGCGGTCGCCGCGCTGCGCGCGCGCGGCGTCAAGGTGCTGTTCGTGCGCATGCCGAGCATCGGCGAGTTTCTGGCCTACGAGAATCGCGGATTTCCGCGCCAGCGCACCTGGGACGCGCTGCTGGCCGCGACCGGGGCTCCCGGGATTCACTTTGAGGATTACCCCGAGCTGCGCCCCGATCGGCAGGGCTACTATCTTCCCGAGTGGTCGCACATGACGCGCGCCGACGGCGAGCGCTTCACGGCGGCGCTGTACGGGATCATCGAGCGGGATTTCTGGGGCCCCGGCGCGAGCGCCGCGACCGCTGAGGCGCCGGCCGCGGCCGCCGCGCACTAGGCGCTCACGAGGGGTTCTTCACCCAGCCGCGCGGCTTCCGGTTGAAGCCGACGTGCACGTCGACGAGCTTCTTGCCGCAGCGGCAGCGGAATCGCGCGATGATTTTCGCGACCGGCTCGTCCCAGCCGGCGCGGCAGTGGCGTGCAAGAAATGCCGGCGTCAGCTCGCGCGAATGCCGGCAGTGGCGGCAGGTCACGACGATCACGTAGTCGCCGAAGTGATCGCGCAGCCGCTCGACCGAATTCCACGGGAGCATGGCACAGTGTGAGCATGCCGCCCGGCGTGCGTCCAACCAGTGCTACAGTGCGTGCGGTACTGTTTGCGGCATTGCCGGCCTACTTAAGCACATGTGCGGTAAGTACATCCTGGCCCAGGCGGCCAAGGCCGAGCGCGCCCTCGGCATCCGGCGCTCGCGCTGGGAATACCCGCCGAGCTACCGGGTGCTGCCCACCGAGCAGGTTCCGGTCGCGGTGTTGGATCACGGCGAGCGTGCCGCGGCGATGATGCGCTGGGGGCTCATTCCCTTCTGGGCTCACGGGGTGCCGCTCAAGGCCTCGACCATCAACGCCAGGGTGGAGCGCATCGAGACGGCACCGAGCTACCGCGATTCCTGGCAACGCGATCAGCGCTGCATCTTCGTCATGGGGGGCTTCTACGAGCCGCACGTGAATGCGGACGGCTCGCGCGATCAGTTTTTCCTGCAGCTCGCCGATCGCGAGGTGTTCGGGGTCGCGGGGCTCTGGGACCGCTCGCGGCAGAGCGACGGCACCTGGATACATTCCTGCGTGCTGATCACCGTGCCCGCCAACCGTCTGCTGGCCGGGATCCACAACGAGAAGCCGCGCATGCCGGCGATTCTCGCCGAGGAGGATCACGAGGCCTGGCTCGCCGGAGCTAAACCCGAGGCGAGAGCGTTGCTCAGGCCCTATCCGGATGAGCTGATGGTCGGCTGGCAGGTCAGCCGGCGCGTCAACAATCCGCGACTGCCGAACGATGCCAGCCTGATCGAGCCGTCGACTGGAACTCCCCCGCGCGCCGGCCCGCCCCCGAGGGGCGAGCCGGCAAGCTGAGTCACTGCCGCGGCGTGCTCAGAAACGCTGCGAGAACTTGAGCCCCAGCGTCCGCGGGACCGCCGGGATGATGTACACCTGATTGTCGTGGAGCGGATTGATGTTGGCGAAGCGCGTGAACTGTGCGCGCTTGTCGCCGCAGTTGTCGCAGTACATCTCGACGCTGAAGTTCTTGACGCTGGCGCCAACCGAGAGGTCCAGGATCCCGTAGGCCGGCGCCATGCCGAGGATGTTGGAGGCCGGAACCTGCAGCTGCTGGGCCGTCTGCGTCTGGTAGACATAAGCGGCCTGTGCCCAGGGGGTGACCTCGCTGCTCGAGGCGAAGGTATAGCGCGCGACGACGTTACCCTTGAACTTCGGCACTACCGGGAGATTCGTGCCGGCAGGCGCGAGCGGTCCGATCCACACGCCGCCCGGCAGGAAGGGTGAGGCCCCTTTCGGGTTCGGGCCTGGGCAATCGGTCACCCCGGAGGTGCCGCAGTAGTTCTGCGTCAGCACCGGATCGAGCCAGGTCAGGTTGGTGGTGACCAGCAGGTGGTCGGTGGGTGCGACCTCGAGCGTGTTCTCCAGGCCCTTGATGCGGGCGTTGCCGCCGTTGGCGATCGCTGTGATGCTCGGGGGCACGAGGAACGAGAACTGGAAGTCCTTCCAGTCCTCCCAGAACAGCGCGCCGTTCCAGCGTACGCGGTGGTCCATCCACTGGGTCTTCCAGCCCAGCTCGTAGTTGGTGAGGTAATCGGCCTTGTAGGGCTGCGCGCCGTTCACGCGGTTCACGCCGCCGGGCCGGAAGCCCTTGGAGTAGGTGGCGTAGAGCATCGCGTCGGGCGTCATTCGGTAAGTGACGTTGACGCGCGGCACGGTGCCGGTGTCGCTCACTTCCTGCGCGACGTTCTGGCAGGGTGCGCCGGTCAAGCCTCCGCCGATCGGCGGCGCGAAGCACTTCGACTGGCCGTCGCCCGAGGGGGAATAATTCGACGAGTAGCCGAAGAAACCCTCGAGCGAATTATCGTACTTGTAATAGCGCAGCCCACCGGTGAGCGACCACTGCGAGTTGATGTCCCAGGTCACCTCGGCGAAGGCCGCCTGGTCGCGATCGACGCGTTGCTCGTCGGTCAGCCAGATCGCGTTCGGGTAGCCCGGGATCGAGAGCGCAGGGTCGAAGCCGTTGGGCTGGTTGCCGAACACGCTCGTGTAGCCGAAGCCCGGCATGGTGTAGAGCTGCCAGATATTGTGCAGCTGGCGCTGGATGAAGAGGCCCACCGTCGCCCGGACCGGCTTGTCGGCCGGGGTCGTGAGGCGCAGCTCGTGGCTCCACTTCTCGAAGTAACCGGCGCCGAGCACGAACTCCTGCGGCATCACCGGCAGTCCGTTGGCGCCGGTCCAGTAGGCGCCCGAGCCGAACAGGCGGTCGTAGAACACGGAATAGTCGCTGTACTCACCGATGGTGTGCGAGGTGCGCTTGAAGTAGCCGCCCGCATACACCAGGTCGAAGTTGTTCATCTTGCCTTCGACCGTCAGTGCGGCCTGATACCAGGAGTCCGAGGTGGTCTCGGGACCGAAGTGCGCGACCTGCAGGTCGCCGACTCCCGGGTCGTAGCCGAAGAAGCCCTCGGTGCTGATGCTCTGCGCCATGACCGACGGGGTCACGGTCCAGTTGTCGGCGAGGTCGAGCTTCAAGGCCCCGCGGCCGCCATGGGTGTCGACGCCGTTGTAGTTGGGCGCTACGGAGGTGGCGTTGCTGATCGAGCCGGCGCCGACCGGAGCGACCGTCGGACAGGAGGTCGGATTCGGTACCTGGCCGGCCCAGGTCGGGAAGGTGCGCACGCCGTTCACGATGCAGGCACTGCGGTTGGTTCCTGCCACGTTGCTGATGTAGCCGGCGTCATGCTCGGCCCAGCCGACCAGGCGCACCGCGGCGATGGAGCTCAGCGGAATGTTCACGAAGCCTTCGGCTTCCCAGCCGGTGCCGCCGTCGGTCACCTGGTTGCCCTGCAGGTCGTAGCCGGCGGAGAAATGGCTCGTATCGGGCTTGTTGGTGATGATGCGCACCGTGCCCGACTCCGAGCTCGCGCCGAACAGAGTCCCCTGCGGCCCCTCCAGCACCTCGATGCGCTGCACGTCGTAGATATGCATCTCGGGCGTGCCGTCGATGGTCGTGACCGGCAGCTCGTCGAAGTACACGCCAACGCTCGGCTGCGAGCCGGAGTGGTTGCCGTCGCCGCCGCTCACGACGCCGCGGATGTAGATGTGCGAGTTGCCGGGCTCGCCGTTGCCGCCCTCACCCTGGCCGCGCACATAGGAGACGCTCGGCGTGTATTTCACGTAGGCGTCGATGTCCGTGATGCCGAGCTGGTCGAGCTTCGCGCTGTCGAATGCCGTGACGCTGATCGGAACGTTCTGCAGGTTCTCGGCGCGCTTCTCGGCCGTCACCACGATCTCTTCGAGGCCGCCACCGCTCTCCGCCGATCCCTGGGCCTGGGGGGCATCGGCGTAGGCGGCGGGCACGGCCGCAAGTAGCGCGGACGCAACAGGAATACCCCGGCGCACGAGCCGGCTGTGCTTTAGCGACTGATCGCGCGCTATTTTCCGACGTCGACTACGTGTCATGGCCGCCCCTCAATCTGATTAATGGTTGTGGTAATCGCGCAGCGCTCCCCGGGTTGCAAGGGTACGCGAAGCGCGCAGATTTTAAAATGAGGCGGACAGGCCGGGATAAGCCGCAAGGACCGGACCGAGCGCTGACTTGAGAGGCTCGAGCCACGGCTCGTAGTGTCGCCAGTGTTCAAGGGCGTCACGGAAGATCGGTTGACGAACCTGCTCGGAGCTCGCCGTGCGCACGGCGCGCTCGTTTTCGTAGAACCGGAGGCACTGCTCCTCGAACGGCAGGCCGCAATAGGCGAGCAGGCGCCGGACCTCCGCTTCCGTGTCTCCGACCATCGTTTCGTAGAACACGCGATGCACCCGTCCGGGGAGTACTGCATCAAAGTGGTGCATCAGTTTTACGTAGTCGCGGTAATAGCGACCGAGGTCCTCCAGGGCGTAGGTGAAGCTCTGCCCGCGTGCAAAGTGCTGCTTGAAGCACGAGAAGCAGCAGCCGAGCGGGTGCCGCCGGGCATCGATGATGCGGGCGTTGGGCAGGATGAGTTGAATGAGCCCGACATAGAGGCAGTTGTTCGGCAACTTGTCCACGAAGTAGGGTGCCGAGGTCCGTCGCCGCGTGCGCGTGCGCGCGAGATAGCGCTCGCCGAGCTCACGAAGCTCCGCGGGACCTAAGGCTGCAAGCGCTGCGAGGAATCCGACCCCTTCTTCAGAGGCGTGCCGCGCGGCAATCTCGCGCGCCAGCATGGGAATGTCCGGCAGCTCCATGGTGCCTTCGACGAGTGAATGGCTCGCGAGGATCTGCTCGATGAGGGTCGATCCGGAGCGTGGCAGCCCGACGATGAAGATCGGGTCGGGGGCGTCGCTGCCGGCGCCGGCGCGCGCGGCGAAGAACTCAGGCGTGAAGAGCGCCGTCGAGCGCTCGACGAAGCTCGTGTTGTCCGCCGCACTGTAGGGGTGCGTGGCGCGACGCAGCGCGTTGCCCTGCGCGTAATGCACGAAGGACTCCTCGTAGACGCTTGCGTCCTCGAGCGCCTTGCCGAGCGCGAACTCAAAGTGCAGCCGGTCCTCGTCGGCGAGATCGGCGCGCGCGAGTGCGGCATGCATCGCGCGCACGTCGGCGTCCGAGAAACGGAAGGTCTTGAGGTTGGCAAGACTCCAGTAAGCCTCACCGAGCGTCGGCTCGAGCGCTATCGCGCGCTGGTACGCCGCGATGCCCTCGGGCAGCCGGCCGGCGGTCCGCAGCGAGTGTCCGTAGCTCATCCATACCTTGGACTGCTGGGGAAACTCCCGCAGCACCGCCTCGTAGATGCGGATCGAGCCGAGATAATCGCCCAGGTTGGCGAGCACCGCGGCGTGGAGGTTCCGGTACCCGGGGTTGCGCGGCTCCGTGGCGAGCAGCCGCTCGACGTGCGGCAACGCGAGGTCCGCCTTCCCCTGGCGGTTGAGCACCAGGGCGTAGTTGTGGCGTGCCGGATCGAAGCCGGGGGCGAGCTCGAGGCAGCGTTCGAGCAGCTGCTGCGCGTCCTGGTAGCGCTCGATGCGGCCCGCGACCTCGGCCAGCATGCGCAACGCCGCGATGTCGGTCGGGTAGGCCTTGAGGTGAGCGCGCAGGCGCGCCTCGGCGACCGGCAGGTCATTCCTGACGAGCGCGCTCGCGGCGCCGAGCAGGCGCGGGTCGCGGGTCGCGGACTGAAGATAACGCGCCCGCGCCTCGTCCGCACCGGCGGCATCGCCCTGCGCGTCGAGCTGGTCGGCCAGCGCCCGCCAGGCATCCGCCGAGTCGGGCTTGAGCAGCAGCGCGCGCCGCAGCGCGGCGATCGACTCGGCCGTACGGCCCGCCTCGCCGAGCGCGATACCCAGCTCGAGCTGCGCAGGGGCCATGCCTGCCTGCTCGCGTGCGAGCGGCTCGAGGATTCCGAGCGCCGCGTGAGTGCGGCCGCCGATGCGGTACGCGGCGCCGAGAATCAGCCGCGCCAACGGGTGTCCGGGCGCGGCCTTGAGGATCTCGAGCGCCTGCTCTGCGGCCAGCCCCGCGTCCCTGGCCAGCAACTGCCGGGCGTGACCGAGCGCGACCTCGACGGTACCGACCGGCTGCGACGCTTCACCCACTCCCTGACACCTGCGCGGCTCTCTTGGCCACGAGTGTAGTGGCGCCCGCCCCGATGATCTACGATAGCTGCGTCCCAAGGTAGCGGCGCAAGATAATAAGGAGAGCTCGAGGCCCGTGCGCCTGTCCCGGCGTCAACTGATAGCCGTCGCCGCCGTGGCGGTGCTGCTTTCCGTGTACGCGGCCTTGGGCTTTCTCGCCGTGCCGCGGATCGTGCGTGGGGTGGCGGGCGACCTCGTGCGTAGCCACTACGGCCGCACGCTCAGCATCGGCGACATCCGTTTCAATCCCTTCACGCTGAACCTCGACGTCACCCGCGTGGCATTGCCGGATGCCGACGGTCAGACGATGCTGGCCTTTGAGCGGTTGCACGTCGGCCTGCAGCTCGCGAGCCTGTGGCGCCTCGGACCGAGCTTCAGCGAGATCCTGCTCGAGCATCCCTACGTGCGTGCCGTGCTGCGCCCGGACAAGGCACTCAACCTCGCGGATCTCGGCAAGGACCTTGCCCCGGCGCCGCCGCAACCGCCGAAGAAATCCGCCCCGGTGCGGCTCTACATCGGCCGCCTGGCGGTTGTCGGTGGCA
>Ga0187776_10000063_pt1 | contig 53325 bp, 43 predicted proteins | sample 0216_BV02_MP12_2_FD_132426 | JGI IMG/M metagenome (GOLD analysis project Ga0187776, IMG submission 132426) | Tropical peat soil microbial communities from peatlands in Department of Meta, Colombia - 0216_BV02_MP12_20_MG | ecosystem: Environmental > Terrestrial > Soil > Wetlands > Peat | place...
CGGGGCGCGCCAGCACCTGCTCCAGCTTGTAATCTCGTAAACGTACAAGCGCCGCCACGCCCTGCGGAGTTTCGGTGTCCACCGCACCGTCAAAAACATCATCGGGGAGCAGCAGCGTGTCCAGGTGAGTGGACAATTGCGGCAACAAACGTTCCGCCTGTTCGTGTGCTGATTGGCGAAAAAAGACCGCCTTAAAGCGCAAGCCGCTGCGGATCGCCTCCTCGATCAGCCGGATGCCCTCGATGGCGCAATAGCCGTCGGATGTGGTCTCCGCCTGCTGGAAGGCGTGGCGCAACTCTTTGACCTGAGAATTCTGGCGGCTCGTGATCTTCCGCAGGCGGTCTAGCTCGGAGCTTGGCATGTAGGGAGGTGCTGCCGCTGTTACCAGGCCATCATACGCCGCGAGTCGGAGCTTTCCGATTCAACAGCTTTAGCCTGTATTTATCATTGGACATAGTGGGTGGAGCAGGGCTTTCAGCCAAGCATTTCCACCGCGGAGAATTCGGGCTTCAGCCGCTGAGGGACACTTTGCCTGCACTGCGCCTGCTTTCCTTCGGGGCGAAAGATTGTGCGTGAGAACTCTGTCGTGCCTAATGGCACTCACAATTTTTTTCGATTTCCCCGGCTCACGCCGGGGCTATGCTCTGCCGCCCCTTCGGGGCTGGATTTCTGGCATGTCTGGGACCACTTGACTCGCCCAAAAGCAGTTCTCACGTACGCCCTGAAGCCCCGATTTTTTGGATGTTGATGCAGGTCTGAAGGCCTGGTTCACGTATCGTGTGCCCTCAATCTTCACCATGCTCTCTTGCTCTAAACCCGAGTGATATGTTAGTTTTCGCCGTTTCTGGACAAGGTTGGAAAGGAAACCGGGTTTGCGCGCGGAAATCATCAAGATTCACCAGACCGCTCCGGAACCCTCGCTCATAGCCTATGCCGCCGAGAAGATTCGGCAGGGCGAGGTGCTAGGGATGCCCACGGACACGTTTTACGGACTGGCGGCCGATCCGCTCAATTTGCGGGCGGTTGATCGCATCTACGAAATCAAATCGCGCGGCCGTCACAAGCCGCTCTCTCTGCTCATCGAAAGCATTGAGCAGGCCGAGGAATTGACGCGTCCTCTACCGGAAGAGTTCTATGCGCTGGCGCGCAAGTTCTGGCCCGGGCCGCTGACCTTGATTGTCAAAGCATCGTCGCGGCTGCCGCTGAAGGTCACGGCCAATACCGGCAATGTTGCGCTGAGAGTGCCGGCAGCGACGATTCCGGTAGAAGTAATCCGAATTTCCGGCCTGCCTATTACCGCTACTTCAGCCAATCTGAGCGGGGCAGCGGAATGCACCACAGCGGAAGCGGTGCGCGAGCAACTCAAAGACCGGCTCTCGATTATTCTCGATGGCGGCCCCTCACCGCGCCACGTGCCCTCGACCATCGTTGACCTGAGCGAAGATGGGGAATGGCGAGTGCAGCGGGAGGGCGCGATTCCTACCCAGGAGATCGTCAACGCGCTGGGTCAGGCCTTTAGCGAAGGATGACCGCAGTTCCTCCTCCTGTTGATCGGCCTGCGAGGCAGCGCACGACCGCGGCTCTCCTGGTCGTGGCCCTTCTTGTGTTTGTGATCGCAGCCGGACTGGTGCGAATCGCTTCGCTGATCTCGCGCCAGGCGGGGCAAAACGAGATTCGCCCCGCAGATGCCATCGTGGTCTTCGGGGCAGCGGAGTATTCAGGGCATCCTTCGCCCGTCTATCGTGCACGCCTGGAGCACGCCTTTAGCTTGTTTGAGAAGGGAATCGCACCCGTAGTGATTACGACTGGGGGAGCGGCCGAGGATCCAACCTATAGCGAAGGTGGCGTAGGGCGCGACTTCCTGGCCCGCCGCGGCATTCCTGACGTTAATCTCATTGCCGAGACCCAAGGTGGAAATACCGCGGAATCGGCGGCGCGGGTTGCGGTGATCATGAAAGCCAACGGCATGCGGACCGCCCTGGTGGTTAGCGATGCCTACCATATCTTCCGGATCAAGGCCATGATGGCGAAGGAAGGAATTGAAGCCTATGGCGCGCCTCGGCCGGACTCGCTCCCTCATTCTCCCTGGGGCCGGATAGAAGGGGTGGTTCGGGAAGCGATGAGCTACTCTCTCTGGAGGCTGCACATCACGTAGATTGCGAATCCGATTCGTAGCTGGGTGGTCCGCCGTGCACCTTTGTCTGGCAGAGGGATTCAACATCGACGCGCCTTCCGCAGCGGTCATTGCTTGCGAGCCAAGGACAAGGGCATATATCCGGGTCCGCGCAGCGGCCTGCCCCCGACTTTCCCCGTGAGCTTTCCATCGACCAGCGAAAGGACACCGTTGACCCAGACGTATCGCACACCGACCGAGGGCCGGTTGGGATCCGTATACGTGGCAACGTCGTTGATCTTCTCCGCATCGAAGATCGTGATATCTGCAAAATATCCCACGCGCAGCAACCCACGATCAGTGAGCCTCACCCGCTGAGCGGGAAGGGAGGTGAATTTGCGGATCGCTTCCTCCAACCTCAGCACATGCTGCTGGCGAACGTAAGTGCCGAGAATGCGTGGGAAGCTGCCATAGGCGCGCGGATGCGCGTTTCCCTCTGACAGGGGACCGGTCGGGCTCACTTCCCCGTAGTCGGTTCCGACGCTCACCCAAGGCTGCTGCATCGCCAAACGTAGATCGTCTTCATTCATGACGAAATAGATGGCACCGGTGTTGTCGCGATCGGCGATGACCAGATCCATGAGTGCGTCGAGGGGATCCTTATGATCCATCTCTGCAATCTGTGCCACGGTTTTTCCCTGATAGCGCGCCAGCGACTGATCGAGCACTGAATTCACCAGAATCCGCTCGGGGCCGGCCAGGAGCCACCAGTTTTCAAACGAAGTCTGCGAATTTGAAAGATCATTACGGATGGCGTTGCGTTGCTTGGGATCGCGCAACCTGGCCAGGAAGGCATCGGTCCCGCCGGCATGATATTGCGGCGGAATGGTGGCCCCTAGAGAGGTGGCGCCGGCCAGATAGGGATACTGATCCGCGGTGACATCAATCCCCTCTGCGCGAGCCTTCTCAACGGCTGCCACCACGTCCTGCATCTTTCCCCAGTTCTGCTTGCCGGAGACTTTGAGGTGAAAGATCTCAACCGGGATGTGAGCCTCTCTTCCGATCCGGAATGCCTCTTCCAGTGCCTGAGGCTCAAGATTGCTTTCACTGCGAATGTGGGAAGCATAGATGCCGCCATAAGCAGCTGCCACTTGCGCCAGAGCGATCAACTCATCCGTGCGCGCGTAATTTCCTGGGGCATAGATCAGCGCGGTGGAGAGTCCCATAGCGCCCTGGCGCATGGCAGCTTCCACCAATTGCTGCATGCGCTTCAGCTCCTCAGGCGTAGGGGCGCGATTCTCCCGGCCAATTACCAGCTCACGCACTTGTGCCGCACCCACATAGGTGCCAATGTTTATGCCCGAGCCTTGCTGCTGCAGCCTGCGAAAGTAGCCGTCGAGATCGCGCCAATCCACCTGCAATTTGAAGTGTTCGAGAAAGTCCTTGGCAGCGGCAATGGTGGCATCGTTTTGCGGCGCGATCGACTCACCTTCGCCGGTAATGTCCGTCGTAATTCCCTGGGTCAGCTTGCTAAAAGCGCCCCGGTCGATGAGTAAGTTGACTTCCGACTGTCCCAGCATGTCGATAAAGCCGGGCGTCACGACCAATCCTGTGGCATCGATGGTTTGGCGGGCGGTAGCGCCTTCAGGTGCACGGCCGACCAAGGTGATCCGGTCGCCTTTAATGCCTACGTCGGCATAGGTCCAGGGGTTGCCGCTGCCGTCGATGACACGGCCATGGCGAATGAGGGTGTCAAATTGCTGAGCAAACCCGCTTAGTGTCAGCAGGAAGAGTAGAAATGCAAGGATCGATTTGTGCATGGGAGATTTTCAGAGCCCTCAATGAAACAGTCTGGCGAGTGCGAATCCGACCACCGCCGCCAGCGTTGTGCCTGCGAAGTTCACAGCATTATTGCCGATCACGGAACGGCGCTCCAGGGTAGCGCCCAGGTAGCTATCAGCGGTCGTGCCGATCATAGCAGCCCCAGCAACCACGATAACGGCACGAAAGGGAATCGTCGCTGCGGCTGCGCAGATGCCTGCAACAACCAATGCAGCGAGCAGTGCGGAAAGTGTCCCCTGGGCGCTGACTGCACCGTTGGTTCCGACAGGAACAGCACGAAAATCAGTGATCAAATAAGCTTGCTCGCTTAGCGCCTCTCCACATTCGCTGGATGCGGTATCTGCTGCCGCTTCCGCCAGAGCAGACACCATCGCGATAAGCCAGGGTTGAAGCGGGAAGGCGAGCGCCAGCACTGCACAAGCTGCGGCGGCGCCCAGATTAGCCCATACCTGAGCCGCCGAGCGGCCTTGTTTGCTCTCTGCGATCCCGAGCTGCTGTTTGCGAGCATAGCCAAGGCGCGATGAAACGAAGGCGAGAACAAATACCGACACCAGCCCGAGGAAACCGCCACTCCCAGCACCCAGGTAAAGCGTGAAAGCTATCATGGCTCCGGCGATGGCGCCATTGCGCGTGACGCCACGCAGCCAATATGCCGAAATGGCAAATACCGCAGTCAGCAGGGCCGCCGGTATCCAACGCGCACGCAGTGAGCCAGCGATCAGGCTGGGCTGACCTGATGCAAGGAGCACGCTTGCTGTGTGGATGAGCCGCACGGAAGCGGCATCGTATCAAACCACGAACCTACCATGCCTTTCCTGGGAGAACTAAGCTGAAGGAGATCGATCAAGCTATTTGTATTGGAACATTGGGGTCCGCAGGTTGATAACAAAAGCGAGTCCTTTCGTGCCTTCCTTCATCTTTTAGTTCGTCTTACTTGGCGACCACTCGCGTGACATTTTCGGGGTCTTGGATCGGAGATGGCGCCAGCCGCAACCCCGTTCGCTTAGGAGCAATGAATGGCACGAATGAAGGCAGCGCAGATAGCAACTCCAGGAGGCGAGTGGCAGTTAGTGGAACGCGAAATTCCCGAGCCCGGCAGCGGGCAGGTCCGGATCAAAGTGGAGGCTTGCGGCATTTGCCACAGCGACATGGTAGTTAAGGAAGGCATCTGGCCGGGCCTACAGTATCCACGCATCCCGGGACATGAGGTGGCGGGTAGAATCGATGCCATCGGCAAGAATGTAGAGGGATGGCTTAAGGGCCAGCGTGTGGGCGTGGGATGGCACGGCGGTCACTGCTTCCACTGCGAGGCTTGCCGCCGCGGCGATTTCATTCTCTGCCAGTTCGAAAAGATTACAGGTGTTTCTCACGACGGCGGCTACGCCGAATACATGATCGCTCCGGCGGAGTCGGTGGCTGCCATGCCGGATGAGCTGGGGGCGGAGGAGGCCGCTCCGCTGCTCTGCGCTGGGATCACAACCTTCAATGCGCTGCGTAACGCCGGCGCCAGGGCCGAGGACCTGGTAGCCATCCAAGGCATAGGGGGATTAGGCCATCTCGGCATCCAGTTCGCCAGCAAATTGGGATTCACCACGGTGGCTATCGGCCGGGGAAAAGATAAAGAGCCCCTGGCGCGACAATTGGGCGCGAAGCACTATGTCGATAGCGCCGTCGATGTGGCAGGCCAGCTTAAACAACTTGGAGGCGCGCGAGTCATCCTGGCGACCGCGCCTGACAGCAAAGCCATCAGTGCTTTGATGGATGGTCTCGGCCTTAATGGAAAGCTTTTGATCGTGGCGGTGCCCAACGAGCCCCTGGCTGTAAACCTGCTTCCGTTGATTCTGGGCAGACGCTCGATTCAGGGGTGGCCCTCAGGCACGGCGAAGGATTCAGAGGACACGCTGCAATTCAGCGCGCTCAGCGGAGTTCGCCCCATGATCGAGCGATTTCCTTTGGAGCAGGTGAGCGAGGCCTATTCGCGCATGGAGCGCGGACAAGCGCGTTTCCGGGTGGTTCTGACGATGAAGTAAGAACTTGATTTCTCCCGACAAAAACGTTTTCCTCAAATCAGCCATTGGCAGCCGTGAGCGCTCAACGATATGCTTGAGCGCCTAGAGGAAGACGCACCTTTGGCCTGTCCCTATTTTGCTCCCACGGAACGGTTCGATGAGGCCGGTTGGGTTCACCCGCAGAGACTGCCGCTTGGAGCCGGCTTCAGAGGGCGGTGCTGCGCTCCAGAACATGATGGATCCGTTCCGACTGATGAGGCGCTTCGCAGCCAATGCAATCTTGGGTATGCCCACCAGTGCGGCTGGCTTCCCGCGGAACGCTTCGCCGATGCCGTGCGTTTTTCTATTGCCCAGGATCGCGACCACCAAATTGTGATCTGCTGCGTCTGCGAGCGCAATTACCTGCCCGGCGGAAACAGTTCGCTGCGATACGATACGCAAAGGCGTTATTGGCCGGTGAGCCATCACAACCCGCAAATTCAGCGGCTGGCGCAATGCTTCCTGCAGGTCTACCTCGACCGGCGAGCGATTGGGGTGGAAGCTACACAAGAGCGAGAAGGGAGTGACGAAACGAATGAGCTCCCCGGGTGAGGTTCTGCTGCAACCGCGACCGATCCGCGAGTCAGCCTCCGAGATGGTGGAAATTGTATTACCCAACGATGCCAACCCTCTGGGCGCGCTGCTTGGCGGGAGACTGATGCACTGGATCGACATGGCTGGTGCACTTGCGGCTCATCGTCACTCGCGCAATTACGTAGTCACCGCCTCTATCGACCACCTGGATTTCCTGACACCGGTGCATGTGGGCGACCTGGTGATTCTGCAGTCGCAGGTGAATCGCGCGTTTCATACTTCGATGGAAGTGGGGGTAAAGGTGCTGGTGGAGAACTACATTACCGGAACGCGCCAGCACGTCAGCTCGGCTTATCTGACGTTCGTTGCCATCGATAGGCATGGCCGCCGGCTGCCTGTCCCTGCGGTTATTCCGGAATCCGGTGAAGAAAAACGGCGCTACGAGGACGCCGGCCGCCGTCGGCATTTGCGAGAGCAGGAGCGCGCCCGTAAACAGGACCAGAACTCTGTGCGCGCGTGAGGGTCTCAAACGAGCGCAGCGCGACGTGCATTAGTGTGCTTTTGCAGATTCTGGTGGGCATGCCGCGGGCCTTGAAAAGCCGCAAGTGCTGCCTGCCCCAGGCTGATCCCACCGTCGTTGGGGGGCACCGTGTGATTGGTCCATACCTGCAAGCCCGCGTTCTGGAACAGCTCCTTCAGATCCAGCATCAATAACTCATTCTGAAAAACGCCGCCGGACAGGACTACAGTATCCACCTGGCAGTCCCGGCAGAGCGTTGTCGCGGCTCCATGCAAGCCCTGGGCTATAGCTCGCTGGAAGGAGCGCGCGATTCGAGTGAGAGGTCGTCCTCGCAGGCGGTCCTTGATGACAGCAGCGAGCAGTGGCCTGAAGTCCAGCCCGGCGTCCGCAAATGGAAATGGATACGGCTCTGCGTGTCTGACCTGGCGCGCGAGATGTTCGAGCCACATCGCAGCCTGCCCTTCAAAAGTGATTTGGCGACGGAAGCCAAGCAGTGCCGCCGCGGCATCAAACAGCCTTCCGAAGGAAGTTGTGCGAAAGCAGCGCACATTACGGCGAATCAGGTTCTGGGCATCGTGATAACGGGCAGGGAAGGCGAACGGCCTGAGCGTGAAGTCCCGTTCGTGGTCCAATTGCGCAAGAAAACCCGCCGCAGCCTGGACCGGAAACTGCGCTGCGGCATCTCCACCGGGGAGGAAGGCAGGCCGAAGGTGAGCCACCCGCTGAAAACCTTCCGCTATGCTGCCGACGAAGAATTCGCCGCCCCAAATCGTGCCATCGTCTCCGTAGCCTGTGCCGTCCAAACTCACTCCCAGCACGCGTTTTTGCCACTCGGCGCGCTCTGCCAAAACCGACGCAATGTGTGCACGATGGTGCTGCACGGATTGTCGCTCTGCCGCCGGAAGTCCGAGTGCATGCTGAGTCGAAAAATACTGCGGGTGTGAATCGTGCACGACCAAAAGGTTTTCGCGACGCACCTCATACATCGCAAGCAGGTCTTCTATAGTGGCATGAAAAGCACGGCGTGCCTCGTAGTACTCTAAGTCTCCGATATGATGGCTGACGAATGCCTGGCCGTTCACTACCAGGGTGATGCTGTTCTTGAGATCGGCACCTACGGCAAGGATGGGACCTTCAACCGGTAAGCTGGCGACTGCGCCCGGGGCGTATCCGCGAGAACGGCGGAGGATGACAGGGCCAAAGGCGCCGGCGCGAGCTACCGAATCGTCCACGCGGCGGGCGATAGGACGCTCGCCGATCAGGAAGGCGTCGGCGATGCCGCCGAGTTGATCAAGCGCATCACGATCCTGATACGCGATCGGCTCGCTGGAGCGGTTGGCACTGGTCATCACGAGGACATCGGGAGCGCCCGCGTCGAACAGCAGGTATTGCAATGGGGTGTATGGGAGCATCACGCCCAATCCGTCATTATCTGGAGCGACTTGAGGAAGCCTGGTTTTCGCGCCGGCGAGGACAATAGGGCGGGCGTTGGATTTGAGTAGCAGTTCTGCTTCAGGAGTAAGGTCGATCAAGGTGTTCGCAACAGCAAGGTCTTTCGCCATCAGCGCAAACGGCTTCTCCTTGCGGAACTTTCGCTCACGCAGACCGTCCACGGCCGTGGCGTTTCTTGCATCGCAAGCCAAGTGATAGCCGCCAATTCCCTTCACCGCGACAATCATGCCTCGCCGCAGCAGATCTGCTGTTTTTCGAATAGCTGCATTACCACTTAGCGTTTCACCTTTTTGCTGCTGCAAGAAGTAGTCTGGCCCACACTGGGGACAAGCTACAGGCTGAGCATGGAAGCGCCGGTTGCCGGTGTTGTGATACTCGCGACTGCAGAATTGGTCGAGGGGCCAGGCCCGCATGGTGGTGTTGGGCCGATCGTAGGGGAGAGACAGCACCACACTGTAACGCGGTCCGCAGTCGGTGCAATTGATGTAGGGATAGCGATAGCGTGGATTGGCAGGCTCGAAGAGTTCGCGCAGGCAAGCATTACAGACCGGTAAGTCAGGCGAGATGTGCACCGTAGGCCGGTCTCGCCGTTGGCTTTCACGGATTGTGAATTCCGACAAACCTGCGGCTTCTGTTTCACGCGATTCGATGCCTGCAATGCTCGCGGCGGCTGGGGCTTCGGTGGCCAGATCCTTCAGGAAGGCACGCAATCCCGCATCACTGCCTTCCACATGAATCTCGACTCCATCCCCGCCGTTCAGCACCCAGCCGGTCAGCGCATGGGAGTGGGCCAGGCGGTAGACGAAAGGACGGAATCCCACGCCCTGGACAACCCCGCGCACGCGGATGGAGAAGGCAGAACTCATATGACACTTAAGTGCACAACCGCGCCAGGGCAGCCCTCGCAGGGATTCTTTTGCGAAAATCGCATCCCTCAATCTGACGAGTTTGCATCTTCCACAGCCTCAACAAATGCGGGGCAAAGGATCACCGACCAGCATGTCCACCACCCGGCTGCCGCCATATGGTGTGGTGACCAAGACGGCGGCGGCGGGCTGTTCATGAATTTCACCGATCACCCGGGCTTCTTCCCCGCCTGGTGTCTGATGGAGGGCGTTCAGAGCCCGCTCTGCATATTTCGAGGCAACCACCGCGAGAAATTGGCCTTCATTGGCGATGTGCAAGGGGTCGAGTCCCAGCAACTCGCAGGCGCCGCGAACCGCATCCCGGACCGGCAGCGCAGGCTCGAAGAGGTGGATACCCAGACTGCAGTCGCGCGCCAGCTCATTTAAGGAAGTAGCGACGCCGCCGCGTGTCGGATCCCGCATCCAGCGAATGCCCGGGCCCGCGGCTCGAACCATAGCATCTACCAGAGGAAATACCGAGCGCGTATCTGACCGCAGATCAGCCTGGATGTCGAGTTCTCCGCGTGCGAGCAAGATGGTAATGCCGTGATCCCCCATGCAGCCGGAGAGCAAAACTTTGTCGCCCACCTGAACTAAGCGCGGGTCAATCGTCACGCCGGGCAGAGGTGATCCGATTCCTGTGGTGGTGACGTACATCTGGTCTGCCTTGCCATGTTCGACTACCTTGGTGTCGCCGCCCACGATCTGAACTCCTGCCCGCCGAGCGGCTTCTGCCATGGCGCGAACCTCGGCCTCCAAAATTTTCGTAGCTAAGCCGGCCTCCAGAACAAACGTGACTACTATGGCTTCGGGTCTGGCGCCCGCGACTGCCAGGTCATTGATGGTGCCATTGATTGCGAGTTCGCCGATGGAACCGCCGGGAAAACACAATGGGCTGACAACGAAGCTGTCTGTGGTCACGGCGATCCGTGTTCCATTGACCGCAACATGTGCGGCATCGGCTAAGGGCTCCGAGGGAGAATGCAGGAGGAGTGGGGCGAATAAGCCTTCAACCAGCCGTCGGGTGGCTGTGCCTCCGGCGCCATGAGCCATTTCGATCTGCGGGTCGCGAAGAAGAACGGCGAAAGATGGGCTGGAGTCTCTGGCCTCGGACTTCAGGCCGACTGGCTCGGAATGCTCACCATCGCCTTTCGGTGTTCGTAGCTGTAACACGCTGCGCAAGCTCCCTCCGAGGACACCATGAGCGCTCCCAGGGGATGTTCTGGGGTGCACTCCTGGCCGAATAATTTGCACTGCACGGGCTTGAGGACGCCTTTCAGCACCTCGCCGCATTGCGCTGCTTTGGGATCAGTGACGCGCAGACCCGGTATATGGAAGCGCCGCTCGGCGTCCCAGGCAGCATAAGAATCGCGAATGCGCAATGCCGATTGGGAGATCAATCCAATGCCTCGCCACTCGAAATCGGGCCGCAGCTCGAAGACTTCCGCCATCACCTGCAATGCTGTGCGATTTCCCTCCCAAGGCACCGCTCGTTTGTACTGGTTCTCTACCTTCGCTTCGCCGTCGTTGAGTTGGCGGAGGATCATTACGACAGATTCAAGAATGTCCAGAGGCTCGAAGCCGGAAATCACGACCGGCTTGCTTTTATGCTTAGCAATCCATTCATACGCCTGACAGCCAATCACCGTGGAGACATGGCCGGGACCGATGAAAGCATCGAGTTGCACGTCAGCAGAATCGAGGATGGCCTGAACTGCGGGCATGATGGTGACGTGATTGCAGAATACGGAAAAGTTGCGGATACCCTCAGCCTTGGCCCGCATGAGAGTGAGCGCGGTCGAGGGCGCGGTGGTTTCAAAGCCGATGGCGAAGAACATTACGTGCCTGTCTGGATTTGCGTGGGCGAGGGTCAACGCGTCGGAAGGGGAATACACGATGCGCACATCCATGCCGCGGGCTCTGTGTTGTAGCAGGCTCCCGCGTGTGCCAGGGACTCGCATCACGTCACCGAAAGCGGCAAAGATAACGTTCAAGTCTTCGGCGAGGGACAAGCCATCGTCAATCCGGCCCATGGGGAGCACACATATGGGACACCCGGGGCCGTGGATGAACTCGATGCTTTCTGGAAGTATGTCCTTTAGACCGAAGCGGTAGATAGCATGAGTGTGGCCGCCACAGATTTCCATGATTCGGTAATGACGGGCAGGATCAGCGAGGCGGCGAATCTCCCCGGCAGCCTTGTGGACGACCTCTGCGTCGCGAAACTCATCAACAAACTTCATTCTTGCTGCCCGTACGCCCGAACCTCACGGATCGCCTGCTCCGCTTCGCCGAGCCTAGAAAGAGTGAGCATCTGCTCAAGTGCCTCTTGCTCGCTGACCTTACTAATCGCGAAACCCACATGGATCAGGACCCAATCACCGAGTTGGGGCATCTCGTCTTGCAGCAATCCAAGGTCGACTTTGCGGCGCACACCTGCGACCTCGATCGTTGCTAAGCGCGATCGCTCGGCGATCTCAACAATCTTGCCGGGAATAGCCAGGCACATGCGGCGCTCCTGTTGTTGATCTTATCGATAACTTCTACCGGAGCGTTGTGACCTTCATCACTGAACGAGTTGCGAAGCGGTCAAGGTCTGCCAAGGGCCCGGGCGGATTGATCTACAGGGCTTTCTTTGCTCAGGGGAAAATAGAGGCCGAATGGTTACGGTCAGGTTACTACTGGTGAGAATACGACCCGCCGAAACGCTCTTTCCTGTGGTTTAATCATTGGACCGCAATTTGTTAGTGGAATAATACGCAAGACCGTCGCTTGAATCCGGTCTTTGGTTAGATAAGCATTTGGCGCATCTGCGGGCGGGGGACTCATTGCGATCGAGTGCGATGGAGTTCGGGCGGAGCCTCCTCACTCGCTGCCGTAAGTAGTATTGAATCATGGAGATACAAATGGTACTCGGTAGTCGGAAATCCTGGGTTCTGCTGGCTTGTGCGGTGTTTTTGTTGGCGCTGGCTTCGTCTTGTAGCGGCTTCTTCGTTGACCCGCAGTTGACTTCCATCACGGTATCTCCGCCTAGCCCTTCGCTCTTGAAGGGCGGGACTCAGCAATTTTCCGCTTCTGGAGTATTCGATAATGGCCAAACCAAGACCCTTTCCGACATCACCTGGACTTCGTCGAATCTGCAGGTGGTGACAATCAGCAGTACCGGATTGGCGACAGCGGTAGCGACTGGGTCGGCAACCATCTCGGCGACTTCAGGTGGGATTACCGGCTCAACGACGGTAAGCGTTGTCAGCTCGCCGCTGAATTCCATTCAAATTTCACCCCAGAACCCGTCGATCAGCCTGTCCAGCCAACCCACGCAGCAGTTTTCAGCTGTTGGAACGTTCAATGACGGGACTACCAAAGATGTGACCTCTTCGGTGACATGGACATCTTCCAACACCGCGGTGGCTACGATCACCACCAGTGGCCTGGCGCAAGGCGTAGCGTCTGGGAGCACTACCATCACGGCTTCGTCCGGCACGGTGACGGCGTCAACCACTTTGCAGGTGAATCGCTGATATTGTCTTTTGGAGCCTGCCAACTCTCAGACGGCAGGCTCCTGGAAGAAGCTGCGAAACGCTTCTAAGATCCGCGTGATCAATTCCGGATTCAGGGATTTAGCGGTCGCCAGTCCGTGCCCTGCACCTTCTATTTCCAGCAGCGTGGTTCGAGCGGGAATCAGCCGGAGAGCGCCTCGGAGTTCCTCCAGCGATCCAAAGGGGTCGCGCGAGCCGTGAACAAACAGCAGGGGAGTGTGAAGTTGAGGAAAGTGGGCGACGCGCAAATCTGCAGGTCGTCCGGGTGGATGCAGCGGATACGACAACAAGAGCAGACCGTCTGCAAGGCCTGGCTTCTCTGCTGCCAGCATAGTTGCCTGCCTGCCGCCGTAAGACTGACCTCCCAGGAAGGCGCGGCCTGGCTGTAACTGCCGGACTGCTTCGAGCGCGCGATGCAATCCCTCCCGATCCTTAGCGGCGGTAGCCGGATAAGGAGATCCCTTAGGACGCGCCTGGCGAAAGGGCAGATCGCAGCGTAGAACCAAAAAACCCGCCTCGGCGAACGCCCTAGCTAGAGCCACAAGTAGGGGGCTTCGGCTATTCCCACCAGCCCCATGAGTGAGAACCAGGGATGCCCCCGCGGAAGCAGCGGGGTGATGAAGGAAACCACGAACGGCGGGGTCGCCGGAGATGTCGGAAAAAGGCTCAATACCGGGAACAGGCGGCATGACTGTGGCTCACGGTCAGCAATATCCATCCGACCATACCAGACTCGTCAATGAGCACGGTTCAATTTCTAGAGGTCTCGGCCTCTATAATCCTTTGGCCGTTTCTCAGCACGGGAGGGAGACTTGGCCTACAACGACCTGCGGGAGTGGATCGCGGCTCTCGACAAAGCCGGTGAGTTGAAGCGCGTTAGGACGGAGGTTGATCCGCATCTGGAAATCACCGAGATCACCGATCGTGTCTCGAAGAGCGGGCGAGGAGTTCAGGCAGGAGGTCCGGCGATCTTATTCGAAAACGTCAAGGGATATGGCGGGCAAGAAGTCCTGATCAATCAATTCGGCTCAACCCAGCGTATGAAACTGGGGCTGGACGTCGATTCGCTGGATGAAGTCGCGGAGCGGATCAAGCTATTCATGGATGTGAAGAGTCCGGAGGGCCTCCTGGACAAGATCAAGATGCTTCCCATGCTGGCCGAAATGGGGAAATTCTTTCCGAAGACAGTCAGCAGTGGTCCTTGTAAGGAGGTCATCAAGCGCGATGGATTTTCTCTGCTCGATTTTCCAGTTCTGAAATGCTGGCCCAAGGATGGTGGCCGCTTCATTACCTTGCCGTGCGTGATCACACGCGACCCCGCAACTGGAAGGCGGAACGTGGGCATGTATCGCATGCAGGTCTACGACGCTACTAGTGCCGGCATGCATTGGCAGCGGCAGAAAATTGGCGCGGAGCATTATCGGGAGCGAATGCGGCAAGCCGCCGGCAGTGCAGACAGTCGCTCGGCTGGGGTAGATATCATGGCGCGAAGCAGCGGTGGATCGCGAGTTGCGGATGGTGGTCAACCAACAGGACGCATGGAGGTGGCCGTAGCAATCGGAACAGACCCCGCACTCACTTTTTCTGCCATTGTTCCCGCACCACCCGATGTCGAGGAGTTCCTGGTTGCAGGCTTCCTGCGGCAAAAGCCGGTGGAGCTGGTGAAGTGCGAAACGGTGGATCTGGAAGTACCCGCCTCTGCGGAGATCGTCCTGGAAGGCTATGTGAATCTGGACGAGCTGCGTATGGAGGGACCCTTTGGAGATCACACCGGCTTTTACTCACTGGAAGATTCGTATCCGGTTTTTCATGCGACCTGCATTACCCATCGCCGGAATCCGATCTATGCCACAACGATTGTGGGCAAACCGCCGATGGAAGACGCCTACATGGGGAAGGCAGTGGAACGCATCTTTCTTCCGTTGATGAAGCTTACCATTCCCGAGTTGGTGGATGTGAATCTGCCAGTCGAAGGCGTGTTTCACAACCTGATGATCGTTTCTATCCGCAAGTCCTATCCCGGGCAGGCGCGGAAGGTAATGAACGCGATTTGGTCACTCGGGCAGGCGATGTTCACCAAGTGCATCGTTGTGGTCGACGAGGATTGCAATGTCCGGGATTCGGGTGAGGTGGTGTGGCGGGCGTTGAATCACATTGACCCAGAACGCGATATTCAGTTCACTCTCGGTCCCGTCGACTCGCTGGATCACGCATCACGCCTTCCCGACTTCGGCTCGAAGATGGGAGTCGATGCCACACGAAAGTGGCCATCGGAAGGCTTCTCACGTCCCTGGCCGGAGGAGATCACGATGGATAAAAAGGTCAAAGCGATGGTGGATGAGAAATGGAAAAAACTTGCAAAGGAGCTCGGAATGAGCGCCCAGTAAGCGCCCAGTAAAGGACGCCCCAGCCGGCATTTCGAGCCGCACAGCGATAATCGCCAATCGGTATTCTGACCGTTTATACTGGCTTGGTTATGGCCATCGTCAAAGACATCGCCGCCATTGCCAAAGGCATGGGTACGACATTCAAGGAGATGTTTCAGCCTACAGTGGTGGAGAATTATCCAGACGGCCCCGGCCCGCTCAGGGGAGCGGTTTTTCAGGAACGATACCGGGGAACGCACGTTTTGCAGCGGGATGAGAATGGGCTGGAGAAATGCGTAGCCTGCTTTCTCTGTGCGGCGGCATGTCCATCCAACTGCATTTATATTGAGGCGGGAGAGAATACTGCGGAGAAACGCATCAGTGGCGCGGAGCGCTACGCCAAGGTTTACAACATCGACTACAACCGCTGCATTTTCTGCGGATACTGCGTGGAGGCGTGTCCGACCGACGCCATAACTCACGGCCACGGCTTCGAGATTGCCACTTTCAATGCCAGCAATCTGGTTTATCGAAAGGAGCAAATGTTGGCACCTTTGCCGGCGCACCTGGGTTCGAATGCGGTTTTCAACACCCAGGATGTCGAGGAGAAGCAGAAGCCGGCGATAACCAGCTAGTTGTCGATCAGATGCTTTTTGGGAGGAATGGCCGGTCCGCAGGTGGACCGGCATTCGTTTATTTGCGAGGATTCTGTAAAGATCACATTTAGGAAATAACAGAGCGATGAGCGATTTCCTCAAGGCTGTCAACGAACGGGTGGTGATCTTCGACGGCGCTACGGGCACGTCGATTCAGCAGCGCCACCCATCGGTGGACGATTTCTGGGGAAAAGAGGGCTGTAACGAGCTGCTGGTATTAAGCCGCCCCGACATCATTCGCGACATCCACGCCAGTTTCTTTACGGTCGGCTGCGACGTTGTGGAGACCAATACTTTCGGGGCAACGCGAATTGTTCTTGGGGAATATCAGCTCCAGGACAGAGTAGCCGAGATCAACCGGGCGGCTGTCAAGCTGGCGCGGGAAGTAGCGGATGGCTTCTCATCCAATGGAAATCGGCGCTTTGTGGCGGGATCCGTTGGGCCCACAACAAAGCTGCCTTCGCTCGGACACATTACGTTCGACGATATGGTGGCAGCGTACGTGGAGCAGGCTGTGGCTCTGCTAGAAGGTGGTGTGGACTTGCTGCTGGTCGAAACCTGCCAGGATCTCTTACAAGCGAAGGCAGGCGTGGTGGCAATGTTCGACGCCATGGAGAAAGCCGGGAGGCGTGTTCCAGTGCAGGTCCAGGTAACACTGGAGGCGACGGGCACGATGCTGTTGGGGACGGAAATCGGCGCCGCACTAACCGCCCTGGAGCCCTACGATGTGGACATCATCGGCATGAATTGCGCCACCGGCCCGCGGGAGATGAACGATGCTGTCCGTCACTTGTCTCTCTATTCGCCCAAGCACATCTCGGTGCTTCCCAATGCCGGCTTGCCCCACAACGAAGGAGGGCACGCGGTTTACAAGCTCCAGCCAGCGGAATTGGCTGAGTTTCACCGGCACTTCGTCAAGGACTATGGAGTGCGCGTCGTAGGTGGCTGCTGCGGAACTACGGATAAACACTTGAGAGCCGTCGTGGAGGCAGTTTCGGGACTGGAACCTGCGCTTCGGGAGGTCAAGCTGGCGGGAGCCGCTTCCAGCGCTTACAGCTCGGTTCCACTTGATCTGGAGCCCAAGCCGCTGATCGTGGCCGAAGAAATGAACACCACCACGCGCATGGAGCATTTCCGTAACCTGGTGCGCGGCGGCAAGTACGACGACATTCTCGCGCTTGCCAAACACCTGGTAAACGATGGCTCCCACATGTTGGACGTGTGCTGCGCGATTGTGGGCGAAGATGAGAACGGTTACATGGACCGGGTGATGGAGAAGATCGCAACCCGGGTGCCGGCGCCGGTGTTGGTGGATTCCACTGAGGCCAATGTCATCGAGACCGCCCTCAAGCGGATGCCCGGCAAGGCCATCATTAACTCCATCAATCTGGAGGACGGTGAAAAGCGAACTGCCAAAGTCCTTCCAATGGCGAAGCGTTACGGGGCGGCCGTCATCGCACTCACCATCGATGAACAAGGCATGGCGCTGAGCGCTGATCGCAAGGTGGCCATTGCCAAACGCATCTTTGAACTTGCGACGACCAAATATGGCATTCGTGCTGTCGATCTGATCTTTGATGCGCTGACTCTTCCGATCTCCACCGGTCAGGAAGATTACCGCACAGCAGGGATCGAAACCTTGAATGCGGTGCGACGCATCAAGCAGGAACTGCCCGAGGTCAAGACAATCCTGGGAGTGAGCAACATTTCGTTCGGCTTGGCGGTTTATCCCCGGCGGGTCCTCAATAGCGTTTTCCTCGATGAAGCGGTTAAGAATGGCCTCGATATCGCCATCGTTAACTATTCAAAAATCTATCCGTTGTACAAAGTGCCTGAAGTAGAGGTTGAACTGGCGCGGAAGCTGATTTACCACGACACTTCTGACGGCGACCCGCTGCAGAAGTACATGCAACATTTCGCAGGCAAGGAAAAAGTTGAGGAAGGACCACAAACTCCAGTCGAGCAACTCACGCTTGAAGACAGGCTGAAGTTTTGCATTATCCACGGTGAAAAGAGCTTAGGTAACGGAAGCGGCAAGCAGACGCTAGAGGAAATTCTGGAAGAAGGACTGAAGAACTATAGTCCTCTGGATCTGATAAACAACGTACTTCTCGATGGCATGCGAACAGTGGGTGACCTGTTTGGCGCACGCAAGATGCAGCTACCGTCCGTCCTGGATTCGGCGGCGGTCATGAAGCAGGCCGTCAGTTACCTTGAACCCAAGATGGAGAAGACGGAGGGGGCGGAGAAGGGAATAATCGTGCTGGCCACGGTGAAAGGCGATGTCCACGATATCGGGAAGAACCTGGTGGACATAATTCTCAGCAATAACGGATACAAGGTGGTGAATCTGGGCATTAAGCAGCCGGCGGAGACGATCATCCACGCAGCCCGAGAGCATGATGCCGATGCCATCGGTCTCAGCGGTCTGCTGGTGAAGTCCACGCTGGAAATGAAATATGTGATCCAGGATTTGCAGTTACAGGGGCTGGATTATCCGGTGATCTGCGGCGGAGCTGCCCTTACCCGCAAGTATGTGGAAGACGACTTGCGGCGGGAGTATTCCGGTGCGGTCTTTTACGCCAATGATGCGTTTGACGGCCTGCACGTGATGGACGATCTAACTCAGTCAGAGGAGAAGCGGGCGGTTCGCCTGGGGGAAGGAAAGCGAGTCGTTGAATTCGCAAGATCGGCGGGGGTTGGGGTTTCCTCCGGATCAGTGGCAGTGGCCGAGGCTCCGCCGGCTACGCCTGCAGAACGTAGCCCTGCAGTCGGACCGGCGCCAAATATTCCGCAGCCGCCATTTTATGGAGTCCGGGTCAGGAAGGACTACGATCTGCGCCAGATCTTCGGCTACATCAATGAAACCGCGCTTTTCAAGAACCAATGGCAGTTAAAGACAGCATCGCAGGAGGACTACGCGCGTCTGGTTCAGGAGAAGTTCCGCGGCGTTCTCGCGGAAGTTCAAGCAGAAGTGATAGAGAAAGCGTGGTACGAACCCAAGGCGGTTTATGGGTTCTTTCCCTGTCAGAGCGAAGGTAACGACGTCATCGTGTACGACCCGGAATTTCATGGCTCACCGCCGGGCCGCGAGCTGCTGCGCTTCACGTTTCCACGTCAGCGCGAGGGACGCCGCCTGTGCATCTCCGATTTCTTTCTACCGCGTGGTTCCGCACAGATGGATGTACTGGGGATGTCGCTGGTGACGATCGGCCGGAGAGCGTCGGACGAGACACAGAAATTGTTTCAATCAGGCGAGTACACGCGATATCTCTACCATCATGGACTGAGCGTGGAGACCGCCGAGGCGCTGGCGGAGTATGTCCACAAGCAGATTCGGGAAGAGCTGGGAATTGCGGGCGAGGATTCGCCTCGTGTTAACGATCTGTTCCACCAGAAATATCGCGGGTCACGGTACTCATTCGGATATCCCGCGTGTCCTAACCTCGAAGATCAGACCAAGCTCTTTCAATTGCTGAAGCCGGAGGAAAATGTAGGCGTGCGGCTGACGAGTGGATTCTTGCTCGACCCGGAACAATCAACTTCAGCGATCATCGTCCATCATCCCGCGGCGAAGTATTTCGTAGCGTAGGAAGAGCAGCAGTCAGCGTTCAGCAATCAGCAAATGCAGATCCCTCGCGGCGAACGCCGCTGGTGATGACAATCCGGGCGCGTCTATCGGCCGGCCATGAACTCAGCGGAGGATCGATAACACCTGGCACATGCGGAGCAATTGCTGGCGCTCGGCTTCGCTGGGATTGAGAAATTCGACTCCGTAGCCATATCCCTGCCGGTTGCGGACCAGACCGCGCAATCGCAGGGGGTCGCTGGAATAAGGCAGGGTGAACTCCAGGTCGATGACATCATTTGGTTTCAGCTCGATGGCAGCAACCAGGAATAGCCCGCCCTCGCCGATATCGTCGGCGCGCCCGTAGAGGACGGTTTTGTTGGGACCGAGGCCGGCAAAAATCTTGACCCGACAATCGATCTGGTAACGAGACCAGCGGCGATCGGGATGGCCATGCTCCTCGATATTCCACTCCTGCAGACAGGGTACGCTTCCACTCTAAAAGGGGGAGTTCGCTTGTGTTGGAAGTTCAATTGACTTTAAGTACGAGCCCTGTCTCTGTCAACAGCGAGTTGTGCCGGCTGCTTGTCAAAGTGAAAAGGGTTTTCAATCAGGAATGGGGCAGGAAGGGGGCAAGTGCACAGATGCCCATTGTGCCTCAAGCCGTTATTTTTTCAGGATGGGATTGTATCCGTCGCTCACCAGGCGGGCTCGGATGGCCTCTGCATCTTTTATGTCAGAAAAGGGGCCGATTTGTACATGGAACAACTTGTCCGCGCCTGCACCGGGGGAGACAAACACCGTGTAATGTTTGTTACGTAGCGCCCCGACCAGCGCCTCGGCGTCTTCCTGCTTGGTCACGGCAGCAACCTGCACGAGATATCCGCTGGCGGCAGCCACCGGCGGCGGGGCCGTGGCCTGATTGGAATCGGACTCACCTTTCGGTTCTGGAGCGGCTGCCAAGACGGTAGACGGATCAGCTGCCTGCGGGCTTTTTGTCACTGCCGCAGGGGTGGCATTATCAGCGGCGGGCGAACTCTCGGCGATTTTCGTGGCGGCATTGGCTGACGCTTTGGGCGCTCCAGACGACGGAAGCGTAGATGCGGGATTATCTGTGAGCATCAGTGTCGATTTGGCGGAGCTGCGTCCCATAGAGAAGCCCAAGCCGAAAAAGGCTCCGCAAACGATGACAAGGCCGAAAAACAGGCCCAGGAGTCTTACCGTGCCTAGGGTGATTTCTGTGTCCTGTTCTCCCATAATCTCCTTAGTTCTCCTTTACCTGCCCGGCTGCGCAGGCGCTTGCCCAACTTGCCCGACGGCCTTGGTGAGCCCGTGAATGATGTCGACCGGCAGGGGAAATACGATAGTGGTGTTCTTTTCCACTCCGATCTCGGTAAGCGTCTGCAGGTAACGCAACTGGATGGTTACCGGTTCCTGCGCGAGCAAGCGAGCTGCATCCACCAGGCGTTGCGCGGCCGAGAATTCGCCCTCGGCATGAATGATTTTGGAACGTTTTTCGCGTTCTGCCTCGGCCTGGCGGGCCATGGCGCGGAGCATCGAATCCGGCAGGTCCACCTGCTTTACTTCGACGTTGGCCACTTTGACCCCCCAGGGATCGGTGTGCTGGTCCAGAATGCTCTGTAGCCGCAAGTTGATCTTTTCACGGTGGGCCAGGAGTTCGTCCAGATCCACTTCGCCCAGCACCGAACGTAACGTGGTCTGGGCAAACTGCGAGGTCTGGTACACATAGTTGGAGACCTCATTTACCGCCCGGCGGGGATCAATGACGCGCAGGAAGATCACTGCATTTACCTTTAGGGTGACGTTGTCGCGGGTAATGATGTCTTGTGGCGGAACCTCAAGAGCCTCCTGCCGAAGCGAAATCCGCACCATGCGATCCACGGGAGCGAAAACGAGGATCAGTCCGGGCCCCTTGGCGTGTGCGAGCAAGCGGCCGAGTCGGAAAATCACACCCCGCTCATACTCCGCCAGGATTTTGATTGAACTCAGCAGATAGATGAAGACGATGACCGCAGCGACAAATCCAAAACTGATAGGCATAAGGAACTCCGTTCGCAAAAGCAGCCCTGTTGGCGGATTGTATCGCAGGCGTGTGTGGCTCGAACGACAATGCACCACGCGCGGCAACAAAATGGGAAAGGGGGGCGGGACAAGAGAGCTGGCTCTCACTATCGATCCTGTTGGCAGTAGAATAATCGGTTCGATCAGGATTCCAGCTGTCGAACCCAGCGGCAGGACGGCCAGTGACTGCCGGAACGGCCGCTCGTGATACAAAAGAACAAACTGATGCCAAGCGAAGAGCCCAGTCATCTTTCAGAGCTGCGCAGCATTTGCACACAAGCCCCCTGCCGTGTCGACCTGGCGGGAGGGACTCTGGATCTCTGGCCGTTATACCTGTTCCACCCTGGGGCGGTGACTGTAAATTTTGCAGTCAACATCATGACTTCGTGCAAGATTACTCCGCTGCCAGGCAAGAGCATTCATCTGCGCTCACTGGATACCAAGAAGGAAGATCGCTTTGAGAACCTGGATAGCCTTCGCCGCGCCCGGCAGTTGAAGCACGCTCTAGCTGCCAGTCTGGTGCGATTATTCGCGCCTGAGGACGGTTTCTTGCTGGAGACCAATTCGGAATCCCCCGCCGGAGGAGGAATTGCCGGTTCCTCTGCCCTGATGATTGCGACTGCGGCGGCGCTGAGCAGACTTTGTAGCCGCAGGCTTTCTCTGGAAGAGATGCGAGTGCTGGCACAGAATGTGGAAGCGCAGTTGATCGGCGTGCCTACGGGCTGCCAGGATTACTACCCTGCCCTCTATGGGGGAGTCAGTGCGGTGCACCTGGAACCGCAAGGAATCCGCCGTGAAGCCCTGCCGGTTGCTTCCGAAGAGATCGATGCGCGCTTTATGCTGGTCTACACAGGGGAACCCCGCCGCTCGGGCATCAATAACTGGCAGGTATTCAAGTCACATGTAGATGGCAACAAGAACGTCATTAAGAATTTCCAGCACCTGGCTGAGCTCTCCCGGGCCATGCGTCCGGCACTGGCCGAGGGGCAATGGGATGAGGTGGCACGGCTATTGCGGGAAGAGTGGAAGCTTCGGCGCAGCAATTACAGCGGCATCTCCACCGCCTTGATCGATCGCCTGATTGCGGTGGCGGCCAAAACCGGCGGTCGTGCGGCCAAGGTTTGTGGAGCGGGCGGCGGTGGTTGTGTGATCTTCATGGTCAAGGATGGCGCAAAAGAACGAGTGGCCGAAGCGCTCAAAGTGAACGGGGGACACGTGCTGCCTTGCCGGGTTGCCCCAGACGGCCTCGCCACCAATATCAGCAAAACGCGGCCGCAAACTGCGATGGTATGACCTTGTTTCTCGGCGACGATGGACGCCTGCGCAGCGGCTGGCGTTTTCTCATCTCGCTGGCGGTCTTCTTCGCCGCCAACTGGCTGGCTGCCTGGCTCATCCTCTTCAGCGCAGCTTTTTCCGCAAACAATGAACGGCTCTTCGATGCTTTTTTCCGCCCTACGCTCGCGTTGCTGTTGCTGCTTTCCTACAGCGCTATGCTGGTCGTCCTTGATCGGGTGAAAGGACATCCTGTCCGTGCCCTGGGTTTGGGCGCCAGTAATGCTTTGCATGATAGCTTTCTCGGAATCGCGGTTGGATTCGTGATGAGCCTCATGGCGGTTCTGCTTCAGGCCATAATCCAACGAGGTCATCTGGGCTATTCTCCAGTTCTTAATCGCCAAACGCTCAAGTTAGCAACGGCTGTGGTCTGGATTCTGGTCACAGGCGCGTTGGCAGAGGAGTTGACGTTCCGGGGATACCCCTTTCAGCGTTTAGTGGAAGGCTTGGGGCCAGCTGGGGCAATTCTGGTGTCTTCACTGCTGTTCGGCAGCGTGCATCTTGGGAATCCGCATGTTTCATTTCTAGGAGCGGCCAACACTGCCCTTATCGGTGTAGTTTTGTCCTTGGCATACTTGCGTACCCAGGGTCTGTGGCTGCCCTGGGGAATTCACTTCAGCTGGAACGCGGCTCTGGGGCTTGTCTTTGGCCTTCCGGTGAGCGGTCTTACGGATTTTGCTGTGATTGGAGTGGGACGAGTCGCCGGGCCTCAATGGCTGACGGGCGGTAGCTACGGACCGGAAGGAGGGGTGCTGGCCACAATCGCCATTTTTATTGGTCTGTTGTTTGTACTCTATTGCATTCGCCAGCGGCCCCTTCCGGTGATCGAGATCCGTCCTCTGTTGGAAAATACTGACGCCATGCCGCCCGTTGCGCCCTAGACCAGGCTTATAATCGCTGAAGGGATTTGGGGTACATCATGACCGGCCAGCGCACCTTGTTTCTGCTCCTGGCGCTCTTCGCCTTTGGCGGCTCCTCCGTTGCCGATTCCAAGCCTGCACCAACTTCTGATTCCAAGCCTGCACCACCTCCTAAAGACGCTCCACATATTTCGAATGAAGGCCGGGTCACGCTAATTCGATCTCTGAGTGCCGAGCAGGTGTTCGTGCGCAAACCCTTTCCCATGGGAAGGAAAGGGCTGACCATTAAAGATGGCACGGTCTCACCCAATGATGCCGAGTTGCAAATGATGACGGCAGCCTACGGTCCAGCAGCCAAGCCGGGTGACCGAGCCCGCATCACGCTGGTCAAGTTCAAGTCCAAGAGCATCGTCTTTGAGATCAACGGTGGGCCTGAGCGCAAGAAGAAATGGTATGAGCACATAGAGGTTGACGGACCCATGGGGTCGGCGAGCCCGGGCACACCCACTGAAAATACGAATCCACGCGGTTCGTTTGTAGAGTTGTTATTCGACAACTATGTGCCTGAAATGACGCCTACCCAGGTGAAAGATATGCTCAGCCCGGTGCTCGATTTCCACTCGCAGTCGGCGGTTGAGGCTTACTTGGATACGATTCCGCCAAAGGCCAAAGAGGCCATCAAGAATCATCAGGTGCTGGTCGGGATGAACCGCGAGATGGTGGTTTACTCCAAAGGACGCCCGCCGCAGAAGACGCGCGAGAAGGATGGCGACTCGGAATACGAAGAGTGGATTTATGGTGTCCCTCCGGAGGATGTGGAGTTTGTTCGTTTTGTTGGCGATGAAGTGGTGCGGGTTGAGGTGATGAAGGTAGACGGCAAGAAGATGGTACGCACGGAAAAGGAGGTTGTGCTGCAACCGACTGCCACCGTCGCCAAGAAGCAGGAAGAAGAGCCGCAGCCTCGTCCCGCCGGCGCTCCCTCATTGCGCCGTCCTGGGGAAGAGGCAGAAGGTCAGCCCGACACCGTGCCAGGTCGCCTTCCTGGTCCTCCCGTGCCGCGGGATCCGCGAGATGTGCCCAGCGCCGATCCTCCTGGCGCGCCGGGAGGCCAGCCTGCTCCACCCCACGTGCCTCCCAACTAAAGTGACCCCCAAGGTGATCGAGCGCGGAGAAGCGATCTCATAAAACCGAGGGAGTAAACTTCCGTTTCCCTCAGGGGCGAAAAGCCTGGGATTCATGCGGCTCTGGACGACGCCGCGAAAGCCGTGCCCATTCAAAATCGATTTATGAGACAGGTTCTGAGTCTTGAGCCCCTGATTGCGGGTTGCTCGCTGCTCATTGCTGATTCTGTAGCCGCCCTTTTACACTAACCTTGTGAAGGTCGCTCTGGGACAGATCAACACCACGATCGGGGATTTCCGGGGTAACACCGACAAGATTATCAGCTACGCTCGTGAGGCTGAAGAAGCGGGCGCAGGACTGATTCTTTTCCCTGAGTTGGCGATTTGCGGGTATCCCCCACGCGACCTAGTGGAACGGCCCAGTTTTTTGGCTCGCAACCTGGAGGCCCTGCAGGAGATTCAGACGCAGATCCAGGGGATCACGGTGATCTGCGGCCTGGTGACGCCCGCCACAACAGAGACCGGTAAGCGAGTCTTGAATTCGGCTGCAGTAGTTCAAGACGGCAGGGTAGTACTCACGCAATCCAAAATGCTGTTGCCTACCTATGATGTTTTTGATGAATCGCGCAATTTCGCCCCAGCCGCCAGCCAGAAACTGCTGTCATTCTGCGGCAGGCGTGTGGCGCTCACCATCTGTGAGGATGCGTGGAATGACAAGAGCTTCTGGAGCCGTCCTCTGTACGGGGTCGATCCGGTGGAAGCGTTAATGCGCGAAGGGGGGAATTTCCTGCTCAACATTTCCGCCTCGCCCTTTAACATCGGCAAGCGCGAACTGCGGCAAAAGATACTGACCGCAATTGCCACACGTCACCGGGTGCCAGTAGCAGTAGTGAATCTTGTGGGCGGGAACGACAGCCTGATTTTCGATGGCTCGAGTCTGGTGATCGCCCCGGATGGCCAGATTGTTGCGCAGGCCAAATCCTTTGAAGAAGATCTGGTCTTATTCGACTCCAATTCTCTCCAGGGCGAGATTCACGAGCAGATCAAAGGCGAGGAAGGGACTGTGTATGCTGCCTTGGTCCTCGGGACTCGCGACTATGTACGCAAATGCGGGTTCGAGCGGGTAATCATCGGTCTGAGTGGGGGTATTGATTCTGCCTTAACCGCCACGATTGCGGTAGACGCTTTGGGGAGGGATAACGTCATCGGCGTTGGCATGCCGAGCGACTATTCGTCGCAGGGCAGCATAGACGATGCCCGGGCATTGGCTGCGAACCTGGGCATACGCTTTGAGCTCATTCCGATTGCAGACATTTTTTACACTTATCTAAGTTCCTTGCAGCCGGTTTTTGAAGGCAGAGGGCCGGATGTGACAGAGGAGAATATTCAATCGCGAATTCGTGGAGCCTTGCTGATGGCGCTCTCCAATAAGTTTGGCGCTCTTGTCATCAGTACTGGAAACAAATCGGAACTGGCCGTGGGCTACTGCACTCTCTACGGGGACATGGTAGGAGGTTTGGCCGCCATCTCCGATGTACCAAAGACACTGGTGTATCGACTGGCGAATTACGTCAACTCCCGGCAGCCCGTGATCCCCCGCGCCTCGATCGAGAAGCCACCTTCCGCAGAGCTAAGGCCCGACCAGAAGGACACAGACGTCCTGCCGCCATACGAGGTCCTGGATCCGATTCTCGAGGACTATATTGAGGAGCACAGGACAGCAGAAGAAATCGCGTCAGAACGAAAGCTCGACACGAGTGTCGTGGGGCGGGTTATTTGTATGGTGGACCATGCGGAATACAAGCGGCAGCAAGCAGCCGTGGGATTGAAAGTGACGGAGAAGGCGTTCGGTATGGGTCGCCGTTATCCAATAGCTGCCAAATACGACTTCTAAAACGATGGAAAGGAACCAATGCGCTCAGTCATTCTTTCAATCCTGGTCTGTTTAATTACCGCCAGCGTTTCGGCACAAAACAAGAGTAGCTCCAAGGCTGCCGCTCCTGCGGCGGCTCCGCATCCGCCGTCAACGCTCACGAAAGAAACGGTGGAATCCTTTCTTCACCATATGTTCGGATACGATCAGAATCTGCGGATTGAAGTCGTGGATATCAAGGCCGCCCCCGATCCCTCGCTTTATGAAGTGGATGCCCGCGCGACGACCCCCCAGGGCCAGCAAGCTCTGAAACTCTATGTGACCCCGGATCAGAAGTACGCTTTGTATGCCGACATGATGCCCTTCGGCGCCGATCCCTTTCTTGCCGCGCGGGAACTTCTCAAAGCCAAAATGAATGGGCCGGGGCGTGGTCCTGCGGATGCTTCGGTCACGATTGTAGAATTTGGTGATTTGCAGTGTCCCGCCTGCAAGCGGGCTCAGCCGATCATACAGAAGCTGCTTGCCGAAACCCCGAACTCGCGACTGGTGTTCCAGCAATTTCCCCTGACCCAAATCCACAAATGGGCGCTTACTGCCGCTAAGTATTCCGAGTGTGTTGCGCGGCAGAGCAACGACAGCTTCTGGAAATACGTCGATACGGTTTATGACCGGCAGGACGAAATCGCGCGCCTTAACGAAAATGAGGTGGAAGGACGCCTGAAGCAGTTGGTCAGCGAGACCGGCCTGAACCCGGACACGATTGCCACCTGCACCTCTGATCCTAAGGTGGCAGAACGAATCTATGCCTCGCAGGCGTTGGGAAATGAATTGGAAGTGACCGCGACGCCCACGATCTTTATCAATGGCCGCAAGATCGCGAACGTGGCGGGAACGCCTTTTGAAGTGCTGAAGCAGATCACGATCTTTCAGGCGCAATCAGGATCGGAAAAGGCGCAACTTCAGCCAAGCCGCTAGCCGTCTGGCGGACTCATCTCGACGCCGTAGGGAGCCAGATTTCGGCTTTCTGGTTCGGTGTGTCTGCCCGAGATACAATTCGCGGAACGATTACAACCATCAGTTCGTCAGTATCGTGCTCCAGGTTATGAAGTGTGGTTGCCTGGCTGATGAGCGGCACATGATGAAGGCCTGGAACTCCCTGTAGGTTTCTCTGTTCGCTTTGAGTGAGAATTCCGGCTACAAAGCCGGGTTCGCCGTTTTTCAGGCTGAGGTTGCCCACATATTCCCGATTAGAGAGCACCGGTATTCCATTTACGGTTTGTGCGGTGACAGCTCTGACTTGAAGCTCCAGCTTCAGACTCACGTCATCGGGAGAAATGCTAAGCGGTGTTGCCTTCACCGTGATTCCGATGTCTTCGTAATTGAAGGAGGGGAATGGAGGAATAAAGGTCTGATTGGCAAGCACCTGCGAAACCTGGGCACTATTGAAGATGGGCGCGAAGCTGGTATTGAGAATGGGGATGCGGCTGCCGATCCTCATGGTGGCTGCGTTACCCAGGGAAGCCCGCAAACTGAGGCGCTGCAGGTCTCTTACGGTGGACTCATTCAGTTGCACTTGAATCGATGCCGGCGGAAAGGGAATGGCAAATCTGGTTAGGCCACCTCCAAACGTGGCAAAGGGAGTGTTTAATAGGGGATTCTGAGATTGGCTCTGCGCTTGAGCAAGCAACGCCTGAATGGCAGCGGAATTAGCCTGGTTGATCCCACCGGAATTGAACAACTGATTTATAAGGTCTGACGTCTGAGGATTTTCTAAAAGGGCAAGCACCGAGGACGGCAGGTTTATGACCTGCCACTGCAACGGCAAGTTCACTCCCAATTGCTCCGTAAGCGTGTGACTGATCTGGAAAGCCTGCAGGTCCAGCATTACTTCCGGCTTGGGGCGGGTCAACAGGGGTAGCAATTTTTCTGCAGCTTCGACTGTGGACTGTGAGGCTCGGATGCTCAGGCTGGAATTCTCGGATGCCGTCTGAATCAGCCGCAGGTTCAATACCGAGCGCAGTGCAGTAGCGATTTCCTGCAGCTCTTGCGGAGTGGTTGAACTGCTCAGATAAAACGTCTGCAGCACCATGCGATCAAACAGCCGGTGCTGCTCTGGTGTATCGTCAGCGAACAAGACCTCTTTAGCCGATACGGGAAACCAAAGCACTTTGGAGAGCTTGCTCGCCGCATCCATGGCAGTGTTGAAGCCGACGTCTTCCAGATCAAACTGCACAATGGCTCGGGTTCGCACTGAGTCATCGAAGACCGGCTTGATGCCGAAGGCATTGCAGATTTGCTGCAGAAGATCTCGCGAGGATCCTCGAAAATGGATGGTCAAGCGCTCGGAACTCGGCGCCAGGACGATCGGTTGAGCTTCCGAGAAGGCGTCGGGAACGGTTCCCTTATTCGCATCCGAGGCGCCAGCCGACGGCGGCATGGCATCGAGTACGCGCTGCTTGGCCAGGTCGTTGTCTGGATCCAGCCTTAAGGCAGCCTGCAGTTCGGTTAGCGCATCGGCTCGTTTGCCTGCGGTCAGCAGTTCTCCTGCACGGTCGATGTGCCGCGACACAAGTTCCTGCTTGATTGTCTCCCGGGTGGTGAGGTATTCCAGATTGCGCGGAACCAGGCGAACAACCTCGTCCATCGCCTGCAGGGCATCCACCAGGTTCCCTTCTTTCTGTAGCTTTTGCGCGTGCTCCAAAGCCCGATGCGCCTGTTTCAGGTCCTTCTTCGAGATGCCACAAGTAGCGTTGGCAGAACAATTTTGGGGATTGGCAGCAGTCTTCTCGGCTGACAGCGAGGTGGCGAGCAGAAGGATTATGCCGAGGAGGGTCCGCATAGGCCCGGAGATTCTACCCTGAACTGCCTCCTTATGCGCGGGCGAACTGGGCGGGAAGCAAAACTAAAGGAAGTTACCAAGCAAAAAAGGCCGCCCCGCGGGGCGGCCCAGGTTTCGGCCAGATTCAGAATCCACTGGCACAGCCGACACACACCAGGGTGCCGGGGTTGGTTATGCTGGGGAAGAAGAATTCTTCCACCGGAGTGAGTTCACAGATCGCATCAAGAGCGCAGACTTCCACATTATCGAAATATCGCCCCTGGATATACTGGGTGGGAATGGGACCAGAGAAGTTCGCGTACTCACCTTTGTGGACGGTGAAGTATGCCTTGCCCCAGTCGTCCACGTCATCGCAGGTAATGCGCGTCAGGCTTGTAAACGAGTCATATATACAGACCTCGCCTACATCGACCGGGAAACCGCAAATGCTCTTCGTTTTGGTGGTTACGTTAAACGATTCAGTACCGTTTACGTTTGCGACCGAGGGGCTGATGGTGGTCTTTGTGTACAAGCAGACTCCATCATCGACCGCGAGCGCAGCTCCTGAGAGGCATAACAGCAGGAGCACAATTCCAATAGCCAGACAAACTCGTTTCATTTTCCCCCTCCTCGATGTCTTCGCACAAAGCAATACGTTTCAGGTCAACTTCCGCTGCGGCAGCCCGGGGGCTGGAAGCTAGGTTGAGTCCGTTTCTCCAATCGCCTGGGCCGACCGATACGGTTCGTAGTAGTAGCATGCTGGCAACTCTCACATGGCCCTAGTTAAAAGCCGCTGGCGCAGCCTACGCACACCAGGGTGCCGGGATTGGTGATGCTGGGATAGAAGAAATACTTCACACCTTCCCAGACGACGTCCTCCTCATCAAAGAACCGACCCTGGATGTACTGCGTGGGAATGGAGCCAGAAAAGTTCACGTACTCACCTTTGTGGACGGTGAAGTATGCCTTGCCCCAATCGTCCAGCTCCTCACAATCGATTTGAGTCAGGCTAGTGAACGAATCGTAAATGCAAGCGACTCCTTCATAGATCGGGAAGCCGCATACGCTTTTCGTCAGAGTGGTGACGTCAAATGATTCTTTGCCGTTTACGTTCGCGACCGACGGGCTGATCTTGGTCTTGGTATACAGGCAATACTCAGGCAATTGCGCGCATGCGATTCCCACCAGACCAAACAGCAGCAGCACGACTCCAGAAACCAGAGCAAGCTTCCTCATGTGTTTTCTCCTCGGTATATTCATGAACATCGGCGTAATTTCGCCATGCGAATTGATCCAACCCTCGCGTGGGGAGAGCGCGGGCTTGGAGATCGTTGTTTGTAGTTCGCACACCACCGAGCGCACGAAGTGACGCGTTGGGGTGGACAGGATCTCTTGGGTCCCAAGTGCCTGGGGTTCGGCCGGAGATGCTTCGATAGCCCTAGCCTGGGTTGTTTCTCTTACACCCAGACGCTTACTGGAGCTTCAAGGGGTCTGTTGCATGACGGGGAGACTGGTCTCACTGTGCCACGGCACAACAACTGATGGCATCAGCCGCCCATGAGCATACTGGCAACAGAAATGTTGTCAAGATGCGACGGTCAGGAAAAACTGACTAGCAAACCGGGCTAGTCGGATTCTATGCAGTCAGATGCAAGGAATTGCACAGAATCCGCATAGAGTCTTCACTGCAAGAACTGCAAGAGATTACTTTTTCGGCGCTTTCTAGGAATTCGGCTTTTGCTTCGAGTCTTGACGCAACGGGATGCTCTCCGCGGCGGCCAGCAGCAAGTTCGCTTTAGCCACTGGAGTGTTCAGGTGGTCGATATAAGCGACGGTGAGCTCTGGCTCTAATTTCATGCCGACGTTCACCAGACGCATGAGGGGTCTCCAGCCGATTACTTGTTCGGCGCGGGCATCCTCCTCAGCTCGAGTAATCTGGTCAGCGAGATCGAACGCCCGGCCCATGCTTTGTCGCAACAGAACCATGTTCTTGATCGCGGCTGCGGCTTCGGCCTCGGAAATCACGAGATGCAATTGTTCTTCCTTATCTTTGACTGTAGCGGTCAACTTATCGGCTTGCTCCAGCGTTCGGGTGGCCTGCTGCGGATCTACGGCAGCAAACGCGCTGGCAACTGTTGACAGGGCTTGCGCCTTGGCGGCGGGATCGGTGAGATCCTGGCTCAGGCTGAGGGCCTTGTTGGGATCCGACTGTGCCGTGCGTTGGATGTTAAGCATGGCATCGTCTCCCGAACTGCGAGCAGGGGTTCCGGTCATCCACATCGGCACTCCGCCTGGCGGGGTGGGCTGCAGCGACTGGGCAACAAAAGGACGAGCTTGCTTCACCTTCTCCAGTGCCTCGGGATCAAGCTTGCTGAGTACGGGAGCCAGTTGTACAAGGGCGAGATCGGCCGGGTTTTGGTGGACTTTCTGATCCTTGGTTGCATCCGAAGAATTTTGAAATTCCAGATCGGAGTCGGCCGCACTGGCCACGAGGTTGTTGGCTGACGTATGTAAAGCGGAGCGAAGGAAATCCGCCGGCAGCCACTGCCAGGTCGACATGATCATGTCCGCAAAATCCAGGTCGCCGGCCAGCGAGCGCGTGCTGGACTCATAGTAACTGAAAGCCTGCCGGCAGATTCGCAGCACCGTAGCCTCCCGCGCCGGGTCTTTACGCGGCACGCTCGCACCCGGCGGCAGTCCGCTGCGATGGGGCTTTCCGTCCGGTGCATTCGCACCTTTAGGCGGTGGCGCATCGGTTATCAAATCCTTGTCATCTTTGGCCGACTTAGGGTCCTGCCCGGATTGAACTGCGACCTGGCCCATAGCCGAATATGGATACGCATCTTCACTGCCCAGCCGCACCGCTTCTTTTTCGATTGTCGGCAATGCGGCTGCTCCATCTTTGTTGAGCAAAGCGGGGAACAATATCTGAGCCGCCATAGTGCGAGGATCGCGACTGGCCTTAGTGGAGGTGGAAGCGGGCAGACTGCGGAAAATCTCCAATGCTCCTTCAACATCACGCGGGGCCAGGTTCACTACCACTCCTGCTTGCGACGCTGCCCTCTCATCGGGATCTGGCAAGTCATTGCTGGCCTCCAGCAATTCGTTGGCCCAGGCTCGCGCCAAAGAGGGATCCAGGCGGGCAGCCGCCCTCACCTGCCGCTGCAAAGTGTTCAACCGGTCGCGAAGCGGGAGTTGCTCGCCGATGGCGTGGCTGCGTTGCAACAGATCTATCGCCTGTGTGCGTGGTGGCGCTTCCCGGCGCTGAACGCCTGACTTCGCTTTGGAGCCGGGGATGGCATTACTCGTCGGGGGGGGAGCAGAGTCGTTCTGCTCTGCGCTTCGAACAGCACCCTGAGTCGCAGGTTTGTCTTGCCCCGTCGCAAGCGCTCCATAAAGGAAGACGACAGTGAAGCACACTAGAACCGGAGGCGCGCTTTTCATGAATGAACTCGCGGATCTGACTTAGCGTTCCAGCTACGAGCCGAATGACTTTGGAGCGGGAACTGCCGATTGGGGGAGGATCAACAGCCGTAGCTTAGCTTGCTGGCGCTCGCCATTCAACTACCGATTTGCAGATCTTGAGAAGGCGGGCGAGAACTGGAGTACTAGGTACGAAGTGGCGGGTCGTTTTCTGCGATCATAATTCGCTGGATCGACCGCGCTCGTCCGGTACTCTCGTCGCAGTCGATTACCACCCCGGCAAATTTTACGTCGCCGGTGGCCGGCTCCCAGCGCGCGGGCAAGTTGGTGAGAAAACGCTGAATCACCAGTTCCTTCTGCACTCCAATAATGCTGTCGTAGGGACCAGTCATCCCCACATCGGTCTGGTAAGCCGTGCCTTTGGGCAGCACGCGTTCATCCGCGGTGGGGATGTGGGTGTGTGTACCCAAAACGGCAGTAACACGCCCGTCCAAATACCAGCCTAGAGCTATCTTCTCGGATGTAGCTTCGGCATGCATGTCGACCAGCACCACCTTGGCTGTGTTCGTCTTCAGAAGATCGTCGGCCACCCGGAAGGGATCATCGTTGTTCGCCATGAATACCCGTCCTTGCAGGTTCATCACGGCATAGGGGACGCCGTTCGATGCTTTGCCTTCGTAAAACCCGCGTCCGGGAGTGCCTGCAGGGTAGTTGGCGGGTCGGAGAAGGCGCCGAGCCGGATGTCCATTCACCGCCAAATTCATGTAGTCCATGATTTCGCGCTTGTCCCACACATGGTTGCCAGTGGTTAAGACGCTGATGCCTTGCTCGAACAACTCCTCGGCGATCCCAGGCGTGATGCCAAAACCGCCGGCGGCATTCTCGGCATTGGCGATGATGAGGTCGGCGCGGTAATGGGCCACAACTTCCGAGAGCCGCTGCTGCACGATGGTGCGGCCCGGCCGTCCAAAAATGTCACCAATGAAGAGAATGCGCAATCAGGTTCCCTCGTGGCTGCAAGCCCAAACAATCGATGGTAGCACGTGGGGTGAGAAGTAAGATCGAGAGATCGGGTGAAGAAAGGTCGGGAGAGCGGAAGAGGGAGGACGAAGCAGGTCTCTCAACGCGCACTGGGATCGCCTGCAGGCGATCCCAGTGCTTGGTCGGGATGACAATTGGGAGGGAATTGTACGCTGCGGCTGGAGCCGCTGCCTTGCAAAACTGTTCTGTCGAGGCTGCGCCTCGACCTGAACGGACGAGACGCCCGTTGCCACGCACGAAATGGCCCACTCAGGCCAGCAGAGGTCTTGAGTGTTTCATTCGGCCGGCTATTGCTGCAGTTGGGCGTGGAGCAGGAAATCGTAGTTGCCGGCAGGACTGATTTCGACGTTCGTCACGCGCGGTGAATGGACCGCCACATTGTCGTAATACCATAGACTGATGTAAGGAAGATCTTCGGCGAGGATGCGCTGGATCTCGCCGTAAGCCTGAATGCGTTTCGTCGGGTCTACTTCACTGCGCCCCTGCGCGATTAACTGGTCCACGCGTGGATTCGAATAGTAGTTGCGATTGGCGCCTCGAGGCGGAGTGTGGTCCGAGTCAAACACGTATTCAAAAATGTCTGGATCGTCGTTCCCACCAATCCATCGCAGGGAATAGATCTGGAAAGCTCCCTTGGTGACGTCGGAAAAGAAAGTAGCGAATTCATAGCTGCGGATGTCCAGAGCAATTCCCACATCCCGCAATTGTCGTTGCAGCACGGCTGCGAGAAGACGGGTGCTCTCCTCGGTGGAAGTCTTCATCGCAAGATGAAAGCGCACGCCATTAACCGCCCGATATCCGGCTGCATCCAGCAACTGGCGGGCGCGCGCTGGATCGAAGGGATATTGCTCGGTCTGCGGATCATAGGCCCATGACTCTGGCGGAAGAATGCTGCTGGCTGGTCGCGCCAGGTCGCGCCAAATATATTGGATCATGGGACGGCGGTCGATAGCGTAAGCCAGCGCACGGCGCACCCGCACATCCTTCAGAATCGGATCACGCAGATTCATCGTAAGATAACTCAGAATAGTTCCCGGACGCCGCATTACCTCCAGCTGCGGATTTTTCTCGATCGTCGCAACCATGTCAGCGGTCAGAGAGTTGAGGGCCACATCTGCACTTCCTTTGCGCAATTCCAGCGCTCGCGTGGTGGTGTCCGGCACTACCAGAAATTGAACGCGCTGCAGGTTCGGCTTTTCGCCCCAGTAGCGGTCGTTGCGCTCAATTACGACGTCTTTATCCTGTTCAGCGCGCACAAACCGGAAGGGTCCCGAGCCAATCGGCATCTGAGTCAGCTCGCCCTTACTCCCATAGGGGACGATCCCAATCGCGCCGTTCGAAACATTCCACAACAGGCTGGCCCAGGGTTGCTTGAGGTGGAAGATGACGGTGGCATCGTCCGGGGTATCGATGCGATCCAAGTAACGGAACGTGCCCGCCTTGGTTGTGCGCAGCGTGCCGTTGGTGAGCGAGTCGAAGGTCCACTTCACGTCACGCGCGGTCAAGGGACGCCCATCGTGAAAGGTGACGCCGCGCTGGAGGTGAAAAACGTAGGTCTGGGGATCGGGAATTTCCCAGCTCTTTGCCAGCCAGGGATGCAAGGCGAAATGCTCATCACGATGCACCAGGGCATCGAACAGTAACTCGTCAATGCGTTCCGATTGCGCATCGATGCCTACCCTTGGATCCAGATTCGTCGGGCTGCTCTCGATGATCATCACCAGCGAGTTGGAGGGGGGATGCTCGGCGCAGGAGAGCAAGAGCAAGCAGGCGAGGAGAAGTGCGGTGACAGAAACCCATTCCCACTCAAGCCAAAAGAGGGCTTGAGTGGGACACCCGTGCACACACCGGCTGCCAGACGCGGAAAGCGCGAGGTCCTTCGCCTCTGGCCTGCAACCACCCCAGCAAGCCAAAAGCGGGTTGGCTGGGGACCCCGGGCTCGGCCGTCGCTCAGAATGACAGTTGAAGGTTACAGAGGCACGGTGATGTGGCCGACGAAGCGTCATGGCCAGGACATCTTGCCCAGCACCACGGGTTTCTGTGCTCCAGTTGCAGTGGGTATATTTGAAGGCAGGCGCCGCCACGTCTGATATGCCAGGAGGGCGAATGCTGCCGCTTCTTTAGCTTCGGCAGGCAGCCCGTAATCGTCAGTGGTCTGAAGGCGTAAGCCCGGAAGAGCTTCGGCAAGCATTCGCATCAGGGTTGGATTCCTGGCGCCTCCGCCCGAGACGATGAAGTCTTTGTAGGGGAGGCGCCGGTTCACCAGCTTTATTCCAGGGAGGAAACTTCGCACCGCGAACGCGATTGAATGCGCGGTCAGCGCGGTCGCGGTTGCTACCACGTCTTCTTTGGCAACTCTCCCACAGAGGCGAACAAACATTGTGGCAAACTCCCGGCCGAACTCCTCCCGCCCAGCGGTCTTGGGCGGCTTGCGGCGGAAGAACGGCAGGGCCAGAGTTTCGTCCACCACCCGCTCGAGGACGCGTCCTTTGGCCGCGATCCGACCATTGCGATCGAATGGTTTTCCAAACAGCCGATCGGTGACCGCGTCGATCACCATGTTGCCGGGGCCGGTGTCGAAAGCAAGCACGTCTTGCGGAGTGGAACGCGCGGGAATCGCCGTCAGATTCGCGATTCCGCCAAGATTCTGCAAAATTCTTCCTCTGCGGCGATGGTGATACAACACATAATCGAGGAAGGGAACGAGCGGCGCACCCTTGCCCCCGACCGCCATATCAGCCGGACGAAAATCCGAGACGACCGGCGCTCCCACTCGTGCCGCTATCACCGCACCTTCGCCTGTCTGCCAGGTCACGGCCAGCTTACGTCCTAGAAAACTTGCGGCTTCGCCCTGGTGATAGAGAGTCTGCCCATGACATCCCACTAGCTCCACTGCGATCCGTGCTTTGCGGGATGTTGAAAGAATCGCGTCCGAATACAACTCGCCCAACAGAAAATTCAGCCGTGCCAACTCGGCCACCCTGGCCTGGGCGTTCATAAGGGAGAGAATGGTGCGGCGCACCGCAGGAGGGAAGGGGTAGTTTGCGTGTTCCAGGAGCTCCAAGCGAGTGCGGAACCCTCTGCCAAGCAGCCGCATCAAAGCGACATTGATTCCGTCAGCCGAGGTGCCGCTCATCACTCCGGCAACGATCACGCCTCACACCTGGGTCGCGATCCTGGGGGCTTCGGCATCCAGGCGCACCTCTTCGCTAAACTCCCATACCGCCCGACGAAGCTGGTCCAGGGTCTTCTGCTCGGGCTTGCGGGGTGGACGCATTTTGAGCTCTGGCGATCGTTTCTTCACTGACAGGATGCGCTTCGAGGCAGTCCTGACCAGTTCCCGGAAGCGACGATCCGTCTCCGCGGTTTTCAGCACCGCTCCGTGGCAGCGCCATACCAGCTCTTCTTTGTGGCAGACCAAAAAGATGTCTGAACCGGCTCGCACCGTCTCGACCGCAGCTTCCTCGATCGAGGCTGCCGCCTGCACGCCGCCCATTTCCAGATCGTCGGCAGCGATCAGCCCTTTATATCCAATTTTCTTGCGGAGAATGTCGGTGATCCATTTCCGGGAGATCGAAGCTGGTGTTCCGTTCTTAGTGATTCCCGGGTATGCAGCGTGCGCGACCATAACGAATGGCAACTCGTGTACCAGCGTGCGGTAGGGATAGAGGTCTTCCTCCCATAGGCGCTTCCAAGGCTTCACAATCTTCGGCATGGCGTGGTGCGTATCCAGGCTTGCCTCGCCTAGCCCTGGAAAATGCTTTCCACTTCCCAGGATGCCTACATCTTTCAATCCTTTCAGCAACTCGCGGGCGTACACCACGACCTTTCTTGGATCCGCAGATACGGTACGCGTGGTGAGAACCTGCTTGGAGGCTTCCAGGCCGAGATCCAATACGGGAGCGAAGTCGGTGTTGAATCCGAACGCCCGGCATTCCCGTCCGAGTAGCTGACCGTGCTTGCGGAACAACTGCCGATTGCCCGCCGCCGTTACTTCATTTACTGAGGGTGCGGGGGCAATCAGGTCGCGGAAGCGGTCGACAGCGCCACCCTCCAGGTCGACACACAAAAAGGAGGGAGTGGAAATGGACTTACGGCACTCCTGTACGAGGCTATAGGTCTGGTCTGCGCTATCAATGTTTCGCCGGAAGAGGATCACGCCACCCGGCTGCAGGCTGCTGAGCATGGTACGCAGGCGCGCTCCCATCTCGAGCCCGTCAAATCCCATGATCAGCATCTGTCCAACCTGCTGCTGAAGCTCTAAAGAGGATTTCTGCACCATTGAGGATTGTCCCGAAGGGCCTTTCTTGCGCTCGCGCCAGTCGATTATTCGATTTGCTTTTTCAGCGCATGCAACAGATTCAAAGCTTCCAGTGGCGTGAGCTGGTCGAGATTTGTCTCGCGCAGCCTGTCCACTATCTTCTGCGATAGAGGCGTGAAAATGGTTAACTGGATGGGTTCAGGCGATTGCTCCTCGTGAGCCAGATGGTTGCTCAGCCGTTGCTCGGCAGCTTCGTGTTCGGCCAACACTTCCCGCGCTCGCACTACGACATCGTGAGGCAGCCCTGCCAATTTGGCCACTTCGATACCGTAGCTTTTATCCGCTGCTCCAGGCTGTACCTTGCGCAGAAACACGATTCCTCCTGCGCTTTCTTTTACTCCGACGTGATAATTCTTTACTCCCGAAAGCCTCTCCGCCAGTTCCGTTAGTTCATGGTAGTGAGTGGCAAACAGCGTCTTGGCGCGTGTGCGCGTGTGAATGTATTCCACGGCCGCCCAAGCGATCGCCAGGCCGTCGTAGGTGGCTGTGCCCCGGCCAATTTCGTCGAGCAGGATCAGGGACCTTGGGGTGGCGGTGTTGAGAATAGCCGCCGTTTCCATCATCTCCACCATGAACGTGGAGCGCCCGCGGGCAAGATTGTCGCTGGCCCCGATGCGCGTGAAAATGCGATCCACTACGCCTAATCGCACTCGCTTCGCCGGCACAAACGATCCCATCTGGGCCATGATTACGATCAAGGCAGTCTGTCGCAGATAGGTGGATTTGCCGCCCATGTTTGGACCAGTCAGCAGCAGGATGGCTTGAGTCGTAGTATTTAGAAACAAGTCATTGGGGACGAATCGTTCAGCTACTCCGTAGAGTTCCTGTATTTCGACTACGGGATGCCTGCCATCAACGATCTCCAGCTCTCCGTTGTTTTCAAACTGCGGCCGGCAATAATTTCTTTGCGCGGCAAGGTGCGCCATCGAGGTCAGCACATCAATCTCGGCTAGCGCCAGGGCGCTTTGCCGGATGCGCTTCGCCTGCCCGGCTACCGCAGCCCGCAGATCTGCGAAGATTTGCCGCTCGATCTCGACGATCTTCTCCTGTGCATCCAGAATCCTGGCCTCGTACTCTTTGAGCTCGGGGGTGGTGAAGCGCTCGGCATTGACCAGCGTCTGTTTGCGCTCGTAGTCCGCGGGAGCCAGGTGAAGATTAGCCTTGGAAATCTCGATGTAATACCCGAAGACGGAGTTGAACTTCACCTTCAGGGAGGCGATGCCAGTACGTCGCCGCTCGCGCTCCTCGATCTGAGCCAGGTACTGCTTACTGTTTCGACTGAGGGCGCGCAGCTCATCCAACTCGGTACTTACCCCATCCCGAATCACACCGCCATCGGCAAACGTCAGCGGTGGCTCGGGAACAATGCTCAGGTCGATGCGCTGCCGCAAGTCTTGCAGGTCATCCAGCGACTCAAGCTTCTCGCGCAGGCGAGCCGCGACAAACTGACTAAGCGCCGCTTTCACCGGAGGGATCTTTGCCAACGAGGCTGCCAGGGCCAGCACATCGCGCGGGTTGGCGGTCTCCAGCGTGACTCGGCTTAGCAGCCGCTCGATGTCGAAAATGCCATCCAGCGACCGTCGCAGCTCCTCCCGGCCCATCAATCGAGAACTTAGCTCTTCCACCGCATCGAGGCGGGCGTTGATCTCCTGCACATCAATCGATGGGCGCAGCATCCAGGCGCGCAGCAGTCGCTTGCCCATTGGAGTCAGGGTAGAGTCGAGAGCGCGAAATAGTGTGACCGCTTCCCCCGATCCGGCAAACAGGGGTTCGATCAGTTCGAGGTTGCGGACGGTAACAGAATCCAGCACCAGGCAGTCCTGGCGCTCGTAGAAGCCGATACGGTCAACGTGGTCGAGGCATCCGCGCTGCGTGCTGCGCACATAATGGAGAACGGCTCCCGCTGCCGTAGCCGCAGAGGACTTGGCGGCCAGACCAAAGCCCTCCAGTGACATCACTCCAAAATGGTTTTCGACCAGCGGCACGGCGTAATCAGGTGCGAACACCCAATCCTCCAGCGGAGTCAGCGCCCAGGCGGCGCTCGATGGAAGAGCCGTTGCAGCGCCCTGGACAGCGATTTCGGATGCAGCAACCGCGGAAACTCCACGAACCTCAAACAAGGGCAATGAAGAGGCGTAGAGTACTTCCCGCGGGCGCAACTGCTCCATCTCCTCCCAGATCCGGCGCTCGGCGGTCTCGCCAGCAAATTCTGTTGCCCGGAACTCGCCTGTGGAGAGATCCAGCGCCGCAAAGCCAACTATCTTTCCGCTCTTTCCCTGGATACTGGCGATGGCAGCCAAGAAGTTGTTTTCTTCGGAAATGAGAGAAGAATCCGCAGTCCCGGGAGTGACGACACGGGTCACCTCGCGGCGCACCAGCTTTTTTGTCAGCTTGGGATTCTCGGTCTGCTCGCAAATTGCCACCTTGTAGCCTTTGCGGATCAGCTTGGCGATGTATCCCTCGGCGCTGTGATAGGGGACGCCACACATGGGAACGCCCTTTTCCTTGTTACGGGAGGTTAAGGTGATCTGCAGCTCTCGTGAGGCGACTACCGCATCATCGAAAAACAATTCATAGAAGTCACCTAGCCGGAAAAACAACAGGGCATTCGGATGTTGTTTTTTAATCGCCGTGTACTGTCGCATCAGGGGCGTGCTTGGCTCATTGGGGGCAGGCGGCGGGTGGGGAGACTGCGGAGTGGGGAAATCGGTCATTTCACCGCAAAACTGGGCGGATTATAGCAGAGCGAATCCCGGAACGGTCTGTGTTGACGCCTGGCCGCGATCAGTGTTTCCTTACCATATGCAATTACGCAAGGACCCGATTACTCGCTCCTGGGTCATTACCGGAGACGATCCTGCGGCTCAGGTTAAAGACGAGAGTATTTGTCGATACTGCCCCGACGCGACGGCGCCTCCGCAAGTAATATCCAGCGTGCCTTCACGGGACGGCGGTCTCTGGCAGGCAAGAGCGGTGGTGCATCCTATGCCCATCTTTCGCATCGAAGGTGAACCGCAACGCCGGGGCGAGGGTCTCTATGATTCCATGCAAGCCGTGGGCGCGCACGAAGTTCTGGTGGAGAACCCCAACCACAAGAAACAGCTTTGGCAGGCCACTGACGCTGAAATCGAGCAGGTACTGCAGCTCATTTCCAGCCGCATCCTGGATCTCAAGCGCGACCGACGCTTCAAGTATGTCTCGGTTTACAAGAACTACGGTGTGGCGGCCGGACAGGACTTCGAGCATCCGACTTCTGAACTCACTGCGACTACCTTTGTTCCCCGACGTATCCTGTATGAATTACGCGCCGGGAAGGAATATTTCGGTCAAAAGGAACGGTGCGTTTTTTGCGACATCCTAGCCCAGGAAGAACGCAGTGGCAAGCGCGTCGTAGAAACCCGTGGTGACTATGTGGCGAGCGTTCCCTATGCACCGCGGGTGCCTTTCGAAACCTGGATTATGTCCCGCCAACACGAGGCTTCCTTTGAACGCCTGAGCGTCAGCAGAAATTCGAATCTTCGCGATCTGGCGGCGCTGCTGAGGCGCACGCTCAGCCGCATCCGCGCTGTGAGTGATGCCTTCCACCTGGTGTTGCACACCTCGCCCAATACACTGCACCGGTCCGACGTTCTCCGTTACTGGACCACGATTGATGACGATTACCACTGGCACATCGAAATTCTTCCGGTTGTCAAAGACAAGGCAAAGTCATACACGTTCAAGGAGGTGTACTACACGCCAGTGAGTTCTGAGACTTGCGCCAAACGCCTGCGAGAAATTCCTCTGGAGTAAGGACGCCGAGGAAGAAGCCAGATCGGGCGATCGGGGGATGTTAAGGGTGAGCTCGTGAGCTCGGGTCCCACTGAAGTGAACGAGGGCCGAGGGTGGAAGTAGTACACTTCTTCGTATCTGATGGCGTTGCGTCGCGTAAAGACCTACACTGGCGAAACCGGCTACGTTTATCAATACTATTTTGTAGGTCAGCGTCCTGCTCTTTCCGGCGATAGCGAGGCGCCCGCCACCGAGTACATATTTGACGTCAGCTCCGATCGAAAGACTACCTATGCAGTCAGCGTCTTCATTAGAGGCGAGGTGGCGGAAAACTGGAGTTCCGCGCACGGCCGCCCTCTTACCGATACCGAACGGTACGCGGTGGCTAAGGTGCGCCTCTTTCATGGCTTCGACGAAATTGAGAACATGATGCAGGACGGACGCCGGCTCAGCGTGAGCGCCGCTGAGATCGAGGAGTACCTCAACAGCCTGGGAGTGGATTAAGCGATAACGGCGCGGACAAGCTTCGCCAGCTAACTGACGGGCTGACGGGGAATGGCCATTTATCCTGTGACCCAGATCACACCCGCGGAGTGATCTCTTCCGCTGCTCCGTCCCATTGGCCTGAGGCACCGTAATCAAGGGATTTATAATCATTCTTCCCTACAGAACAGGAGGAGGGCAGCGCCCCTGATCCGAGGGGATTAAGCTATGCCACTGCTTTGGCTCCGAATTGCGGTGCTGTTCTATGCGGTGGGCTTGCTCTATGCGCTGGCGGCGGTAAGCCGGCCCTGCGCCTGGCTATCCCGTGTGGTAATACCCTTTGTCGGGATGGGCATGGTGTTCCATTTCGTCTCGCTAACCGAGACCGCCATGACCAGCGGCCATCTCTCGCTCACTCTGATGTCGATTCACGAGTCGGAATCGCTACTCGCTTTTCTGATCCTCGTGGTTTTCATGGTGGTATTTGCCAAGTACCGCACCACTTCGCCCGGTATTTTCGTCTTTCCCCTGGTTTTTCTGTTAGTTTTTGCCTCCGCACTGGGGCAGCAGCAGGTGATCTTTACTTCGCGCCTGATGCGTAGCGGCTGGATCGGCGTGCACGTAGCGATGATCTTTACGGGCTACGCTGCTCTGTTACTCAGCTTCGCCTCGAGCATTCTTTACCTGGTGCAGGAGCGGAGCCTGAAATCCAAGACTCCGGCAGCCGATGGTGTGCTTTCGCGCTTGCCCGCGCTGCAGGTGATCGACGATATCGGCTACAAGTCGCTTTTGCTGGGCTTTCCCTTCATGACGTTTGGCCTAATTGCGGGATCGGTGGTGGCGCAAGCAAATTTTGGGTCGCACTTTTTTTATGATCCCAAAATCATTCTTTCTCTGCTGATGTGGGCGGTGTACATGCTGCTGTTGTACAGCCGCTGGAACTCCGGCTGGCGCGGGCGTCGCGCTGCCTATTTGGCGACGTTTGCTTTCCTGGCGGCGGTGGGAGCCTGGGCAGCAAATTACTTCAGCGCAGTACACAGGTTTGTGGCCCCATGAACGTGCAGCTCATCGGAGTGAACCATCGAAGCGCGCCCGTGGAGATTCGGGAACGCTTCGCGGTCTCCGAGTCCCGACTGCCGGACGCTCTGCAACATCTGCTGCACTATCCCGGGGTCGAAGAAGGAATAATTCTCTCTACCTGCAACCGGGTTGAGGTTCTGGCCGGGCTGCAAAACGGCGCCGCTGACCTGCGGGGTTTTGTTGCCGATTATTTCAAGCTGCCACATGCCGAGTTTGAACCTTATCTCTACGAATTTCGTGAGAAGGAGGCTATCAAGCATCTCTTCCGCGTCACCTCCAGCCTTGATTCGATGGTCGTGGGTGAGCCCCAAATCCTGGGCCAGGTGAAGGAAGCCTATGCCATCGCCCGGGCAGTCGGCGCTGTGCACTCGCAGCTGGATGCTCTTCTCACCCGCTCGTTTGCGGTTGCCAAGAAAGTGCGCAACGAGACCGCAATTGCCTCTTCCGCCGTGTCCGTGGCTTCCGTGGCGGTGGAACTAGCTAAGAAGATATTCGGCGACCTGAAGGGGAAGAGCGTATACCTGGTGGGGGCTGGCAAGATGTGCGAGCTTGCAGCCCGGCATCTGCTGGCTAGCGGGATAGCAACCATCTATGTCGTCAACCGGACGCACGAACGAGCGCTGGAGATGGCGCGCAGGTTCGATGGCCAGGCGCTGCAATTCAGTGATCTGTACGATACTTGTGACAAAGCTGACATCGTGATCACCTCCACCGGGGCGCCTCACGCCATCTTCCGCCGTGAGCACGGGGAGGCCTTTATGGCTCGCCGCCGGAACCGTCCGATGTTCTTTATCGATATCGCGGTTCCTCGCGATGTGGATCCCACGCTCAACGATGTCGATGGAATCTTCGTTTATGATATCGACGATCTTCAGCAGGTAGTTTCCAGCCACATCTCGGACCGCAAGCGCGAGGCGCTCAAGGCGGAAGACATCGTGGCCCTGGAGGTCGAGCGCTTCAGTGAGCGCTTGCGCACTCTGGATGTGGTGCCTACGATCCTTTCGCTGCAGGAGTATCTCGACGATATTCGGCAAGCCGAGATCGAACGCTTCCGCAGCCGCCTGGGCACACTCACTCCCGAGCAGGAAGTGGCGATCGATGCCCTGACGCGTGGCATGGTCAACAAGATCATGCACACGCCCATCACCAACCTGAAGAGCGCCGCCCGCCAGCCCGAAGCCACTACCGTCGTAGAGGTCATGCGGCGCCTTTTTAATCTCTCCGACAAGAGCCGCAAGAATTCCAAATCAGACTCCGCTGGCAGCGACGGAGCCGTTTCCTGATGACCCTGCTGCGAATCGGATCCCGTGGTTCCCAACTCGCCCTGTGGCAGGCCAACCACATCGCCGCCCTGTTGCGCGCGCGCGGTCATCAGGTGGAATTGGAAATCATCAAGACCACGGGTGACAAAATCACAGACGTGGCCTTGGCCAAGGTGGGCACGAAGGGGATGTTTACCAAGGAAATCGAAGAGGCGTTGATCGAGGACCGAATCGACCTAGCCGTGCACAGCCTTAAGGACCTGCCCACAGAGCTTGCCCCTGAGTTCGAGATCGCAGCCATCACGGAGCGCCAGAATCCGCTCGATGCTTTTCTTTCGCGCCGCTTTCAGTGCATCGAGGAACTGCCGCAGGGCGCTCGCATAGGGACCAGCAGCCTGCGCCGACAGGCTCAGCTCAAAGCGCTTCGTCCTGATCTCGCCGTTTTTCCTCTTCGCGGAAATGTCGATACGCGTCTGCGCAAGCTGGACGATGGCGAATATGACGCAATTATTCTGGCTTCCGCGGGGCTCAATCGCCTAGGCCGCACGGAGTTGATACGCCAGATCCTCACAGCCGACATGATGTGTCCAGCCGCCGGACAGGGCGCCCTGGGGATAGAGATCCGGTCACGTGATGAGAAGACCCGCCGAGAAGTTGAATTTCTGAATGATCCTCCGACGGCAAAAGCCGCTGCTTGCGAGCGAGCTTTATTGAACGAGCTCGGCGGGGGTTGCCAGGTACCGATTGGCGCCTTTGCTGAAGTTGTTGATGGGAAGATTCAGCTGACGGGTGTGGTGGCGCGGCCGGACGGGTCCACTGTCCTGCGCGAAGTCCGCACCGGAAGCGATCCGCAATTGCTGGGTAGGGAGGTCGGCCAACAGTTACTGCGCCGCGGCGGGGGAGAGATTTTGCGCGAAGTCTACGGTGAACCCGCGGTTACCCCCGCCCAGCCCTGATCGCGTCCGCTCCAAAACGATTTCACAACTTTTTACTTTTCTTTACTTCAACTTCACACATGCCATGGCTGGGTGGGGTATGTTGCATGCCGTACCATCGAAGTGCTTGGGGCCCCCGGAGAAGATATGAAGACGAAACCGCGATGGAATGAGCGAACCCGGTTGATGCTGACGCTGGAGCTCGCCATCGTATTGCCGGCAGCCGCGCTGATCGTCGTCGCCGTGCTGCACTTGAGGACGATTCAGCGCGATCGCGCGATTGAGGCGCTGCTGCAGCGAGATTTCAGCGAGGTGCTGGCCATTTCCGAGAAGCACATCAACCAAAAAGCGTTCGCCTTAGCGGATGATGTGCGCGAGGACTTTCCCGCGCCCGACGAAACTTGCGAAGCCAAACTGGACAAGATTCTGGCCTCTCACCCGTATGCCGCGCATGTGTTCATTTATGACCCGCAGGGAGGTATCAGGCTCCGTTCTCAGCCTCGGCGTCTTAAGGAAGCGGATTTTCGTGCTGAGTCCGAAGGCCTTACCAAGATGTTCGCCACCTGGCTGAAAGTCGACTTTGAGGATTTCAGCAAGAAGTTGGAAGCTAAGCAGAAGAAGGAGAAAGAGAAACTTCAACCGTACGTTTCCGAATACTACTGGGCTCCGCGGGGCGAGAAACATTTATATCAATCCATCCCTATGTTCCTCGTGCGAGACGAAGAAAGTGGTGAAAAGGCGATCGCCGGCATGGTGTTTGACGCCGAGTATCTGCGCGATGAGTTCTTCCCGGAGGCGCTGGAAGCAGAAATGAACCGCAATGTGGAATCGGGGGAGAAAAAGGCCGCGGTCATGATCGTGCACCCCAAGAATGAATCCACTCCCCTGGCGACAACAGCGGGATGGGACGGTGGTACGCCCGAGACGGAACGCAATATGGAAGCCGCTTTTCCGGGCCTCACTCTAGGCATGAAATTGCGCGGCACAACCTTGAAGGCCATGAGTGAAAAATTCATGCACACCAGCTTCCTGATTCTGGGCTGCCTGTCGCTTTTGATGGCCGGAGGAGTCGTGCTGACCTATCGCAATGTGAGCAAGGAAATCGCCCTGGCACGACTGAAGTCCGATTTCGTTTCCAATGTTTCACACGAGCTGAGAACCCCGCTTTCGCTGATCCGTTTGTACGCGGAAACGCTGGAGCTGGGCCGCCTCACGGATCCCAGGAAATACCAGGAGTATTACCAGATTATCCGCAAGGAGAGTGAACGGCTGACTGCCCTCATCAACAATATCCTGGACTTTTCACGTATCGAGGCGGGACGCAAAGAGTACGAGTTTCGCGAGACCGACCTGCGGGAACTGGTGAAGAACACACTGGAATCGTACCGCTACCAGATCGAGCAGAATGGTTTCATCTTCGAAGAGAAGATCGAGCCGGTACCGCCAATGCGCATCGATCGCGAGGCCATGGCGCGTTCGCTCGTAAACCTGGTCAATAACGCTCTGAAATATTCGCAGGACCGGAAATATATTGGCGTAAACCTGTATCGGGAAAACGGCTCGGTGAAGTTGGAAGTAATCGATCACGGAATCGGTATTCCGCGCACCGAACAGGGCAAGATTTTCGAAAAGTTTTACCGGGTTGGCGATCCGCTGGTTCACAACACCAAGGGCAGCGGGCTGGGGCTCTCGCTGGTTCGACACATCGTGCACGCACATGGGGGCGAGGTTTCCGTGGACAGTGCACCGGGGCAGGGAAGCAAATTCACCATCGCATTGCCGGTTGAGCCCAATGGAGTGCAATCGGCATCGGCATAAGCACCGCAGTCAGTACCGCAGTCGCTTTTGGGAGAACTGAGGATGACCAAGATCCTGATTGTGGAAGATGAGCCCGGCATGGTGGCCGGACTGCGTGACAACTTCGAATACGAAGGCTACGAGGTGGCCACTGCCAACGATGGTGTAGCGGGATTAGAAAGAGCACTTAGCGAGTCGCCCGATCTGGTGATTCTTGACGTGATGATGCCGCGCATGAGCGGCCTGGACGTTTGCAAGCAATTGAAGGCGAAACGTCCATCGCTTCCCATCATTATGCTGACGGCGCGCGGGCAGGAGGTCGACAAGGTAGTTGGTCTGGAATTGGGCGCCGATGACTATGTGACCAAGCCGTTCTCCATTCGCGAGCTGCTTGCCCGTGTGAAAGCCGTGCTGCGCCGCGCTCAGGGCCATCCCAAGGACGCGGATCGATACAACTTTGGTGATGTGGAGGTGAACCTGCGCAGTTGCCAGGTCTCGCGCAAGGGCAAGCAGTTGGAGATTTCATCCAAAGAATTCGAGCTGCTGAAGTACTTCATTTCCCACTCAGGGGAAGCGATCAGCCGCGATCGCCTGCTGGAAGATGTTTGGGGGTATGAGCGCTTCCCCACCACACGAACGGTGGATGCTCACATCGTCCGGCTGCGGCAGAAGCTGGAACCCAAACCAGAGGATCCGCACTTCATCCTGACGGTTCACGGGGTTGGTTACAAGTTTGTCGGCTAACCGGGAGAGACTACAGTGCCGAGCACGAAAACAGTCAATCGCCGAAGCAGGACGGAGCTGGTCTGTTCTGTAGGATCTGGGCGGCGCCCGCAGCGCACTTCCTTGGCCCAGATGATTCGCAAGAACCATGTCCTTGAAGAGCAGATTGCTGAACTGCGTCGCCGACACGACGAGTTGCAGCGCAACTTCTTCGAGGCCGCCCAAATGCAAAGACGGCTGTGCGGCCCGGGGCATATCGTGCGCTCTCCATTTGAGTTTGCCGGCGAGATCTTTCCCGTCCGCCATCTTTCCGGGGACTTCATCAGCAGCTGTGAGCACGGAGCGGAGTTAGTCTTTGCCATTGGCGACATCGAGGGCAAGGGTCTTCATGCCGCAATGTGGTTTACCCATCTACTGGCAGCGATTCGTCTGCAGGTTCTGAAGGGAAAACAGCCTGCATTGGCTGTGAGCGCGATCAATCGCGACCTTTGCAAGCTGCAGTCCGCCCCACCACTAACGACGCTATTTCTCGCGAGACTAAATCGCGAGACCGGAAGACTCGTGTACTGCAACGCCGGGCATCCGGCAGCTCAAGTTCTGCGACACGATGGAACGGTGGAACGGCTCCAGGAGGGAGGACCGGTTATGGGTGTCGTTCCTCGGGCTCGCTTTTCGCGGGGAGAGGTCACGCTCGAACCAGGAGATTCTCTGCTCGCTTACTCCGACGGGGTCGTGGAATGCCGCAACCAATCCGGTGTTGAGTTCGGGGCCGAGCGACTGGTGACGGCTGCCAAAAAGTGCCAAGAGCGGTCAGCTCGCGCGATGCTTTTTTCCGTGCTCGGAGCGGCGGCAGATTTTGCCAGCAATCAGCACGAAGACGATATGGGACTACTAGTCTTACGGCGGCAATTTGAGGATGGAGTGTAGCGCGCTACAAAACCATGGCAGGGGTAGCCAAAATTCGGGGACCTCTCGACAGCGGCGTGGTGCTTGCCTTTTGCGGCGCGCCGGCCGAAAGCACCGTCTCCCTCGCACTGGATGAGAATACGCTGGCCCGCCAGGCGCAACAGGGGGACAAGACTGCCTTTGAAGAGCTCATTCGCCGCTATGATCAGGCTGTCCTCCGCCTGGCTACGCATTTGACTGGATCCCTACAGGATGCCCAGGACATCTACCAGGACGCCTTTCTGCGTGCTTATCGCAATCTCGGCACCTTCCGCTTCGACTGCTCGTTTTACACGTGGATGTACCGTATTGTGACTAATCTGTGCCTCGACCACCTCCGCAAGAATCGTTTTCGGATGCGCGAGGTAACGACCGAGGTCAATGGCGAAGCCGAAGAGCGCAGTGTTCTGGACCGGATACCTGATCAGCGCGCCAGCGGCAGTCCCGAACGAGCGGCGCTCAGCCGCGAACTACAGTTGATGATAAACCGGGCATTGCGAAAGCTTTCGCCCAAGGAGCGCATGGTTTTCGAACTGAAGCACTACCACGGGATGCGATTGCAGACTGTCGCTGCCATCCTGCACACAACAGAAAACACCATTAAGAGCACTCTATTCCGCGCCACCCAGAAGTTACGCGCCGATCTGGCGCCGCTGCGCTAACTTGCGCTGTGAGGCGTTAGAAAGACGAAAATATGGGACATGTCCTAGTGCGTACCCACGTAGGCAAATCGCAGCGAAAGCTTGTGCCTTCACAGGGTTAACAGGTTTTTGGGCGACAGTCTGAAGCAAGTATGCTTAGCGGATTCGTGGTTCTTTCGTTGCATTTCTTGGGCAGCTGTTGCATCTTTAGGCAACGGAGGAGCGAAGCCTGCCATCCATTGGACGGTAAAATAGCTTTCCTTTTGGCGCGCTCGATTCCACCTGGCACAGCGACAGCTCTGAGGTGACATATGCTGAGCTTTAGCGACGTCTGCCCCCGCTGCCAAACATCCGAGCAGCTCTACAGCTCGCGCATTAAGAATGCGGTGGAACGAGCTTTCCTGCAGGCCACTTATCTTCAGGCGGTACGCTGCCATGCGTGCTACAAGCGTTTTTATCTGCCAAGAGTGTTCCAGATCCCGCGAGCGCATGTTGTAGGGCAGCCGACCCAGTTGGGAAAAGCAGCGACTCCCGCGGTAGCCGGTTCCAATGATTCCCGGCCTGCTGCCTGACTCCGCCGCTCTGTTGGAATCGAATTCTTACTCGCCGTAAGGGACCCAGATGTTTTTGATCTGGGTTGCGTGCTGCAGGAACCAGCGACCTTCACCCTGCCTGGAGTCAAACCAATCGATGGCCCGCCCCTCGTTCGTGAATACCTGCTTCAAGTTGCCGATGGAGAGCGCTTTGACCATAGTTGCATTGGCTTCGTTTCCAAAGCACCAGATGGCGTCCACGTCGTCATGCTCGGCGAGCACCTTCATCAGTTCAGGGGAGCGGCCGGTGACCATGTTCACCGCGCCAGGAGGCAAATCGCTGGTATCGAAGAGTTGATAGAGATCACCGGTAATCAAGGGATAGAGCTCAGAGGGAACCGCGATCACCGTGTTTCCGACAGCAAGGACGGGCATCACGAGGGAGACGAATCCAAGCAAGGGCGTCTCAGTTGGACAGACGATGCCAACGGTCCCAATCGGTTCGTGCATGGCAAGGGTGACGTTTCGAAGTGGCGGGTCGTGTACCGTTCCCTCGAATTTATCTGCCCATGCGGCGTAGGAGAAAATGCGTTCGATACTGAGTTGGACCTCGGCGGCGGCTTGCTCTTTGCCCACGACCGAAGCGAGGCGGTCGCTAATCTCTTTGCCACGCTGCGACAGATTTTCCGCCATGTAGTAGAGAACCTGCGCGCGGTTGTGGGCTGTAGTACGGCTCCACGCGTCCGCCTTACGGGCGGCTTCCACGGCATTGCGAATGTCCTTGCGGTTTCCGAGTGGCGCCTCGCCCAGCAGACGGCCGTCGGCTCCCCGCACCTCGATGGTGTAGCCGGAATCAGGCCGCGCCTGTTTTCCGCCGATGTACAGCTTCACCGTGTGGTCGATGGCGGGAGCAGCGATATCCGCCTCGCCATCGGGCAAGAGATCCACCGCGGCTGCGGGTTGTCGAAGTGGCGGCGCCTGCTTGAACCATGTCGGTTCCAAATATTCCAGCAGACCTTCTCGTCCACCTTCCCGTCCGTAGCCGCTTTCGCGATATCCCCCGAACCCGCATGAGGCGTCGAAGAGATTGGTGCTGTTCACCCACACGACGCCCGCCTTCAACTGCGCCGACACATGCAGAGCAACATTGATGCTTTCGCTCCAGACGCAGGCGGCCAGGCCGTATGCGGTATTGTTAGCCAGTTCCACGGCCTCACGCGGAGTGCGGAAGGTCATGGACGTCAGCACCGGACCGAAGATCTCTTCCTGGGCAACTACCGAAGTGGGCTGCACGTTGCTCAACAGCGTGGGCGGGAAGAATAGACCCCGAGAAGGAAGAGGGGTTGAGGGCTGCCAGCACGTAGCTCCCTCTGCCACACCTTGATCCACGAGCCGGCGAATACGCTCCAGTTGCACGGGAGCGATGATGGCGCCAATGTCGATGGCTTTATCCAGCGGTGGGCCGATGCGCAGGGTTTCCATGCGATCGCGGACCTTGCCAATCAGCGCTTCGGCCACGCTCTCCTGCACCAGCAGGCGCGAACCCGCACAACAAACCTGACCCTGGTTGAACCAGATTCCGTCGACCAAGCCCTCGACGGCGCTGTCGAGGTCAGCATCCTCGAAGATGATGAATGGCGATTTACCGCCCAATTCCAGAGACAGCCGCTTGTGACTGGCGGCAGTGGCTTTGCGAATGGCGCGCCCGACTTCGGTGGATCCGGTGAACGCGATCTTGTCCACATCGGGGTGCTTCACGAGGACTTCGCCCGTGCGGCCATCGCCAGTCACGATGTTCACCACGCCCCCTGGCAGCCCGATCTCCTGACAAATATCTGCAAATGCCAGTGCCGTAAGAGGAGTGAACTCTGCCGGCTTGAGGATCACCGTGTTGCCGGTGGCCAGGGCAGGGGCAATCTTCCAGGCCAGCATCAATAGCGGGAAATTCCAGGGAATAATCTGTCCTACGACACCGCAAGCCGCGTAGCCGGGAAACTCCTGATCGAGCAGCTGTGCCCACCCGGCGTGGTAATAGAAATGTCGTGCCACGAGAGGAATATCGATGTCCCGGCTTTCGCGGATGGGCTTGCCATTATCCAGGGTCTCCAGCACTGCCAATCGCCGCGAATGCTTTTGCACCTGGCGTGCCAGGGCATACAGATAGCGGGCGCGCGCATGAGGAGTAAGAGCCTGCCATGAGGCCAGCGCTGTTCGGGCTGATTGAACGGCTGCATCGATGTCCTCAGCCGAACCCTGTGCGACGGATGCCAGTTTCTCGCCAGTGGAAGGATCAGTTGTGTCGAAGAATTCGCCAGCTGCGGGCTGGCGCCATTCGCCATTGATGAAATGTCCGAAGCGGCGCCCGTGGCGGTCGAGCCAGACCAGCGCCTCCCGCGGATCCTCCAGCGCCGGCCCGTATTCCATGCCTAGAAATTTTTCGACAATACTCATGCGTGTGCGCTCGATCCTCTCAGCGGTAATGAGTCCTATGCGATGGGGTGCCGATAATCCGCCGAGTATCTTCCGGTGGCGAAATATTCCAACTGGCGCTCGATATCGGCCAGCATGCCGCTCGCACCGAAGCGGAAGAGGCTGGCCTGCAGCCATGGTGGCCCCAGTTCCTCTTTCATCAGCGCCAGCCAATCCAGCGATTGTTTGGCGGTGCGTATCCCTCCTGCCGGTTTGAAGCCCACCGCCATGGCTGTTTCCAATCCATATTCGCGGATGGCTCTCGTCATCAC
>Ga0187776_10000064_pt1 | contig 53106 bp, 50 predicted proteins | sample 0216_BV02_MP12_2_FD_132426 | JGI IMG/M metagenome (GOLD analysis project Ga0187776, IMG submission 132426) | Tropical peat soil microbial communities from peatlands in Department of Meta, Colombia - 0216_BV02_MP12_20_MG | ecosystem: Environmental > Terrestrial > Soil > Wetlands > Peat | place...
CGGGTGGACACGAGCCTCCTTGCGACCCGGTAGACCTGGTCTGCGAGCTCGAGCGCCTCCTCCTCGAAGCGAACGCGGTCGCGGGCCTCCTCGGCCAGCTTCCTCGGCTCCGCTTCGGGCGTGGTCTCGCTCATCGCGGCCACCCTAGCAACTGCCGGTTTTCAAGCTGGAACGAGCATCCATGCGGGTTCATTCCCGAGTGCCGGCGGCTCGCTGCCGGCGAGCCGCCGCCTCAGGACTGCTCGACCGGATGGAAACCGGCGCGCGTCAGCGTCGCGACGATCGCCTCGCGGTCGGTGCGCTCGTCATCCCAGGAGAGCTGAACCTGGCCGACCAGGTTGGCGATCGCCTGCTCGATGCCCTCGTGGCCGCGCAGGGCGCCGGCCAGCCGGCCGATACAGCGCTCGCAGCGGATTCCGCTGACCTGGATCGTCTCCGCCTGGATCACGCGGCCGATCCTAGCGTCCGGACCGCGACGTCCGCGACGACGGCTTCGAGGCTCTCCGCACGCCCGACCTCGAGCTGGCGGTCGCCCTCGCACGCGGCCGGGTCGATCCGCGCGAGCAGCTCAATGCTGCCGAGCTCGCGCGCGGCGGGCTCGACCAGCTCGAGCAGCTCGGCCCCGAGCTCGGAGGCCCGGACGAGGCGCTCGCCGTCGGGATGGATCAGCTCGGCCCGCGGGCCGAAGCGCAGCGCGGCCCAGCGGTTCTGCGCGTAGTCCCCGCGGTCGTACGGGCCCGCCGGAGGCTGCTCGAGGACGATGCGGCTCAGCGCCTGCAGCAGCGCGGCGAAGGCGCCGGTCAGCGCGATGTCCGTCGGCTGGTCGGGCGCGCGCACCTCGAGCGTCCCGAAAAGCGGGTGCGGCCGGACGTCCCACCAGAAGCGCGTGTAGCCGTCCGCGAGCCCGATCCGGACGAAGCGCTCGACGAAGGCCTCCCACTCGGCGTACGAGGCGAGGACCGGCGGCGCGCCGGAGCGCGGGAGCTGTGCGAGCACCTCGGCGCGGCTCGACGCGAGCCCCGTCTCCTCGCCGGCGAGGAAGGGCGAGTTGGCGGAGAGCGCGAGCACGACCGGCAGCCACGGCAGGACGCCCTCGAGCGCGGTCATGCAGGCCTCCGCGCTCGGCATGCCGACATGGACGTGCAGGCCGCAGACGGCCTGGCGCCTGGCCGACACACCGGCGTACTGGACGAACTCGCGGTACCGGGGGTCGGGCGCGATCTGCTGCGCAGTCGGCACGCTGAACGCGTGCGTGCCGGCCGCGGCAAGCGCGAGCCCGTGGGCGCGCGCCTGCCGCGCCGCTCCCGAGCGCAGCTCCTTCACAGACGCGAGCGCCTCCCCCGCCGACTCGGCCACTCCGGTGGCGAGCTCGACCATCGAGGCGAGCAGCTCCATCTTGAGGACGCCCGGCTGCGATTCGCTCTCCTCCACCAGATACTCGACGCCCGGCGTCAGCGCCAGCGTCTCGGCGTCGAGGATCATCAGCTCCTCCTCCACGCCGAGCGAAAACGGGCTCGACTCTCCGAAGTGCTGCTCGATCACGGCGGTAACGCTAACGCCGGACGCGGGACAGTCCGCTGATGGAGATCTCCTTCACGAGCCTCGCCGTGGTCGGGGCCGCCGCGTTCGCCGCGCCGCTCCTGGTGGGGCTCGTGCCCAGCGTGCCGCTGCCGCCGGTCGTGCTCGAGCTCGTCCTCGGGATCCTGATCGGGCGCTCTGTGCTGGGCTGGGCCACCGACGACGAGCCTGTGCAGGTGCTGGCGATGATCGGCCTCTCGTTCCTGCTCCTGATCGCGGGGCGCGAGGTGGACTACGACCGCCTGCGCGGGCGGCTGCTGCGCGTGACGGGGCTCGGCTTCCTCGTCGCGCTCGCGCTCGGGCTCGGTGCGGGCCTGGCGCTGCACGCGGGCGGAATCGTCCGCTCGCCGCTGCTCGTCACGATCAATGTTCTCCGCGACCGCCCTCGGGATCGTTGTCTCGGTGCTGAAGGACGCGGCGCAGGCCAGGACATGGGTCTGATCGGCGCAGCCAACGCCGCAGCCGTCATCGCCGCGGGCCTGCTCTCAGTCCTCCTCTTCCCGGCGGGCGCGCTCAGCCTGCTCCGCACTGCAGTCGAACCGCGAGAGGCCGAAACCCCGAGCCTCGCGGCCACCCAGCACTAAGTAACACAGTGTTACAAGGCCCGCTGTTCCCGGCGCCGAGCCCGCGCCACGCCGAACCTATGGAGGCTAGGCCGAGCGCCAGCCGCGGAACGCTTCGAGGAGGCCGGTCTCGGCCTCGGGCGTCACCGACTCGACCGTCAGCGCGCCGAGCACGACGATCGTCTGGCGCATCTGCTCCAGGTAGACCCGGCAGCCGGTGCAGGTGCCGATGTGGGACTCGAAGCGCGCCGCTTCCTCCTCCGAGAGCGCTCCCTCGAGGTAATCGGTCACGAGCTCCACGAGCTCCTGGCAACTCAGCTGTTCGGCGTAGACGGTCATGCGTTCTCCTGGAGATACGACTCCAGCGCGGCCCGCACCTTCGAGCGGGCCCGGTGGAGCAGCACTCGCTGATTTGTCTCGCTCAGGTCGAGGGCGTTACGGACCTCCTCGCTCGACCAGCCCTCGACGTCGCGCAGCGAGATGACCGCGCGCTGCGTGGCCGGCAGCGCCTCGATCGCCTCGGCGATCACCTCGCGCGTCTCGGCCGCGAGCAGCGCGTCCTCGGGCCAGGCCTCCGGACTGACCGCCCAGTGGCCGGGCCAGCGCGGGTGCTCGGGGTCGAGGAAGCGGTCGGCGTCCACGGCGGCCTCCGGCACCCGGCCGGGATCGAGCGCGGAGAACGGCAGCGTGCGCCCGTCGCGCACGGCGCGGGTCTTGGCGATGTTGGTCAGGATCCGGAAGATCCAGGTCCGCAGCGAGGAGCGGCCCTCGAAGCGGTCGAGGCCCTTGAGAACGCCGAGCCACGTCTCCGCGGCGACGTCTTCCGCGGCGGCCTGCGTCGGCACGTAGATCCGCGCCACGCGGACGAGCGACGGCTGGTACTCGCGGACCAGCTCCCGAAACGCCTCTTCGTCGCCGCCGCGCAGCGCCTCGACAAGCTGCGCCTCGCTCACCACCCCGCCGACTGTAACGGAGGGCCTGAACACGACACAATCGCGTGGTGAAGGCGAGCACCTACCCGCCGATCGGCGACTACGCGCTGCTCTCCGACTGCCACTCGGGGGCGCTCGTCTCCAAGGACGGCTCGATCGACTGGTGCGTCTTCCACCGGCTCGAGGCGCGGCCCGTCTTCGGGCGGATTCTCGACTGGGGCAAGGCCGGCTTCTTCCGAATTGCCCCGCTCGACGACGATTACGAGTCGACGCGGCGCTACCTGCCCGGGACGAACGTGCTCGAGACGACCTTCCGCACGCCGGGCGGAACCCTCGTGCTGACCGATTTCTTCGCCTTCCGCCCGCCGGAGACCGGCGGGCACCCTGACCACCGGCTGATCCGGATCGCGCGCTGCGAGGAGGGCGAGGTCGCGGTCAAGGTCAAGCTCGTGCCGCGGTTCGACTACGGGCTGACGACGCCGCGGCTCGACACCCTCGCCCACGACCTGGTCGTCGTCTACGGCGGCGCCGACGGGCTCGTGCTTCAGAGCGAGCTGCCTTTCGGCGACGCCGAGCGCTCCGCGACCGAGGGCAACCGCACGCTGCGCGCCGGCGAGGAGGCCTTCGTCGTCCTCACCTACCAGCTCCCGCACGAGCTCGACCCGCAGCGGCTCACCGGCGAGGAGGTGCACGGGAAGCTCGAGGAGACGGTCGCGCACTGGACGGCGTGGTCCGACCGCTGCACCTACGACGGGCCCTACCGCGAGCAGGTGCTGCGCAGCGCGCTCGTGCTCAAGGGACTGACCAACGGGCCGACCGGCTCGATCGTCGCGGCCGCAACCACCTCGCTCCCGGAGGAGGTCGGCGGCTTGCGCAACTGGGACTACCGCTTCTGCTGGCTGCGCGACTCGGCGCTGACCCTGAACGCGCTCTTCGCGCTCGGCTACGTCGCCGAGGCGCACGAGTACATGGCCTGGCTGCGCCGCACGACGGCGGGACGCGCGCACGAGCTGCAGATCATGTACGGCGTCGGCGGCGAGCGGCTGCTACCTGAGGTGGAGCTCGACTGGCTCGAGGGCTACCGCGGCTCGCGCCCGGTGCGGATCGGCAACGGCGCCTACTCGCAGTTTCAGCTCGACGTCTTCGGCGAGCTGCTCGACACGGTCTGGGTCTACCGGCGGCACGGCGGCGAGATCGACGACGGCTTCTGGGACTTCCTCGGCCGCGTCGCCGGCGCCGTGATCGAGCACTGGCGCACGCCGGACCAGGGGATCTGGGAGATCCGCGGCGAGCCGCGGCACTTCACCTACTCGAAGGTGATGGCCTGGGTCGCCCTGGATCGCGTCGTCCGGGTCGCCGAGCTCGACGGGCGCGGGGGCGCTTTGGACGAGTGGCGCGCCGAGAGGGACGAGCTGCGCGAGCAGATCGAGCGCGAGGGCGTCGACCCCGGCACCGGTGCGTTCCTCCAGTCGTTCGGCGACGGCGGCAAGCTGGACGCCTCGAACCTGATGATCCCGATCGTCGGCTTCGTCGACCACGGCGACCCGCGAGCACGGGCGACCGTGGAACGGATCGCGGCAGAGCTCTCTGCTGACGGCTTCGTCTACCGCTACGTCACCGACGGCGTGGACGGCCTCTCGGGCCACGAGGCGACGTTCGCGATCTGCTCGTTCTGGCTCGTCGAGTGCCTCGCACGGGCCGGCGAGGAGGAGCGCGCCCGCGAGCTGTTCGAGCGGCTGCTCGGCTTCTGCAACGACGTCGGCCTCCTCGCCGAGGAGATCGACCCGGCCTCGGGCGAGCTGCTCGGGAACTTCCCGCAGGCGTTCTCGCACGTCGGCCTGATCCAGGCCGCGATCGCCCTCGACATGCCCGAGATGTCCATGACCGCCGTCGAGAGCGAGACCCGAGATGTCACAGGACCGTGACCTAGTAACACTGTGTTACTTGGAGAAGGAGGCGCTGTTCCATGAGTGAGCGGTTCGACCTGATCGTGCTGGGCGGTGGATCGGCGGCGCGCGACGCGGCCGGAAGGGCGATGCGGAAACACGGGGCGCGCGTCGCGCTCGTCGAGAAGGAGCGCTGGGGCGGCAGCTGCCCGAACGTCGCCTGCCAGCCGACGAAGGCCTACCTCGTCGCGGCCGAGCTCGCGCACGACGCGGCGGAGCTGGCCCCGGCGATCGGCATCGAGACCGGTCCGGTGAGCGTCGACCTCGCGCGGGTCCGCGCCTGGAAGGAGACGATCAAGAAGCCGCAGGACCAGTGGGTCGAGGAGCTGATGGAGCAGGGCTACGCGACCTACATGGGCGCGGCGCGCTTTGTCGAGCCGCACAAGGTTCGCGTCGGCGAGCTCGAGCTGGAATCCGAGCGGATCCTGATCGCGACCGGCTCGCGCACCGCCGTCCCGCCGATCGAGGGGATCGAAGAGGTCGGCTGGATCGACCACGTCTCGGCGCTCGACCTCGAGGAGGTGCCGGCCTCGCTGCTCGTCGTCGGCGCAGGCGCGGTCGGGCTCGAGTTCGGCCAGATCTTCGCCCGCTTCGGCTCGAAGGTGACGATCGTCGACGCGCTCGACCGGCTCGCGCCGCTCGCCGACCACGAGGCCTCGGCGATGCTCGAGGCAGCCTTCAGCGCCGAAGGGATCGAGAGCGACTGTCCCGCCTTCGTCAAGAGCGTACGCCGGGACGGCGGCGAGGTAGTCGCGACGATCGCCCCGCGGGACGGCGGCGACGAGTACGAGCTGCGGGTCGAGCGCGTGATGCTCGCCTCCGGCCGGGCGCCGAACATCGAGGAGCTCGGCCTCGACGGGATCGGGGTCGCGACCCAGAAGGGCTGGATCACGGTGGACGACCATCTGCGCACCTCCGTCGAGGGGATCTGGGCGGCCGGCGACGTGAACGCGGTCGCACAGTTCACTCCGGTCGCGCAGTACCAGGCGCGGATCGCGGTCGCCGACATGTTCGGTGCCGATGCTCCGGCCGCCGACTACTCCGTGCTGCCGACCTCGATCTTCACCGACCCGGAGCTCGGCTCGGTCGGGCTGACCGAGGAGCAGGCCCGCGAGGAGGGCCACGACGTCGAGGTCGTCCGCAACGAGTACGTCAAGCGCTTCTCGTTCGTGGGCGAGCGCCAAGGCCTGTTCAAGATCGTCTACGACCGCGGCACCCGGAAGGTGCTCGGCCTGCACGTCCTCTCACGCAGCGCGGGCGAGATCGTCCAGGGCTTCTCGCTGGGGCTGCGCCTCGGCGCAACCGTCGACGAGCTGGCCGCGATGCACCACGTCTTCCCCACCTTCGGCGAGGGCATCAAGGCCGCCGCAGAGCGGGCTTGACCGCCCATGCGGAGCGGCGACACCCCCCAATAAGGCGGCGCTTGCGACGCCGACCTCAGGAGGCGCGAGCTGTGCTCGTGCCTCCGTTTGAACTGACCGGTCGATGCGCACGCCGTCAGCCGAAAACAAAGGAAGGAGGCCCGGGCAGGCGGCGGGCCTCCTTCCTGGTCCCGGCAGGCCGAGCTGGCGATCGGCCTACCGGGAACTTGGCCCCAGGGGGTCGGGGCCGTCTTGGGCAGTCAGCTCAAGGGGATGGCTGCCGCCCGAGCTTGACGTCGAGGCTTGTCTTCGAGCTGCCGCGCCAGATCTCCAGGGAGACCCTGTCGCCGGGCTTCTTGCTCGAGATCACGTCGTGAAGCCGTTCGATGCTGCCGAGCGGCACGCCGTCCGCGCTGACGATCAGGTCGCCCCCGAGCGGGTACGACTCGCCGTTCGCGAGCACCTTCTGGGTCCCCGCGCGCAGGCCGGCCTTTGCCGCCGCGCTGCCGGGCTTGACACTCGCCACGAGCACTCCCTGCGAGGCGGGCAGGCGGAAGAGCTTCGCGATCGAGGGCGTCACCGCCTGGCCCGTGATCCCGAGGAAGGCGTGCTCGGCGTGGCCGGTCTTGATGATCTCGGCCGCAACCGTCTTGACGGTGTTGATCGGAACCGCGAAGCCGACGCCGACGTTGCCGCCGTTCCCACTCTGGATCTGCGAGTTGACGCCGATGACAGAGCCGCGCGCGTCGAGCAGCGGGCCGCCCGAGTTGCCCTTGTTCAGCGCGGCGTCGGTCTGGATCACGTGGTCGATCGAGTACTGCTGGGCCGGCGCCTGGATCACCCGCTGCAGCGCGCTCACGATTCCGGCGGTGACCGTGCGGTCGAGGCCGAAGGGGTTTCCGATCGCCACAACCGGATCGCCGACGTGAACGGCGTCCGAGTCGCCGAGCGGAAGCGGCGAGAGCGCCAGCGCATGCGCGTCCACCTGGAGCACCGCGACGTCCGTGCTCGGATCGGAGCCGACGATCCGGGCCCTGACGCTCTCGTTGTCCGAGAAGCTGACCCGGACCGAGCGCGCGCCGGCGATCACGTGGTAGTTGGTGACGATGTGGCCGGCCTTGTCGATCACGAAGCCGGAGCCGAGCGCCTGCTGGCTCTGGCTCTGCGGGACCGAGAAGCCGAAGAACGGATCGACCGCCGGCGTCTTGACGACCTGCGTGGCCGTCACCTGGACGACTCCCGGCGCCGCGCGGCGGTAGATCTGGTTGACCGAGAGTGCCTTGCTGCTCTGGAAGGCGGTCGGGCTCGCGGCCGCGGGGACCGCCCGCAGCTCGCGTACCGTAGTCGTGCTCGACTTGAAGGTGCCGAGCCCGGCGGCCGCGCCGAGCGCGACTGCACCGCCGATGACCGCCGAGACGACGAGGGCACCGAGCGCCAAGGGAGAACGCGCTGCCACGAATCCCCTTATAACGCCGCCGTATTCAGCCCCTGTTGCGCGGGATTAAGGCTGCGTTAAGCCGTCGACTCGCGCTGCCCCGAACGGGCGGTAAGGCCCTGGGGCCCGCGCGCCGATAGAAGGTTTGACGATGCCGCCCGTCTACCGAGGACCGTTCGGAAAGCCGCAGGCCGAGCGCCTGCTCTGGCGCGCCGGCTTCGGTCCGCGCCCCGGCGAGGCCGAGCGCCTCGCGAAGCACGGGCTGCACGGCGCCGTGCACTCGCTGACGCACCCGGGCCGCGAGCGGCTCCGCGGTCCCAAGCCGCACGACGACAACGGTCACCCGCTCGCCCCCAACGACGCCTGGGGCCACGACCAGCTCTGGTGGCTCGACCGGATGGTGCGCACCACCCAGCCCCTCGCCGAGCGGATGACGCTCGTCTGGCACGACTGGTTCGCGACCTCCCAGGACGGGGTCGGGCCGGCGCGGCTGATGCTCCGCCAGAACCGGCTCTTCCGGAAGCACGCGCTCGGCTCGTTCTCGACCCTCCTGACCGAGGTGACGCACGACCCCGCGATGCTGCTCTGGCTCTCCGGGGTCGACAACGAGAAGGACGCGCCGAACGAGAACTACGGCCGCGAGATGATGGAGCTGTTCACGATCGGCGCCGACCGCGGCGGCTACACCGAGCACGACGTCCGCGAGCAGGCCCGCGCGCTGACCGGCTGGCGCAGCGACTGGGACGACAACCTCGGCCCGGTCAACTTCCGCTACGACAAGCGCCGGCACGACCCCGGCGTCAAGAAGATCTTCGGCAAGAAGGGGCACTTCGACTGGCGCGACTCGTGCCGCCTGTGCGTCCACCACCGCCTACACCCGTCGTTCTTCATCACGAAGCTCTGGAGCTACTTCATCCCGACGGCGCCGCCGGCCGCGACCCGCCGCGAGCTGGAGCGGCTCTACGTGCACCACGGGTTCGCCGTGCGCCCGGTCGTCGAGGCGATCCTGCTCCACCCCGCGCTCTACCGAGGGCCGCGGATGGTCAAGTCGCCCGCGGTCTACACCGCCGGGCTCCTGCGCGCGCTGCGCCGCGGGATCGACACTGAGGCCTGGACCTGGCTGATGAGCCTGGCCGGCCAGCAGCTCTTCTACCCGCCCAACGTCGCCGGCTGGGACGACTCGCGGTGGCTCGACACCGCGACCTACCGCGCCCGCTGGCAGATCGCCTCCCAGGCGATCGAGAAACATCAGCTCAAGCCCGACAAGGCCAAGCTGCCCGACAACGCGTCGAAGCTCCTCGCCCGCGCGGAAGGCTTCCTCGGACAGCCCGTGCTGACCGGGCAGACGCACGCCGAGCTGAAGCACTTCGCGAAGCGCGCGCTCGGCGACGCGAACGCGAAGTGGAAGAAGGAGCAGTACCCGGCGCTGATCGAGAACGCGCTGCGGCAGCTCATGGCCTCGTCCCCCGACCTCCAGACCTGCTGATGGCGCGCTCCTGCCACCACTGCGACGAGTTCTCGCGAGCATCGCTCATGCGGAGGACTGCGGCCGAAGCTGGCCGCGGGCTGCCGGCGATCGAGCCGGGGATGCCGCTGCCGGCGGGCACCGGGCTCGACCGGCGCTCCTTCGTCACGCGCACCTTCGGCCTCGCGCTCTCGGTCTATGGGCTCGGCAAGCTCGGCCTCTTCGAGGAAGGGATCGCGCGGGCGGCGAGCGGCCCGGCGCAGCCCGTGCTCGTCTCGGTCTTCCTTCCCGGCGGCGCCGACGCGCTCTCCGTCCTCTACCCGGCGCTCGACCCGACCTATCGCAAGCTGCGCCCGACGCTCGCTCTCGACCCGGCCGCCGGGCCGGTGTTCACCGAGGACACGAGGCTGCACTGGCACCCGTCGCTGCAGCCGCTCGCGACCCTCCACGGCGAGGGGAAGGTCTCGGTGCTGCCGGCCGTCGGCTACACGCATCCCGACCAGTCGCACTTCACGTCGCGCCACTTCTGGGAGGTCGGCGCCACCAACGCGCGTCTCACGAGCGGATGGATGGGCCGCTACCTCGACCATGCGGGGACGATGGACAACCCGCTCCAGGGACTGTCGCTCGACTACCAGCTCCAGCCCTCGCTGGCCTCGAACAAGGTGCCGGTCGCCTCGGTCGCCTCACCCGAGGAGTACAGCTTCTGGGCGCCCGGGGTCTGGGGCGACGTCGAGCAGCGGATGCTGAACGCGCTCAGGCCGCTCGGCGCCCGGCGCAAGGACCCGTTCCTGAACCAGGCGGCCAAGGCGGCCGCGCAGTCGGACCGGCTCCGGCGGCAGCTCGCGCCCTTCGCCGGCAACGGCTACGGCACGCCGGTCCCCTACCCGGACGTCGACGACTCGTTCCCACACCAGCTCGCGGGGCTCGCTGCGATGCTCGCCGCGAACCTGCCGCTTCGCTGCGTCGCGATCACCGCTCCGGGCGAGTACGACACGCACTCGGACCAGCCGCAGCCGCTCGCCGACGGGCTCGACGTCACGGCGCGCAGCCTGCTCGCGTTCCAGCGCGACCTCGAGGCCCGCGGCCTCGCCAACCGGGTCCTGACGCTCGTCTGGTCGGAGTTCGGCCGACGCGCCGAGGAGAACGACAGCGGCACCGACCACGGCGCCGCCGGAAGCGGGTTCCTGATCGGCACGCGTGCCCGCGGCAAGATGGTTGGCGAGTTCCCCGGCGTGAACAACCTCGACGAGGACGGCAACCTGCGCGCGACCGCCGATTTCCGCGGGGTCTACTGCTCGCTGATCGAGCAGTGGCTCAACGCGGACGCGAAGGCCGTGATCCCCGGCGCCGGCTCCTTCTCGCGGCCCGCGCTGGTCAAGTGATCCGCGGAGCTCTCGTCGCGGTCACCGCCTACGCGGTCCTCTTCGCCCACTCGACCGGCCCCGCCAGGCTCGGCGTACAGGCGAGCGAGTACCACCTCGTCCTCTCGCGCGCGTCCGTGAAGGCGGGCCCGGCGCTGATCGAGCTGCAGAACGTCGGCCAGGACCCGCACGACCTGCGCCTCCGCCGGGTCGGAGGCAAGCGCACCTACGCGATCGTGCTCACCGACCCGGGCAAGCGGCGGACGATCTCGCTCAAGCTCCTGCCCGGCCGCTACCGCCTCTGGTGCTCGGTGCTGAACCACGCGCAGCTCGGCATGCGGGCCGTGTTGCGCGTCAGGCGCTGAGACCGCGGCAGCAGGGAGGCGTCAGCCCGGCTGGGCGATGGCCTCCATGAACAGGGTCTCCATCCCGGCCGCTGGGGTCTTCCGCGCCTCGACGAGCGACAGGCCGTCACCGTTGAAGAGGCCGTCCTCCTCCCAGCGATCCGGGTCGAGGCTGACCGCGTAGGGGTTGATCGTCTCGTCCTCGCCCGGCGCCCCGTCGGGCAGGGAGGCGGCAGCCTTGTGGAACGCGAGCACCGCGTAGGCCTCCATCAGGTCGGCGTTGGCCGCCAGCTGCGCCGCCAGCGCGTCGTCGTCGAAGTCCCGCACGAGGTCCTCGTGCCGCTCGAACATCGCCGGGAACCCGGCCGTCGAGACGAGCGCACGGCGCCACTCGCGCGAGTCCAGCGCGTTCCACTCGCGGTACATCGGCTCCAGCCGTCGGGTGATCGCCCAGATCCGCTCCACGTCCGGCCGCACGCGGGCCATGAACTCGAGGTCGGTCCACTTGCGCTTGAAGAACAGGAGCGCGTTGCAGCCCCAGTAGTGGATGTTGTTGCCGCCGATCTTCACGTTCATGACGGCCGGGTTGTGCCAGAACTCGTACTGGCCCTCGTAGAACGTGAGGTGCGTCCGGTACGCAGCCCGGTAGAGCTCGTCGTGGGCCTTCGCGCGCTCGGTCACGTCCTCGCCGCCTAGCGCACGGGTGACGATGTCCGTCGTCATGGTGTTGGAGATCGCGATGAAGTCCGACCCGGGCGAGTAGAACGGGTCGAGGAACGCCCCCGCCTCGCCGACCAGGCACCAGCGGTCGCTGCCGGAATAGCACTGCTTGCAGCCGTAGGAGAAGTCCGGAACCTTGAGAAAGTCCTCGACCTGGTCGAGCCGGCCCTCGACCGACTCGGCGATCTGGGGCTCGTGGCGCCGGAACCAGTCGATCAAGCCCTCGAGCGTGTCGAACTCCTCGAAGGGGTGGAACCGCGGGTCGGCGCAGAGGCCGATGGAGATCGGTCCCGACGAGAGCTGGATCAGCCACACCCAGTAGCCCTGCCCGCACATGTGGTTGGTGCTGAGCCTGCGGACGCCGCGCTCCGACATGCGGCCGAAGAACTCCTCGTCGTCGGGGTCGGCCCAGTCCTCGAGGTCGAGCCCGCCGGCGAGCCTGAACCAGGCCGAGTTGATCACGTGCCCGTTGTCCTCGAGCAGCCCGAGCTTCCGCTTCAGCGTGAATTCCCGGCCGGTGGCGTCCACGATCCAGCGGGCCTGGACCGTGTGCTCGTCCGTGCTCTCCTTGTCGCCGAGCGTGTACGTGATCTCGTGCAGCTCGTCGCCCAGCTCCACGTTCCGGACGCGGGCGCTGCCGACGAGGTCGATCCCTGCAGCCAGCGCCTGCTCGCCGAGGTAGTTCTCGCAACGGCCGCGGTCGAGCTGGTAGGTGTGCACGGGCAGCCGGGCAGCCGGGCCGCGCTCGACGCGCTCCGCCAGCTCGCTGTTGTCGCCGGCGGTGAACCAGAAGCGCAGCCCGTTCTTCGTGATCTGGTCGTTCTGAAGGTGCTCCGTAAAGCCGAGCTGGTGCCCGAAGTACTCGCAGGAGATCTCCTGAGTCGACTCGCCGACCTTGAAGGCCGCTTCGCGAGCGGGCCCCTCGCGCTTCTCGGCGATGAAGATGCTGGTCTCAGGCCGCGCCTGCACGATCTGGTGCGCGACGGTCAGCCCAGCGAGGCCGCCGCCGAGAATCGCGACGTCATAGATGTCCGCAGGCTGCTGATCCTTACCCATCTAGCCTCCTAATCCGCCAGCAAGAGCCACCCGCGACGCTAACACCGCCTTTTGAACTGTTCAAGGCGCCCTCGCGGCGTCGACGGGGTCAGGAGCGATCACGCCCCGCCGGAGCGGGGCGTGATCAGTTGTTGCGTGTAGCCGTTTCGCTGTGAGCGCTAGCTCCCTGCGAGCCCCGAGATCGCGGCCGGCAAGGCGCCCGCCGAAGCCACGTGTGTGAGGCTTCCGTGGTTGCCGATCCGGTACGTCTCGATGTGGCTGTCGTCAGGCCCGAAGACGGTCGGGACGAGGACGAACAGATACCTGCCGCCTCGGCTTATCGCCTCGTCGCCCGGGTTGCCCGGCGAGGTATCCACCTGTCGCAGGTACGTCATGGTCCCGTGGGGACCCACCGCGTACTCCGTGACGCCACCGATGCCGGTGAAGATGTTCGTAACGGTGTCCGACAGCGTGTTGGTCACGAACGCGTACCTGCCGTCCTTGCTGGTCACGAGCCAGCAGGCCGCGCGTCCACCGCTGAGGACGTCGCCCTTGCTGGCGATCGCGCCCGAGCTCGACACGCTGTATGACGTCGCCGACCCGACGAACTGCGCCGGGTCGAACACCTGCGGGATCGGCGGTGGGCCATTTCCCGGCGCGAGCACGATTCCGGCATTGCTGACCAGAAGGTGCCCCGCGTTGTCGAAATCGAAGCCGAACGGATTCGGCTGGACGAGACCGGCACCGGTGTTCTTGTGCGCGGGCCCGGCGAGACCGTTCCAGCCGACGTTGAACGTGTCGATCACGCCGGTCAGGTTCGGCAGTCCGCGCTCGGTGACAACCAGCTGCCGACCGTCCGGCGAAAAGCCGATCTGCGCCGTCACCGTGTCCGGAAACGGGGTCGACAACGGTCGCCCGCCGGCGGCTTGCCCGGCGAGCGGCTTCAGGTCGCCCCAAGGCGAGAAGCGGAAGCCGTAGATGTTGGCGCTTACCTCATTGACCACGTAGAGCACGTCGCCGTGGCTCGTGAGGCTGATCGGAAGGGTTCCGCGCGACGAGACGCGGTCGGCGAGTTGCAAACCCCATGGCGTCACCCGGAACGAGCTGATGGTGTTGTCTCCGGCGTTGACGACGAACAGCAGGTGACCGCCGAACGCAAGGTCGATCGATCCCTGCGAGTCGACGATCGGGAAGCTGAACGGTGGGTTGGAGGCGAGTCCTATGCCGCCTGTCGGCACCACCGCACGTTGCGTGAGCGAGCCGTCCCCGTGGCGGTCGAAGACGATGACCGCATTCCCGGCCGGGTTGTTCGTCGCCGTGTACACGGCTCCGTGTGTTGTGTGACCCCCTCCGTGACCCCAGGCGGCCGCACCGGCAGGTACCGCAAGCGTCACGAGCAGGCCGAGCAAGAGCACGAGCCAGCCTCGCGATCCCCGCAGCATGGACACGATTCTCATGATTTCCTCCCTCTCCCCGCGTTGCAGACCGCGGCGATTTCGATCGTGGGGCGCCTTGCTCGTCTCCCCTCCGACTGACCCTCTCTCCCAGTTCGAGCGGACTTTGCACCATTCGGCCCGTGTTTTCAAGGCACGGGGATCCAAGGTGCTGAAGGTGAGAGCAACCAGGGCGAAACCCGGTTGCGGGCCGTCATGCCGGCTGCGCGACCGCTTCCATGAAGAGGTTCTCGAGCCCTGCCGCATCGGTCTGCCGCGCCTCGGCGAGCGAGAGGCCCTCGCCGTTGAAGAGCCCGTCCGCCTCCCAGCGATCGGGATCGAGGCTGATCGCGTAGGGGTTGATCGTCTCGTCCTCTCCCGGTGCGGCGTCACCGAGGTTCGTAGCGCCTCTGTGGAAGGCGACCACCGCGACTCCCTCCATCAGGTCGGCGGTCGAGGCGAGCTTCGCCTTCAGCGTCTCGTCGTCGAAGCCGCCGGCCATGTCGACGTGCCGCTGGAACATCCCGGGGAACGCTGCCGTTGGCACGATCGCGCGTCGCCACTCGCGCGATTCCAGGGCATTCCACTCGCGGTACATCGCCTCGAGCCGGCGCGTGATCGCCCAGATCCGCTCCAGGTCGGGGCGCACAGCCGCCATGAACTCGACGTCGGTGAGCTTGTCGTGAAAGTTGAGCAGGCCGACCGTTCCCCAGTAGAGGATGTTGTTGGCGCAGATCTTGACCGTCATGACGAGCGGGTTGCCCCAGAACTCGTACTGGCCCTCGTACTGGGTCAGGGAGACCGAGTACATGTTCCCGTACAGGTCGTCGTACGTCGCGGCCCGCTCGGTGACGTCCTCGCCGTCGAGCTCACGGGTGACGAGGTCGGCGCTGAACGTGTTGGACATGGCGATGAAGTCGGAGCCGGGCGAATAGAAGGGGTCGAGGAAGGCACCGGCCTCGCCGACGAGGCACCAGCGATCGCTGCCGGAGTAGTACTGCTTGCAGCCGTAGGAGAAGTTCTCGACCTTGAGGAAGTCCTCGATCTGGTCGCTCCGGCCGTCGAGCGACTCGCCGAGTTGAGGCTCGTGCTCCCGGATCCACTCCATGGCAGCTTCGAGCGTGTTCATCTCCTCCCAGGGGTGGAAGCGGGGATCGGCGACGATGCCGATCGAGATCGGGCCGGAGGAGAGCGGGATCATCCACACCCAGTAGCCCTCGCCGCAGAGGTGGTTCGTGCTGAAGCGCCGCATGCCTCGCTCGGGCATACGCTCGAAGAACTCCGTGTCGTCGGGATCGGCCCACTCCTCGATGTCGAGGCCGCCTGCGAGCCTGAACCAGGCCGAGTTGACGTTGTGGCCGTTGTCCTCGAGCAGGCCCAGCTTCTTCTTGAGGGTGAAGGACCGGCCGGTCGCATCGACGACCCACCTCGCCTGCACTGTCGAGGTCTCGTCGTCGCGCGAGAACGTGATCTGGTGAGGGTTTGCGGCAACGTCGACGTCCTCGATGCGGCAGCCCCCGAAGAGATCGACGCCGGCCTCGAGGTTCTTGTCGCCGAGGAAGTTCTCGAAACGCCCCCGATCGAGCTGGTAGCTCGGGTGATCCAGAGGGCGGTTGATGCCGCGCTCGATGCGCTGTGCGAGGTCGCGGTTGCCGGCTGCCGGGAACCACCAGCGCAGGCCGAACTTGTGGAGCTGGTCGCTTTCCAGGTGATCGTGGAGGCCGAGCACCTCGCCGAAGTAGTGCGCGGACACCTCGACGGTCGACTCGCCGACCTTGAAGGCAGCCTCCGGCGCGGGACCGACACGCTTCTCGGCGATGAAGACAGTCGTCTCGGGGCGCGCCTGCTTCAGCTGCAGCCCGAGCGTCAGGCCGGCGAGGCCGCCGCCGAGAATCGCGACGTCGTAGCTCGCAGCCGGCTGCTTGGTGTCGCTCACGGTGCTCTCCTATCCACCTGCCAGTGGGAGTCGTCGGAGCGATCTTAATCCTCTGAAAGCACGCTTGTAGGGTTGCGGGGATGGGAATCGCAAGCCCTACGGGGCTCGCCCGCGCCGATGTCTGATCCGGCCATCGAGGATCGGCCCTACCGGGTCGGCGTCGACATCGGCGGCACGTTCACCGACCTGTGCCTCGCCGACGGCGACGGCGTCGTCGCAGTCGCGAAGACGCTCTCCACGAAGGACTCGCCTGCCAATGCGGTCGAGCGAGTGCTGGTCGAGGCGCTCGCCGACGCCGGGACCTCGGCCGGGGAGCTCTCGTTGCTCGTCCACGGGACCACGCTCTTCACGAACGCGATAATCGAGCGGAAGGGAGCACGGACGGCGTTGCTGACGACGCACGGCTTTCGAGACATCCTCGAGATCGGACGGGAGCGCCGCTACGAGCTCTACGACCTCCAGGTCGAGCTGCCGGTGCCGCTCGTGCCGCGGCACCTGCGCTTCGACGTGCCGGAGCGCCTGCTGGCGGACGGCAGCGAGGCCGAGCCGCTCGACGAGGAGTACGTCGAGCGGCTCGCACGCGAGCTTGAGGCTGCGGGCGTCGAGGCGGTGGGGGTCGGATTCCTGCACAGCTACACGAACCCGGAGCACGAGCGTCGCGCGGCCGCGGCGATCGAGCGCGCGGCTCCGTCGCTGAGGGTCTCGCTCTCCTCTGCCGTGGCTCCCGAGATCCGCGAGTTCGAGCGGATCTCCACGACGGTGGCGAATGCCTACGTCCAGGCACTGGTGGAGAGCTACCTGGAAGACCTGGTTGCCCGGGTCGAGCGACTCGGCTTTCGAGGGCGCTTCGCCGTGATGCTCTCGAGCGGGGGGATCGCGACCGTGGAGACGGCGTCCCGGTTCCCCGTGCGGCTGCTCGAGTCGGGGCCTGCCGCGGGCGCGCTCGCAGCGGCCGCGCTCGGCGAGGAGAGCGGCGAGCCGGACCTCCTCTCGTTCGACATGGGCGGCACGACCGCGAAGCTCTGCCTCGTCACCGGCGGCCGGCCCCTCGTCACCGACGAGTTCGAGGTCGATCGCGTCTACCGGCTCAAGCGCGGCTCCGGGCTCCCCGTCAGGACGCCGGTGATCGACATGGTCGAGATCGGTGTCGGGGGTGGCTCGATCGCACGCGTCAGCGCGCTGGAGACGGTCGCGGTCGGCCCCGACTCCGCGGGCTCCGACCCGGGCCCGGCCTGCTACGCCCTGGGGGGCACGGAGGCGACGGTCACCGACGCCGACCTCGTGCTCGGCTATCTCGACCCCGGCTACTTCCTGGGCGGGCGGCTGCGACTCGACATGGACGCCGCCCGCCGCGCGATCGAGGGATCGGTCGCGGGGCCGCTCGGCCTGTCGCTCGACGAGGCCGCGTGGGGCATCCACGAGATCGCCAACCAGGACATGGCGAATGCGGCGCGGGTGCACGTCGTCGAGCGCGGCCGCGAGCCGAGCCTGCTGCCGGTCTACGCCTTCGGCGGCGCCGGCCCGGTGCACGCGCTCGGGGTTGCGGCAGCCCTCGGCTCGCGGGAGGTCTACGTCCCGCGCGGCGCCGGAGTGCTGAGCGCCGCGGGCTTCCTCGTCGCGCCGCTCGCCTTCGACCTCGTGCGGACGAGGAGCGCACCGCTCGCCGAGCTCGACCGGACCGAGGCGGAGGCGCTCTTCGCCGAGATGGAGGCGGAGGGCGCCGGGGTGCTGCGTGCCGCAGGGATCGAGGACGTCTCTCACGCTCGCAGCGCCGACCTCCGCTACGTCGGCCAGGGACACGAGCTCCGCGTCGACGTCCCGCCCGGCGGCGTCGGCGCACTGGCCGAGGAGTTCGTCCGGCTGTACCGGGAGGTATACGGACACGAGGGGCCCGCAGTTCCGGTCGAAGCGCTCAACTGGCGCGTGCTCTCGAGCGGCCCGCGGCCCGAGCTGAGGCTCTCGCCGCGCTCGGCGCCCAATGGGGCACGGAAGAAGGGCGAGCGCGAGGCGTACTTTCCCGGAGGCCGGCGCGCCGTGCCGGTCTTCGACCGCTACGCGCTCGAGCCCGGGACGCGGATCGACGGCCCCGCGATCCTCGAGGAGCGCGAGTCGACGCTCGTCGTCCCGCCCGGACGCTCTGCCGAGGTGACCGCGAACCTGGCGGTGCTCGTGCGATGAGGCTCGATCCCGTCGTCACCGGTCTCATTGCGAACCGCCTCGTCTCGATCGTGGACGAGCAGCAGGCCGCACTCGTGCGCACCGCGTTCTCGACGATCGTCCGCGAGTCGCAGGACCTCGCCTGCGGCGTCTTCGACCCACGCGGCAGGATGATCGCCCAGTCGCTGACCGGGACACCGGGCCACATCAATTCGATGGCGACCGGCATGCGCCATTTCGTCGAGGCGTATCCGGCCGACCGGCTTGCACCGGGAGATGTTCTCGTCACCAACGATCCCTGGCAGACGAGCGGCCAGCTGAACGACTTCACCGTCGCGTCGCCGGTCTTCCGCCGCGATCGCCTGATCGGCTGGTTCGCGAACACATGCCACTGCGCCGACATCGGCGGCCGTGTGCTCTCGGGCGAGGCGACCGAGGTGTACGAGGAGGGACTGAGGGTCCCGATCATGAAGCTCTTCGTGGGCGGCGAGGCCAACCGCGAGCTCCTCGACATCGTCCGGGCCAACGTTCGGGCGCCCGGCGAGACGGTCGGCGATCTCTACGCCCAGACCGCCTGCAACGACGTCGGGACGCGGCGGCTCCTCGAACTGCTGGACGAGGTCGAGCTGGATTCGCTCGAGGCGGTCGCCGACGAGATCGTCGACCGCACTGAGCGCGCTATGCGCAATGCGATCGACCGGTTTCCGGACGGCGTCTACCAGGCCGCCACCTGGAGCGACGGCATCGACGACGAGCCCGTTCGCCTCCAGGCGACGGTCAGGATCGCCGGAGACGAGGCGACGATCGACTTCGGCGGCTCCTCGCCGCAGAGCCGGCACGGGATCAACGTCGTCCTCAACTACACGCACGCCTATGCCTCCTTCGCGATGAAGGCCGCTCTGGCACCGGACGTGCCGCACAACGAGGGCTCGTTTCGACCGGTCCACGTCACGGCGCCGCCGGGATCGATCCTCAACGCGACGCCGCCCGCCGCGGTCGGCTCGCGGCACACGATCGGCCATTTCCTGCCGGGCCTGATCTTCCTCGCGTTGGCCGACGCGCAGCCGGGGCGACTCCTCGCGGGCGGCGCCGACTCGGTCTGGCTGACGATGCTCCGGGGGCAGCGAGGGAACGGCGAGTGGTTCATGCTCGGCCTCTTCCAGGCCGGCGGGATCGGGGCCCGGGCCGAGAAGGACGGGCTCTCGGCCACCGGCTTTCCGACCGGGGTCGGCGGCGTCCCCGTCGAGGTGATCGAGACCCTGACGCCGCTCATCCAGCATCGCCGCGAGCTCAGAGCAGACTCGGGCGGTGCCGGACGCCGGCGGGGCGGGCTCGGTCAGTCGACCGAGCTCTCGAACGCGAGCGGAGAGCGCTGGACGGTCTCGGCGATGATCGACCGGACGCGTTTCGCCGGCCCGCCGCTGGACGGCGGCCGCGAAGGAGCGCTCGGCGAGCTCCTAGGCGCGGACGGCGAGCGGTTGCCGCCGAAGCGGCTCGTGGACCTCGGGCCCGACGACCGGCTGCACCTGAATCCGCCGGGCGGCGCAGGTTACGGCGAGCCCCGGGCCCGGGAGCCGGAGCTCGTGCTCCGGGACGTCGTGGACGGCTACGTCTCACTCGAGGCGGCCGAGCGCGAGTACGGCGTTCGGATCCGATACACGGGACCGCCGGAAGCGCTCGTGCGGACGCCCGACCTCTACGAGATCGATGCCGTCCTTCGGTGAGCGCTGAGCGTTACTCGACGGCGGCGCGTAGCAGCTCGGCATAGGCGCCGGCGCTCTGCGGCCGTGCCGCCGGGTCCTTCTCGAGCGCCGCGAGCAACGCGCCGGCGACGCCCGGGCCGAGGTCCGGCCGGTCCTCGCACGGGTCGGGCGGCGCCTCCTCGAGGTGCGCGATGCCGACCTGGAACAGCGACTTGTCGGCGAACGGCGCCTTGCCGGCCACGCATTCGAACGCGACGCAGCCAAGGGCGTAGACGTCGGTGAGCTGCGTAGCCGACTCGCCACGGATCAGCTCGGGCGCGAGGTAGTCGAGCGTTCCCATCACCTGGCCCGGCTGCGTCAGCACCGTGTACGCCCGCCCCTTGGCGAGGCCGAAGTCGGTCAGCATCGCCGTGCCGTCGAGTGCGAAGAGGATGTTCTGGGGCTTGATGTCGCGGTGCACGATCCCGGCTGCGTGCAGCGCGTCGAGCCCCGCGGCGATTTCCGAGACCATCCTCACGAGGTCCGCGCCGTCGAGCCGGCCCTTGTCGGCGATGCGGTCTGCGAGTGAGCCGCCGGGGACGTAGTCGACCGCCAGGTAGTGCCGCCCGTCCGCCTCCGACGCCTCGATGATCGGCACCAGGTGAGGCTCGTGCACCTCGGCGGCCGCGCGAGCCTCCTGGCGGAAGCGGTGCTGGAAGAGGAGATCGTTCGCGAGCGCGAGCTTGAGCACCTTCAATGCGACCTCCCTTCCGTCCTCCACCCGGGTTGCCCGGAAGACGAGGCCCATGCCGCCCTCGCCGAGCTCGCTCTCGAGCCGGTAGCCGCCCAGCACGTCGCCCGGCTGGAGCTCCCGCGTTGCAGCACCTTGAGGTTCCACACGACCAGCATAGGGGGCCGCGGGATCTCTGGCCACCCTGTGCCGCCTCCGGCCGGTCAGCCGATCGCCGGCTCCGGCTCCTCCCCCTGGGCGATTGCCGCCTGCGCGCTCATCGCGTTCAGGTCGATCATGTGGGCCGGCGGATCGGGAACCGCGATCGTCGAGGTCACTCGCACCTGGGGGTCGACGTGGATGAGCTCACCTGACTCGAGCAGCCGCCACCCGAAGTTGGCGTTCATGCGCTCCGAGGCGATCACGGTCGCCGGCAGGAACGAGAGCTCGCCTGCCTGCACCCGCAGGGTCCCCGACTCGCTGCGCTCATCGAAGCCCTCGCCGGGATCGAAGCCGCCGACCGAGCGCTCCAGGATCCAGAGCTCATTGGTGTCCGGGTAGCGGAGCGCCCACAGCTCGTGGGGCGTCGTCAGGACCATGTTCAGCGAGTAGAGCGGGATTTCGGCCGCGATCTCGCTGGCTGCGGCGGCGATCCCGGCGGCGACGTCGTCGCCGTGCTCGGCGATCCGCTTCGTGATCAGCGCGAAATAGTGCTCCGAGTCGGTCTGGCCGTGGACGAGGTCGACGTCGTCGCCGAGCCGCCGCCGCATCTCCGGGATGTTGTCGAGCACGCCGTTGTGCGCGAACAGGCGCCCGTGCTGCTCGAAGGGGTGCGTGTTCTCGAGGCTCGGCTCGGCCTCGGTCGCATGCCGGATGTGGGCGAGGAACGTGCTCGACCGCACTTCCTTGGACTCGGCGATGAACGTCTCGCTGCGGTTTGCCGAGACCGGCTTACGGTAGACCATGGGCGTCCCGTCGTCGTCCCAGCTACCGAGCCCGACGCCGTCCGGCTGACTCTCGCTCTGGAGCAGCAGGCTCGTCGGGGCGGCGAGGAGCCAGAACTTCGCCTCCACCTGGCGCGTTCCGCCGCTCATGCCGAAGAGCCTGCACATCGCCGAGATCCTAGGGTCGATCGACTGCTGCGCCGAGGCCCACGGCCGCTCGCAGGGGCTGCGCGGTCTCCTCCACGAGTTCGGAGAGGACCATGGGCATGCCGCCGCGGGCGAACGCGGCCCGGCGCCTGACAGCGCCGTTGCCGTCCACGAGCATCCGCTCGAGCTCCTCGAGCGCGCCGTCGGAGCCAAGCTCGCGAGCGTAGGGCATCGCAAGCTGCATCGTGGCCCGTGCTATCTCGGGAACAGGCCTCAGCCGGCCGTCGTACCACAGGCTTGCGTCGAGACCGTCTCGGGCCGCACGGAAGCTCGATTCCATCAAGGCGTCGCGGTGCTCCCACGGCCCGTGCTCCTCGGCCGCGCGCCGGGTGAGCGCGTGCACGAGCCCGGCGAGGGCTGCCACGTCGGAGAGTGACGACTGGCAGTCCATCGCGCGCACCTCCAGCGTCCCGAGCACCGGGTGCAGGCGGATGTCCCACCACAGAAACGTGTAGTCGGGCAACTGACCAGCAGCCGCAAGGGCCTCGACGCTCTCGACGTACTCGTCGAACGAGCCGAACGCTGCCGGGATCTCCGAGCGCGGCAGACCGCGGAACACCTGGGCCCGCGCGGTCGCCAGCCCCGAGTCGTGGCCGTGCCAGAACGGGGAGTTGGCCGCCAACGCCTGAAGCAGCGGCAGGTGCGCTCGGAGGCCGTTGTACGCCCGGATCGCCACGTCGGCGTCGGGCATCCCGATGTGCACGTGCAGCGCCGCGGTCGGGGTGCGCAGCATCAGCCCGCGCATCTCGGTCCCGATCAGGCGGTAACGCTCGCTCGGATAGTGGACGACGTCTCCGAACGCGCCGTTGGGGTGGAGGCCGGCGCCGATCGTCGTCGCGACGGAGTTCACGTGCCTGCGCAGGCCGGAGAGAGACGAAACCGCCTCTCCGGCGTCGGGGCTGACCGGCGTGACCAGCTCGACCAGTGCCGCGAACGCCTCAGGGACCACTGCTCCTTCCTCGGGAGGCACATCCAGCCGCCCGAGCACCTCGACGGCGGAATGCTCGAGCGCGTGAGTCACGGGATCGACGAGGATCAGCTCCTCCTCGATCCCGAGCGCGAAGTCGTCGGACGCGCCGAAGTTGACGGCGGGGATGGCGGCGTCCATCGGTGGTGGAAGCCTCGGGGTCACCCGGCCACGACAGCCCCGCAGGCCTCGAGGTCCATCTCCTCGATCCCGGGTAGCTGTTCGAGGGCCTGCGCGAGCGTCAGGCCGTCACCGGAGAACAGTCCGTCCTCCTCCCAGCGCTCGGGGTGCAGGCTGACGGCGAATGGATTGACGGCGACGTTCTCGTCCGGCGGATCGGGCAGGTTTCTCGCCGCCTTGAAGAAGATCCACACGGCGAGAGCCCGAATGGTCTGAACCTTCTGGCGCGCTCGCTCGAGCAGCTCGTCGTCAGTGCCCGGAAGGCCGATCTCCTCCTGTCCCCAGATATACGGCTTCAGCTGCCTCGAGAGCACCGACACTCCTTCATAGGGGGTCTGGTCCAAAGCATGCCAGTCGCGGAACAGCTCCTGCATGCGCGGGATGACCGGGACCACCATGTCGGCGATCTCCGAGAACTTCTCGATGTCCTCCTTCTTCGCCAGCTTCCCGTGCACGAACGGCGACCCGAGCACGGTGAAGTAGACGAGGCTGTCCCAGACCACCTTCGCAACCATCACCTGTGGGTTGCTGAAGAAGTGGTAGTTGTCGCGGTAGAGGTGGATCGTGGGGTTGAAGAGCTTGAAGTAGAAGTCGTTGTAGAACTCAACGCGCTCATCGAGCTCGGCCTCGCCGCCGTCGAGGTCGTGGCAGATGAGCTCGGTGGCGAAGGTGTTCGAGAAGGCGATGAAGTCCGAGCCCGGCGAGTAGAAGGCGTCGATGAAACCTCCGGCCTCCCCGACGAGCGCCCAGCGCTCGGGCGAGTAGACCCGCGTCGAGGCATACGAGAAGTCCTTGACGCGAAGGAAGTCGAGGACGTCCTCGCGCCGCCCGTCGATCTCGGCGAAGACGAGCGGCTCGTGCGTCCGGCACCACTCCATGAACGCTTCGAAGCTCTCGATCTCCTCCCACGGGTGGAAGCGCGGGTCGGCGCAGACGCCGATCGAGACCGGGCCCGTGGCGAGCTGGATCATCCAGAGCCAGTAACCCTCGTCGATCAGGTGCGTCGTCGAGAAATGCCGAAGGCCGCGCTCGGGCATCCGGTCGAGCCACTCCTCGTCGTCGGCGCCCCACTCCTCGAAGTCGAGACCGCCGGCGAGGCGGATCCAGGCTGCGTTGATGTGGTGACCGGTTTCGGCGATGAGGTCGAACTTGCGGCGCAGGAAATTCGCGCGGCCGGTCGCGTCGACCAGCCAGCGGGCGGTGACGCTCGTCTCTTCATCCTCCTGGCTGAGCTTGACCGTGTGCGCATCGGAGCCGAGCTCCACGTCCTGCACACGCCAGCCACGGAATGCCTCGGCGCCGTTCTTCAGGCAGCGCCGGAAGAGCTCGTTCTCGAAGCGGCCGCGGTCGATCTGGTGCGTGTAGGCCGCGAGATGGGCCGGCGTGCAGAACTCGACTCGCTTGGTGATGTCGCTGTTGTCGCCGGCGGGCAGCATGAACCGCAGGCCGAGCTTGCGGAGCTGCGCCTGCTCGAGGTGGTCGCGCATGCCGACCACCTCCCGGTAGTAGTGCGCTCCGATCTCGACGCTCGACTCGCCGACCTTGAAGGCGGCGTCGGGAGCCGGCTCCGTCCGCTTGTCGGTCACCAGCACGCGAGTGTCGGGCCGTTGTCGCTTGAGCTGGAGCGCGATCGACAGCCCGGCGAGGCCTCCGCCGAGGACGGCGACGTCGTAGTGCCCGTGCGGCACGTGCAACGCCTTCAGCTCCAGCATCGATGCCGAACGGTCGTCCATTAACGTCCTCCTTGCTTGCCTGCGGTCCGAGGGCTGCGGGTCATCATGGCCAATCGGGGTTCGCCGCGCAACTGCTGGCCACTACGCGCGCCGCGCGCGTCTCAGAACAGCAGGTTGTCGCCGCTGAACACGCGGCTGAGCGAACCGCCGGTGAAGATCTGCGTGATCGAATCCGCGAGCAGTCCGGCCACCGACAGGACGACGACGTTGTCAGGCGCGCCCGGACGAAGCGGGACGGTGTCGGTGACGACGATCTGCTCGAACGGGACAGCTGCGAGATTCTCGTAGGCCTTCCCCGAGAAGAGCCCGTGGGTGGCCACGGCGTAGACCCGGGCAGCGCCCTCGTCGAGCACTGTCTGCGCCGCGGCGCACAGGGTGCCGGCGCTGTCGATGATGTCGTCCACGATGACCGCCGTCTTGCCCTCGATGTCGCCGATCACATAGCCGATCTCGGCCACCTGCTGGGCGGGGCGGTTCTTCGTCATCAGCGCCAGATCGGCACCGACCCTCTTCGCGAACTTGCTGTTCAGCTTCACGCGGCCGACGTCAGGAGAGACGACGACGAGGTCGTCGATTCTCAGGCCGGCGAAGTAGCGTGCGAGCATCAGGAGCGCCGTCGTGTGGTCGAGCGGCCTGGTGAAGAACCCCTGCACCTGGCCGGCGTGGAGGTCGACCGTGACCATGCGGTCGGCGCCGGCGGTCTCGAGGACGTGTGCCACCAGGCGCGCGCTGATGGGCTCTCGTACCGCCGATCGCTTGTCCTGGCGGGAGTAGGCGAACCACGGCATGACCGCGACGACGCGCGCGGCCGACGCGCCGACCGCGGCGTCGATCATGAGCAGCAGCTCGACCAGGGCGTCGTTCGCGGTCAACCCCGTCTCCGGATTGCCGCAGGTGGACTGGACGATGAACACGTCGGCGTCGCGGACCGACTCGTCGAAGCGGCAGTACACCTCGCCCGCCGTGAACGTCTTGAGCGTGACCGGCCCGAGCTGGACGTTGAGCTCCTTGGCGATCCCTTCGGCAAGGCCCGGGTTGGCTCGCCCGGAGAAGAGCATGAAGCGCTTGTCCCGCGCCACTGTTGCGGCTGTCACCGGCGCCTGCTGTTGGGACACGGCCATGGCGCGGGTCACTTTATAGCGGGATCGGCTCCAGTGGGCGGCTCGCGCCTGCGGTGTTACGGTGCACCCGATGCCCGACCCGTCGCTTGCTCGGAGCCCGGTATTCGAAGGTCTGACCGAGGCCGAGCTCGACGTCGTCGCCGAGCACATGCGCCCTCGGCAGTTCGCGCCCAACGAGCAGCTCTGCCAGGCCGGAGATCCCAGCGACCGAATCTGGCTGATCACCGGCGGGCTGGTCAGCTGGACGGCCGCCGTGACGGCAGGCGGCGAGGACATCGAGCTCCGCATGCGCAAGGGAGACGTGATCGGCGCCCAGGACGCGATCACCGGCAAGGAGCGCACGGCGACCGTGGTGGCGAGCATGCACACGTCGGCGCTCGAGCTCGACGCAGAGGATCTCATCAGCCTGGCGCGCCGCTTTCCGCAGATTCTGATCAACGTGATCCAGATGCAGCGCGAGCGCCTCTTTCGCGCGAGTGCCCGCAGCGCGGCGCTCTTCAGCGGCAGCGTGCGCAGCGCGGCCGATCGTGGCGGAGAGGAGGTCGGCCTCGTCGCCGGCGAGTCGCTGGCAGGCGCCGTCGGGCCGCTCGTCGCCGCCGCGCAGACCGCCTCCACGCGCGAGGTGACCTTCCTCGACCGCTCGCTCTCGTTCGCCGGGGCGCTGACGGCATCCGACGACCTCGCGTCCGAGAGCGCCACCGTCCTGATCTCGGGCGACCTCGAGCCCGAGAACCTCGCGGTGATGCTCGACGAGCTGGATCGCGTGGTCGCCCTGGCCGGGAACGCGGACGAGGCGGAGCGGCTCGGCAAGGTCGCCGCGGCCGCGGAAGGCCGCAACCTCGAGGTGATCCTGGTCAGCGACGAGGCGCGCCAGGCGAGCAGGGCCTGGTCGCTCGAGTTCCTCAAGCGCATCGTCCGCGACTGCCCGCGGCAGCGGGATTTCCCCCTTGCCGACGCCGACCTCGCCTGGGTCGCGCGGCACCTGACGCGGACGAAGCTCGGCGTGGCGCTCGGGGCGGGCGGCGCCAAGGGCTACGCGCACGTGGGGGTGCTCCAGGTCCTCGAGGAGGCCGGCTACACCGTCGACTTCGCCGGCGGCAGCAGCATCGGCGGCTTCGTCGCAACCCATGTCGCGCTCGGCTACGGCGCGCAAGAGACCTACGAGCGGTTTCGCAGAACCTTCAGCGACGAGCGGCTCGAGAAGCTCTTCGGCGGCGCATTCGGGGGCGGGGCAGGCGGCGCGGAGGAGCTGACCGGGATGTTGAAGGAGGCAACCGAGCAGCGCTTCTTCTCGCACACGGCCATCCCGCTCGTGATCATGGCCGTCGACCTGACCGACCGCGGCGCCACGGCGCAGCGGCGAGGCCCGCTGTGGGAAGCGCTTCTGGCCGCGCTCGCGGTTGCAGGCGTCTTCCCCCCGCTCGAGCGCGACGGGCACCGCCTGGTCGACGCGATCGCGCTCGTGCCGGTCCCCACGGCCGCCGTGATCGAGGACGGCGCCGACGTCGTCCTGTCGGTGAACCTCCTGGGCGCCGAGACGCTCGAAGAGTGGCCCGATGCGCCGAAGCAGGAGGCGGAAGAGCCGGCGAAACCCAAGCGCAAAAACATGCTCGACACGCTGTTCGAGGTCATGGACCTCAGCCAGCTCGATACGGCCGCCCGCCACGCCGAGCTCGCGGACGTCGTCGTCACCCCGCGCTTCGGCCCGGCAGACTGGCGCGACTTCGGGCTCGCGGACCTGTTCCTGGCCGCCGGCCGGGCGGCAGCTCTCGAGCAGCTGCCTGCTTTGCAGGCCCTTTGCAGTCCCGTCGATCTCGAGGCGGCCAGGCGCGAGGCGGCGTTCGCCTGAATCGAGGCCCGAGCCGGACGGGGATTGTGCTTCGCGCGAGAGTGTGTTAACTCTCCAATAGCTAATCGTAGATTCGGGGAAGTCGAACCTGGACAGGGGAGGGGATTCACTGTGGTGACTCAGTTGCGCCTTCAGATGACGGCGAGAGCGCGGCTTGCGCTCATGTTCGCCGCCGCCGGCCTGGGCCTGGCCTGCGTGCTGGTGCTCGCGGCGAGCATGGCCGGCGCGAGCCCGGCATGGCATCACGATCATGTGCGCGGATCGGTCTACACCGAGACCAACGATCCGGGCGGGAACAAGGTGGTCGTCTTCGACCGCTACCGGTACGGCAAGCTCGTCAAGCGCCAAGCCGTGGCTACAGGCGGCGTCGGCAGCACTCAGAGCGTCGGCTGCGGGCCCGGCTGCCCGATTCTGGACTCCCAGAACGCGGTCGTGACCTCGAGAAACGAGAAGCTCGTGTTCGCGGTCAACGCCGGGAGCGACACCATCAGCTCCTTCCGGGAGACGTCCTCCGGGCTCGTGCTCGTAGACCAGGTGCCGTCCGGCGGCGACATGCCGGAGAGCCTTGCCCTCAAGGGCTGCGTGCTCTACGTGCTCAACGTCGCCACGGCGAACAGCAGCGGCACCTTCGGGAACATCGTGGGCTTCCACGTCTCCAGCAACGGCCACCTGACGCCGCTGGGCACGTCGCAGCCGCTTCCCGACGCGTCGCTGCCGGATCACTCCGGTGACGCACGGGCGATCGGCTTCAAGCCGAACGGCAAGGTGCTCGTCGTAACGGAGCTCACCGGCGGCTTCCCGTTCTCGATGGGGCCGCCCGGCAAGATCGTCACGTTCGTGGTCGACTCGCACGGCCATGCAGCGGCGGGTGTCTCTCATCCATCGAGCGATCCGCTCCCGTTCGGCTTCGCGTTCGACAGCAACCACCACCTCGTCGTGTCGAACATCCGTGACCTGGCACTGCACGCGATCGGTTCGGTGTCCAGCTACGCGGTCAGCAACTCGGGCAACGTCACGCCGATCAACACCGTGTCCTCGGGCGGAGCCCTGCCGTGCTGGGTTTCGATCTCGAAGGACAACAAGTTCGCGTACGTCGTCAACACCGGTGCCGGCGCCGACCCGGCTCGGACGACGACTTTCAGGCTCGGCCCCAACGGCACGCTGACCCCTGTGGGGGCGCCGGCCGAGCACGCGGGCGACTTCGCCCAGACCGACATCGACATGAGCCGTGGCGGCAGGTACGTCTACGTGCTGGCTCCATCGGTCGGTCCGGGGCCGCCGAGCCACATCGACGTGTGGCGGCGCCACCACGACGGCAGCCTGACGTACGTCGGCCCGACGCCCGCCGACCCGGACATGGGCGTGGGTGTCACTGGGCTGGCCGCCAACTAGGCCTCCAACACGAAGTCGAGGAAGATCGACCTGCCGGTCCGCCGGCAGGTCGATCTCGCCTAGCGCTCCCCCTCGGAGGCGTTGTAGAGTCGAGGCTCGCGGTCAAGCCGAGAGGGGACCTACGTGGTGACACAGTTGCGTTCGCAGTTGGCAGCCAGATCGTGGCTGGTGGTGGCAGGCGCCGCCGCCGGCCTGTGCTTCCTGGGCTTGTGGGTGCTCGCCGCGCCGGGAGCCGGCGCGAGCACGACGGGCCCGCGCGTCGTCGGAGCGGTCTATACGCAGACCAACAGCCCCAGCGGCAACTCCGTCGTCGTCTTCAACCGCTTCGCCAACGGAAAGCTCAAGAAGCGCCAGTCCGTGCCGACCGGCGGCAAGGGCAGCACGCAGAGCGTCGGTTGCGGGCCCGGCTGTCCGATCCTGGACTCGCAGACGGCCGTCGTCGTGTCGAAGAACGGGAAGTTCGTGGCTGCCATCAACGCGGGCAGCGACACCGTCACCTCCTTCCGCATGACGCCCTCCGGGCTGAAGCGGGTGAGTCAGGTCTCCTCCGGAGGCAAGATGCCCGAGAGCCTGGCCCTCCACGGCAACCTGCTCTACGTGCTCAACGTCGCCACCGAGAACGGCAGCAGCACCGGCAACATCTACGGCCTGCGCATCTCCCCGAGCGGCAAGCTGTCGCCCGTCGGATCGTCGCGGCCGCTCGCGAACCTCGCTCCGCCGGATCACTCCGCGGACCCGCGCGCGATGGACTTCAAGCCCAACGGCAAGGTGATCGTCGTCACGGAGCTCGCCGCGGGCTTCGCGATGACTGGGCCTCCCGGTCGGATCGACACCTTCGTGGTCGGCTCGGACGGCAAGGCCGGCCCGGCGGTCGCGCATCCGACCAGCGACGCTCTGCCGTTCGGCTTCGCGTTCGACAAGCGCAGCCACCTGGTCTTGTCGCAGATCCGCAGCGCTGCGACCGTCGACGGATCGGTCTCCTCGTACAAGGTCACCGACTCGGGCGGAGTAACGCCGATCAGCACGAAGCCTTCCGGCGGGATCCTTCCGTGCTGGGTCATCGTCTCGAATGACGGCTACGCCTACGTCGTCAACACCGGCGCCGGGCACCCCGCCCCCGTGACGCGTTTCCGTGTGAGCTCGGGCGGTGGGTTGACCCCACTCAGCCCACCTACCCCCTCGCGGCCGGGCGAGTTTGCCCGCACGGATGCCGCGCTCAGCCGCGGCAGCCAGTTCCTGTACGTGCTGGCGCCGAAGGTTGGCCCCGGGAACGCGAGCCACATCGACGAGTACCGGCGGATCGCGGGCGGCAGGCTCAAGTTCATCGGCTCGACGCAGCCGGGCGCCAACATCGGGATCGGAGCCACCGGCCTGGCCGCGCGCTAGACCGCGAAGACGATGCCCACACCGATCGCGGACATGGCCGAGCTTGACGATCGACTGGCGAGCGCCGACCAGGGAACGCGCGTCAAGGTGTGCGGCATCACGGAGTCGGCGGAGATCGACGTCCTCGCCGGTCAGCAGGTCGATTTCGTGGGCCTCTGGTACGGCGTGCCCGGCGGCCCGGCGGACCAGCCGCTCGAGACCTGGCGCGCCTTCGGCGCCGCGGCGGCGGCGACCGGGCGGCTCGCCCCGGTGCTCGTGACCTTCCTGAAGGACGTCGACGCGGTTCGCGAGGCGCTCGACGGATCGCCGGTGCACTGGGTGCAGCTGCACGGGTACCAGACCCCGGGCTTCGTTCGGGGCGTGAAGGCCATCGCGCCGGAGGTGCGGGTGATCAAGGTCCTCCACGTCCGGGGAGGCGCCTGTGTAGAGGAACGAATAATCGGCGGCTACGAGAAGGCCGGGGTGGACGTGTTTCTCTTCGATGCGGTGGCCGAGGACGGCCGTGTCGGCAGCACGGGGTTGACGCTCGATCCGCAGGACGTCGCCCCGCTCGCCGACGCGCTCACGAAGCCGTTCCTCCTCGCCGGCGGCATCTCCGCCGAGAACCGGGAGCAGTTCGCCACGCTCACCTCGCACCCGCGCTTCCTCGGGATTGACGTGGACACGAACGCACGCGGACAGGACGGCAAGTTCAGCGCGGAGAAGGTGGGCGCGATCTGCGGCGCGTGGAAGGCGTCGGCGTGACGACCAGCCGGTTCATCGACGCGCTCCTCGGCGCGAACCTGCCCGTGATCATGGAGGTCAAGCGCCGCACCGGCGACGGCGAGGAGCTGATGGGCGAGCGGTCGATCCCGGAGATCGTCGCCGAGTACACGGCCGCCGGCGCGCCCTGCATCTCGGTCGTGACCGGCCGCTGGTTCGGTGGGGACGACCAGATGCTGCGCGACGTCGCCGCGCTCACGGACCTGCCGCTTCTGAAGAAGGACTTCATCACGCGCGAGAAGCAGATCGCAGATGCTGTAGAGATGGGGGCCTCGGCGATCCTGCTGACCGCGCAGATCCTGCCGAAGACTGCGCTGCCGAAGCTGATCGACATCACCCTCGCCCACGGCCTCACCCCGTTCGTCGAGGTCATCGACGAGGACGAGCTCGGCCGCGTGACCCACGCCGAGGACTGCATCGTCGCGATCAACAACAAGAACATCAAGAACCAGGAGCGCGACGCCGGCGACATCGACGTCAGCCGCGCCATGCTCGAGCCCGCACTCCGCACAGGGACCCGCTGTCCCGTCAGCGCCAGTGCGATCACCGATCCCAGGGTCGGCGCGGAGCTGATCGCCGCCGGCTTCAAGGGGCTGCTGATCGGCACCGGACTGCTGCGCAGCGGCAGCGTCCAGGGCTGGGTCGGCGAGTTCGAGCAGCATCGCGCCGCGCTCGGAACAGGAGCACCAGTCACATGACCAAGACGCTCTACGACCACTTCGCAGCACACGCGCCGGAGTCACCGGCCCTCATCTGGGAAGGCGAGACGATCAGCTACGGCGAGCTCGGCCGGATGGTGGACATCGCCTACGCCGAGATCGAGAAGGCGGACCTCCCGGCCGGTCTCCCGATCGGCCTCCGCGCACGGAAGTCGCCGGAGGCGATCGCGCTCGTCCTCGCCTGCCTCCGCGCGGAGCGCCCGTTCCTGCTCCCGTCGGTCGAGCTAGCTCCCGAGACGCTTGCCAGGCTGTTTGCGCAGGGAGGCGCGAGCCGGGTGCTGGAGCCCCACGGCCCGCGCAGCGAGAGCGCGAGCCTGCGCGCGATCCAGGAGCCCCAGGTGGCCGCGGACGAGCCGTCCCACTGGCCCCCGGCCGAGGGCGCCGAGGAGGTCTCCTTCATGCTGACGACGTCGGGCTCGACGGGCCTCCCGAAGATCGTGCCCCTCCCCGTGGGAGCCGTGGACCGCTTCACGGACTGGGCCGCGGAGCAGTTCGAGATCGGCCCGGGCACCGTCGTCGCCAACTACGCGCCGCTCAACTTCGACCTCTGCCTGCTCGACATCTGGACGACGCTCAAGCACGGCGGCTGCGTCGCACTCGTCGACCAGGACCGGGCGACGCAGGCCGACTATCTCGCCGACCTGGTGACGGCGAACGAGGTCAACGTCCTCCAGGCGGTGCCGATGCTCTACCGGCTGCTGATCGACGTGTCCCGCGAGGCCGGCCGCACCTTCCCGAGCGTCAAGCACGTGATCACGACCGGGGACAAGATCCCGGCGACCTCGCTCGAGGCGCTGCCGGAGCTCTTCCCGAACTCCGACTTCTACAACATCTACGGCTGTACCGAGACGAACGACAGCCTGATCCACAAGTTCCAGGGCCTGGCCGAGGGTGACGTTCCCACGCAGGTGCCCGTCGGCCAGCCGCTGCCGGGTGTGCGCACGCTGATCAAGACCGAGGACGACTCGTTCCTCGAGGGCTCCGGCACGGGCGAGCTGCTCGTGTCGACGCCGTTCCAGACCCGCGGCTACCTGAACGCCGAGCTCAACATCGACCGGTTCGTCCCCCAGGCCGACAGCGAGACCGGCGAAACGATCTGGTACCGAACCGGCGACATCGTCCGCCGTCACGACGACGGCACGCTCACGCTCGAGGGCCGCGCCGACTTCTACGTCAAGGTCCGCGGCGTCCGTGTCAGCACCCAAGTGGTCGAGCAGGCGATCCAGGAGCACCCCGAGGTGGTCGAGGTCGCCGTCATCGCCGTGGAGGACGAGCTCGCCGGCAAGCGCCTGCACGCCGTCGTCCGGCGGGAGGAAGGCAGCACGCTCAACAGTCTCGGGCTGAGGAAGCACTGCGCCAGTAGGCTGGCGCGGACGGAGATGCCGTCAACGATCGAGATCGGCACGGACCCGTTGCCGAAGACATCCACCGGAAAAGTCGACCGCAAGCGCGTTCTCGCGCAGCTGGAGGAGGCACATGTGAATGGATGAGACCACGCTGAAGATCAAGCAGTTCATCGTCGACGAATTCATGCCCGATGTCTCGGTCGACGAGCTCGACTCCGACTTCGACCTCCTGACCGGAGGCGTCGTCGACAGCCTCGGCCTGCTTCAGGTGGTCGCCTGGCTGGAAACCGAGTTCGACGTCACCGTCGACGAGTCGGAGCTCGGCCCCGAGAGCTTCCGAACCGTGGACGCGATCAAGGAATACGTGGACCAGGCGAAGGCGAGTGCCTAAGAAGTCTCCCTCGGAGGCCCTCGAGGCCCTCGTCACCCAGAGCTACCCCATCTCCGCAGCGGTCTGGGGCGACTTCTGGGACCGCCTCGGAAGCGGCGACCTGGCCGCGGGCGAGGCGCTCGCGATCTCGGCGTCGCTGACGTCGCACCTGCCTGACGGCGCCTCGGTGAGCTCACTGCTGGCCTCGCTCCGGGAGCGAAACCCGCAGCCCGACCCACCGCCGCGGCCGACGGTGAACATCGTCGGGACCGGCGGCGGGCCCAGCACGTTCAACCTCTCGACGGCCTCGGCCTTCGTGGCCGCGGCGATGGGCGCGCGCGTGGTCAAGACCGGGTCCCGCGCGTACGCGAGCCGCACCGGGTCGGTCGACCTGCTCGACCGCCTCGGCATCAAGCTGACGACGTCGAACGAGCAGAACGAGGAGATGCTGGAGACCTACGGCATCGCCTGCGCCGGCGCGTTCGTCTACCCGAAGGAGCTACGACTGCTCGCGCGGGCGATCCTGCCGTTCGGCATGAAGACCGTCGGGCGGTTCTTCAACGTGATCGGCCCGTTCCTGGCCGCGATCCCGGTCACGACGCAGATCACCGGCGTCTCCGACCACTCCGTGCTGCCCACGTTCCGCCAGCTCGTCGCCGAGGATCCCAGCAAGCGCTACTGGATCTCCTCCAACGAGCTCGGCGTCGACGAGCTGCTGAGCATCGTCGAGAGCGTCGTCTACGACAGCGGCCGCGACGAGGAGTTCACGCTCGATCCACGCGAGCTCGGCCTCGGCGCCGGCTCGTTCGACGACCTGCTGCCGGTCGAGGATCTCGACGACACCGTCCCCAATTTCCTCGCGCTGATCGGCGGCGAGGGCCCGGCGGCGGCGATCGAGAGCATCAAGCTGAACGCGTCCGCCCTCGCCATCAACGGCGGTGTGGCCGACGACTGGCCCGCGGCGCTCGAGCTTGCCGCGGAGACGATGGCAAGCGGCGAGCCGGGAAGGCTGATCGAGCGGCTGCGCGCTCACGCCACATCCGGAGCGCCCGCGGCATGAGCGCCGGCTTCTTCGCCGAGCCGCCTCCCGGGCGGCCGGGCCTGGCGGTGTTCCTGAACGCCGGCGATCCGCCGCTCGACGTGTTCCAGGAGCTCGTCCTCCGGCTGGATCACCTGCGGGTGGACTGCCTCGAGCTCGCGGTGCCGTTCCCGAACTCGCCCAGCGACGGCCCGGTGATCCGCGAATCGGCCGACCGCGCACTGGCCGACGGCATCGATCTCGACGCCGTCCTCGGCTTCGTGGAGAGCGTTCGCCCGCAGCTCTCGCACCTGAAGATCGCGCTGCTCGCCGACTGGAGCTACTCGATCAAGAAGCTGCCCCTCCAGGAGTTCCTCGAGCGGGTGCACGGAGCGGGCGCCGACGGCCTGCTCGTCCACGGCATGCCTCCGCGCTTGCGTCCCTCGCTGTACGAGACCGCGCGTGCGGTCGGACAGCCGATCGTGACCACGTGCTACTCGAGCTCGGAGCCCCCGGTGATCGAGGAGGCGGCCGACAACGGCACGGCGTACATCTATCTCGTCTCGGCGTACGGCAAGAGCGGGACGGTCGGGCCGCCCGATCACAGCGCGCTGGCGCCGGTCCTCGCGACCCTGCGCGAGCGCACGAGCGTGCCGATCGCCGTCGGCTTCGGCGTCAAGACCAGGAGCGACATCGAGGCCCTCGGGGCGGCCGGTGCCGACGCGGCGATCGTGGGCAGCGCCTGTGTCGCCTGCGTCGCGGACGCGCTGGCCGGCGGCCGCGACGTCGTCGACGACTTCCAGGCTCTGCTCGCCGAGCTGGGAGCGGCTCCCCAGCTGGCGGCCGCGAGGCCGCCGCAGTGACCAACGATCCGACAAGGAGGTAGCGATGCTCATTCGCAAGCTGGACGAGGTGAAGACCGTCGAGTGGGGCAACGGCCTCAGCCGCCGCTTCCTGCTCGAGGCGGACGGCATGGGGTACACGGTGACCGACACGATCGTCCTCGCCGGCACGAAGTCGCTGATCGAGTACAAGAACCACCTCGAGGCCTGCTACTGCATCGAGGGCAGCGGCTCGGTCATCGAGATGGACGGCACCGAGCACCCGATCGTGGTCGGCACGATGTACGCGCTCGACCACCGTGACCCGCACTACCTCCTCGGGGGCGAGAACGAGGACATGCGGCTCGTGTGCATGTTCACACCGGCGCTGAAGGGCGACGAGCACCACGACTTCAGCAAAGAAGAGACGTCCGCGTACTGAGATGGAAGGCTGGACTGACGAGCAGAAGGCGCTGAGGAAGTCCCTCGACCCCTACTTCGACAAGCTCAATGAAGGCCACATCGAGGACGACGCCAACAGCGTCTTCTCGCGCGAGAAGTGGGATCTGCTCCGCGAGACCGGACTGATCGGCCTGCCCTACGACCCGGCCTACGGCGGGCAGGGGAAAGACGCGCTCACGATGGTCTACGTCCTGGAGCACCTGGGCCATGGCTGCCGCGATGCCGGCCTGCTCTTCACCCTCGCCACCCAGATGGTCAGCATGGTGATTCCTATCGAGCGCTTCGGGTCGGACGAGCTCAAGGAGCGCTACCTGAGGCAGCTGATCGAGGGGTCGCTGATCAGCGCGCACGCCATCTCCGAGCCGGACGCCGGGTCGGACGCGACGGCGATGTCCACGATGGCGGCCGAGGACGGCGACTCCTACGTCATCAACGGCAAGAAGGCGTTCTGCACGAGCGGCCCGGTCGCCGACCTGATCACGGTCTATGCGACGACCGACCCCGAGGCCGGCGCCACCGGCATCAGCGCCTTCGTCGTCCCGACGGACACCCCCGGGATCGACGTCAGCGACCCGATCCCGAAGATGGGGCTGAACACGTCACCGATCGGCTCGATCGACTTCACCGACTGCCGCGTGCCGAAGGAGAACCTAATCGGCAAGCCCGGCGGCTCGTTCTTCATGATGGAGCACGTGATGACCTGGGAGATCCTCTGCATCTTCACGATGATGGTCGGGGAGATGCAGCGCCGGCTCGAGGAGTGCATCAAGTTCGCCAAGACGCGCAAGCAGTTCGGCGAGCCCATCGCCACCAACCAGTTCATCCAGGGCAAGATCGTCGACCAGAAGATCGGCGTCGAGACGTGCCGCAAGCACCTCTACGACACCGCGGAGAAGGTCTCTCGGGGCAAGAGCGTGGTCACCGAGATCGCCATGGCCAAGCTGGTGACGAGCGAGGCGAACCTCGCGTCGGCGCTGTCGGCCGTGCAGATCTTCGGCGGCCGCGGATACATGCGAGAAGCGGGCCTCGAAAAGGAGCTTCGAGCAGCCGTCGGAGCGCCCATATACTCGGGCACGAACGAGATGCAGCGCATCCGAATCGCATCGATGCTCGGCCTCATCAGGCCGGGATGGAAGTCCTTCTGAGAGGAGAGCGATGAGCACCGAAGCCACCGCGCCGATATCCGTCCCTCAGCACGTGCTCGACTATCTCGGTGAGCATCAGAAGCTGACGCTGGCGACGGCGTCGACGACCGGCGTGCCGCACGCCGCGACGTTCCTGTTCGTCAACGACGGCCCGCAGCTCTTCTTCTGGACGCGCCCCGAGACGACCACCGCCAAGCAGGTCGCCCAGAACCCCGTGGTCGCGTTCACGGTGGACGACTACGCGGAGGACTGGTCGAAGACGAAGGGCGTCCAGGGCACGGGCGAGTGCCGCGTACTCCTCAACGCGTCGGACATCATCGACGTCGCCCGCACGTTTGCCGAGAAGTTCCCGAACGCGCAGAGCAGCGGGAAGACCACCAACATCTCCTTCTTCCGGATCACGCCGACGCAGCTCCAGTTCATCGACAACACCGAGGGCGGGCGCTCCAGCGACGACGAGTTCGGCCTCGACTTCAAGCGCGAGGTGGTCTACAGCGTGTTCACCGGCCTGCCGCGCCAGGAAGCGCTCGGCTTCACCGGCGAGCTGCAGCCGGTCAACGTCGCCGAGGGCGAGATCATCGTGCGCCAGGGCGCTCCCGCGGACAAGATCTTCATCATCATCAAGGGCGAGGTCGGCATCGAGCGCGAGGAGCCGGACGGGTCGACGGTCGAGCTCGACACGCTGCGCGACGGCCAGTTCTTCGGGGAGGTCGCGATCCTGCGCGACACGCCGCGCGAGGCCACCGCGAAGGCGCTGACCGACGTCACGCTGCTCGCGCTGCAGCGAGACACCTTCCAGAAGCTCGTCGCAGGCTCTCTCGGCACGACCGGGGATTTCGACAGCGTCATCAAGCAGCGGCTGGAGCAGGGCGGCGGCGTCTAAACAGGTGGCCGCGACGATGGAGCGCCAGACCACGGGTCGCACCACCTTCAGCGGGCAGGAGTTCAGGCAGGCGACCGGCTCCTTCGCGACCGGGGTCACCGTGATCACGTCACGCATCGGCGAGCACGGCTACGGGATGACAGCCAACTCGTTCACGTCCGTCTCGCTCGATCCTCCGCTCGTGCTGATCTGCGTGATCGCAGGCACCGAGGGCAGCGATGCGATCGAGGAGCACGGGCACTTCGCGGTCAACGTCCTCGCTGCCGACCAGGAGCCGATCTCCCGCTTCTTCTCCTCCAAGGACCGCCCTCGCGGGGCGGACTCCTTCCGGGACATCTCGCACTGGGTAGACGTGACCGGCTGCCCGATCATCGACGGCGTCGCGGGGCACCTCGACTGCACCCTCGTCGCGCGTCACGAGGCCGGCGACCATGTCATCTTCATCGGCGAGGTGCAGGCGCTCGACATGGCACCGGAGAAGCCGCCGCTGCTGTTTCACGGCGGCGGCTACAGGCTGCTGCAAGAGCAGACCTGAGGCACATGCACGAGCCCGTCACCGTCGCGTGCGCGCAGGTCGAGCCCGTGGTCTTCGACCTGGACGCGACCGTCGACCGCATCGTCCAGGTTGCTGCCGAGGCCGCCGGCAAGGGCGCGAGGTTGGTGCTCTTCCCGGAGGCGTTCATCCCCGCCTACCCGTCGAACCGCTGGGCGCGCTACCTGGCCGCGGGGCACGACGCGACGGGCGTCTACGCGAAGCTCGCGCAGTCCTCGCTCGAGATCCCGGGGCCCGGCTCCGACCGGCTCGGCTCGATCGCGCGCGAGCACGGCCTCTGGCTCGCGGTCGGCGCGAACGAGCTCGACCGCGGCACGATCTACAACGCGCTGCTCGTCTACGGCCCTGACGGCGCTCTCGTCCTGCACCACCGCAAGCTGATGCCGACCAACCACGAGCGGCTGGTCTGGGGCCAGGGCGACGGTGCCGGCCTGGGCGCGGTGGAGACCGAGGTCGGCCGCGTCGGCGGGCTGATCTGCTGGGAGAACCTGATGCCGCTCGCCCGCTTCGCTCTGTACGAGACCGGCATCGAGATCTACCTCGCCCCGACCGCGGACGACAGCGAGGACTGGCACGACTCGCTCAGGCACATCGCCCGCGAGTCGCGCGCCTTCGTCCTCTCCTGCTGCGTCTTCCAGCGGGCCTCGAGCTACCCGGACGACGTGCAGCTCGCGGAAGGCGACGAGCTCCTCGGCCGCGGCGGCTCCGCGATCGTCGGCCCCGACGGCGCCTACCTGGCCGGCCCGCTCTGGGACGAGGAAGGCATCCTCACCGCCGAGCTCGACCCGCAGCGGCTCTACGAGGAGCGCCAGCGCTTCGACCCTGCCGGGCACTACCACCGGCCAGACGTACTCAAGCTCGAGCGCCTCTAGCCAGCTCAGGGGGTAAGCGTCAGGCTCAGCGAGAACGTCGAGCTCTTGTTGTCGTCGCCGTAGGTCTGAACCTCGGTGCTGTACTCGTACGACCCGGGTTGCAGCGTGCCTGTCACATCCTGGTGCCCGCTCGTGTCGTTCGGGATGACCGGCCCGACGGTCGGGCTCGTCTGTACGAACAGGACCGGATCAGCTACGTACCCGCCCCACGTGCTGAGAACGTGGAACTGGACGGGCGCCGTCACCGTGAACGTGAAGTCGGAGTTCTCGATCGCCGCCGCCTGGTAGAACGAACACGGGGGGCACGACCCGGGCGAAAGGCTTGCCGTAGCGCTACCGCTCAGGGTCATCGACACCGCTCCCGTGTCCAGGGTGCGCGCGAGAACTGCGTGCTGATGCGAGTCCATCGTCGCCGTGTACGTCGTCCCCTCGACGCTGTTCGGCAGGCTGAAGCCACAGTGCTCGTCCCGGTCGAACGGCGCGACGCCGTCGGGCTCGCTGTCGTCGACGAGCTTCCCCGCGCTGTCGATCACTGCACTGCACTCGGCGCTCGCATTGCGGTTCACGACCAGGATGTCGGCGGCCCGCGTGCAGTAGCTCTTGAGCAGGCTTGTTCGTACGGAGACGCTCGCCGGCGACGTGCTGAAGAGCGGGGAGTAGGCGTAGTAGCAGAGGATCGAGCCGTCCGTGGCGTGGGTCTCGTCGAACGGGACCTGGAGCCCTTCGATCGTCTCCGTGACGGTCCCGAGGTGCGGCGGCTCACCGGGCAGAGTGCCGAGATCGAGGTCGAACGGGACCGCCCGGGCGCCGCCGGTGTAGCCGTCGCCGTTGAGGTCGAACCGTGACCAGTCCGGATGGCCGGCGTCGCTCGCGCGCAACACCGTGGGCGCGAGCAGGCTCAGGTCCTTGCCGTCGAACTGGCCGTCGCCGTTGGCGTCGAGAACGGCGAACCGCACCGGAGCCTTCGCCGGAGAGAGCGGTGCCTGGTCGAGGCTCAGGAGCGAGGCGTACGCGGCGAGTCGCGGCGCGCTCGGCAGGTCGGTCCCGCAGTGCCCGGCGTCGTTCGGGAGCGGCGCGAGCCCGTTCTTCTCGATCGCGGAGACGATCTGCTCCGATGAGAGCGCGGGGGCGATCGTCCAGAGATACTCGGCAACCGCGGCGACCTGCGGCGAGGCCATCGAGGTGCCGCTCAGGAAGCCGGCGTTGCTCCCCAGGAGATTCGAGTAGACGTTCTCGCCGACGGCGGCGATGTTGCCTCCCCGGTCGGAGAGCAGCGAAAGGCAACCGGGCGTGTAGAGGGGGGCGCCCGAGTCGGTCAGGTTTTCGACCGCGAGCGTGTTCTGAAGCGGCGTGATCGGATCTCCGATCGAGTTGGTCAGGTCGTTCCTGACCCCGGCGGGCGACCAGACCCCGTTGTCGGTGGTCGAGGCGGCGTCGTTGCCGGCCGAGGCTGCATGCACGACCCGGTCCTCGAGACCGGCGTGGCGCACCTGGACCGCCCAGTCGGACGCCTCGGCACGCGACTCCGCGTCGTCGAACTGCGATCCGAGACTCGTGTTGAGAACGATCCGCCCCGGGATCGAGCTCATCAGCTTGATCAGCTCGGCTGACGTGGCCGGGTACGAAAAGCCGGTCGCGTCGAACAGGACGAGCTTGGCGGTCGCCGGGAAGACCCCCGTGACGCTCCCCGCGGGCGTTCCGTCGTTGGCGAAGTCGCCGGCGGCAATCCCGACGACGTGGTAGCCGTGCGAGTCCCGCTTCGCGAGCTTCTTCAGCTCGGAGGTGTCGTAGGTGGCAGCGACGTGGCTCGAGAGGGGGCCGTTGCCGAAATGGTCGGCGATCACGAGCGTCGGCTGGTTTGCGGCGACGATCGCGTGGCGGGCGTTCCAGGCTGCGGGCAGTCCCGCGGCCAGCAGATGGTGGAGCTTGCCGGCGTCGCCCGTGGGAAACGGAGTCGTGAAGAGCGGCGGCAGCTCCTCGGTTTCCGACATCGGGCTCAGGAAGACGGACTGGATCCCGGGCTTGCTTCGCAGTGAGCTCGCAACCGACTGCAGCGCTTTCGCGCTGCCGGGGTCGGGGATCGAGACGAGCAGAAGCGTCGAGACCGGGCTCGAGCTCGCGAGTCGGGCGCCGTCCGAGTCGAGCGCAGCATTCGCCTGCGCGACGGTGGCACCCGCCTTCAGCAAGACGACCAGCTCTGTCCGCGCAACGGTGGTCTTGCCGATGGTCGAGAGCTCGCTGTCGGCGTGTCGGGTGACAGCGAAGACCGAGCGGAGGTGCCCAAGCGCGGAAGCGCCGGGCGGGCCCGAGACCGGCACGCGCAGGGAGCCGAGCCGGCCGGCGCTGAAGCGGCGCTTGCCGAACGTCCCCCGCAGCTTCGTGCCGGCCAGCTTCGCAGAGAGGTCGACGCGGCCCCTGAGCCCTGGGCAGCTGACGCGTGCCGAGATGGTGCCGGTCTTACCCTTTAACCGCACGCGCGCGGCGCTGGAACGGCAGCCGTCGAGCGAGACGAGCGCCCGCGGCTTTGCGTAGACGCTGATCGTCTTCCCGAAGCTGTGCGCGAGCGGCCGGCCGTGGACTACGAACGCGCCCGGGATCGCCGCGGGCGCACCGGCAGCCTGTGCCAGACCGCCACCCGCGGGCGCAACCATGAGCAACGCGACACCGGCGCCCGCCAGAAGAACCCCGTACCTCATGGCGCAAGCTAGCGCGATGGTCTCCGCGAGGTCAACCCGCGCCGCTCGAACCGAGGCGAAGCCACGGCACGAGCTGCGGGACCCGCCGGCGATAGGCGGGGTACTCCTCCGGGAAGGTCGCGAGCATCAGGCGTTCCTCGGTGTGGATCCGCAGCTCGGCGAAGACGAACGCCATCGGGACGATCACGAGCCAGTGCCCGAGCCCAACCAGGAGGGCGGTTCCAAGCAGCATCCCGAGCAGCCCCGTGTAGATCGGATGGCGCGTGACGGCGTACGGGCCGTCGGTGCGAAGCCGATGCTCGACCTTGACCGTGGGTGACCCGCTCCACATCGTGCCGAGCGCGGCGCGGGCCCAGAGCGTGAAGACGGTCGAGCAGACCAGGATCACGAGGCCAGGCACGCGGACCCAGAGCGTCTCGACCGTGAGCGAGTGCCAGTCGGTTCCGGGAACGAGCCTGAAGAGCAGCCAGGCGGCCAGCACCACGATGATGATCGGCAGGCGCGTGACGGCCGGCGCTCTCGTCCCCGCCCGCGGTCCCCGGGAGGCGTTGTAGATCGCCCCGACGACCCAGAAGGCCCCGACGACTCCCCAGCACGCGGCGACGCCGGCGACCACGAGCCGGTGAACCCCGGCGCTCACCATCGATTCACCATAGCCTTCGGGGACGGTCCACATGCGAGGGAAGGAAGGGAACGATGGCCACCATCCTGTGCGTCCTCTACGACGATCCGGTGGACGGGTACCCGCCGGCTTACGCGCGTGACGACATTCCGAAGATCGAGCGCTACTACGACGGGCAGACCACGCCGACTCCCGAGGGGATCGACTTCACGCCGGGCGAGCTGCTCGGGAGCGTGTCGGGCGAGCTCGGGCTGCGCAGATTTCTCGAGGACGGTGGGCACCGGCTCATCGTCACCTCCGACAAGGACGGGCCCGACTCCGCCTTCGAGCAGGAGCTCCCGGATGCGGAGATCGTGATCTCGCAGCCGTTCTGGCCCGCCTATCTGACCGCCGAGCGGATCGCCAAGGCCCCGAACCTGAAGCTGGCGGTGACCGCGGGCATCGGCTCGGACCACGTCGATCTTCAGGCGGCGATCGACCGCGGCGTGACGGTCGTCGAGGTCACCTACTGCAACAGCATCAGCGTGGCCGAGCACGTGGTGATGATGGTCCTCGCCCTCGTCCGCAACTACATCGCGTCCTACCAGTGGGTCGTCGAGGGCGGCTGGAACATCGCCGACTGCGTCTCGCGTTCCTACGACCTGGAGGGCATGCAGGTCGGAGTCGTCGGCGCCGGCCGCATCGGCACTGCGGTGCTCCGGCGGCTGAAGCCGTTCGAGGTCGGGCTGCACTACACCGACCGGCACCGGCTGCCTGACGACGTGGAGAAGGAGCTGGGCGTCACCTACCACCCGGACGTCGAGTCGCTGGTTCGGGTCTGCGACGTGGTGTCGATCAACGCGCCGCTCCATCCGGAGACCGAGCACCTCTTCGACGCCGGGCTGATCGGCCAGATGAAGCGGGGCGCGTATCTCGTCAACACGGCGCGCGGCAAGATCTGCGATCCCGACGCGGTCGCGCGGGCCTGCGAGAGCGGCCAGCTGGCGGGCTATGCGGGCGACGTCTGGTTCCCTCAGCCTGCGCCGCAGGACCATCCCTGGCGGACGATGCCTCATCACGGCATGACCCCGCACACCTCCGGCACGAGCCTCTCCGCGCAGGCTCGCTACGCCGCAGGCGTCCGCGAGATCCTCGAGTGCTGGTTCGAAGGCCGCCCGATCCGGGAGGAGTACCTGATCGTCGACGCCGGCAAGCTCGCCGGCGCCGGCGCCCACTCCTACAGCGCCGGAGACGCCACGGGCGGCTCCGAGGAGGCCGCCAGGTTCAAGGCCGGTGCCTGACCCCTCACGCCTCGCACTCTTCACCGGCGCCGCGCTTCTGCTCCTGGTCGTACCGGGGCCGGCCGTGCTCTACGTCGTCACCCAGAGCGTCTCACACGGCAGGCGAGCCGGGCTCGCGTCGGTGGCCGGGATCACGACCGGCACGATCGTCCACGTCGCCGCGGCGACGATCGGGCTCTCGGCGCTGCTCGCCTCCTCGGCAGTCGCCTTCGACGTCGTCAAGTACCTCGGCGCCGCCTACCTGATCGTCGTCGGCATCCGGCGCCTCGCGGGCCTCGAGCGGCCTGCGCCGATGGGCGACCGGCGCGAGCGGGACCTGGGACGGCTCTACCGTCAGGGCATCGTCGTCAACGTGCTCAACCCGAAGACGGCGCTCTTCTTCCTCGCCTTCCTGCCGCAGTTCGTGGAGCCCTCGCGTGGCGCGGCCTGGGCGCAGATCCTGCTGCTCGGGCTGTTCTTCGCCTTCCTCGGCTTCCTCAGCGACAGCGTCTGGGCATTCGTGGCGGGAACCCTCGGCGACCGTCTTCGCCGCAGCATCCGCTTTCCGCAGCTCCAGCGGTACGTCTCAGGCTCGGTATTCGTCGGCCTCGGCGCGGTCGCCGCGCTGACCGGCCCGGTCAAGCGCAGCTAGCCGCGGTACAGTCCGGAGACCGGGGTGCCGCGGCCGGCGGCTGAGATCACACCCGACGAACCTGATCCGGGTAATGCCGGCGAAGGGAGGCCATGACCGAGCAGACACCGAGCTGGGGAATCACGCCCGTTCCGGAGCGGCTGCGCGTGCTCGGGCTCTTCGACACGACCCTGCTCTGGGCCAACCTCTCGATCAGCCTGCTCGTGATCGTCGCTGCCGCGGGGCTCGTGCCGATGCTCTCCTTCAAGCAGGCGCTGCTGGCGATCCTGATCGGCGCCGTCGCCGGGAACCTGCTCCTCGGGCTTGCCGGGATGATCGGCGCCGACGCGCGCGTGCCGGGGATGGTGGTGCTGCGCGCCCCGCTCGGGCGCCGCGGCTCCTACGCGCCGACCGCGCTCAACGTCGCGCAGAACCTCGGCTGGTCGACCTTCGAGCTGATCATCATCTCGACCGCGGCCGCCGCGCTCTCGCAGCGCGTCTTCGGCTTCGAGGCCCGCTGGGCGTGGGCGCTCCTCTTCGGCGCCGTCTCGATCGGGCTCGGGCTGCTCGGGCCGATCGGCTTCGTCCGACGCTACCTGCGCAAGTTCGCCGCCTGGGCGGTGGCCGCGTCGATCGTCTACCTGACCTGGTGGGCGCTCGACAAGGCGAACCTGCAGCACCTCTGGCACTCGCACGGGACGGGCGGCCTCTCGCTCGGCCAGGGGATCGACCTGGTGATGGCCAGCATCCTGTCGTGGACGCCGCTCGCGGCCGATTACACACGCTTCTCCCGCGACCGGCGCAGCGGGGCCCTCGGCGCCGGGATCGGCTATTTCGTCCCGACGCTCTGGTGCTTCGCACTCGGCGCGGTGCTCGTGCTCGAGCGCGGGTTGAGCGAGCCGGCGCAGATCCCGAGCTCGGTCGCTTCGGGAAGCGCGCTCGCGGTCGTGGCGCTGCTGATGCTGACCGTGGACGAGAGCGACGAGGCGTTCGCCGACATCTACTCGACGGCGGTGTCGGTCCAGAACGTCCTGCCCTGGCTCTCGCAGAAGCTGCTGATCGTGCTCGTGGGCGCGGTCGCGACGGCAGGAGCGGTGGCGATCAACCTCGGGAACTACCTGACCTTCCTCTACCTGCTCGGCTCGGTGTTCGTGCCGCTGTTCGCGGTGCTGCTCGCGGACTGGCTCCTGCGCGGCGCGCACTACGAGCGGGCTGACGTCTTCGCGGCACCCTCGGTCCGGCCCGGGCAGCTGCTTGCGTGGTTCGCCGGCTTCGTCTTCTACCAGTGGCTCTCGCCGGTCGGCCCGCACTGGTGGACGGAGCTCGTCAACCCTCTGAGCCCCGGGCACGCCCGCTTCACCGCCTCCCTGCCGAGCTTCGCGCTGTCGTTCGTGCTGGCCCTCGCCGCCGGGTCGTTAGTCTCGGCACGTGCCGCCGCTCGCGGTCATCGGCAACCTCTCGCGCGACCTCGTTGACGGAGCGCCGCCCCGCGTCGGCGGGGCGCCGTACTGGTCGGCCCGAGCGCTGCGCGAGCTCGACACGCCGGCGCTGGTCGCGGTCAAGTGCGCCGACCTCGACCGGCGGCTCCTGGCGCCGCCCGTGCTCGCGCTCGGGCTGCCGGTGCTCTGGCTCGCGGCCCGGTCGACGGCCGCCTTCTCGTTCCACTACGTCGGCGACCGGCGGGAGATGACGGTCGACGCACTCGGCGAGGCCTGGACGCCGGAGGACGTCCGCTTCATCGGCGATGCGCGCTGGGTGCACGTCGGGGCGCTCGCTCGGTCGGACTTCCCCGCCGAGACGCTCGCGGAGCTCGCGAACGGCCGGCGGGTTTCCTTCGACGGGCAGGGCCTCGTCCGGCCGGCACGCACGGGGCCGCTGGAGCTGGACGCGGCCTACGACCCGGAGGTGCTGCGACACGTCTCGATTCTCAAATTGGCCGAGGAGGAAGCGAACGTCCTCGTCGGCGGGCTCGACGCCGCTGCGCTCGGCTCGCTCGGCGTGTCCGAGGTCGTGGTCACGCTCGGCTCGCGTGGCTCGCTGGTGCTCGCGGAGGGGACACTCGAGCAGGTCGACGCCGAGCCGGTCGAGGGTGCCGACGCGACCGGAGCCGGCGATGCGTTCGCGGTCGGCTACCTCGCCTCGCGCGCGGACGGCCACGCGCCGGTCGCGGCCGCGCGCCGCGGGACGGAGCTCGTGGCGCGGCTCCTGCGCCGGTGAGAGCGCGCGTCCGCACCGTCGACGGCGTGTTCGAGGTCGACCTGGACGAGGAGCAGGTGCTCGGCCTCGTCGAAGCGCCGGTCGAGCCTTCGCGTGTCGAGGTCTCGCTGCCGCTCGTCGTGGCCGCAGCGGCGTCCGGCTCGACCCTGATCGCGATCGTCGACCGCCGCCCGCCGCTCGCGGTCTCCAACGACGCGGGCCGAACCTGGCGCGAGGCGGGCGGCGGCCTCCCAGCGGGCAGAGCGCTCGCGATCGCCGAGGACGACCCCGACTACGTGGTGTACGCCGCGCGCAACCGCCTCCACCTGAGCGAGGACGGCGGCCGCTTCTGGCGCTCGCTCGCGCCCGAGCTCCCCGAGATCGAAGCCGTGACCCTCGAGCGAGGCGCGGACCCCCTATAACGGACGGGTCCCAGGGACAGTCCCTCGGACCTGTCCCGCAGCGACGAAGACTGCGAAAAAACCGCTCCACTTGCAGGGAGTCGTCAGGCTCGCATGGCTGCGGCGGCCATGGCCCAGGGACTGTCCCTGGGCCATGGCTCGAAGAGGCGACTAGGGCAAGCGGAACTCGCCGCGGGCGACCACCACAGCGCTGCCGCCGACCTCGACGCGCTCGATCTGCTCGGCGGAGCCGTCGGCACGCGCGTGCAGGGTCGAGGGCCGGCCGATCTCGGCGCCCTGGGAGATCTCGATCTCCTCGCCGAAAGCGATCTTGCCGTGGCGCGCGAGGTGCACGGCGAGCGGGCCGGCGGCCGAGCCGGTCGCTGGGTCCTCGGGGATGCCGCCGAGGCCGAACATCCGCGTCTTCCAGTGCGAGCCCCAGCCGGCGAAACAGTTGACGCCGAGCGCCTCCGGCAGGCCGAGCGGCCCGAGGTTCGGGCGCAACGCGGCAACCTCATCCTCCGTGGCGAGCCCGACGTAAACGTGCTGCGCACCGTTGTCGTACGCCTCGACCGGCAGCTCGCTTCGCTCCGCTCCGATTGCGACGAGCAGCGCCTCCGGCTCCACGAAGAGCTCCCAGGTCGGTACCGGCTGCTCCATCCGGCCGAAGACGATCCGGTTCCCCTCGCGCTCGAGCCGAACCGGGACGATCCCCTTGCCGGTCTCGAGCCGGATCTCGTCAAGCTGCAGCGGCGTCGCGAGCACGAACGCCGTCCCGAGCGTCGGGTGGCCCGCGAACTGCATCTCGATCCCGGGAGTGAAGATCCGGATCCGCGCGTGGCCGCCGGCCTCGGCCGGGAGGACGAACACCGTCTCGGAGAGATTGAGCTCGCGGGCAAGGCGCTGCATCTCCTCGGCCTCGAGCTCCCGCGCGTCGGTGAAGACCGCGACCGGGTTCCCGGCAAGCGGCCTGTCGGTGAAGACGTCGGCGACGACGTAGCGAAATGACCGCACGCCTCGAGCCTACCGAGCCGACTATCCTCCGGGCCGTGCAGCTCTACCTCGTGCGCCACGCCGAGGCCGCAGACGGAGAGCCCGACGAGCTGAGGCCGCTGACGGCCGACGGCCGCCGGGCCGCGCGGACGCTCGGCGAGCGCCTGGCCGCAGAGGGCGTCCACCCCGACGCCGTCCTTACCAGCCCGTTGCTGCGCGCCCGCGAGACCGGCGCCGAGCTCGCGCGCCCGGTGGGCCTCGAGCCCGAGCCCGACGAGCGCCTCGCGCCCGGCGCGACCGCGGAGAGCGTCAGGGCCGCGGCCGAGGAGCGCGGAGAGACCATCGTCGTGATCGGCCACCAGCCCGACTGCGGGCGGATCGCAGCCGAACTCGCCGGCGGTCCGGAGCCCGCGTTCCTGCCGGCCGCGATGCTCGCCTTCGAGCTCTGACGATGCCTCACCGAAATTCCAAGCTGTACTTCACCCTTCGCCGGATCAGGACGGCCATGCCGCCAAGGCCGCCATGGCGATGAGCGCCATCTCCGTCCGCGGGCTGCGCAAGTCGTACGGCCCCCTCGAAGCGGTGCGCGGGATCGACTTCGAGGTGCAGCCGGGCGAGGTCTTCGGACTGCTCGGCCCGAACGGTGCCGGCAAGACGACGACCGTCGAGATCCTCGAGGGCTACCGCAAGCGCGACGCAGGGGAGGTCGAGGTGCTCGGCGTCGACCCGGCGCGCGCGGGCGGCGACTGGCGCGACCGGATCGGCGTCGTCCTCCAGTCCTCGTCCATGTACCAGACGCTGACCGTCGCCGAGCACCTGCGGCTGTTCGCGGGCTACTACTCGAAGCCGCGGCCGGTCGACGAGGTGGTCGAGCTGATCGGCCTCGCCGAGAAGCGCGACGAGCTGGTGCGCCGCCTCTCCGGCGGCCAGCGCAGGCGCCTCGACCTGGGCCTGGCGCTCGTCGGCGACCCGGAGCTGATCTTCCTCGACGAGCCGACGACCGGCTTCGACCCGCATGCGCGCCGCCAGGCCTGGGAAACCCTGCGCTCGCTCCGCAGCCTCGGCAAGACCATCGTGCTCACCACCCACTACCTCGACGAGGCGGAGCGGCTGGCGGACCGGGTCGCCGTCCTGCGGGAGGGCGAGATCGTCGCCGCCGGCCCGCCTGCCGAGCTCTCCGGCGCCCTCCCGGCGACCGAGATCCGCTACCGCGAGAACGGCCGCGAGGTCGTGCTCGAGACCGACCAGCCCACCCGCGTCCTCAACGAGCTGACCTCGAAGGCACTTGCCGAGGACCGCGAGCTCGAAGGGCTCGTCGTCACACGGCCGACGCTCGAGGACGTCTACCTCGACCTCACTGCCGAGGAGAGCGAGTGAGGCTCTTCCGGCACGAGCTGAAGGGCGAGCTGCTGCTCTACGTGCGCAGCCGAGAGCTCGCGTTCTTCACGTTCCTGTTCCCGATCATCCTCTTCGTCCTGCTCGGCTCGACCTACGGGAGCGACCGGATCAAGAGCGAGGGCAATGTGCGCGGATCGAACTTCCTCGAGGCCGGCATGATCGGCTACGGGGCCATCTCGATCGCGTTTGCCGGCCTGGCGATCGTGCTCGTGATCCGCCGCGAGAGTGGGGTGCTCAAGCGCCTGCGGGCGACCCCGCTGCCGGCACCCGCCTACATCGCGGCGCTGCTCACGTCCTTCCTCACCGCGTTCTTCGTGGAGGTGGTCGTGCTCATCCTGCTCGGCCGGGTGCTCTTCGGGATCGCTGCGCCGCACCGGATCGGCTCGCTCGTCCTGATCCTGCTGCTCGGCGCGGTCGCCTTCGCCGGGCTCGGGATCGGCCTGACCGCGCTGATCCGCAGCGCCGAAGGCGCGTCGGCGGTCGTAAATGCGATCTACCTCCCCGCCGCCTTCCTCGCCGGCGCGTTCTTCGCCCCGCACTCGTTCCCGGTCGTCCTGCGCTGGATCGCAGCCGTCCTGCCGCTGACCTACTTCATCCGGATCGTCCGCGGCGTGATGCTGCACGGCCAGGAGATCTGGATGTTTCCCGGCTCGATCGCAGTGATCGCCGCCTGGGGTCTGCTCGGCGTCGTCCTGGCGATCCGCGGCTTCCGCTGGGAGCCGGTCGAGGGTTGAGATCTAGCGGTCGCCCGGATCTCCAGACCGGACGCCGACCGTCAGCGCCAGGAGCCGGTCGAGCGCGAGCAGCGCCAGGCCGACGCAGAGCACTGCCACCGTCTTGTGTGGATGCTTGTCGTTCAATCCGGCGCCGAAGAGGAACAGCACGGCCGCGCAGAGCAGCAGCACCACCCGGACCGCCCGCAGATCAATGCTCATCTCGCCTCCCTCTAGACCAGGTCAGGCACCAGTATCTCGTCAGAACCAGCGCGCGCGCCGCGTCGACGCGAACTCGACCTTTTCCGCTGCGAGCGCCGGTGACGGCCCCACGAGCCGCGCCGTCGGCTCCGGGCCGCCGAAGAAGTTGGCCTCGACCACACCGACCGCGCCGCCGCCGAACTCGAGGTAGCACATGCCCGCGCCCTCGTACGGCTGCTTCAACTCCTCGCCGTGAAGGCGCGCGGCGATGTCCTCGGCCACGACCCGGGCGGCGGCCTCCGCGAACACGCCGGCCTTCGCCATCGGCAGGGCGGCGACGTCGCCGACGGCGTAGACGTCGGGGAAGCGGGTCGCGAGATTGCCCCTCTCGACCGGCACCCAGCCATCGTCTGCGAGCCCGGAGCCGAGGACCACCTGCGGTGCCCGGTGGACGGGGATCCCGACGAACAGGTCGTACGGGATACCTCCGCCGTCGGCCAGCCGCGCCTCCTTCTCGTGCGTGTCGAGCTCCGCGATGTGCCGATCCGGGAGGTACTCGATATCGCGCTCGGTCAAAGCGTCGAGGAAGCTCCGGGAGAGCTCCTTGGTGATCGGAACCGGAGCCGCCATCGGCCCGGCGACGCGAATCTCGACCGCATCCCTGAGACCGCGCTCGACGAAGTGGTCGTGGAGCAGGAGCGCTCCCTCGAACGGCGCAGGCGGGCACTTGAACGGATGGCCCAGGATCCCGATCAGGATCCGCCCGGAGTCGAAGCCTGCGAGCACGTCACACATGCGCTCCGCTCCCGCCACCGAGTAGTACTCGACGCCGCCCTCCTCGAAGCCGGGCGTGGCCGCGAAGTCGTAGGCCGCCCCGAGCGCGACGACGAGGATGTCGGCGTCGTACGAGCCGGCGTCCGTCGTCACGCGCCGTGTCCCCGGGTCGATCGCGGTCACGCGCTCCTGCCGGAACTCGACACCTTCCTTGGAGATCTCCGAGTAGGGGAGCAGCACGTCCGCCTTCGGCTTGCGGCCGAAGAGGACGTCGAGCTTCGAGAAGCCGAAGGTGAACGAGTCGTTCTCGTCGATCAGCGTCACGCGAACCTCGCCGGCGAGCGACTCCGAGAGCCGCGTCGCGAGCTCCAGCCCCGCGAACCCCGCACCGAGGATCACGATGTGCTTCACGAGCCTCCCCCGACGGACCTGGCTGCTAGCTCGTCTGCTGGTTGTGAACCGGGAATTCCGTCTGTTCCGGCATGGCTTGAAAGCCGCCTTCGATGCCTGCGGACATGGTCGGCATCAGCGTCTCGTCCCGAAAGCGTTCCCAGCTCTCCTGCGAGTCGTGAATCGCGACGATCGTCCAGCCGTCAGCCGACGGCCCGGCCGCGTGGAAGAGCTGCCCCTCCGGCAGGCTCCCGTCGCTCGGGTGCACGGCCGCGATCGAGGCCTCGTACTGCTCCTGTGTCCCGCCGGGAAACCGATGCACGACGGCGTACGCCATCTGGTGCTCCTTTCGTCAACGCGCTGTCCTGCCGCTACTCAGGCAACTATCTCAGCCGGGGAGGTTCGAGAGCGCAATGCACCGATACGGTGACTGCGTGGGACGGGACGAACGGCTACTTCTGCGCAGGCCTCCGCGTCCGGCGAGTGACGTCTGGATCCGGGATGCACGTCTTCCCGAGGCGGGCCTAGGACGAGAACGCCGGCGCGTACTCGAACCGTCCTGCGATGGATGGCGTGTACGCGGTGAGAGGGCGCGCCTGGAAGGCATCTCCCCAATCTGGCTCCGGAGCTGTCACGCCGATTCCCTCGGCTGGACGGAAACCGAACCGGCTGTAGTACTGCGGCGAGCCGAGCAGGACGATCAGCGGCACGCCATCGGCGTCAGCAGCGTTGAGAAGTGCATCCATCAGGGCACTCCCGATCCCGCTGCCTTGATGATCCGGAAGGACGCCGATCGGCCCCACGGCAACAACCGGGTCGGCGGCGACGGTCGCTCGGCTCGAGGTGACGTGGCCGACCACCCCGCCGTCGGTCAGTGCCGTGAACGAGAGCTCGGGAATGGCGTCGCCCGCCTCCCACAGCTCGTCGAACAGACCGACCTCGGGTGCAACGGAACCAGGGCTCTGCGGCGGCCGAAAGCGCGGCCGCCGAAAGGCCTCGGCGTAGACGTGCCGAATCGCCTCGTAATCGTCGGCCCGCTGCTCCCTGACGATCACCGGGCCATCCTCGCATCACAGGCAGTCCTTCGCCTGCGCCAGGGTGGATCTGACGAGCGCCGATGAGCTTTTGGTGGTTTGTCGGTCTCTACCGGGTACGGGTCCAGGTGAGATGCGGCAGTAGAAGGCCGCCGAGAGAGGAGTCACGAGATGACGCGGTACCTGATTTCGTTCCCCAGCGGCGCGATGGAGCACATCCCCGATGAGGAGGGGCCGGCCGTGGGAGAGGCTGCCCATGCGGTGGTCCGGGAGGCCATGGACGCAGGCGTGTGGGTGTTCGGCGGCGGGATAGCCGAGGACGTCGATCCCGTCATGGTGGCCGGCGACGGGACGATCACCGCCGGCACCTACCCGCAGACCAAGGAG
>Ga0187776_10000065_pt1 | contig 51923 bp, 43 predicted proteins | sample 0216_BV02_MP12_2_FD_132426 | JGI IMG/M metagenome (GOLD analysis project Ga0187776, IMG submission 132426) | Tropical peat soil microbial communities from peatlands in Department of Meta, Colombia - 0216_BV02_MP12_20_MG | ecosystem: Environmental > Terrestrial > Soil > Wetlands > Peat | place...
GCACTCATGGCGAAAGAGAAATTTGATCGCAGCAAGCCGCACGTGAACGTGGGGACGATCGGGCACATCGATCATGGCAAGACCACGCTCACGGCGGCGATCACCAAAGTGTTGCAGAAGCACAATCCCAAGATCGTGTTCCGCTCGTTTGATTCGATCGACAACGCGCCGGAAGAGCGCGAGCGCGGGATCACGATCGCCACCGCGCACGTGGAATACGAGACGCAGAACCGGCACTATGCGCACGTCGATTGCCCGGGTCACGCCGACTACATCAAGAACATGATCACCGGGGCGGCGCAGATGGATGGCGCGATCCTGGTGGTAGCGGCGACCGATGGTCCGATGCCGCAGACGCGGGAACACGTGCTGCTGGCGCGCCAGGTAGGAGTGCCCTACATCGTGGTGGCGCTCAACAAGTGCGATGCGGTGGATGATCCGGAACTGCTCGATCTGGTGGAGCTGGAAGTGCGCGAGCTGCTGAAGGGCTATCAGTTCCCGGGTGACGATGTGCCGGTGATCCGGTTGTCGGCTCTGGGAGCGCTGAATGGCGAGGAGAAGTGGGAGAAGCAGATCGACGCCCTGATGGAGGCGGTGGATAAGTACGTACCGCTGCCGCAGCGCGATGTAGAGAAGCCCTTCCTGATGCCGATCGAAGATATCTTCTCGATTTCCGGACGCGGCACGGTGGTGACGGGACGAATCGAGCGCGGCAAGGTGAAGGTGAGCGAGGAAGTGGAGATTGTGGGCTTCCGCGAGACGCGCAAGACGGTGGTGACGGGCGTCGAGATGTTCAAGAAGCAGCTGGATGAAGGCATGGCGGGCGACAACGCCGGGCTCTTGCTGCGCGGAATCGGCAAGGAGGAGGTGGAGCGCGGGATGGTCTTGGCGAAGCCGGGATCGATCACGCCGCACACCAAGTTCAAGGGCGAGGTGTACGTGCTGTCGAAGGAAGAAGGCGGACGGCACACGCCGTTTTTCAACGGCTATCGGCCGCAGTTCTACTTCCGCACCACGGACGTGACGGGAGTGGCGCACTTGCCGGCGGGAACGGAGATGGTGATGCCGGGCGATAACGTGCAGCTGGAGATCGAGCTGATCACGCCGGTGGCCATGGAGAAGGGCTTGCGCTTCGCCATCCGCGAAGGCGGACGCACGGTGGGCGCAGGCACGATCTCGGAGATTTTGGCGTAGGGAGTGAGCAATGCCGCGAGAAATTGTGACCTTGCAATGCAGTGACTGCAAGGAAAAGAACTATTCGACGACAAAGAACCGGAAGACGACGACCGAGCGGCTGGAGTTCAAAAAATTCTGCCGCCGTTGCCGCAAGCACACGCCGCACAAGGAAGTGAAGTGACGCCGTTTGGCAGGCGTCTGAGCCTGCAGGCGTCATCCTGAGCGCAGCGAAGGATGGCGGAAAAACAGGGGCGTAAGCTCAACGGTTAAATGACCGCGATTTCCGCGGCGTTTGAGCCGCGGGCGGTCACCCTGAGCGGAGCGAAACGCAGTCGAAGGGCCTCAGTCGTGAGCGGCTCTTCAGGAAAAACAGGGGCGTAAGCTCAACGGTTAAACTGCCGGTCTCCAAAACCGGACTTGGGGGTTCGAATCCCTCCGCCCCTGCCAGTTCCAGCGGGTGTTGCGGCGGGACGTTAGGCGGAAAGACGTGGGACAGTGAACTGAGAGTTTGTGGAAGTAAAGGCTCCGAAGTTAAAGAAGGGTAGCATGGCGAAAGCAGCAACAGTCCCAGCAATCCGGGAAGGCGGTTTTAACGCAATCAAGGCGTGGCCGCAGCGGATCAAGTCGTTCTACAACGACGTCCGCACGGAGATGAAGAAGGTCACCACACCCACTCGCAAAGAGGTACAGGCGACGACCACAGTCGTGATCATCGCCGTGTTTCTCTTCGGACTTTATTTCTGGATCGTGGATACCGCCATCGGCAAAACCATGGATCAATTGCTCCGGTATCTCGTAGCGCGTTAGCGATTCGACGGATGAAAACAGTAATGCAGGAAGAAGCGAACAAGAACGCGGCGGCGGAAGGCGGAGCAGAAAATGTAGCTCCTCCGGCAGAAGCCCAGCCCTCGGTAACGCAATCTGAGAACCCGCGGATGAAGTGGTACATCATCCACAGCTACTCGGGTTTTGAGCGCAAGGTGAAGGAATCGCTCGAGTCCCGGGTGCAGGCTTTTGGCCTGCAGGACAAAATCGGGCGCGTGCTCATCCCCACCGAGCCGGTGACGGAAGTTCGCGGCGGTAAGAAATATACCGTCGAACGGATGTTTTATCCCGGCTACGTCCTCGTGGAAATGGATATGGATGACCACGTCTGGCACGTGGTCAAGTCCACTCCGCGGGTGACCGGATTCGTCGGCACCGGACAGCAGCCCACGCCCTTGTCGGCGGAAGAGGTGAACCAGATTGTGTATCGCGTGGCCGAGGGTAGGGAGAAACCGCGGCTGCGGGTGAAATTCGAGAAGAATGAATCGGTGCGGATCACCGAGGGACCGTTCTCCAGCTTTACTGGCGTGGTGGACGAAGTCAACGAAGACCGCGAGACCCTGAAAGTCATGGTGACGATTTTCGGGCGTTCGACGCCGGTTGAGCTCGGTTTCGCGCAGGTTGAAAAAGTAGCGTAGCAAGATTTTTGAGTGCTGACGGCCACCTGAGAAAAAGGCTGTCAGCCGAAGGCGAGAAATGGCAAAGAAGGCAACAGGATTTGTAAAGCTGCAGATTCCCGCGGGCAAGGCGACGCCGGCGCCCCCGGTAGGTCCGGCGCTCGGACAGGCGCAGATCAACATCATGGAATTCTGCAAACAGTTCAATGCACGCACCAGCCAGAAGGAACTGGATGGATTGATCATCCCCGTGGTGATCACGGTCTACAACGATCGCTCTTTTACGTTTGTGACCAAGACGCCCCCGGCTTCAGTGTTGCTGAAGCGCGCCGCTGGCATCGCCAAGGGCTCAGGCGCACCCAACAAAGATAAGGTCGGCAAAGTCACCGAAAAGCAGGTGGAAGAGATCGCCAAACAGAAGATGCCGGATCTGAATGCGGCATCGCTGGACGCGGCCATTAAAAGCGTGAAGGGTACGGCGCGCTCAATGGGAATCGAAATAAGTTAGATCGGCGAAGTTAGCGCGTTGAGAACTTTAGAACCAGGCAGCGTGGACGCTGCAGGTCGGTAACACCACAGCTTCCGGAACAAGGAACGCCGTGGGAGACAAGGAGTGAAATGAGTCACAAAGAAGGAAAGAACATCACCAAAGCCAAGGCTGCGGTGGAGAACCGGCGGTACACGCTGCAGGAAGCGGTGCCCTTGCTGCAGAAGGTCAAATACGCCAAGTTTGATGAGACGGTGGACCTGACGATGCGCTTGGGAGTCGATCCCAAGCACGCTGACCAGATGGTTCGGGGCACGGTAGTGTTGCCGCATGGGCTGGGCAAATCAAAGAAGGTTCTGGTGATCGCCAGCGGCGAGAAAGTGCGGGAAGCCGAGCAGGCGGGCGCCGATTTCGTTGGCGGTGAGGATATGGTTGAGAAGATCCAGAAAGAAAACTGGATCGACTATGACGCCGTGGTCGCTACTCCCGACATGATGAAGTCCGTGGGCCGGCTGGGCAAGGTACTGGGACCGCGCGGGCTCATGCCGAATCCCAAGACCGGCACGGTAACGTTCGATGTTGCCAAGGCGGTGCAGGAAGTGAAGGCAGGCAAGGTGGAATTCCGCACCGACAAGACCGCATTGGTGCACGTCCCGGTGGGCAAGATTTCATTTACGCCTGAGAAGCTGGTGGAGAACGCCACCGTCGTCATCACCAGCGTCATCAAGGCCAAGCCGTCTGCCGCTAAAGGCAAATATCTGAAGGGTGTGACGCTGAGCTCAACCATGGGTCCGGGGATCCCGATCGACGCGGCCCCGGTGGAAGCAGCAGCTAAAGCGTAAGTTCTCAAGAAAAAGGATTAGAGATGGCTGTCACGAAAGCAAAGAAGATCGAGCAGGTTGAAGAGCTCAGCAAAGAGCTGAACGGCGTCAGCAGCGTGATCGTAGGGACCTTCAGCAAGCTGACCGTGGCGCAGGATTTCGAACTGCGGAAAGCCGTACGCGGCGCCGGCGCCAGGTATCAGGTGGTGAAGAATACGCTGGCGGAGCGCGCCGGCAAAGGCACCAAGGTGGAAGAGGTCCTGAAGAATCTGGAAGGTGTGACCTCGATCGCTTACACCCGGACGGACCCAATAGCGCTGGCCAAGGCTCTCTCCAAGTACGCCAAAGATGTGCCGGAGTTCAGCTTCAAGGCGGGATTGGTCGAAGGCCGCGTTATCTCGCTGAAGGAGATCGAGGCGCTGGCCACCATGCCGGCCAAGGAAGAGATCATGGCGAAACTTCTCTTCCTGATCAACGCTCCTGCGCAGCGCCTGGTTACCGCGATGAATGCGGTCGGCCGGAACCTGGCCGTCGTAGTGAACCAGGGAGTTCAGGAAAAGAAGTTCAAGGGGGAGCCTGCCGCAGCGAGCGAGCCGGCACCCAGTGAACCGGCGGCGGCGGAAACAGCTGCCAGCGGCGCATAAGAGTTTTGGGCTGGCGGAAGCCAGTCCAGGAAGTTCGTTATCAGTGGTCAGGTGTTGCGTTGGGCGATAGCGCACGCGTTGTCTGGCGCGTGGTCCGGTCGGCTGGGCGCACTGGAAACCTTGGCGACAGATAACAGATCACCAAAACTGATAACTAAACGGAGATTGATATGGCGGATCTGCAAACTTTAGAAGAACAGATAGTTGGCCTGTCGCTGCTGGAAGCGGCCGAACTGGTCAAGAAACTGGAAACCCGTTTGGGTGTTTCCGCGGCAGCAGCCGCCCCGGTGGTGGTGGCTGGTGGAGCTGGTGCTGGAGCGGCTGCAGGCGCGGCTCCGGCTGAGGAAAAGACCGAATTCACGGTGGTTTTGAAGGAGGTCGGTGCGAATAAGATCAATGTAATCAAAGCGGTGCGCGAAGTCACCAACCTGGGCCTGAAGGAAGCGAAGGACCTGGTCGACGGCGCCCCCAAACCGGTTAAGGAGGGCGTCTCCAAGGAAGAGGCCGAGAACATCAAGAAGAAGTTTGTCGACGCAGGAGCCACTGTCGAGGTCAAGTAACAGGACCTCGAATGGGCGCCTGGACCGCCCGCCCGTCTCTGGAAAGAGGCTGCTGGCGGCGTGATATCTCGGCAACGCATTTTTTCGGTGCGAAGCCTGGCTTTGAATCGTGCGGGGTTGGATCGGCATCAAAGTTATTGCCGATCTACTCCCGCAAAAGAATTGAAATGGCGGCTCCTCCCGCGCGCTAAGCGCGGGCGGCGAGCAGAGATCAGACCTGGAAACTGGCGGCGGAAATCACAATTCAGACAGTGCGCGCGCTGAATTCGGCGCCCACGGGGAATCTCGTCCTCGCGGGCGCAATCGCTATTGGCAGCAGGCGCGCTAGGACAAAGCAACGGCATTCCGGCGTGCGCTGCTTTTATTCACGCCTGCCCGCAGCGTGACGCTTGCGCGTTGCTAGAACCCGGCGAAGCATCCCGGGAAAGCCGATTGTAGGTGCGGCGGCTGGCAAGTCAAGATCAGGAGTCTTTGATGTCTATTAAAAATAACGCCTCCCGTAAACGTTTCGATTTCGCAAAAATTCCGGCAACCATCCAGATTCCCAACCTGATCGAGGTGCAGAAGCGCTCCTATGACCGTTTCCTGCAAATGGATCGTTTGCCCAGCGAGCGCGACGACAGCGGTTTGCAGGCGGTGTTTCAATCCGTATTTCCCATCACCGATTTCCGCAACGTCTCGCAGCTGGAGTTCGTGGATTACGCCATCGGCAACTGGGAGTGCAAGTGCAGCCACCTGAAGGGTCTGCACCACCTGCGCACCACCTGCCGTAATTGCGGCGCCACCGTGATTACCGATCCCTTCCATCCCGGCGATGTGCTCTGCCAGAAGTGCGGCACCTATAACGCAAATACGCCCGACTTCTGCAACAAGTGCGGCGATCCGGTGGGACTGCAGCTGAAATATGACGTAAGCGAGTGCGAAGAGCGTGGCATGACCTACTCCGCTCCGCTGAAGGTCACCATGCGGCTCACGATTTATGAGAAGGACGCGGAAACCGGCAACCGCTCGATTCGGGACATCAAGGAACAGGAAGTTTTCTTTGGCGATGTTCCCCTGATGACGGAGAACGGCACCTTCATCATCAACGGCACCGAGCGCGTGATCGTCAGCCAGTTGCACCGCTCCCCAGGCGTGTTCTTTGAGAAGATTCCGGCCAACAATTATTTCCTCGGCAAGATCATTCCCTATCGCGGATCGTGGGTGGAATTCGAGTACGACCAGAAGAACGTTCTCTATGTCCGCATCGACCGCAAGCGCAAGTTCCTGGGAACGATTTTCCTGCGAGCTCTGGGCCTGAGGGCAAACGAGGACATCCTGCGGACGTTCTACACCGTTGATAAAGTCGCGCTGCGAGATGGCAAGCTCTTCTGGACACTGGAGCCGGGCGTAGAACGGCCCACCATGCTGCAAGGCATGAAGCTCTCGCACCGCGTCACCAACCGCAGCGGAGAGGAAATCGCGCACGCCGGCCGGAAAGTCAGCCCCGCGATCCTGCGAGAGATCCATAAAGCCCGCATTTCCGAAATCGAAATAGAAGCGGGCGACCTGGAAGGCGCCTTTACTGCAGCCGATATCGTAGATACCAACTCCGGTGAGGTACTGCTGGAAGCGAATGCGGAAGTCACCAGCGACATGCTGGCGAAGATCATGGACGCGGGTGTCGGCGAAGTGCATCTGTTCTTCCCCGAGCGCGACGATGTAGGCACAGTCATCAGCCAAACCCTGAAGCGCGATTCGGTGAAGACGCCGCAAGAGGCCCTGATCGAGATCTACCGCAAGCTGCGTCCCGGCGATCCGCCGACGCTCGATACCGCGACCGCCCTATTCCAGGGCATGTTCTTCGATCCACGCAAGTATGACTTCTCGCGCGTGGGCCGGCTGAAGTTCAACATCAAGCTCTATGAGAAGCAGGACGCCACCAATCTCGACAGCCGTACGCTGGAGCCTGAGGACTTCTACGCCACCATTCGTTACCTGCTGAAGCTGCGCAAGAATCTCGGCACGGTGGACGACATCGATCACCTGGGCAACCGCCGCGTCCGCGCGGTGGGCGAACTGCTCGAAAACCAGTTCCGCATCGGCCTGGTGCGCATGGAACGCGCCATCAAGGAAAAGATGAGCGTCTACCAGGAGATGTCAACGGCTATGCCGCATGACCTGGTCAATGCCAAGCCGGTGATGGCCGCCATCCGCGAATTCTTCGGTTCATCGCAGCTTTCGCAGTTCATGGACCAGACGAATCCGCTGTCGGAAATCACCCACAAGCGGCGTTTGTCGGCGCTGGGCCCGGGAGGATTGTCGCGCGAGCGCGCGGGATTTGAAGTCCGCGACGTACATCCCACGCACTACGGCCGCATCTGCCCGATCGAGACACCGGAAGGCCCGAACATTGGCCTGATCTCTTCACTGAGCTGCTATGCGCGGATCAACGACTACGGCTTTATCGAGTCCCCATACCGGCGCGTGAAGAATGGACGCGTGATTGACTACGTCACGGTGGTCAATGCCGGCGATAGCGAGCGTCGCGTCGGCGATCACGTCGAAAAGTCGGAGGTCGAGAAACTCAACGCCGATCTGAAGGAGCGCCGAAAGAAGCAGATCGAAAATGAGCCGCATTCTTTCTACCTCTCCGCCTGGGAGGAAGATCGGCACGTGATTGCGCAGGCCAACATCGAGCTGGACGACAAAGGCCGCATCGTGGGCGATCTGGTGAACGCCCGCAAGGCCGGGAACTTCGTTCTGGTGAACCAGGAGGAAGTGGACTATATCGACGTTAGCCCCAAACAGCTGGTTTCAGTAGCGGCCTCGCTGGTGCCCTTCCTGGAGCACGACGACGCCAACCGCGCGCTGATGGGCGCCAATATGCAGCGTCAATCCGTGCCGTTGCTTCGTGCGGAAGCTCCCCTGGTCGGAACCGGTATGGAGGGCGTGACTGCCCGCGATTCCGGAGCGGTGGTGCTGGCTCGCCGCAGCGGCATCGTGGACTCGGTCGATTCTGAGCGCATCATCGTGCGCGTGGAGGGTGAACATCATCCCACGCAGCTTTCGCGCGAGGTGGGCAGCGACATCTATCAGCTCACGAAGTTCAAGCGCTCGAACCAGAACACCTGCATCAACCAGAAGCCGGTGGTGAAGAAAGGCCAGCGCGTAACCAAGGCCCAGGTGATCGCCGATGGTCCCTGCACCGATCAGGGCGAACTCGCTCTGGGACGGAACGTGCTGGTGGCCTTCATGCCCTGGCGCGGATACAACTTCGAAGACGCCATTCTGGTTTCCGAGAAGCTGGTTAAGGACGACTACTACACCTCGGTCCACATCGAAGAATTCGAGATCGAAGCGCGCGACACGAAGCTGGGACCGGAAGAAGTCACGCGCGACATTCCCAACGTCAGCGAATCGGCGCTGCGCGATCTGGACGAGAGCGGCATTATCCGCATCGGCGCCAAGGTCAAACCGGGCGACATCCTGGTCGGCAAGGTAACGCCCAAGGGTGAAACCCAGCTCACGCCGGAAGAGAAACTGCTGCGTGCGATCTTCGGTGAGAAGGCCGGTGACGTTCGCGACGCATCGCTGACCTGCCCTCCGGGAATTGAGGGCACGGTGGTTGACGTGAAGATCTTCTCCCGCAAAGGCCAGGAAAAGGACGAACGGGCGAAGTCCATCGAGGCATCGCAGATCGCCAAGCTGCACGCCAACTTGTCGGATGAAATCCGAATCCTGACTGACGAACGGTTGAAGCGCCTGGAAGGTTTGCTTGGCGGCAAGGAAGTCACGGCTGACTTGCATGACGAACGTACCAACAAGCGCCTCCTGACCAAGGGCACGATTCTTGATCGCGACACGATCGAGCGTATTTCAACGCGCAATCTGAAGCGCATCAAGTTCCCGGACAAGGATCCGCGGGTCAACGAGCAGATCGACGAGATCGAAGAGATGACCTCGCGCCAGATCGACGTGCTGCGCAAGATCGTCAAGGAGAAGGAAGAGAAGCTGCAGAAGGGCGACGAACTGCCTCCCGGCGTGATCAAGCTGGTGAAGGTCTATATCGCCATGAAGCGCAAGCTCAGTGTGGGCGACAAGATGGCCGGACGCCACGGCAACAAGGGCGTGATTGCTCGCATTCTTCCCGAAGAAGACATGCCGTACACGGAAGAGGGCACGCCAGTAGAGATCGTGCTCAATCCGCTGGGTGTGCCGAGCCGTATGAACGTGGGTCAGATTCTGGAGACGCATCTGGGATGGGCGGGCAAGGAGCTGGGCAAGAAGGTAGCCGAGTTGCTCCAGAACAACTCGCGCGCCGAGATGCTCCGCCGCGAATTGAAGGCCTTGTTCAAAGATGTGGCTTTCGTCGACACCTTCGATGACCTGGACGAGGAGACTCTGGAGGCAGTGGCTCATTCGCTGACCAAGGGCGTGTACATTTCCTCGCCGGTGTTCGATGGTGCGCGGGAAAACGAAATCAAGTCACTGCTGGAGAAATCGGGCCTGCCGACGTCGGGGAAAACCGCCCTCTACGACGGCATAACCGGCGATAAGTTCGAACAGCCTGTGACCGTCGGCTACATCTACATGCTGAAACTTTCGCACCTGGTGGACGACAAGATTCACGCTCGCTCCATCGGGCCCTACTCGCTCATTACACAGCAGCCTTTGGGCGGCAAGGCGCAGTTCGGCGGGCAGCGCTTCGGAGAAATGGAAGTCTGGGCGCTGGAAGCTTACGGCGCTGCTTACATCCTGCAAGAGCTGCTTACGGCCAAGTCCGACGATGTTTATGGCCGCACCAAGATCTACGAGGCCATCGTCAAGGGCGAAGCGGCCATCGAGCCGGGTGTGCCGGAGTCGTTCAACGTGCTGATTCGCGAATTGCAATCGCTCTGCCTGGATGTGGAGTTGATCAAAGTGGCGGAGATGCGCAAGCAGCCGGTCGCCGCGGCCGCAGACTAGCGAAGCTTGGATGGGGTGAGCGCTCGCAATCGCTCGCCGCAGGTTGATTCGCAGAGAAGGTTCTAAAGAAGCAAGACCCGCAGGTACTGCTCCCGAGCCTGGGCAGGGTCGAATAACTGGTCCTTTGGCCACTTTTTCGAGAGCGAACTCGGAGGCAACTTTGTACCGTTCAAGCCCGTTTGATATGGCAAGCAATATCGCCGACTTCGATGCCATTCGCATCAGCCTGGCCTCCCCCGAAAAAATTCGGAGCTGGTCGCACGGCGAGGTGACGAAGCCGGAGACCATCAACTATCGCACCTTCAAGCCGGAGCGCGACGGCCTGTTCTGCGCCCGCATTTTTGGTCCGGTCACCGACTGGGAGTGCCTCTGCGGCAAGTACAAGCGCATGAAGCACCGCGGAGTGATCTGCGACAAGTGCGGCGTGGAAGTCACTTTGTCGAAGGTTCGTCGCGAGCGGCTGGGGCACATCGAACTGGCCTCGCCCTGCTCGCACGTCTGGTTCTTTAAGGGTCTGCCCAGCCGCATTGGCCATCTGCTGGACATCTCGCTGCGCGACTTGGAGTCGGTTCTTTATTTCGAAGCCTACGTTGTGGTTGATCCCGGCGACGCTCCTGTCAAAGAACGGGAGATCATCAAGGAAGAAACCAAGTTCCGCGAACTGGATCAGCAATACCGTCCCGCCGGTTTCAAAGCCATGATGGGCGCGGAAGCCATCAAGGAATTGCTGAAGCGCGTCAATGTCGAAGAACTTGCCGTCGAACTGCGCGACAAAATGAAGCACGAAGCCTCGCTGCAAAAGCGGCTGAAATACGCCAAGCGGCTGAAGGTAGTCGAAGCTTTCCGCAAGAGCGGCAACAAGCCGAACTGGATGATTCTGGATGTGATTCCGGTAATCCCGCCGGAGTTGCGGCCTCTGGTTCCACTGGATGGCGGCCGGTTCGCCACCTCCGATTTGAACGATCTGTACCGGCGCGTGATCAACCGCAACAACCGCTTAAAGAAGCTGATGGACCTGCATGCGCCAGAAGTAATCGTGCGCAACGAAAAACGCATGCTGCAGGAAGCAGTGGATGCGCTGTTTGACAACGGCCGTCGCGGACGCGTGCTGCGCGGCGCCAACAACCGCCCTCTGAAATCGCTCTCCGACACGCTGAAGGGCAAGCAGGGGCGTTTCCGCCAGAACCTGCTGGGCAAGCGCGTGGATTACTCCGGACGTTCCGTCATCGTAGTCGGTCCGGAACTGAAGCTGCACCAGTGCGGTCTGCCCAAGAAGATGGCGCTGGAGCTGTTCAAGCCTTTTATCTATCACCGGCTGGAGCAGACCGGTCACTGCACCACCATCAAGCAGGCCAAGGAAATGGTGGAAGCCCAGGACCCCATCGTGTGGGACATCCTGGAAGAGGTGATCAAAGATCACCCGGTTTTGCTGAACCGCGCTCCCACCCTGCACCGCTTGGGCATCCAGGCGTTTGAGCCGGTGCTGGTGGAAGGCAAGGCGATTCGCATTCATCCACTGGTCTGCACGGCGTTCAACGCTGACTTTGACGGCGACCAGATGGCGGTGCACATTCCGCTGTCACCGGAAGCGCAGGTTGAAGCCAGCGTGCTGATGCTGTCTTCGCACAACATTCTGTCGCCGGCGTCGGGCCATCCCATTACCGTGCCTACTCAGGACATGGTGTTGGGGCTCTATTACCTGACCAAGGCGAAGCCGGGAGCCAGGGGCGAAGGACGTCCCTTTGCCAATATTGACGAGGTTCTGCTGGCGCTGGAGGCAGGTGAAGTGGAGACGCTCACACCTATCCGCCTGCGCCACACGGGTGAGGTCATCGATCTCACTACTGCGTATGACGACCAGGACGTGGTCCACACCGAGCCGGTCCGTTATGAACGGAGCTTCATCAACACTACCGTGGGTCGCGCCATTCTGAACGACAACCTTCCCAAAGGCATGCCCTATATCAACGGGCTGCTCAAGAAAAAGGGGATCGGCGCGCTGGTGAACTACGGCTACCTGAAGTTTGGTCTGGAGACCACGGTTCAAATGCTGGACCAGATCAAGGAACTCGGGTTCCGCTATGCCACCCGTGCAGGCCTGTCCATCGGCATCGACGACATGGTGATCCCAGAGAGCAAGAAGACGGTGGTGAAGGAAGCCGAGAAACAGGTGATCTCAGTCACCCAGCAATACCTGGATGGCGCCATCACCAACGGTGAACGCTACAACAAGGTGATCGAAATCTGGTCGGCCATTACGGAGAAAGTCGCCGACGAGATGTTCAGCGTCATGCAGAAGGCGGACAAAGAGGGTTCCATCAACCCGATTTACGTCATGGCCGACTCCGGCGCCCGCGGATCCAAACAGCAGATTCGCCAGCTGTCCGGTATGCGCGGTCTGATGGCCAAGCCTTCGGGCGAGATCATCGAGTCGCCCATCACCGCTAACTTCCGCGAGGGATTGACGGTGCTGCAGTACTTCATCTCTACCCACGGCGCACGCAAAGGCTTGGCTGATACCGCTTTGAAAACGGCGGACTCAGGCTATCTGACTCGCCGCCTGGTGGACGTTGCTCAGGACGTGATCATCAGCGAATACGATTGCGGAACCGTGGACGGCATCTACGTGGGATCGATCGTAGAAGCCGGCGACATCATCGAGCCGCTGCGCGATCGCGTCGTTGGCCGCGTGTCCCTGGAGAAAATCAAGGACTACGAAGGCAACGTGATCGTGGATGTAAACCAGGAGATCACCGAAGATCTGGCTGGGGCGATTCAAGCCGCCGGCATTGAGAAAGTGAAGATCCGCTCGGTGCTGACCTGCGAAGCCAAGCGCGGTGTTTGCGTAATGTGCTACGGCCGCAACCTGGCTTCGGGACGTCTTGTGGAGCTGGGCGAAGCGGTCGGCGTGATTGCCGCGCAATCAATCGGCGAGCCTGGAACTCAGCTGACCATGCGCACCTTCCACATCGGTGGCACGGCCTCGCGTGTTTCTGAGCAGTCGCGCCTCGACGCCAAGAATAACGGCGTCGCAAAGTTCATTAACCTCCAGACTGTCCGTTCGAAGGCCGGCGACCTGGTGGTGATGAACCGCAACGGCTCTATCGCTGTTCTGGACGAGAAGGGCCGCGAGAAGGAGCGCTACTCCGTCGTATACGGTGCCAAACTCAAGATCGAGGACGGCAGCCCGGTTCAACTGGGGCAGGTCATGGTGGAATGGGATCCATACACCTTCGCCATCCTGACTGAAATTGGCGGCACGGTGCAGTTCAAGGACCTGCATGAAGGCCTGACGCTGCACGAAGAAGTGGACGAGGTCACGGGCCTCTCGCGCCACGTGGTCACAGAATCGCCGGACGAGAAGCATCAGCCGGCGATTGTGATCAAGGGGACGAGCAAAGCCGGGACCAAGCGCTACCTGTTGCCGTCGCGCGCTCACCTGATGGTGGCGGATGGCGATGAGGTCTCGCCTGGCGACGTGCTGGCCAAGATCCCGCGCGAAACCACCAAGACCAAGGACATCACCGGTGGTCTGCCGCGCGTGGTGGAGCTGTTCGAGGCTCGTAAGCCGCATGAAACCGCGGTCATCAGCGAGATCGACGGCACCGTGAAGTTCGGAGAGATCGCCAAGGGTCAGCGCAAGGTGTATGTCACCGCGGATAATGGCACGGAAAAGGAATACCTCGTGCCTCGCGGGGCGCACATCAACGTGCAGGAAGGCGAGCGCGTCAGAGCGGGCGAGCCGCTGATGGATGGGCCGCTGAACCCGCATGACATTCTGGCGGTTCTGGGAGAAAAGGAACTGCAGGCTTACCTGGTGAACGAAATCCAGGAGGTGTATCGCTTGCAAGGCGTCAACATCAGCGACAAGCACATCGAGGTGATCGTTCGCCAGATGATGCGTTGGCGCAAGGTGGAGGACGTCGGTGACACCCAGTTCCTGCTCGATCAGCAGGTGGACAAGTTCCGCTTCCTGGAGGAAAACGAGCGGGCGATTGCTCAAGGTGGACGTCCGGCTACCAGCCGCCCGTTGCTCCTGGGAATCACCAAGGCATCGCTGTCGACGGATTCCTTCATCTCCGCTGCGTCATTCCAGGAAACCACCCGTGTGCTCACGGAAGCTGCCATCCAGGGAGCTGTGGATCATCTGCGCGGCTTGAAGGAGAACGTGATTGTCGGCCGTCTGATTCCCGCGGGAACCGGAATGGAGTACTACCGCAATATCCGCCTGTCGCCAGAGCTCGAGGAACAAGCCGCCAAGGTGCAGGAGGAGGTCACGGCTGCTTATGAAGAGGCAGAACGTGCTCTGGAAATGATGCGCCAGGAAGGCGAAGCCGAGGAACTGGCAGCCGAGTAAATCTTTCCGCTGGAGTTTGTCAGTGGAAGACAATGACTAATAAAGGCAAGGGGCGATGCCGTCGTCGCCCCTTTTGTTTTGCGAGGTCTGCGGGAAACTTCCGCGAGGCTCGGGGAATCTATGAGATGAGCCTCGTCGAGGACATTTCCGGTAATCATCTATGCGAGTAGCTGACCGCTTTTTCCATTTGTTCCGGCTCGCTTTCTGGCGGGCCTTCGAACACGACGCCTTTGGCGTCGCCAAGGGCGCAGCCTACTCCGCCATTCTGACGATGTTTCCCGCTCTGATGCTGGCCGCCGCCATTCTCGCCTCCTTTTCTCAGACCAACACTATCCAGGAGATCGCTGCCCTGGTGGCCAAAATACTCCCTCCCGGCTCATCCGCGACGACAACGTCGTATTTCAAATCTGCAACCGATCAGCCGGTGCAAGTCTTGGTCGCAGCTTCCCTCATTACTCTGTGGACGGCTTCCGGAGTAATGATTTCTTGGATGGAGGGCTTCCGTAATGCCTATCGCTTCCCCAAAGCTTGGGGAGTAGTGAAAGAGCGAATGATTGCATTCGGACTCGTAATTCTGGCTGGTGTTCCGCTGACTTTTGCTACCGTGCTGGTGGCATTTGGTACCCAAATAGAAACTCGCATGGCTGGACGCATTACCCAGGAGTTGGGACACGAGATCGAGCCTTATATCCTGATCCTCTGGACAGTGATCCGCTGGCTGATCGCCGGTCTGACCGGCGTGGCTGTGATGTCGTTGATCTACCACCATGCCGTTCCGCGTACGCAGCGCTGGCATAGCGTTCTGCCCGGTTCAGCCCTTGCGACTGCGTTGTGGTTTCCCGCTACTGCCGTGTTCGGGGCCTACGTAAGGCATTTCGCCCAGTACAGCCTCTTTTACGGATCTCTGGCAACCGCAATCGTGCTGCTGGTGTGGATGTATATCATCTCAGTGATTGTTCTCGTCGGGGCCGAATTCAATGCTCTTCTCTTTCCGAGAGCGGGAATTGGCACCGGCAAGCAGGTTCCCGCAGCCAATCAGCCCGTGGGGACGCTAGGGCCGTAGCCAGTTTGTCTAGGACAGGCGATCTCGCCTGTCCAATCCCCTTCATTTGTTAGAATCGCTCAACACCACACTGCATGCCGGCACTCGAGCTGAAATCCGTTGCGAAGCGCCGCAGCGATCTGCGAGAACTGCCGCCCCTCGCTGCACGACGCGCCAGGATCGTTTGCACGCTTGGTCCGGCAAGCAATTCTGAGCCGGTTGTGCGCGACCTGGTGCGCGCAGGGATGGATGTCGCACGGCTCAATTTCTCCCACGGAACCCATGAAGATCATAAGCGGCTGATTGGGCTTCTTCGCAAAGTGGCCGCCAGCGAGGGCCGAAGCATCTGCATTTTGCAGGATCTGCAAGGACCAAAATTACGAACCAATGAACTGGCCGGCCACACTCCGGTCCTGCTCAAGGCAGGTTCGCTGGTGACCATCACCTCGCGGAAGGTACCGGGGACCGCGACTCTGATTTCCACCGAGTTTCCCATTGCTCGCGAGGTTAAAGTGGGCTCGCGCATCCTGCTGTCCGACGGCCTTATTGAATTGCGGGTGCGCTCCAAACAGGCAGAAGACGTGCTCTGCTCAGTGGTCAACGGGGGGTTACTCGGAGAGCATAAGGGCATCAATCTTCCGGGAACGCACGTCAGCCTGCCGTCGCTCACCGAAAAGGATCGTAGGGACCTGCATTTTGGATTACAGCACGGGGTAGATGTGGTAGCGCTCTCCTTTGTGCGCACTGCGAAAGATGTGCAGCAAGCCAAGGACATCATTCGCCAGCAAGGTGGTTCGGTGCCGCTCATCGCCAAGCTGGAAAAGCCGCAGGCAATCGACAATTTGGAGGCCATTCTGGAGGCGGCCGAGGGCGTGATGGTGGCGCGAGGGGATCTCGGGGTAGAAGTCGCGCCGGAGCAGGTACCGGTCATCCAGAAACATGTGATTCGTCGGGCGGCGGCATGGCGGAAGCCGGTGATCACGGCTACGCAAATGCTGGAGTCTATGATCGAGAATCCTCGCCCTACGCGCGCCGAGGCCAGCGACGTGGCCAACGCGATCTTCGACGGCAGCGACGCGGTCATGCTGTCAGGGGAGACCGCCACCGGCCGCTATCCCCGCGAGGCGGTCAACATGATGGCGAGAATCGTGGTCGAGGCAGAAGCGCATATGGAAGACGCCTGGCCTTATCGCCGGCGCGCTGAACATTCCCTCTCGATCTCGGAAACCATTTGCGAATCGGTGGCGCATGCCGCACAAGTTCTGGACATGAAAGCGATTGCCGTCTTCACCCAGACTGGGACAACCGCTCGTCTCGTATCCAAGTATCGCCCGGTCTGCCCGGTGTTTGCTTTCGCCCATGATGAACACGTAGCCAACCGGCTCAACTTGCTGTGGGGAGTCCATCCTTTCACCATTGACTACGAGCCTTCCGCCGAGGCCATGGTGCGCGCCGGGGAAGCACGATTGTGTGAACTGGGCGTCGTCAAGTCCGGCGACATCGTGGGGGTGATCTCCGGAAAGATCGGCGCTTCGGGTTCCACCAACTTGATGCGCTTGCATGTGGTGGGAAGTGATCGTCCTGCTGCGCAAGTCGGCTCAGACGTTCGCCGCAAATCTCGAGTCGCAGCGTCGCGAAACGGACGCCGTAAGTAGGTTCCTGGGAGATTAGATGGAACACGAGATCCTGGCCATTGCCATCGTGCGACCCAACGAGGGAATGGAGCAGCAGACCCTCCAGGTTCTGCATGAGCTCTACCAGGTGATGAAGCGTAAGGGCTATAGCCGTGATCTCCTGTACCAGGACACTACTGAGCCGGGCTGCTACTTCAATCTGCGCTACTGGAGCTCAGAAAGCAGCCGCCGCGAGGCACAGGAAGATCCCGATGTTCACAAGTGCTGGAGCCAGCTGGGAAATCTGTGCGTGGTGGAAAAAGTGTACGAGATGGTGGCGGTGGGGCGGGGCGAGTAAAGATTCATCTTCGACGATTATCTGTGAAATCAGTGGCTGATCTTTCTAGTTCACCCAGGGTGGCTGGCTCTCACCATTGCCTTTCTTTTTCGGATCTTCCGGTTCCAGGTAGTGTCCCTGATCGTCGAAGCTGACCGTGCGATCGTGTTTCCGCATGTAGACCTCAAATTTCCGTGCGGCACGCCGCCGCTTCCAGCGGTAATAAGAATTTCGAAGATTGAAATAGCTCTCGCCGACTCCCCGAGTCACGCCGCGGCGGCCAAATTTCACGTAAAGATACCCAAAGAGCAGTCCTCCGAGATGGGCAAGGTAGTTGGTACCGCCGCGCTCATCAAGCGAGAAGAATACGGTGATCACAATCAAAATAGCGACGAAGTATTTTGCCTTAATACGAAAAGGGAACGGGATCAGCATGATCTCGTTCTCGGCAAAGACGATGCCGAAGGCCATCAAGATTGCATAAACGCCGCCTGAAGCCCCAATCGTGACCGATTGCGGTGAGCCCAGCACTCCTGTGTACGCCAGCGCTATGCTGAACAGAGCCCCCCCAAGCACTCCCGCGAAATACAACTCCAGAAACCGCCGCGTTCCCCAGGAGCTTTCGAACGACGAACCGAACATCCAGAGGCCCAACATATTTCCGAACCAGTGCATGAAGGCAAGGTGGAGGAAGGAGTAAGTTACTACCTGCCAGACAAGGCCGTGGACCACCGAGGCCGGCGACAGCCCGAACCAGCGGATCACTTCGATCACCGTATCCGGAATCACTCGCGACAGCAACGCCAGCAACAGAAATATTCCCGTATTGATGCCCAGCAGCCACACCACTGCGCGGGTAAAGGGCGGAAGACTGAGTGTCATCTCCCGGCCAGTAAACATGCGTCGATTCATAGGTTCGTACTCAGTTCCTGTTTAGCGTTCTGGTTTCGGCAGCGCCGGCAGGCTGCGATGTCCCTTTCCGTCGACCGCCCGGACGGCGAACACCACGTTGTCCTTCGAGCGATCGATCGTCGCTTGCGGTCCCTTCCCGGCCGCCTGAACATTCTCCCACTCTGCAGCCGTCGTGGGCCGCCACAGGACTTCATAGACTACAGCCGAACCCTCGGGCAGCGGATCCCAGATCAGCGTGGAATCATTCTCCAGTTTACGCGTTTCCAGGCGAAGGTTCGAGGGGAGTGGAGGCGCCGAGGCCAAAGATGCCAGCGTAGCCGCGTTGAGTCGAGCCACGTTAGCGACGTATTCGTAGTCCACGAACTTCGGCAAGTCGCCATATTCGATGCCGTTTTCGGTGCGAACGTCCTGATGCTGGTGATTGAAGTTCTCGCGATATTCGGTCATGCGAACGGCAGCAAAACCCTCCTCATTGAAGGAGGTGTGGTCGCCTCCGCGCAGATAGCGGTCCGGCCGAAAGATCAGCTTTGCACTAAATGTAGCGGGCAGATAGGTACGTCCGGTTTCGCGGATATAGCGCGCCAGTTCCCGGGAGGGCGAATCGCTTTCGCCTCCAAGGCCACGAATGGTCTTGACCTCAGTTTCCGTAGCATTGGCGGGAATTCCTTCCGAAAAGACCCTGACGACGCTTGCGTCCTGACCGCTACTGCGGTCTCCTCCGACGATATCGTTGTTCAGCACCGCTTCCAGGTTCCAGCCTTGCTCGCGGGCCATTTTGGCGAAGTGGCGGCTGCCGTAGAGTCCCTGCTCCTCGCCGGCCACGGTGAGAAAAATGATCGTAGCCGGAAAGCGATGCTTGCTGAGCACCCGCGCGCACTCTAGCGAGACAGCGGTGCCGCTGCCGTCATCATTCGCGCCAGGAGCTAAGGCAGTGGTGTCCTGATCATTGGAGGGGCGGGAATCGTAATGACCCGTCACCAGGAAAATACGTTTGGCGGCCACGGGATCGGTTCCCCGCAAGACGGCGTACACATTCACGATTTCCGTAGGTTTTGGGACGCGGCGCGCAGGCTCCTGCATGAAGGTGTCGGTCTTTACCTCAAGGCAGCCACCGCAATCCTGCGAATAGCGCTCAAATTCCGCTTTGATCCATTCGCGGGCGGCGCCGATGCCACGGCCGGAAGCCACTGCTTGCGGATCCGAGGACGAGATGGTGAGACGCGTGCCGAAGCTCACCAGTCTCTCGATACTGGCTCGGATACGGGCGGCAGAAACCTCTCGCAGCGCGGCCGCGATCGCCGGGTCCGGCAACACCTTGGGACGCGATGGCGATGGACGTGGGCTCTGGGGCAAAAACAGTGGATCATGAGTCCGCGCCGGCGCCTCTTCCGGACCATGGGAGGGCCTTGCAGTTTGTGCAACCATCAGGGATGGGGTCAACATCAATAAGAAACTGGTCACATAGATTCGGATTCGCGATCTTGTCTTGGACATTGCTGGCCGAGTATAAGATTTTCTTTGACGCTGTGCGCCAGAGACTCTAAATATATCAGCGGCAACCCGGCAGTTAATGTCAGGACCACCGCGATAGGAGGCCGCAATCATGGTCGTTTGTCCCGAGTGTGAGAGCGATATCGATCTGGCAGAAGACGAGGTCGAAGAGGGTGAAGTCGTCTCCTGCCCTGAGTGTGGAACCGATTTCGAGGTGATTACCGTCGAGCCATTGGAATTGAGCAAGATCGAAGAGGAAGAAGAGGAGGAAGAAGACGAAGAAGAGAGCGAAGACGGAGACTACTCCTAATCCCATGGCCACCTCTCTCTTATCCGCCTGCCTCGGTCTGCGCCAACACTTAAATTCGATTGGCAGTGTGTTAGTGTGTGCGCTTCTGTTGGCTGGATCAGGCTCGCTTCTGACCCCGGCACCACTCTTGGCCGATAGCAAGAAAGATCCACGCAAGGATTACGCACTCATTATTGGAACCGTATTTGATTCCAGCGGTCACCTGGTTCCGGGTGTTCCGGTGAAGATTCGGCGGGCTGATCAGAAGAAGGCGAAATGGGAGCTGATATCAAACTCGATGGGCGAGTTTGCCCAGCGACTCCCCACAGGACAGGCCGATTACATAGTCTGGGCGGACATAAAGCTTCCAAAGGGCGAACCCAGACCGGAGACCAAAGTACACATCGAGAGTAATGAGCGAGTGGACATCAGCCTGCATCTAAAGTGACAGATTTCAGATACACTACCCGCAAGCAGTACTCGCAAACAGCGGGCGCGCTGACAGTCGTAATGACGGGGTCGCCATGAAGAGAAACGTACTAGGTACAGCGATCTTGCTGACGGCTGTCGCGGCTTGCGTATGGGCTTTCGCGACGGTTGCCAAAGATAAGCCCGAGGACAAACTGTCAACCACGCGCACTCTGCAAGGGCAGGTGCTGGACGCCGCTGACGCCGGCATTCCGGATGCTGTGGTTTACCTGAAGAATACCAAGACCCTGGGAGTGCGAACCTTCATCGCCGATAAAGATGGTAACTACCGCTTTACGGCTCTTTCTCTCAATATCGACTACCAGGTTTACGCTGAACACCACGGCAGTAAGAGCGAAATCAAGACGGTGAGCTCTTTTGACACGCGCAAGACCGTAGTGCTGAATTTGAAGATCGACGTGAAGCGTTAGCCAAGAGTAAAGTTTTGCCAGGGCTCAGGGCCGCCGCAACCAGGCGGCCTTTTTCACATCTATGTGAACGGGGAGGTTAAGATGCGACTCCTGATCAACTGGCTACTGAGCGCAATCAGCCTGCTGCTGGTGGCCTACATCGTGCCCGGATTTCAGATCAGTGGCATTGGTGCCGCGCTGCTGGCAGCGGTTGTGATTGGCCTGATCAATGCCACCTTGGGACTGGTTTTGAAGGTGGTGACATTTCCGCTAACCGTCCTCACGCTGGGAATCTTCTGGATTGTCATCAATGCGCTGATGCTGAAACTAGCCTCTGCGCTCGTGCCCGGGTTTCACATCAACACCTTCCTGGCGGCATTTCTGGGCGCCATTGTGTTGAGTGTGATTAACCTGATCCTGCGCTCCCTGGTGCCCAAGCCGGAGCGGCGGTATTAGCAATGGGACGAGAGAGTCATGGATAACGCGGCCATCGGTCAGTTTGGTAATCAAAAGTACCTTTCCCTGGAAAGCTATCGCAAAAACGGTACGGGGGTGCGCACCCCGGTTTGGTTTGCCACAGATCCATCAGGTACGTTCTATGTGTACACAACCGACGATGCGTGGAAAGTCAAGCGCATCCGCAACAATCCTCACGTCAAGATTGTGCCCTGTGACATGCGTGGCCGGCCAAAGGGCTCCTGGGTAGATGCCCAGGCAAAATTGGTGGAGGGCAACGAAGCCGAAAAGGGTCAGCAGCTGTTGAATCACAAGTATTTTTGGAAGCGTATTGGAGATGTCTTCAGCCGTTTGCTGGGACATAAGCAGGTAATGATCACCATACGCATCTGAATCGGCGCAGGGATTTACAATTGCTTTTTCAACTTTCTGTCCGCAGGAGAACTTCGGTGAGCCAGGCCGCGATCGACCGCCCTCAAGCCAATGAATATAACGAATACTACAGCCGCTACATTTCGCTGGTTCCGCAGCAAGACATACTGCTGACGCTGGAGCGACAGCTGCCGGAAACTGTGAAATTGCTGCGCAATGTCGGAGAGGATCGGGGAGGATACCGCTATGCCCCTGACAAATGGAGTATCAAGCAGGTGATAGGACATCTAGCGGATACAGAACGTGTTTTCGCGTACCGCGCGCTGCGCATCTCGCGCAACGATTCCACTCCCATCGAAGGATTCGAGCAGGACGATTACGTGCTCTACGGTCCCTTCCAACAGTGCCGTCTTGCTGACCTGGTATCTGAATTCGAACATATCCGTCACTCCACCCTGGACCTGTTCCGTAACCTGGATCCCCAGGCCTGGACGCGGAGAGGTGTGGCCAACAAGAACGAGGTGAGCGTACGCGCCATCGCCTACATTCTTGCCGGTCACGAACTGCACCACCGCAAAATTCTGCAAGAGAAATATCTTGCCGCCTCGGCGGCCTGAGATAAGAGCCCAACGGTGTGGCTTTCGAATCGCGGGACATGCACCTGCGCGCCGAAGAGCAGGCGCGAATGCTGGAAGCTGAGGCTGCTTCCAGACGCGCGACATTCTTTTTTGCACTCCTTCCACTCCCCACCCGCGATGCGTACATTCCCTGTGTTACCTTAATGCGTTTTGTCCCGCGGCGGGGTCCGCTAACCCCAGCTTATGATTGTGGGCACCGGCATTGATATCGTCGAAGTTCCGCGCATGGCTGCAGCCATTGAGCGCTTTGGGGAGCGTTTCCTGAGGCGCGTTTTCACTGCCGCGGAAATTCGCTATTGCGACTCCAAGGCCAACCGCATGGAACGATATGCAGCGCGTTTTGCCGCGAAAGAGGCAGCCCTGAAAGCCATCGGCACAGGTTGGAAGCGGGGCGTGGCCTGGACCGATGTGGAGGTGTGTCGCGAACCCGGTGGCCGGCCTTCCATCGTTTTTGCGGGCATGGCCGCAGAATTTGCATCCAAGCTGGGAGTAAAGCGGGTCTCGCTATCGATGTCTCACACCGAGGAGCATGCGGTGGCGCAAGTAATTCTCGAAAACTGAATCCCAGGGAGATTTTGAAGAGAGCGCATGTCAGAGACACTCCTGGCGCCAGGAATTGCCCGCGAGTCAGCGGAAGAGATAAGCGGCACAAGGCTCCTGATCGGCGTCATTCTGACCAGTTTTGCCAGCATGCTGCTGGAACTCGCCCTCACTCGCCTGTTTTCCGTAATCCTCTTCTATCACTTCGCCTTCCTGGCGATCTCTGTTGCCCTGCTGGGACTGGGTGCAGGAGGAGTATTTGCCTATTTGGCCAAGGCACGACTCATGCGCTGGCCGATCGAAGCCATCGGATGTATCGCTTGCGCCATTAACGCCGGATTGATGCTCCTTGTGCTCGAGATCGATCTGCACGTGCCGGTGTTCCTGAACCTCAGTTGGGGAAATTTTCTGCGCCTCTCCACGATCTACTTGATCTCCGCACTGCCGTTCTTTTTCACCGGGCTGTTTTTCTCCGTACTTTTTGCCAGGCGAACCCACCATGTCGCGCAGCTCTACGCCGCCGATCTGGTGGGCGGCGCGCTGGCCTGCTTGGGGGTTGTTGGCTTACTTAACCTCGTCGGTGGCCCGAACACGGTGTTGTTCGCCGGGGGGACGATGGCGGCAGCAGCCTGGGTGTTAGCTCTCGAACCGCGCTACAAGAGCGTCGGCATCGGATTGACGGTCGTCTTTGCCTGCCTCATCGTTCTCAATTATTCGGGCAGGCTGATTGACATTGTGTACGCCAAAGGCATGCGCCGCGATCGGCCATGGGTGGAATTCGCCAAATGGAACGCAATTTCGCGCGTGGAAGTGGACAGGCAGGCTGATGCCAAGGTGATCGTGATCGATGCCGACGCCTCTACCTACATCATGGCGCGGGATCCGAAGCAGAAATGGCAGGGCAGCGACTACCAGCGCAATCTGATGTCGGCTGCGCCCTCTATAGCCAACATTCTCCGTCCCAACGGCAAGCTTGCAATTATCGGCCCGGGAGGAGGGGTGGACGTGCTGCGCGCCTTGGCAAACGGCAGCCCCAGCGTGACCGGAATCGAGATCAACCCCATCATCGCCAACGATGTCATGCGTGGGCGCTATGCTGAATGGTCGTATCAGCTTTACCGGCAGCCGGAAGTGCGAATCGAGGTGAACGACGGACGTTCATGGCTGCGCAACAGTCGCGACAGATTCGATGTGCTGCAGATGACCCTGGTTGACACTTGGGCCTCCACCGCTGCCGGCGCTTTCGCCCTCAGCGAAAACAACCTCTACACCGTCGAAGCTTTTCGTGAGTACTTCGATCATTTGCGACCTGACGGTTTTCTCGCGATTACGCGCTGGGAATTCCACCACCCGCGTGAGGCGTTGCGCGTAGTCTCGCAGGCGATCGAAGCTCTGGGTGGAACCGATTTGCGGCGCAACTTCATCGTGATCTCCGACGGGGAGTTGAACGAAGATGGCCGACCCGTAACCGTTCTGGCCAAAAAGACGCCCTTCACCTCAGAAGAAGAAACGGCAGTGCGGAAGCATGTGGCGGATCATGCAAATCTTGTGCCCTTGTATCTGCCCTCCAATATCGACGGGTCAGGACCAGCCACTCTCGATTCGCGCTTTGGCCCTGGCGCATTTCGTGATCTGATCCTTAGCGGGAAGCCCGCCGAGTTCGCCCAGGCTTATCCCTACAACGTCGCGCCGGTCTACGACGGTGCTCCCTTTTTTTTCTTTACCCTGAAGCCGACTCAACTCCTGGTTCAGTCCGGAACCCAGACCGCCATCGACTGGAAGGTGAATATGGGCGCGGTTGTGCTGCTGATGCTGCTCCTGATCTCCATGCTGGCAGTCGCAGCCTTTCTGCTCCTGCCACTGATGCTAAGGCTCGAGAACGGCGAGAAACCGCAACCGCGGCGCGCTCTTGCTCTGATGTATTTCGTCGCCATCGGGCTCGGCTACATCGTGGTGGAGGTGACCATGATCCAGCGCCTGGTCCTGTTTCTCGGGCATCCCATATACGCCATGACCGTGGTGGTTTTCCTTATGCTGCTGTCTAGCGGCGCAGGCAGTGTGTTTTCCAGGCAGTGGCTGGCCGATCCAAAGCGGGTGTGGGTTGCACTGGTCCTCGTGGCCATAGTCCTGATGCTGTATTTATGGCTGCTGCCGATCGTGCTGCGAACCATGGTTGGATTGCCTTTTCTGTCGAAGCTATTGATAAGCGCCGTCCTGCTGGTACCTCTCGGGTTCGCTATGGGGATGCCATTCCCCACGGGACTGCGGATGCTTGAGAAGGGACCAGGGTCGCCGAGCATCGTCGAATGGGCCTGGGCGATGAACGCCGCCTCCAGCGTTTTGGGTTCCGTATTGGCTATGGCTGTAGCCATCGAATTCGGATTCGGCGTCACACTGTTATGTGGGGCGATGGCGTACTTGATCGCTGCCAGCCTCTGTCGCCGATTTCAGCCATCTGGCGCTTAGCCCGCCTGCTTCTGCCAACCCCGGCATCTACTCGTGCCTTTCACTGCACATAGCAAAATCTGCCCTTTGCTGACTCTTGCTGGCGCTTTTGTTATCATGCCACTTCTTGTTTAACTGCTATTCTGTTGACTTCACGCCTGGGGCGGGGGAGATTTGCCGAGTCAACGTCAGGTCAAGTGGGCGCAACTGCGGGTGGGTGTGACAGTTTTGTTTGCGGCTGTCACCCTCGCTGTGCTCATCTTCCTGATGAGCGGAACGGGTGGATTTCTCGCGCGCAAAATCATACTTAAATCCTACTTCGACAATGCTGGGGGGCTACGCATAGGCGCCCCGGTCCGTCTGCAAGGAGTCGACATTGGCAATGTGAAGGCGATCCAGGTGGTTCCCAGCCACGGTTTGACTCCCGTGGAAGTGGTGATGAAGATCAACAAAGGATTTCAGCCGGACTTGCACATTGACTCCCTGGCTTCCATGAGCACGGTCGGGGTATTAGGCGAATCTTTCGTGGATATCGACAGCACACAGGCAAAAGGACGCCAAGTGCACGACGGCGACGTGCTGCCCATCCGCGATCATCCTGACCTGCAGGATATGATCCGCGCCAGTCAGACCAGTCTGCAGAACATCGATGTACTGGTTCGCCGCATTGACCGCATCGTAGGTTTCATCGAGAGCGGCCAGGGCTCTATCGGCAAGCTGATTTACGATCAGGAACTCTACAATCGCCTGAATACCGCTCTGACGCAAGTGCAGAGCATGGTCACCGAAATCAGCTCCGGCAAGGGAAGCATCGGAAAGTTGATTGCCACAGATGAGCTCTACGACAAGGCCAACCTGGCTGTGGATCACCTTAACCAGATCATCGATGAGGTCAATCAGGGCCAGGGCACGGTAGGCAAGCTGCTGAAGGATCCCAGTCTCTACAACAATGCCAACTCGACTATCGACAAGGTCAACAAAGTAATGGCGGACGTGAACGAAGGCAAAGGTGCTCTCGGCAAATTTACCCGTGACCAGGCTTTTGCCAACAAGCTGGATAATACCGTCACCAAGCTATCTACCATCATGGACCGCCTGGAAGCAGGAGAAGGAACCGCCGGCAAGCTGCTGAGAGATCCCTCGCTGTTCGTAAATGCCGATCAAATGCTGATCGAGACAAGGGGCCTGGTGCAGGCCATCCGTGAAAACCCCAAGAAGTACCTGACCATTCACTTCAAAGTCTTTTAGAAACCTGTCAAAGCCGGCTGCGCCAAGACTCCCTTCTCGCGAATGTTTGTGAGCGGGCCCGTCTATCCCTGCTGACCCACTACTGGTCACGATCCCAAGCGGCGGCTGAAGTGCACCTATGCGTCAACGCTCTCTCCTTGGTTTAGACTATGAGCTTTTGTTGAACGAATTTGTTGAACGAAAAGGAGGGTTATGCGCTGGCAGGGGTTGGGATGGCTGATTCTGGTCTGCAATCTGAGCAATCTGGTTTGGTCGCAAGCCGCCGGCAACCTCGCCCCGGCCGGCACGCCTCGCGCGCTTGAACTCAGCGACATGGATCCGAGCGTCGATCCCTGCGTGGATTTTTACCGGTACGCCTGCGGCGGTTGGATGTCACGCAATCCCATTCCTCCCGATCAGTCGCGATGGGGCCGGTTTAATGAACTGCAGGAGAACAACTTCAAAGCGCTGCGGGGAATTCTGGAGCAGGCCTCGGCTCCCGACCCTGCACGCAGCGAGACCACGCAGAAGCTGGGCGACTACTACGCCTCCTGCATGGATGAAGCTCGTATCGAAAGCCAGGGCACCAAGCCGATCGAGCCTCTGCTGAAGGCGGTGGACAAGATCAGCAACAAAAAAGATCTGCTGCGCACGGTGGCGCTGCTCCACACCAATGGTGTCGCAGCCCTGTTCGTTTTCGCTCAGGCACCTGATTTGCACGATGCTACCCGCAGCGTTGCCAACCTCGATCAGGGTGGTCTGGGGCTTCCCGACCGCGACTACTACCGAAATAACGACGCCAAGTCCGTCGAAACCAGACAACGCTACCTGGAGCACATGCAAAAGATGTTTGAGCTCCTCGGAGAGACACCGCAAGCTGCTTCGGCCAATTCCAAGACGGTGATGGAAATTGAAACCAGCCTGGCCAACGCTTCCATGGACCGTGCTGAGCGGCGCGACCCGGAAAAGCGCGATCACTGGATGAAAGTGGAGGAGATCAGCTCGGCAGCGCCCAATTTTGAGTTGCTCACTTACTTTCAGGACACCGCTGCCCCGGAGTTTTCCTCTCTCAATGTCGTTAATCCGGATTTTTTCCGAACCATAAGTCCCCTCATCGACTCCGTCCCGCTCGAGCAGTGGAAAGCCTACCTTCGCTGGCATGTGGCACGAACAGCCGCACCGCTGCTGTCCAAGCGCTTTGTGGAAGAGGATTTTCGCTTTGAACGCCAGTATCTCCAGGGACAGAAAGAAATGCAGCTGCGATGGAAACAATGCGTGGAGCGCACCGACCGCCAGGTTGGTCAGCTGCTCGGCCGCCCTTACGTAGATGAGTATTTCGGCCCGCAAAACAAAGAGCGCACGCTGCAGATGGTCCAGATGATTGAGACCGCGCTGGCTGGGGATATTAAGAGCCTGTCCTGGATGAGCGATACCACGAAGAAGCAAGCGCAGATCAAGCTGGATGCAATTCGCAACAACATCGGATATCCGGACAAATGGCGCGACTACAGCAACCTGAAGATTGTCCGCGGTGAGTTTGCGGAAGACACATTACGCGCCAATCACTTCGAGTTTAACCGGCAACTGGACAAGATCGGAAGAGCGGTTGACCGCACGGACTGGAACATGTCGCCACCGACGGTGAACGCATACTATCGGTCGGCGTTCAACGACATCACCTTTCCCGCCGGGATCCTGCAACCCCCCTTCTACGATGCGAAACTCGATGACGCGATGAACTACGGCGGCATTGGGGCGGTAATCGGTCACGAGTTGACCCATGGTTTCGACGACCAGGGGAGTCAATTCGATGCGCAGGGTAATTTCAAATCCTGGTGGACGCCCGAGGATCGCAAGGAGTTCGAGAACCGCACTGACTGTATCGTAAAAGAATATGAAGGATTTACGGTCGGCGATCTGCACCTGCGGGGCAAACTCACCCTGGGCGAGAACACCGCCGATAACGGCGGGCTTCGTATTGCTTATCTCGCACTCGAAGATCAGCTCAAAGACAAAGATGTGCCAAAGATGGACGGATTCACGCCGCAGCAACGATTCTTCCTGGGGTACGCTCGGATCTGGTGCCAGAACATCACGCCCGAAGCGGCCCGCGTGCGTGTCTACACCGATCCCCATTCGCCGGGCCAGTACCGCGTGAACGGCGTGATCTCGAATATGCCGGAATTCCAAAAGGCATTCGGCTGCAAAGTGGGACAACCTATGGTCCGCCAAAACGCCTGCCGCGTGTGGTAGATCACAGCGGTCGAGAAGCAAATTACCGCACACTCGACGCCGGAACCCGCTTGCTGCGGGTCTTCACTGCGGAGAGTCAATGCCGGCCATCGCCGCGGAATCGCTAGCCCGAACCATCCAGGAATTCGTTGCCGCATCGCGCGGTGCAGTTGTGGTGGAAGAAGGTTCGGTGATCTTCGACTTGAGCGAAGCCAGGTACTCGCTCGCCACCGAGCACGATAAGTGCGTGCTGCATTTCTGGTCTCCGGAACGCAATGCCGTGCGCCGCGTTCTCGATGCGGAGGTCCGCAAAGATATTCTTGCGCTTTCGGTACAGCGCTTCGGAAAATCCAGGCCAACCCAGCTCGAGATCTGCCGGGAGCGCGATCAGCGGACTCCCTCGGCCAAACGGGCGCAACGATCCAGCTACCTTCATCGCCTGCGGCGGGCTTTCGAGCATCGATCTCCCGACTTCATGATGGAGGCGCTGAGTTCGACCATCGACCTGGAGCGCTCTTTCAGTCCTATCTACGCCCGCGGTTGGATGCGCAAAGGGAATACCGCCTTTGCGGTCCTGGGGGTGAACTCTGAAGAGATGCAGGCGTCGATCGACGCTTCCCTCACCTTCGGCATTCTATGGCTGGATCACCTGCGCGAACGGGAGGCGGGCCGTCTGCTCGTCGCCGGGCTACGGTTAGTGGTGCCTCAGGGCAAGTCGGCGATTGTGAGGGAAAGAGTGGCTTGTCTCAACCGCGAGGCAGCGGCCTTTACGGTTCTTGAGCTGGATGAGCGCACCCTGGAGTTGGAGCAGCAGGATGCCAGCGATCGCGGCAACATCGCCACCCGCCTGATCTTTTGTCCCAATTTGGAGGAGGCCCAGAGGCGATTCGAGCCTTCGATTGCCAGGATTCGAAAATTCATCAAAGAATTTCACAACAGCGTATTTTCCGCTGCGGAAATTTCTTTTCGCATGCACGGGCTTGAATTTGCGCGAGCCCGCCTGTCGGCGGAACCGGCATCCTTGCGCCACGGTCAGGAGATCGTGTTCGGCCTCGGCCCCTCAGAGACGGTTCTGAGCGATCAGACCGAGCCATTGTTTGCGGAAATCGTCCAGCGCCTGGTGGATGCCCGTCAACCGAAACGGCCGCCCGGTGATGAAGTACTTTGGCGACTGGCTCCAGAGCGCTGGCTGGAGTCCCTGGTGGTGTGCGATGTTCGGGCCGTCGACCACCGGCTGGACCGTCAATTTGTCTATTCCCAGGTGCCGGCATTCTCGGCCGCGGATCGGGCCATGATCGATGTTCTTACGGTTACACGAGAGCACCGTCTGGCCGTGTTGGAATTGAAAGCCGATGAGGATATACACCTGCCGCTCCAGGGGCTCGATTACTGGGCCCGCGTGTGCTGGCATCAGGAACGAGACGAGTTTCAGAAATTCGGATACTTTCCCGGGATCGAATTACAGCGGGAATCACCCCTGCTCCTGCTGATTGCACCCGCCCTGCGCATCCACCCGGCAACCGACATCCTGCTGCGGTACGTGTCCCCGGAAATCAGCTGGGAGTTGGTTGCGATTGATGAACGCTGGAGAGAAGGGCTGAAGGTGGTATTTCGTAAACGCAGGCGCTAGTTCTGTTCCGGGGATATCCCCACTAAACCGGGAGCCTCCGCATTTACCCCTAAAGCCCTCGGCCGCGGAAGGTCCTTTCGAGGAACGCCATCCCGTGATTGCCACAACAAACCCTTCTCTGGATGGCTGCATCCACGTTGAAGCAGATAGGGCGCTGAAATGGCAAAGAAAAATGGACTCGCAGACCACCCGCCTCAAACCCTTTGATTCGGGCAATAAGGGCTTGCTCCGGGTGGTGATCGAAACGCCGAAGGGAAGCCGCAACAAGTTCGCGTTCAATCCCAAGATGGAGGTCTTCGAACTCAAGAAGGTTTTGCCCGCGGGAATGGAATTTCCTTACGATTTCGGATTTGTGCCATCCACGGAAGCCGATGATGGCGATCCGATAGATGTTCTGGTGCTGATGGATGAGCCTGCGTTTCCCGGATGTGTACTTATGTGCCGGCCCATTGGGGTGATCGAAGGCGAAGAAGGGGATAAGAAGAACAAAGAACGTAATGATCGCATTGTGGCCGTACAAAAGGATGCCCACAGTTGGGCGGACATAAGAACGGTCGAGGATTTAGGCAAGAAATTTACGGAGGAACTGGAAGAATTCTTTGTGAATTATCACAAGCTCTCAGGTAAGCAATATCGAGTGCTCGGCCTGAAAGGTCCGGATCGGGTGCGCAAGTTGGTGAAATCCGGAAGGCAATAATTTCGCTGCCGCCGCCAGCCTGTTGTGGGGTTTCTTATGGCTCTGCTCGATCAGCCTCGCGCCCTCGATTGATCCAGTAATCTCGTGCGGATTCACTCAGGTCAGGTGCGGGCTTCTCCCCACGAAATACTCGTGACACAGCGCGCACGATTCGGCGCCAGGGAAACTCCCCACGATCGTCGGCGAAAAAGATCTCTCCGGTCTTGTTTGTACGGTAGTACCAACGTCGGAGAATCGCCAGCTGTTCCATGATCTCTAGCGCGGTGGCCGCTGGAGGCGAGGATACCCCGCTGAGGATCTGCTGAAGGCGTCCTTCCATAGAATGTGGTTGCCCGCTCTCCTGTCTCAGGCCGAATGGAATGGGCGCGGAAAATCTGCCGGCATCGATGCGAAACAGGGTGACCGACTCTGGCTCCGCCGAGGGCTGGATCATCAACGCCGACAGTTGATCGATGCGGTGGACAATTTCCGGCAGTTGCCCCAGCACAGGAGTGAGCTTTTCCATGCGGGCGTGAATGGCGGCCGCGTTCTCAAAGTCCAGCTCGGCTGAGGCGCGGTCGCGCGCGGCGCCCAGCTGCCGCAGCAAAGACTGGCCTCTGCTATCGAAGTAGGCTCGCACTTCAGCCACCTCCGCGGCGTATTCCTCGTCCCTGCAGCCTTTGAAGCAGGGTGCCAGGCACATCTTCATTTCCGAGTAAATACAGCCGGGGAAGGCGGGATCGGGATTGAGATCATCAACGCAGCGCCGCATCTTGAAGAAGTCCAGCGAATCATTGGCAAACTTCTCAGCCGCCACCCGCGAGGGAAACGGGCCGTAGTACACCGCGTCCCCTTTCAATCGGCTGATACGCACGGTGACCGAAGCCCGAGGGTAGGGATTGTCGAGGTGCAGCCGCACCAACGGAGCAAACCGGAGCTTCAGACGGTCGAGATAATTCTTGGGGAAGCTGGCGCGCAGGACCTGATACAGCAGCAGAGTGGATTCGAAGTCAGAACCTGTGAGCCCGTATTCGACGGTTCGCACCTGGCTACGCAGGTTAAGACGCCGGGTGTGCTGCTCCGGCTCGCTCAGTAACCGGGTCAGGCGTCGGCGCAGGTTGCTGGTTTTCGACACATAAGGCTGGCTGCCGGTATCTCCCTGAAGCAAAAATACCGCCGGCTTCGCCGGAATGGCAGCGAAAAATTCCGAGTCGTGATCAGCACAGAACTCGAGGCGATGCGGAAGCACTTGACCATTGTATCCGCGAAAAGCAGATCCCTCGGCCGCCTGCGGCGGCCTCGTGATGCAACAGTAAAGGTCTTCACTGATTGATGATGTTCACGGCGGCGATGAAAGCTAAGCCCTTCTGATCAGCGCCCCCGCGGTCTTTCCCGATAGTCTCCCGCCTGGATTTCGATCCTCCGGCACATTTCATGCAAGCGGGCTCGCATCTGGTCGCCGATGCGTTCACCCAGAGTCCGTTCGCGGAGCGCGGCCCGCGCTTCATCAAGCGTACGGCCGCTCCTGGAAAAGGGGGTTGGCGAATCGGAGGTTTCGCCGATGGGGCTTGGCTTGTCCGAAAGATAGGTAGTCACGATAGTCGTGCGCTCATCGCTATAGCGCTTGTTGAAAATGTAGGAGATAGTATCGCGTTCCCACGCTGTCGTGGTGAATGCCCCCAGGTCGTCCAGGAGCAGAACCGGAATTTCAAACACCGGGCTCAGGACATCGAACTCCGTGGTTTGAGTGGAAGGGTCGTAGGAATGGCGAATCTCGCGCAGCAGTTCGCGGAAATCCACGAAGAGGCAGGGCACCCCTTTGCTACGCATGAGTTCATGAACAATGCCCACAGCGAGATGGGTCTTGCCGGTCCCGTTGCCGCCCAGGAAAATCAGTCCCCGGCAGCCGGGAGTGTACTCCTCCACGAACCGGCCGGCGAGAAAGCGCGCCTTGACCAGCGAGGTGTCATGCTGGTCGCCAGCAGGAAGATCGGGAAACTCGGTGATGAAATTGGATAGCTCGCAACTTTCATAGCGCTTGGGTATGCGTGCGCTTTCCAGCAGACTGCCGCTGCGAGCCTGCAGACGGCAATCACAGCGGGTGACGCGCCGTTCGCGGCCGTTGCCCAGCGGCTTCCAGCCAGTATCCCCGCATAGCAGACAGCTCGTCACATCGGAAGCAATTTTGACCACGGGCCCTTCACCCACTCACTCTGGTTCCAAGTTGCACTATCTCGAGCGGGTGCGCAAGCCCGAGGTGATCTCAGAAGTCACTGCCACTGTGAACTTCGCTATTTCTTTGTGGAGAGCAGAGGAAAAATGGCTGCAGGAGACTCTAGCCTCGGCATAAAAAAAACCGAATACCACAAATGGCGCGAGGTTCACTAAGCAACAGAAAGACTAACGGACAACAAACGTAAAAGAAAAAACCTGCCATCGCCGGAGGCGCAAGGCTGGCAACCCTCGCAGTGGTCAGAAAACCCAGCCTGGCGGCGGGTTTGCCCCTGTTCGGCCGCCGTATAACTTGACAAGCCAAGTCGACAGGAGCTAAATGTCCCGGCCAGAATCCGTCACCTCTCCGGGAGGCGAAAATGAACAAGGGGCATCTTGTCGAAAGACTCGCATCGGCTGCCACGATCAGCAAGACGCAGGCTGCCACGACGGTAGAGACGTTCATCGACTCCGTGACCGGGGCTCTTAAGAAGGGTGACCGAGTAACGCTCTCAGGATTCGGAACCTTCTCTACCTATCAGCGCAAGGCCCGCAGCGGGAGAAATCCGCAGACCGGCTCGGTCATCAAAATCGCATCACGCCGGGTTGCGAAATTCACCCCAGGCGTCGATCTCAAGAAGGCGGTGAACAAGAGCAAGTGAACTCCCCGTACATCTTCTTGCCGGGGCGTGCGAACGTGTTTCACGCCCCTGATTTGTTGAATTTCCGACCAATTTCTGACCTCCCTGAAAGCACCGATTTATGTGCACTGGGAGCAGGAACTGGAACCCCCTCCAATCCCTGAAAATGTGAAAATCCCTTTGAAACTGGGGCTGTAACCGGACTGTAAGGAAGGAGGACGGCCTCGGTCAGATGCGCTACGTAAATCTTTTGCCCAGCTAACGTTGCAGGAACTACAACTGAGTGGCCAATACTGGGACTAATGCGAATTCCGCGCGCTTGCGTGGCAGGCCATCACTATAATCCACAGATTTTTCCACAAGAATGATCGGCCTTCGGGACGTGTCCGCGTGGTCACTGCCCAGGGCTGAGTTCTTCTTGGTTCCTGATAGAGCCCCGCAGGGTCGGCACAGCATGGCTCGGGGAGGTCAGGTGCCCCCAGCACGCCCGGCTTTGGCTTGCGCTCTGGTGCTCGTCAGCCCGGGAAAAAGTGAAACGGGATCGTAAGTGCCGTCAGGCAGGACACAATTCGTTCCAGAGACTGCAAGAGCCCGCTACTTGCTTCCCGTCTCCTTCAAAATCTGCTCAGCGAAGTAATTCTCCACTTTAGCCTGGTCTCGGATGACGTCGTAGTAAGCCGCCTTGAGCAACTGTTCGCGTCGTTCGCGCAGTTGATCGCGCACCGCTTGCTGAACCCTGGGATCGGACAGTTCACGTTGCCCCGCGGGTTCTTTTGCAATTAGCTTGACGATGCGGTAGCCGAACAGTTGCTTGGTTTGCGGATTGATCACTGCGATGATGCCGCTGTACTGCCCTGGCTTGAGCTTGGCTACAATGTCGCGCGTTCCAGCATCGGTGCGCTGCAACCCCGATTGCGGAGTGAAACCCAGGTCCCCACCGTTACCCGCCGAATCCGGATCCTCAGAGTAATTCATGGCGACGGTGGCAAAATCCTCGCCGCTGTCCAGCCGGTTCAGAATCTCCTGAATCTTCTTTCGCGCGTCTGGATCGTTCTGCGCTTTGTCGTTTTTCAGGTTGCGAACCTGCGGATTAGGTTGGGGACTGACAAAAATTTGCGCCAGGTGGTACTGCGGCTCGATCAGGTTGAACTCAGACCGGTGGGCGTTGTAATAGGCTTGTACGTCAGCATCAGTCACGTTGATCTTGGAAGTAAGTTCCTTGTTCAGGACCTTCTCCACAGTGATGCTGCGGCGAAGATCGCGTTTGAAATCATCCAGGGTGATTTTTCGCTCCAGCAGGCGTTTGTTGAAGTCTTCCGGGGTATAGGGAGCCTTAATCTCGTTCAGTTTGCTTTCTACTTCTTCATCGGTGGCCAGGAGACCCAGTTTCTCCGCCCGTTGCATGAGAATCTCGTTATCGATAAGTTCCTTGAGGATGCTGAGGCGCAGGCTTTTCGCCTGTTCGCCGGCGGGCGGCTGGGGAGAACCGGCCGTCTGATTGCGAAAGTATTTTTCAACTTCCGAGCCCAGAATCTTGCGGCCATTGACCTTCGCCATGACGTCTCCACTGGCCTGGGTGCGGTTGCACCCTATCGTCCAGCAGAGGATGAGCGCCATGATTGCAGGCGCGAAAACGGCCGGAGAAGGCCGGAGTTTGGTGAAGTTCAATTTTTCCTCCCGGATATCTCGTAACGAACGCGAGCCCCGGATCAAGTTGGAGATCTGCTGCATCAGTGCGCGGCCGCCGCGGATTTGGAATTCAGATCGGCTCCGCCAACCAGCCCCACGTTCTGGCCGGCATCGTGAAGCGCCTGATCAATAATGGCGTGCAACTCGGCCGACGGCAGTATGCCGTCCACCTTAAAGCCGTTCACAAATAGCGTGGGGGTAGCGTCAACGCCAAGCGACGAAGCTTCCAATACCGAAGCGCGCAGCGCCTTGCCCGATTGTTCCTTGATGCAGGCCTCCAGAGGCGCAGACTGCAGATTGAATTTCTTCCCCTGTTCCAGCGTAATTCGATCCAGAAGCTGACGCTGCACTTCAAGGGATCGAGGTTCCGTGATTGTCTTTTGATTGGCGTGCACGAAGTCGGCAAAGCCCCAATAGGCATCGTTGCTCTGCGCCGCCAGACAGTTCGCGTCATTGGCAGCATGCTCAGCCCACTGGTGGATTTCCGATAGCGGAAAATCCTTATAGACAATCTTCACGCGATCGCCATAGGTCTTCAGGATGTCATTGGTCAGGGTTTCGTGCATGCGGGCGCAATAGGGGCACTGAAAATCGTCGTAGTTGACGATGGTGACCGACGCAGCCTTGTTGCCGCGAACCGGCCGTCCCGACACGTCAATCTTCTCCATATTCTTGGCGTACGGATCTTTGCTCAAATCGAATGTCGTCATCCGTATCAGTGTCCGGCCATCCTTGGAAAGCAGGAATTCACGGTCCTGCTTGTGTTGCCCCGCGTCGAAGGTGACCACGACGATATCGTAATTGGGAAACTCGCTTGGCTTGCGTGGACCTACACTCAGCTTGATGTCCATGGGAACGTTGTAGTAGGCACGCACTTGACGCTCAATACGGCGATTCACATCGGCAGGCGTAGACTGGGCCGCACAGCCGAGACAGAGAAACAATAGAAGCGCAAAAAAGCGCTTGGTCAGTTGCAGTATGGAATTGTGCATAGGAAGCTGCAAACGACCCATTATCGCACGCTAGTCGAATCGCGCATAACGCCGCGGAAGTCCGATTCCTTGTGACCTGTGCAGGTCGCGGGCGCGGAGTCGAAGGATCTTTGCGTTTTCCATCAGGACCGCTGATTCAGCTTGGATATCGGCAGCACGGCATTCATCGATCCTGAGCGGAAGCCTTCCAGGTCCAGCGTGACGTAGGCAAATCCCAGTGCTTTGAAAATGCGGACGAACTCGCGGTTCATTTCTGGAGTCAGCGCGCGCGCCATCTCCTCCGGCGAAATTTCGATGCGCACGATCTGGCCATGATGGCGCACGCGGAACTGCCGAAATCCCAGAACCCGAAGAGCCTCTTCGCCCTGCTCCACGGAGGACAGCGCTTCGCGCGTAACCGGCCGGCCATATTCGATACGGGAGGAAAGGCAGGCGGATGCCGGCTTGTCCCAGATTCGCAGGCCAGCCTCACGGGCCAGATCCCGAATTTCCTGCTTACTGAGCCCGGCTTCTAGCAGCGGCGCGGCGACGCCGTGCTGCCGCGCAGCTGCCTGGCCCGGCCGGAAGTCACCCTGGTCATCAACGTTTACGCCGTAGCCAATGACGTCGAAACCGCGGTCCACACGGAAGCGTTCCATCAGCGTGAACAATTCATCCTTGCAATAGAAACATCGTTCGGAATCATTGCGGACGTACTCCTCGCGCTCCATCTCGGACGTCGAAATGACCTGCAGAGGGATCTGCTGCTCGTGGGCGAAATCAACCGCGTCTTGTAGCTGGGAACGGGCGAGAGAGGGAGAGTCGGCAATCACCGCGAGCATATTGCTGCCCAGGGCAAGATGAGCCTCCCAGGCGAGGTAAGCGGAGTCGACGCCGCCGGAATACGCGATCAGAACTCTTCCCAGACGGTCCAGGCCTGAGCGCAACCGTGCCTGTTTAGCGTGCAAGTCCACAAAATTATCTTAGCGGAAAAGGCGAGCCCTTGCGCGAACGCCGTCGACGCGGCGCCTCGACCTGGAAGGACGGGGGCGTCCCTTCCCACCTGGTCCATGGTTCAGAACAGGCGCTGTTGACGACGCAAGGTGCCGAAGGTGCCGATATTGGTCAAAGTCAATGCGAACAGGTATTGATTTTCGTTGCGCACCTGCCCCAGCGCCAGGCGTCGGTATTCAAAATTTAGTCCGCAGCAGTCCCAGTTATAGCTGGCTTGAACTGCCGAATACTGGAGGAAATCGGTGTTCACATCGAAACCAATATTAACGGCGGCGTTAATTCCTCTCTTGTTGGGGTTGCCATATCCCACCAACCAGCGGAACTGGTTGAAGTCGGTTGGCGCGGGCGCCGAGGTTGAGACCGAAACCTCGCCGGGTGTGAGGAAGTAGGAATGGCTTCCGGCGATGTAATAGTCTCCAATCCGGTAGCTGACGATAGCGGTGCTGGAATTGATGCGCCCTTTCTTGGTGTCGTAATCGAGTTCCCACTGCACGTCGGTCTTGGATGTGGTCTTGACGCGCAAGCGGGAGACGATGGGCGAAAAGTTGCGAGGATCGGTGAGGAAAGCGATGCCGGCGAATTCGGCGGTAGTGGTGAAGACGTTGCGCTGGCCGGTGACCAGCGCGCCTCCGAACGTGGGATCAAAAAAGTATTTTTGCTTGATTTCCCAGGTGATGATCTCGCGGGCGCTTGCCACCTGGCAGGGTGTGGTCCGTCCGGCAGCGCGGATTTGTTGCTCGGCGGAAGTACCGGGCAAGGAGGGTGGCTGGGGAGCTTCACTCGGGCGCTGCGCAGGAACTTCGCAGTTGGCCTGCTTGCCGCCCTTCACGTAAATGCGGTTAATGACCCCGTACTCGATTTCATTGGTATTGCTGAGAATGTCCTGGGCATCGAAACGGATGATGTTGGCGAAGTTGTCCACCCCAGTCACATAGCGATAGGTCACACGCGGCTCAATGATGTGCTTGATGCTGTAATCGCGGATCTTGCGCCGAAAAATGCGTGAGACAGAGGGTGGCCGGATTTCAAAAGCAGTCTCCAGGGCACGGCGATTCACTGTTCCCGTTCCGGGGGTGCCGATCCCGGGACCTGGAATTCGATCTTGCGTGTAGTAGGTGTCCCGCAGTGCAAGTTCGGGCCGAAAATCCCAGCCTTGCCAGTGCAAGGGGACGGCGACGTGGGGATGCACGTCAATCCGGCCGACAAGGTTATCGGTGACAAAATCGGGCTCGCGCCGTGAGACACCCTGGGCGCTGAAGTCATAAGACCATTCCACCGGAGTGGGGCCGAGCCGATGCTCTACGCTGCCCAGGTCCACGCTCGGCGCGTGAATGATGGTGATCAGGTCTCCTGGATCTGTACTCTGGTAGTTTTGATACCGGGACGCCATGCCATTGAAGAAGTAGCCGTTGTAGCTCTTAGAGAGGAACGCCACGGACTTGACTTCAGAATTGACAGCCTGAGTAAATGATTCTGCAAACGCCAGGCGGAAAACAAACGAGCTCAGATAATTCAGATCGGCCACCGCACGGATGTCATGTGCCAGCTTGGCTTCGCCGTTGACGCTAACTTCCTCTCCCCCCTGATTGCAGCTGCCGCTCGCGCTGATGCTCACGCACCCACTGGGTGTCCCTGGAACCGCCTGGGCTTGACCGAACCCGCGATCGAGCACGCCAAAGTAGTGAACGTTGAGATACGACGTTTCACTTGGCTTGACGCGAAATTCACCGTGCTGCGCCCAACCTCGATGGGAGAAATATTCCGCGCCAATGGTGGCATCCATGCTGCGATTGATGGCCCAGTACACGGATTCGCCAATGATGGTGCCCTTACGCGAAGACTGGCCCAGTACGGGGATCAAAAATCCTGATTGGCGTCCGATCTTCTCTACCGGCAATCGGGCATAAGGAAAGTAAATCAGGGGAACATGGAAGAAACGAAAATTGCTGTGGTACAGCTTGGCGTCCTGCCCAACCTCGACCACCACTTTTTCGGAATTGAACGTCCATTTCCGGCTGGTGACCTGGCATGAGGTCACATAACCATGCTCCACAACGAAATGGTCGGGACCCGTCTTTTTGACAATCTGTCCCGCAAATGTGAAGGGGTTGGAGGAGGTGAGCAGTACATTGGCGCCGCGAACCCGTGCACCGGTGCTGCCCACTACGTCATAGAATGTGCCGCTGTCGGTGTGCACGTTATATGTGCCGTGAGTGGCCTCAATGTGCTCGTCGTGCGGACCGCCATCAAAGACGAAATGCCCTTCAGCGGTGACCTCGCCGGTGTCGGAGTTGTAAGTAACTCTGTCGGCACGAATAACGAAAGTGCGAAAATCGACTTCCACGCTTCCCATGAGGCGGTAAACGTCACCCACTTTTTCCTGCTGATCGGCTTTGATCGTTACTTCTTCCACTTGGGGCGGGACCGCCAGTCGTGGCAACTGGCTGGTAACTAGCCGAGGCGAGCCAAGCTGATGACAAAGGAAGATAGCCGTGATAAGGATTCGTATGCGGGAAGTCATCGCATGCGCGTGAGCTTTCCCAGCGGCGCACGGCCACCTTTGCCGACAAGCCAGGATGACAGGCGCGCAGGGGACACTCCGGGCAAGGTAACACGTTCGCCAGGGAAAGAGAATCCGCAGGCGTGAACCGCCCGTAAGATTGCGATGATGTGATCGCGGCTCAGCGATTTCTCTACTTGCGATGGCCTGCCCTACCTGTGGCGAATTCTGCCGCTGCACACCGGGGAACTCAGCTGGATCACGCAGCATCGTTCTAGTGGATCCGGAAGGGTTTGATCCCAGCGAGCAGCAGTTTGCCTCAAGCCTCGAGCCGGACGAATCTCCTCCGCCAGAGAGCGGGAGTGAGACTCAGCAGCTAGCCGGCTCGAGCCTGGCAACGGCTGCAGGACGTGCGAGCAGCGATCCTGGTGCAGGCGTCGAGAGCACTTCGGATTCGCTTGTGATCGCCCCTGCCGAGCCTTCCAATCACGAGCCTGCGACGGACTCTGTGGATGATAGCGAATTGTGGAAAGATGCCGTTGCTTCCCGCATCCGCAGCTACAAAGCCAGGCGATACCGGAAGCTCGGCCAGGGATCGCTGCACTTCAACTTCGAGTCTACGACCGGCAATCACGTTTTCCTTAAGCCCGAGTTTCCATTTGACGTCGCGCCTGCGAACTTTACCGAGCCGGAAAAACGGATCGAGGCAGGGAATGCCATTGTCACTTCCAGCCCTTCGAATCTGGCCTCAGCGCTTGCGCAAGCCCCTGAACACGAACTGGTAACTGAAGAAGAATCAGAACAGGAAAGGCCTGAGCCGCGGTCGCGACCGGCACGAGGCCCGGTTCCGGAACAAGGCAAACTGATCGAGTTTCCGCGACCCTCCTATATGACGCACACGGTCAGCGAGTTGGCTGAACCGGTGCTTACGTCGCCGCGGATTCTGGATGTACCGGAGAGTGTTCCGGTTGACCCGCCGCCGCTCGATGGTCTATGCCTGGAAACGCCAGCCGAAACCAATGAACAACCACTCGAGGTACCCCTGCGGGTGGCCCCGGTGTCGCGCAGGTTGTCAGCGGCCTTGCTGGACGGACTCATCGTGCTGCTTGCGACCGCAGTCTTCGCGGTCGTGGCGCTGAAAGTGGGGCCTGGACAACTGCTTCAGGACAGGCGATCCACCCTTGCAATGGCCATGTCTATCCCTGCAATGCTGTGGATCATCTATCAATACGTGTTTCTCGCCTACGCCGGCATCACTCCGGGCATGCGCCTTATGCGATTGCACATTCTGCACTTCGAAGGGGAGGGTGTCCGCAGACACTTGCGGCAATACCGCGCGCTGATGCTGCTAGTCTCGTGCTGTCCCGCTGGACTCGGCTTCCTATGGGCTTTTTACGATCCCGACACACTCTGCTGGCACGACCGCATTACGCGCACCTATGTAGCATCCCGGCCCCACTGAATGCCTGGCGCGCTCTCGCAGCGTAATTCCTCTCCTCCCGCCTGCAGATTCAGCCGTACCGCTCAAAAAAGGCCAGCATCTGGCGTATATTAGTGAATCCTATTGCGAGGATTGGCCGAGGTAGAGTTTTACTCCGAATACCCACGATCTGCCACGAAATGACCCGTTTCTTATGTCCACCTCGATTAAGGATCTGAAGCGTCCAGCCGTACCGGTATTCATCGCCACCACGGTGATGCTGAGCTTCATCTCCTTCTGGCGGGTGGCGGCGGTGGTGCTTGCCGACCTGGCTTCGTCCGCTTATTACGCGGGCGGTGACGCCGAGAAGGTGATCGGCAAAAGCGCCCCCTGGTTCATCCTGGCGGTGATGCTGTTTAGCTACGCCGTGCGCGCGGTGTACATCGAGTCGAGCAGCATGTTCGTGCGCGGCGGAGTGTACCGGGTAGTCAAAGAGGCCATGGGCGGTAGCCTGGCCAAGTTTTCCGTATCCGCTTTGCTATTTGACTATGTCCTCACAGGCCCGATCAGCGGCGTCTCCGCTGGCCAATATCTCGGCGGCTTTATCATCGATGTCTCCAGATATGTGCATCACCCGCTTTCCTGGAACGACGATGACATCAACCATTTTGCAGCAGCGTTTGCCGTAGCTGTATCCCTCTACTTCTGGTGGAAGAACACCCAAGGCATCCACGAGTCGTCTGACAAAGCCATGAAGATCATGAAGATCACCACCGTCATGGTGGTGATGCTGATCGTATGGTGCGTGATTACCATCCTGAAGTCCACGAGCGCGCACCTGCCGCCGCTGCCGAATCTGGCAAACATGCATCACAGCCGAGAGGCGTGGGGATGGCTGACCGGGACACGGCTTAGTGAAATCACATTGATCGCTCTTCTCGTAGGGTTTGGGCACTCGGTGCTGGCGATGAGCGGCGAAGAGACGCTCGCGCAGGTCAATCGCGAGATCGAAAGCCCCAAGCTTAAGAACCTGGAGCGAGCCGGGCTGGTGATCTTTCTCTATAGCCTGCTGTTCACGTCGCTTGTGTCATTCTTCGCAGTCATGATCATTCCCGACCAGATTCGGCCCGATTACTTCAGCAACCTGATCGGTGGGATTGCGATCTATCTGGCGGGGCCGGAAGTTCTGCGGCTGGTCTTTCATGCCTTCGTAGTGTTGGTTGGAATCCTGATTCTTTCGGGCGCGCTGAATACGTCTATTGTTGGCGCCAATGGCGTGTTGAACCGCCTGAGCGAAGACGGAGTTCTGACCTCGTGGTTTCAGCGGCCGCAGAAGCGCTACGGCACTAGCTACCGCATCATCAACCTGATTGTGGGGCTCCAAGTCTTGACCATCATCGTCAGCCGGGGGAATGTCTACCTGCTGGCGGCGCTGTATGCCTTCGGTGTGATCTGGAGCTTCGCGTTCAAGGCCCTGGCCGTCTTCGTGCTGCGCTTTACCGAGCCTGAGAACCGGCAGTGGAAGGTGCCCGGGAATCTGCAGATCGGTGGCAGGGAGGTCCCGCTTGGGCTGGCGGTGATCACGCTGATTCTGTTTATGACTGCCATTGTGAATCTATTCACCAAGACAGAGGCCACGATTGCCGGCGTAACCTTCAGCGCCATTTTCTTCGGAATCCTGGTTGCTTCGGAGCGTTACAACGCGCGCCGGCACGGGCACCACGAAAACGTGGAGCAGTTCCGGGTTTTCGGAAATCCCGAGCTGGACTACACCGCATTGCGCGTCCGGCCGGGCAACGTGCTGGTTTCAGTGCGCGATCCGCGCAATCTTTACTACCTGCGCGATGTGCTGCAGCGTACAGACACCACCAAGCAGGATGTGGTGGTGATGACCGCCCGCCTTTCTCCTCGCGAGCACTCTTTCAGCGGCAACACCATGTACGAGGCCAAGGACGTCTTCGACACCTATGAGCAGGAGCTGTTTTCGCGCGTGGTGGCGGTAGCGGAAAAAGAAGGCAAGCCCGTCTACCTGCTGGTGGTGCCTGGCACGAATGTTTTTGACACCATCATGATGACGGCGCAGCGGCTGGATTCAACGCGTGTAGTCTGTGGGCTCTCCTCCCACCTGAGTTCCGAAGAACAGGGCAAGTTGACCGGAGACGCATGGGAGCGCTTGCCCGAGCCCCGGCCTCGCGTCACCCTGGAGGTGGTGGAACCAGACGCCACGCACAGGGAGTATCTGCTGGGACCGCATGCTCCGCGCATGCGCGAGGAGGATGTGCAGCTCATGCATAAGCTGTGGCTGAATATCACTTCCGATCCGAAGTATTCCGGCCTGCATCATTACCACGTGGTAGCTCTGGCCCTGCAGGAACTCGAGAAGGAGTTAGACGGCAACAGACGAGAAGAGCTATTGCGAGAATTGCAAGCGCAACTCAACAATAGGCAAGAGCCTCCCACGCCCCCAAGCTAGCCTGTTGTCCTCTGATAACATCAATCTGGTGAGTACGCAGGAAATCGTCCGGGTGCGATTCGCGCCCTCTCCAACCGGTCAACTGCACGTGGGGAATGCCCGCACGGCGCTGGTGAACTGGCTGTTCGCGCGTCAACATAAAGGCACGATGGTGCTGCGCATCGAAGATACCGATGTCGAGCGCAGCGAAGCGCGCTTCGAACAGCAATTGTTGGACGATCTGAAGTGGCTGGGCATTGATTGGGACGAGGGCCCCGATGTGGGTGGCCCATATCAGCCGTACCGGCAGTCGGACCGACTCGATCTCTACCGCCAGCATGCTGAACAACTGCTCGCGGACGCTAAAGCGTATCTCTGTTTCTGCAAGGAAGAGGATTTACAGGCTGAGCGCGACCGCGCCATCTCGGAGGGATTGCAGCAAACCTACTCCGGAAAATGCCGCGCGCTCGATCCGCAAGAAGCCAGGCGCAAGCGTGCGGAGGGCGAGCCCGCCGCCATTCGCCTGAAGATTCCTGAGCATCCCATACGCTTCCGCGATATCGTGCGTGGCGACGTCGAGTTTCCCAACGAAGTGGTAAGCGATCCCATCATTCTCCGTTCTTCGGGAATGCCGGTTTACAACTACGTGGTGGTGATCGACGACGGGCTGATGAAGATTACCCATGTGATCCGCGGCGACGATCACCTTTCCAATACTCCGAAGCAGGTGGCGCTCTACGAGGCGTTAGGCTGGAAGACGCCGGAGTTTGCGCATCTGTCCACGATTCTCGGAGCCGACCGCACCCGGCTTTCTAAACGGCACGGCGCAACTTCGATCGCTAATTTCCGCGAATCGGGAGTGTTGCCAGAAGCGTTAATGAATTATCTTGCCCTGCTTGGCTGGGGTGCGCCGGGAGGCATGCGCGAGATTTTCAATCACGAGGAGTTGATCAAGCATTTCGATCTGAAGCGCGTCACCCCATCGGCCGCGGTTTTCGATGTGGAGAAACTCTACTGGCTCAACCGGCACTACATCAAGCAAAGCGTGCCATCGAGGATCGTTGATTTGGCGTTGCCCTTCTTCCAGCAGGAGGGCTTGTTGCCGGACAAGCTCGATGAGCCGACGAGTGGCTGGTTCGCGAAGGTCGTGGGATTGCTCGCTCCGGCGGTTGATCGCCTGGAACAATTGCCGCATCGAGCTCAACTCATTTTTCGCTACGACCCGGAGCATGCTCTGGTGCACGATGAGAACCCTCAAGTGCTCGCGGCGGCCACGTCAGAGACTGTGGTTGAGTCGTTTGCACGCGCCGTTTGCTCGAACGGAGCGGACGAACTCACGCCGGAACGCTTCAAGGCGATCATGAACCAGGTGAAGGAGAAGTCCGGCGCAAAGGGCAAAGACTTGTTTCATCCGGTGCGCATCATTCTGACCGGGTCGCATTCCGGACCCGACTTCGACAAGCTGATCCCCATTCTCGAAGAGGGCAGCCGCTTGCCGCTTCCGCAGCACGTGAAGAGTGTGTGCGAGCGGGTGGAGGGGTTCATGAGCGCATGGAAGAAGCAGAGCGACTGATGCCGCAACAACTTTCGATGTCATCCTGAGCGAGGACGCGGCAAAACCCGGGGCCCCGGCAAACCCGCTGTTGGTTTGTTGGGGTGGAAGCCGCGTCCGAGTCGAAGGACCTCGCGGTTGTTCAATACTAGTCATCCTCTGCTTCTGATTCGTGAGAATTTCTGAAAAATCCGCGACCGAAACCAACCTAGTCTGCCAGCGCCGCCTTCAGTGCCCCGCTCAATTCCGGATATCGGAACTGGTATCCCACGGTCGTGAGTTTGGCGGGCATGGCGCGCTGGCTGGCGAGCAGAATCTCCTCGCCCATTTCACCAAAGGCAAGCTTCACCGCGAATTCCGGCATGGGGAACATGGTCGGCCTGTGTAGGGCTTGTCCGAGCGTCTTGGTGAATTCAGCATTGGTTGCCGGATTGGGCCCCGTGACATTCACCGGGCCTGAGACGCGAGCGTCGGTGAGCGCATGCTGGATCGCGCCGATGACGTCGGCGAGCTCGATCCAGCTCATCCATTGGCGCCCGCCGCCTACGCGTCCCCCAACGCCGAGCCGGAAGGGGGTGAGCATCTTGGCAAGTCCTCCGCCGATGCGGCTCAGGACGAATCCCGTTCGCAGGTGCACGGTGCGTACGCCGGCCGCTGCCGCAGGCTGGGCGGCCGCTTCCCACTGACGACAGACTTCCGCCAGAAATCCGGTCCCGGGAGGGCTGTTCTCGGTCAGGATCTCGTCGCCGCGCTCCCCGTAGTAGCCGACCGCCGAAGCACAAATTAATACCGCGGGCCGTTTTGATGCGCGCGCAATGCCGGAGGAGATGGTCTGCGTTCCCTGCGCCCGGCTGTTCTGAATGCGGCTCTTGATGGTTTCAGTCCACCGGGTCGCGATGCTCTCACCTGCAAGATGAACGACGGCATCGGAGCTTTCGAACAATGAAGGGTCGATAGCGCCGTAGGGATCCCAGCCGACTTCATTGGGAGCGCTGGAATTGCGGCGAACAAGTCGCGTGACCTGGTGACCGCTTTTCTCCAGGGCTGTGACGAGTGCTGAGCCTATAAGCCCGCTGGCGCCGCTGACGATGATTCTCATTTCGGAATCTCCTGGCGGAAATGCACACAGAGACTGCGCTGGCCGTCCCAAAGTTACGATAGAGTTGGCATTAGAGGTTCAACAGCTTGCCATAGCTGCTGCACAGGATAGAGTAACCGTATGCGATTTGTTCCGCACTGGCTGGTTGCGATTTTTGCTGGGCTCTCAATCTGTTCGTTGGCGGCAGCCCAGGCCGCGCCTGCCGCGCAATCGGCAGCGCCCGCGCCGGCTGCTTCGGCGACCAGTCCGGAGCAGGCCGCCAGGTCGGAAGCGATTCAGCAGTTCATCGAAAAGAATTTTGGCCCGGATCTCAAATACGATCCTGCATTCGCCCCGTTTGTGGGCGACTTCGATGGGGACGGCGAAGAAGATGTAATCCTCATCGCACGCGGCAAGAATGTGATGGGGGCTGAAGGCCAGTTTCAGTATCGTGTCCAGGATCCGTACGACGCCTACTACGGTTTCGGCAATGCCCGCATCATGGCGCAGTACACCACTGGAGGTCCGCAGGAGCGGCACTTTCTGGTCGTACACGGATGGAAACTGCAGACGCCCAAGGCCAAGTTTGTGCTGGTCAATGTTCCCTTCGAGCAGGCAGCCATGTCGCACGCGACTCTCAAGAAGAAGATGGTTTCGGCGATAACCACACACGAGGCGGCGGGGCTTTCGGCGCTGATTTTCTTTGACGGGAAGAAGTACCGCTGGGAACCGATTGGGATGGATTAGGGTGCGTGCACTGCAGTCGCTTGGATCCGTTCTCTTTATCGGTTCGGCTTTTAACACAATTCCATGATTACGTCATTGTGCTCTCTTGCCGTACTTAGGGGGAGGAGGCTTCCCCTGGGTTGGCTTCCTGGCGCTGCTCGCAATACTCATTTACCAGCTAGCTTCGAGAAAACTGCTTAACTTGCGATGGGCGGTCTGGGCCACCAGGCGCACACGACCCAGAACCTACTGGACCGTAATGAGCATTTACGCGCTGGTGGTTTTAGCTGGTTTGTACCTCGGTTGGATCACATCATAAGCGTGCCGAACTGTTGTATCCCACCCGGGACTCCGGCGCTCAGGTGCTTGACTCGTTACCGGTGTCTCACGACCTTCGTTCCGAGACTGTAGCGTTCACGGCAACGATAATTCTGGAATGCTTCGACCAAGCAATTTTGTAGCGGCGATGATACTCGCCATGCTCGGCATCACCGCATCTGCCCAATCTACTTCACCGCGTTCCAACACAGCATTGGACAGTATCCTGGTCTGCGGAGACGGTTTCGTTTTTGCGCTGAAGGAGCCGCAGAGCTGGCGCTGCATTTGAGGGCAGCGCGCAACTCAGTACCAGGCTAATGCCGTGCTATTTCCGAGTTCAGCAGACTCACGAGCGCACCGCGTTGAGATCCGCGTCCGGGTTAATAAGAAGGTGGACGAGAACACGCTCGAGGATTTGAATTCCGATATGCGCCAATACAAGAAAGAATACCCAAAGGTGCAGTTTGCTGCCTTAGACGTAGCTCATCCCGAATATCGGACCCACGCAAAACTGTTCCTGTTTCCAGGCGACTTCTACGACTACGTTGCTTATCTCAACCCTGGACCAAATTCCTGGTTCACTCTCTCGGTTTCGATGACAAAGGAGAAGGTTCCTGCAACTCAGGACGAACTGGCTGCCTATGCAAACGTGCTCAAGTCGTTGTACGTTCCCGCTGGCAAGTCTTCGCAAACACATTGACATCTCAACCAGATTTTTCAGAAAGCAATTGGTTGTGTCCCCGGGTTCTGGATCGTCCACCCAACCATACCGCATGACTTCCCATCCAACTTCGTGATAGAAGTTTCTGCCAGCCTCACAGGCATTCCAACATGACTTCTGAACTGAGTGGTTCCGGCATTTTGCCGGGCGCGTGCCAAAAATTGCAGAGCAGGAAATCCAAGCTACTTTTGGCCATGTTGGGCCCGCTGGTCATTCTGGCGACCCTCGCCTACGCCGCCAAGCAGTACACGCCGCCGCGCATCTATAACGCCAAAACCTATCCCGCGCGCGACGAGCATCCGATGGAAAAGATCACCGTTGCTGGCGATCCCTACGATCTGCAGGAGAAGGAGGAGGCCGCGTTCCATCTCAAGTACAAGGAGAACGGGTTCCTGCCGATCCTGCTGGTCATATCGAATGATGGAGACGCGCCCATCTCGGTGTTGAACCTGAAAATCGAATATGTGACCGGAACGCGCAAGGCGAAGCTGCTGCCGGCGACCGAAGACGACTTGTATCGGCGGTTTTCGCATTTGGAGCGCCGGGGCGACGAGCCCAGCCGCAATCCCACACCCATTCCGCTGCCCCGCAAGGGACCGAAAACCGGTGTCTCGGCGGAAGGACGGGACGAATTTCAGGCCTCCATGTTCAAGGCAAAGGCCGTGGAGCCACATGAAAACCAGGCCGGGTTCGTGTTTTTCGATGTTGAGGGCATCTCGCAGCCCCTGGCAGGCTCGCATTTGTATGTTTCCGGTCTCAAAGACAACAATGGCCAGGAGCTGATGTACTTCGAAATCCCCATGGAGAAGTACCTGACGTACCAGCCGGTGAAGTAGAAGCTCAGACGATTCGGCAGCCGCGGGGCGGAGCTTATGTAGCGTGCTGCGCCCGCCCAGTGATTACATGCACGTGGGGAAATCAATGCTGATCAATGTCGCGATCGACAGCCGACTTTTGCAAGAAGCGCAAAGGCTGGGCGGGCACCGCACCAGGCGAGGAGCGGTTACTGCCGCTCTTGGGGGAGTACATCGCACGGCGAAAGCAACGAGAGATCCTGACGCTATTTGGCAAAATTGACTACGAACGCACCTACGACTACAAACGGGAGCGCAAAGGCACGAGGGTGTGATGTGCTACGAAAGACGCATATTTGATCTGCTTTAGGCCCAACGCTCGTCCTGTGTTACCGGCAGGCGTTACCAGCCGCCACTTGCGCTTTCTTATTCCGGAGCTACAATAGTGTTGCTCGCATCTGTATGCGTTAGGGGCTGCCACCTGGCGGCCGGAACAGGCGGTATCCGCAAGGCGGAACTGCACTGGAGGTTACAGTGAGCATCACATCCATCGGCGAAAGCCGTCTGAAAGTCACCCCTCTTACCCTTCGCGAAAAGAAACAGCACCGTGAACCCATCACCTGTCTGACGGCCTATGACTACGCCACCGCCCGCCTGGTAGATGAGGCCGGCATCGATATCGTGCTGGTCGGAGACTCGTTGGCGCAGGTCGTGCTGGGCTATGACAGCACCCTGCCCGTCACCATGGACGAAATGGTCCACCACACGCGCGCCGCTCGCCGGGCGGTAAAGCGCGCGTTGCTGGTGGCCGACATGCCTTATGGCGCCTACCATGCCAGCATCGAAGAAGCTGTCCGCAATGCCACGCGCTTCATCAAGGAGGGCGGGGCCGAGGCGGTGAAGCTGGAGGGCGGCGAGAAGCGCTCGGAGTTGGTTCGGCGCATGCTCGATGCCGAGATCCCAGTAATGGGCCACATCGGCCTGACCCCGCAATCGGTGAACGTGATGGGCGGGTACAGGGTGCAGGGCAAGACGCTGAGCGCCGTTGAGCAACTCATGCGCGATGCCGTGGCGCTCGACCGGGCCGGCGTTTTCAGCATTGTCCTGGAAGGCATGCCGCGAGAGGTGGCCGCCATGATCACTGCCGAGGTCTCCGCTCCAACCATCGGGATAGGAGCTGGTCGGGACTGCGATGGGCAGGTGCTCGTGATCCATGACCTGCTTGGCCTGACCTTCACGCCGCCCGCCAAGTTTGTGCGGCGCTATGCTGATGTGCGCGGAGTGATCAGCGAGGCGCTTCAGGCTTACAAGGCGGATGTCGTCTCCGGGCAGTATCCTGGGGAGCACGAGTCCTATCACCTGCCCAAGGAAACGCAGGCGGTGCTGGAAACGATCAACGAGCGCAAGCGGGCGATGCGGTGAGCGCGGTCGTCTGCAACGGTCACGTTGTCGCAAGAATCTTTAGGGTGGCCCACTCTCGCCGTCTTCTGACCAGGGTGGCGTAGTTTCGCTTTGCTAACAACTACCTCCATGCGCGCCATCGAATCCCTGGAGCAGATGCAGTCTGTCTGCCGTGACGTGCGCCGCAGCGGAAAACGGCTCGGCCTCGTGCCTACTATGGGAGCCCTTCACGAAGGACACTTATCGCTGGTGCGTGCCGCGCGGGCGCAGTGCGATGTTGTGGCCGTGTCTCTGTTCGTGAATCCGCTGCAGTTCGGGCCAAAAGAGGACTATTCGAAATATCCGCGAACGTTCGAGCGCGACCGTGCGTTGCTGGAAGCGGAAAGAGTTGATCTTTTATTGGCTCCGTCCGCCCAGGCCATGTACCCCCCAGGTGCCAGCACATTCGTCGAAGTCGCAGGCTTGAGTGACAAACTGGACGGCAAGTCGCGTCCCGGACATTTCCGCGGCGTCGCTACCGTCGTAGCCAAACTCTTTCACATCGTGCAGCCCGATCTGGCGTTTTTTGGACAGAAGGATGCGGCGCAATTGGCGATCATTCGTCGGATGGTCCGCGATCAGAATATGGACGTGCAGATCGTCCCTTGTCCGATCGTGCGTGAGCCGGATGGGTTAGCTATGAGCTCGCGCAACCAGTATCTCAGTGGGGACGAGCGGAAAAGAGCGACGGTGCTGTACCGGTCACTCTGTCAGGTACGCTCGCTGTTTGATCGCGGAGAGCAGCAGTCGGAACCGTTGATCGAATGTGGTAAGCGGACGATCGCGGAGGAACCTGCGGCACGCTTGGATTATTTCGCCATCGTTGATCCAGATACGCTGGATCCGGTAAACGAAGTTTCGCGTGGTGCGCTGGTCGCTGTGGCAGCATGGGTGGGGAGCACGAGGCTGATCGATAACATTTTTTTGCCCGGGTAGACCTGTCGCGGATTTTGCCAGCTCCCAGTTAGCGCCGAAAAAAGCGGCGCGAACGTGGCGAACCCTCAAGATTTTCGTCCGGCAAGACTCACCGCTGACTCCTCGGATCTGCAGGCGCTCTCTTTCCCGAGACGAATGGGTTTCCGGCGATGATGTAGCGCAGTGGATGCGCAACGGCCTTGGTGATTCCGATGCGTGGGCCTACCACCACGCGAGGCGAAGCATAGCCGTCGTCAACGATCTGCAGA
>Ga0187776_10000066_pt1 | contig 51822 bp, 49 predicted proteins | sample 0216_BV02_MP12_2_FD_132426 | JGI IMG/M metagenome (GOLD analysis project Ga0187776, IMG submission 132426) | Tropical peat soil microbial communities from peatlands in Department of Meta, Colombia - 0216_BV02_MP12_20_MG | ecosystem: Environmental > Terrestrial > Soil > Wetlands > Peat | place...
ACCGAGTGGCTGATGGACCTGGAAGCCCGCGTTGATGGTGTCCTTGGTGAGCAGCGGCGGCCGGTTGCCGATCACCGTGGGATCCTCCATGTTGGTGATCTTGCCGTCGGTGTAGCCGAAGCTCGCGTACAGGTCGAGCCAATTGGTCGCGACGGCGGTCAGCTCCAGCTCCCCGCCCTTGTAGCGGGCATCGAGATTGCCGAGGTTCTGAGTCGAGGTCGTCGGGTCGAAGTAGAAGAAGTAGCCGTTGGTCGATTTGGTGTCGAAGAGCGTCAGGTTCACTCCCAGCCGCCGGTCAAGGAACTCGCTCTTGCCGCCGATTTCCCAGGTGTCGGCGATCTCGGCCTGGAAGATATCGTGAACGCCCTGCTGTCCCGCGGCCGCGGCGATGGCGCCAACACCGGTCTGGTTGAAGCCGCCGCTGCGGAACCCGCGGCTCCAGCCGCCGTAGAACGTCACGTTATCGCTCGGCTTGTAGCGCAGCGTGAACTTGGGCTGCACCGCGTCGAAAGTCTCCTTGCGCACCAGGCCGGTGTACGCGCCGGGCTTTGTCGCAGGAGGCAGGAACTGGTTGGGCGTATCGGTGGTGTTCTGCCGCTGATCCTCGTCGTAGCGCAGCGCCACGTCGAGCTCGAACTGCCTGGTGAACTCGTAGGTGGCATCGCCGAACACCGCCCAGGCATTGTTGTTCTGCGAATCCGCCAGGAACGTCAGGTTGGTGTTGGTCGCGTATGGATTGGTCGGATCGACGATCGGATCGTGATAGACCCTCGGCACGCCCGCGCCGCGATCGATGAGATTGTCCGTGGAAATGAAGCGCTCGGTGTGGACGAAATACGCGCCCGCGATCCACGAGAACCCGCCGACCTTGTTGGAGGTGAAGCGCAGCTCCTGGCTCCAGGTCGTCACGTCGATGAACTGGCTCTGGCTCACATCGAACGGTCCGCCCTCGGCGGCTGTCGGATGCGGCGGCAACACGCCATAGCTGGGCGGAAAGTTGTATGCGATGGACGTGGTGATCGGCCGGAAATCGTAGGCGTCGCCGGTATCGATCTCCTTCGTATGGTCGTAATCCGAGATCGCCGTGAAGGTGCCGAGTCCCGCGGCGTAATCGAGCTTGAGCGCGACATCCGTAATGTCGCGGGTGTCGGTTCCCAGGTTGTTGGTCTGGATGGGGCTGGTGACGTCGTTCGCGTTGGGTGGCGTGCCGTCCGGGTTCAGCGGCGATGGAGGGAAACTGCTGAAGGGGTCCGACTCCACCTTGCGCGGAATGATGTAGTAATAGGCGGTCGTCTCGACGTGGTCGCCGAAGAATCGCAGGTCCGCAGTCCACTGGTCGGACGGCTTCCACAGGAGCCGCAGCCGTCCGGAGTAATCCCGGTACGGGTCTGCCTTGCGGTCGAGGTAAGTGTTGTCCAGGTAGCCGTCGGTGTTGTAGAAGTCGACTGCGGCGCGGTACTTGAGCGTCCCGGCCGAGTCCAGCGGCCCGCCGATAGCCACCTGAGCCTTCTCGGACACCCCGTTGCCCACGCCCACCTTGGCGGCCCCCTCGAAGTGATCGGAAGGATCGGCGGTGTTGATGATGATCGCGCCGCCGATGGCGTTGCGGCCGTACAGGGCGCCCTGAGGACCCTTCAGCACCTGGATCGAGGTGACGTCGTTCAGCGACTGGTCGAACTCGTAGGGATTCGGCTCCAGCACGCCATCGACCAGTACGGCAACCGATGGCTCGCTGTTGCGCGCCTGCGAGATGCCGCGGATGGTGACGAACGAGTTGCCGACGTTCTGCACTTCCACCAGTGTCATGTTCGGGACCAACGCGACGAAATCGCGCGGCGCCTCGATGCCCGCCGACTCGATCGTCTGCTGGGTGAAGGCGTTCACGGTCACCGGTGCGTCGAGCAGTGATTCCTCGCGCTTGCGGGCGGTGACCACCACCTCCTGCAGGGCCGGCTCGGGCGCCTGGGCGGAAGGCGCGGTCTGAGCCTGCGCCCAGCCAGGCGCGGCAAGCGTGAGGGCTCCGAGCGCCGCGATGAGCGGTGCTATGAGTCGGCGCAACGTAGTGAACATGTGAGACCCCCTCTGCTGCGTGGGATTGTCAGGAATTCATACCCGTGCCCGGAGCCACGCCCGCGGCTTCGAGCTCGCGGCGCACCAGGCGTGCGCCGGCGACCATGGACTTAAGCTTGCCGAAGGCGACCTCGCGCGGCAGGTACTTCATGCCGCAGTCCGGTGCCACCAGCAGGTTTGCCGCCTCGACGTAGGGCAGCGCGCGGCGGATGCGGCTCGCCACCAGCTCGGGCGATTCGACCTCGTGACTGGCGAGGTCGATGACGCCGAGGATGATTTTCTTGCCCGGCAACTTCTTGAGCACGGCGCAGTCGAGTTTCGACTGCGCGGTCTCGATCGACACCTGCTGGCAACGACACTCGGCGAGCTCGGGCAGAAAGGAGTACCCGGACGGCCGCACGTGAATGATCGCGGCGTAACCGAAGCAGATGTGCACCGCCGTCGTGCCCGTCACGCCCTCGAGCGCACGGTTCAGGGCCGCGAGGCCGAAAGCTCGCGCCTCCTCCGGCCGTGCCTGCATATACGGTTCGTCGATCTGCACGATGTCCGCCCCGGCGCTGAACAGATCGCGGATCTCGGCGTTGACCGCCGCGGCATAGTCCAGCGCCGCGCGCTCACGGCTGCCGCCGTAGTAGTCGATCTGCGCCTGCTGAGCCATGGTAAATGGACCCGGTACGGTTGCCTTGACGGGCCGATCGGTATGGCGGCGCAGGAACTCGAGGTCGCGGACGCCGACGGCGTGCCGGCGGCGGATCGGACCGACGACGCGTGGCACGGGATTCGGGTGCCCGCTGCGATCCAGCGCAGTGCCCGGATTGTCGAGGTCGATTCCTTCGAGGGCCGTAGCGAAGCGATTCGAGTAGCTCTCGCGACGGATCTCGCCGTCGGTGAGGTAGTCGAGCCCGGCCTCCTCCTGCGCCTTGATCGCCGTGACCGTCGCATCGTCCTGCGCCTCCGCGAGATACAGCTCGGGAACGCGCCACAGTTCCCGCGCGCGCACCCGCGGCGGGAAGCGAGCCGCGAGGCGCTCGCGGTCGATGAGCCAATCCGGCTGCGGGTAACTTCCAACCAGCATGGTGGGCAAGAGCATGTTCGCTACCCCCTCGCGCGCGGCCTCAGCCGGGCGCTGCCGTCGCCGCCGGCGTCGGCGCCGCGGGCCAGGATTCGCCACGCGCCAACGCGGCGCGGATCGCCTTCCCCTGCTCGTCGAGGAGCGGCGCCGCACGCACCGAGCGCGCAAGCACGCCGTCGAACTGGAACGGCGGCCGCACGGACTGCGCCGCCCCATGCGCTGCCTCGACCGGCACGACGACTCCCAGATGCTCCACCTGCGGATCACGCACGACCTCGTCGATCCGATTGACGGGTGCGTGGGGCACGTCCTGCGCCCGCAAGCGCTCAATCCAGTGCGCGAGCGGTTGACGGGCGAAGCGCGCATCCAGCTCCTGCCTGAGGCTCTCGTACTCGGCAATCCTGCGTAGGCGCGAATTGAACCGCGCGTCACGCGCGAGCTCCGGCGCTTCGAGTGCGGCAACCAGTCCCTCCCAGAATTTCTCGAGCGAGGAGAGATGCAGGGCGATGAGCCGCGCATCGGCGGTGTGCAGGATGTAGGCCTGCGCGAGGCGCGGTCGATCGCTCGAGCTCGGCGTCTGCCCGAGCGCGAAGAAAGCCGCGAAGGGCTCGACGGCGAAATGTGCCATCGCCTCGAGCATCGACACCTCGACGTGACAGCCACGGCCGGTACGCCCTCTTTGTACCAATGCGCCGAGAATCCCCTGGGAGGCGTACAGCCCCGTGATGGCATCGGCGAGCGCCGGCCCGAGGAACTGCGGACGCCGGTAGTCCACGACCACGCTCAGAAAGCCGCTCAGCGCCTGCGCGACGGAGTCATAGCTCGGGTGTCCTGCATAGGGTCCGGTCGAACCGAAGCCGCTGATGGAGCAATACACCAGTCGGGGATTGAGCTTGAGTAATTCCTCGAGACCGGCGCCGAGGCGTGCGGCGGTGCCCGGACGGAAGTTCTGAATATAGACGTCGGCTTCGCGGACCAGGCTGCGGAAAACCTCGCAGTCCTCCGCAGCTTTCATGTCGAGCGCGATGCTGCGCTTGTTGCGGTTATAGGCCTGGAAGTGCGGCGAATACTGTCCGCCCTGATACGCGCGGTAGGGATCCCCCTCGGGGCTTTCGACCTTGATCACGTCGGCGCCGAGATCGGCGAGCATCATCCCCGCGCAGGGACCGGTGATGAAGGTGCCCTGCTCGACGACGCGAATGCCGGCCAGTGTCGCTTGCATGGGAGCGCTGCGCGCTAGGCCTCTTCGCTCGGCTTGAAGCCGGGAGGCATCTCGCCGTCATAGTTGATCGCCCGGGCCGCGGCGTGCGACAGCACGAAGCCGATGCCGCGCTGCTGTTCCTCGACCAGATGGGCGACGAGCCCGGCCGTGCGCGCGAGGAGCGGCACGCCCTTGAGGCCGAGGAGCGGGTACCCGGCGTCCAGGAGCACTGCCGGGATCGCCCCGGAGACGTTCAGCGCCAGCGGCCGACCGAGGAGTGCCGGCATGAGCCGCTCGATCAGTCGGGCGATCTCGATATACCGGCCGGCGACGCCCGTCGCGGCCGCCAGCTCCAGGAGCCGAGTGGCGCGTGGATCGCCCCCGCGGTGCAAGGGGTGTCCGTACCCCGGGATCGCACGCTTCGCCTCGCGATACTCGCGCACCACGGCCGTGGCGGCATCCTCGAGACTGCTGCCGCTCGCCGCGCGGATCCGGATCTCATCGAAGAGCCTGCCGGCAGCTTCGGTAGAGCCGAAGACCGTTGAGCCGCACCCCAAGAGCCCGGCCGCCACCGCCCCCTGCAGAGCCTCAGGGGCCGCAGCGAGCGTCATGCGTGCCGCCTGCACGCTCGGCACGAGTCCATGCTCGGCGATGGCCACCAGGGTGGCGTCGAGCACTCGCCGCTGTGCTGGCGTGGGCAGGGCGCCGGTCACCAGCAGCCAGAAGTGATCGGTGAAGCTGATCGCGCCCACGAGCTCGCGGACCAGATCGCGCCCGCGGACCAGGATGGTCTCTGCGTTCGAAGTCGAGATCGCGGAGCTGCGCTGATCCTGGCGACCGATCTTCAAGTTGCACGCCCCTCATGCGGCTTTTCGCATAGCGAAAAAGCCGTCGATATTCGAAACGATAGTGAACCTGCGCTCGAAGGCGCGTCAAGGGCAGCGCAGCGCCGCTTCCCGCTTTTCGCATATCGAAATAGACTCTGGGCGTGGTACGCCGAAGAACAGCGCCGCTGCGTCGCGAGGCCATGGGGGGACTTGCCAAGGGGCTGGCCGTCATCCGCGCCTTCGCGCGTGATCACGCCGCCTTGAGTCTCAGCGATGTCGCGCGCAGTGCCCAGATTCCGGCCGCCACGGCACGCCGCTGCCTGCTGACGCTCGAGGATCTGGGCTATGTGACGCGCAGCGGCCGCAGCTTCCTGCTGCGCCCGAGAGTGCTCGAGCTCGGCGCGGCCTACCTCGAATCCATCAACATCGAGCAGATCACCAGGACCCACCTCGAGGAACTGGCCCGCAAGACGGCCGATTCCGCGGCGCTGTGCGTCCTCGACGGCACGGATATCGTCTACGTCGCGCGCACCTCGGTCCGCACGCTGCTGCGCCTGGAGGCGCACGTCGGCAGCCGCTTTCCGGCGCACGCCACCTCCATGGGCCGCGTGCTGCTCGCCGGACTGAGCCCGGAGCGGCTCAACCGCTATTTCGAGCACGCGAAACTCGAAGCCCTGACCGAACGTACCGTGACCGATCCGGCGAAATTGCGGGGTTTGATTCAGGACTGCCGGCGCCTCGGCTACGCCGTGGTGGAGGACGAGCTCGCCTACGGGGTCATTGCGCTCGCCGTGCCGGTTTTCGACCTCGAGCAGCGCGTGGTCGCGGCGCTCAACTCCTCGAGCCATTCGCGCCGGACGACCCGGACGCGCCTGGTGCGCGAGCGTCTGGCCATGCTGCAGGAGGCGAGTCGCGAGATCTCGACCGACCTCGCTGCGGTTCCCTGGTTGTCGCTCAGCGCCCAGATCTGAAGCCGCCGCCGCGGCAGCCGGCTTGACGCCCACGGGCGCACCCCGTAGCCTGAAAGCGAAAACTCTTTCGCTATTCGAAACAGTGCCAGCATGACCGCGTGCGCCGCAGTGTCGGCACGACCCACACACGCTGCGGATCAGTTCGTCGCCGTGAACGGCGCATGCTTACGCTTTCGCGACGAGGGCCGCGGTCCGGCGGTGCTCCTGGTGCACGGCTGGACGCTGGATCTGGAGATGTGGGATCCCCTGGTCAGCGCGCTGCGTGACCGCTTTCGCCTGATCCGGCTCGATCGCCGCGGCCATGGCCTCTCGCGCGGGATGCCGGCTCCGGAGTGTGACAGCGAGGACCTCGCCGCGCTATGCAGACATCTGCGGTTGAGCCGGGTCGCACTGCTCGGCATGTCGCAGGGGGTACGTGCGGTCCTCGGGTTTGCCTGCGCCGTGCCCGGGCAGGTTCTCGCACTCATTCTCGATGGTCCCCCACCACTCGATTCCACATCGGACCCCGAGGTGCCCCTGGATCAGTATGCGGCGCTGGTGCGCACGCACGGGATCGAGGCGTTCCGCCGTGAATGGGCACGCCATGCGTTGATGCAACTCCGCACTCAGGACCCCGAAGTGCGGGCACTGCTCGCGGCCATGATCGCGCGCTATCCGGGCGAGGATCTCAGGCAGCCGGCGCCGCGAGCCGAGCCCGCTGCTGCACCCCTTGGCCTCGAACCGCTGAGAATCCCGGCCCTCGTCGTCGGCGGCGAGCACGACCTCCCCGCCCGCCGGCAGGCGGCCGAGACGCTCGCGGCGCGACTGCCCGATGCCGAGCTCGCGGTGATTCCCGGAGCGGGCCACTTGCCGAATCTCGATAATCCGGATGCATACAGCCAAGTCTGCCGGGAATTTCTCACGCGTCACTGTCCGCGCGATACCTTCTGAAGGAGCGCCCATGCCCAAGGTTCTCGTCGTCTACTACAGCAGCTATGGTCATCTGGAGGCGATGGCGTATGCCCAGGCCGAGGGTGCCCGCCGTGTGCCGAAGGCCCAGGTGACCGTCAAACGGGTCGCCGAGCTCACTCCTGTGGAGGTAGCCAAGGCAGCGGGCTTCAAGCTCGACCAGACCGCCCCTCTGGCCACGCCCGACGAGCTCGATCAGTACGACGCCATCCTGTTCGGGACGCCGACGCGCTTTGGCAACATGGCCGCGCAGATGCGCAACTTCCTCGATCAGACGGGGCCTCTGTGGGCGCGTGGGGCACTGGTCGGCAAGGTCGGCAGTGTGTTCTGCAGCACCGCGAGTCAGCACGGCGGCCAGGAGACGACGATCACCTCATTCCACCTCAGCCTGCTGCATCACGGCATGATCATCGTGGGACTGCCCTACACATTCAAAGACCTCGCGACGATGCGCGAGATCACGGGCGGCACGCCGTACGGGGCGAGCTGCGTGACCGGCTCCGGCAGCGAGCTGCGCATGCCCACGCCGCTGGAGCTCGACATGTGCCGTTATCAGGGCGAGCACGTCGTGCGAATCACGAGCCGCCTCGTGCACGGCGCCTGATGCCGGCCGGCGAGGTGGAAGGGTGACGCGGGCGCGCTCGTCCTCGCCAGCCGCGCGAGCCTGAGGGCGCCCCCGGCTTAGCCAGGCATCTTCATTCGGCGGAACAGCTCGGCGAGGCGCGGATCCGAGCCCAGGTCCTTCAAGGCAAGGTCGGAGCGAACGTACGGCATGTACGGATCCCGCGTTTGCCTTGCGGTCTCGAGTCTTGCGAATGCCCGGTCCTTGTCTCCGAGCCCCGCATAGATCATGGCGGCCCAGTAGTTCGTGTGCGGCTCGGCGGTCTGACCTTCAATCTGCCGCACTATCTGCCAAGCCTCTTGCGTGTGTCCGCCTTTGGCCGCGGCAAAACCTCGTAACACGAGAACGTGCCCCAGAGGCGGCTCTCGTTCTTTCTCCAGCTCAGCGACACTCTCTTGATATTGGCCCAGGTAGCCATAGATCTCCGCCAGGGCCTCATGCGCCTCCCCAAAATCGGGGAAAGTGTCCAGGGTGCGCTGCAACTCCTGGATTGCCTCCGTGCAACGCCCGAGCCAGCAGGACATGCCCGCGGAGCTCACTCGGATCACGGGAGACAGTGGATCGAGCTCCTCCGCCTTCCTGATCTCCGCCATCCCCTCCTCGAAGCGCCCCATGCCCGCAAGGAAGTCGCCATACCAATGGTGAGCCGTCGCATAGTTTGGATCGAGCTCGATGGCCCGCTTATATCCGCTTTCGGCGCTCTGCCAATCCCATTCATGGTCGCCCTTGATGGAGGCAAGAGACGTGTACGCTTCGGCCAGGGAGCCATCGAGCTCCAGGGCTTTTTCGGCGGCCGCTTTGGCACGCGCGAATCCATCCTCAGGCGGAATCTGATTCAGGTTCACCATGACCTGGTAGCAGTCGGCGAGCCCGGCATAACTCGGCGCAAAATTCGGGTCTGCCTGGATCGCCTGCAGAAAGTAGCGCTCGGCGAGCGTCATCGACTCGGTCGTACGCTTGTTCCAGAAATAGCGGCCCCTGGAGTAGGCGTCGTAGGCCTGCGGCGAAACCTGACGGGGCGATGCCAGGCGTGCAGCGACCGCCTGCGGCAATTTCACGCGGATCTGCTCCGCTACCGTGCGGGCGAGGTCGCTTTGCATCGCCAGGATGTCCGCCATCGACCGCTGGTAGTTCTGCGCCCACACGTGCGTCTGGTCCTGCGTGCGAATCAACTGTGCAGTGAAACGGATCTGTCCCGATCCCTGGCGCACGCTCGCTTCGAGGATGTAATCCACGTGCAGCTCACGGGCGATCTGCTGAATGTTCTTATTGCTCTGCTTATAAGCCATGGCCGAGGTGCGGGCGATGACCCCGAGGCGCTCGGGATTCAGGCCCCCGAGATCGGCGATCACCTCGTCGGTCAGCCCGTCGGCGAGATACTCCTGGCCAGGGTTGCCGGTCAGGTTCTGCACCGGCAGAACCGCCAGCATGATCCGGCGATTCACTTCCGGTGAGACGCCTGGATGCGACCACGGACGCCAGACCAGCAGCGCGCCGGCGCACACGGCTGCCGCAATGCCTAGATAATAAGGGAGCCTCTTTGTAAGGGGACTCGTCTCCACCATCGCGGGCGGCGGCTCTGCCGGCGTGGTTCCCGCGTGCGCCGGCTGCGCGATGCGCACCTTGGCAACGAACCGGTAGCCGCGCTTGGGAAGGGTCTCGATGTACTGAACGTTGTCTTCACCCTGCAACTGCTTTCGCAGGGTGAATACGTTCTGTGCCACGGTGGCTTCTTCGACCACAGTCGAAGGCCAGACCTTCTTCAGGAGCTCCTCCTTCCCGACGATTCGTCCCTGGTTCTCGACCAGCACCAGGAGCGTCTGAAAGGCCTTGGGCGTGAGCGGGATTTCCCTGCCTCCGTGCGTCAGGAGCTGTTGGGTGGGATCCAGGCGGTAGGATCCAAATTCATACACGACCGGCTGCGACATACCCGCCTGGCACCTTCGGGTTCTGCCAGAACCCTTCAGCGCGTCGTCCCGAACTGCTTTTGAACGAAGGAGAAGTCGCTCTTAAAGGCGATTTAAGAAAACTTTGATCGCCATTTAAAGACTTCGCGAAGACATTGCGCTTAAAAGAATCGCGAGTCAAACGCGACCTGGCGTAGACGCAAAGCGCATCTCAAGTGCCCGAAATTCCAGCATTTTCGGAGGGACCATGAACACTCAGACTGTGGTTATCCCCGACCTGTCGAAATTGCTTGGAGTCCTTGCGCTGACTGTGGCGCTCGCGGGCTGCGGAGACGACTCTCCTGGCTTACCTGACGTCGCTGGGCAGGGCGTCGCTCAGTGTCAAGGCGGCGGTCTCAGCGGAACGCCGATAGCCCTCGACCCTGCCAAGGTGTCGGCAGGCTCGCCCGGAGCAAACGTCAAAATTACGATTACCGGCTCTCCATCCGGGTCAAACCCCACACAGTTCTTCTCATCTGACACGATACTTTGGAACGGCTCTGCCAACGGCGTAGGCACCACTTACCTGGATCCAAACGACCTGAGCATGACCGTTCCCGCCAATCTGCTGAGCTCAAGCGGGTCGTCAGCCCAAATCACGGTTCAGGAAATCTGCGCAAACGGCCCTAACCCGACCTCGCAAACCCTGGCGGCAACCCTCACGATCACTGTCGGGATCATAACCACGTCACCGCCGAACGGCGTGGTTGGCGCCGCGTATAGCCAGACGCTCAGCGTGGCGGGTGGAACGACTCCCTACACCTGGACGCTGACGAGCGGGACATTACCTGCCGGGCTGACGCTGAACACCAGTACCGGCGTGATCAGCGGAACACCCACCACCGCGGGCACGGTGAGCTTCACGGTCCAGGTCACCGATGCGTCGAATCAAACCGACAGCAAACTGTTATCGGTCGTGATCGCGAGTGCGGCCAACCCGCTCTCGATCACAACTGCTGCTCTGCCCAACGGCACCGTCGGCACGGCATACAACCAAGCGCTGACCGCCACGGGAGGAACACCTCCTTATGGGTGGTCCTGGACGGCCGCTGCCGGCTCCAGTTTGCCGCCCGGACTCAACCTGAGCAGCACCGGCACGATCAGCGGAACCCCGACAATGGCCGGAACATTTAACCTCACAGTCCAGGTGCAGGATCAGTCGGTCCCCAACCCGCAGAATACCCCCGCGCAATTTTCGCTCACCATCAGTCCAGCTCAGGCAGTCGCGTACGCACCCGGTCCGGTCCTTTCCGCCTCGCCTCCGGGGACCGCGAACGGTCCGGGACTCCTGGTCGCGATCGATGACGGAGTGAATGCCGCTAACAACAACCATGGAATCGCCGCGGTCGCCGTCAAGGGAGTGACCATTGCCGCCGGTGTTCCTTTCGGCACCGTGTTCGTGCAGGACACGTCCGGGAACTGGAACGCGGCTGCCTATCTTGCCGCTCCCCCGGCGACCACCGGGACCGTGCCATCCATTGCGATCAGCGGCGACGGCAACACCATTGCTGCGGGATTCTGCCTGGGCTCGCCCTGCACCAGCAGCTTCGTTTACGTATACGAAGTCAGCAGCAATAACTGGACCGGGACGCTGACTCCCGTTGCAACACTGATCGCCTCGAGCCGCGGCAGTTTCATCGAGAGTTTCGGCTTCTCAGTTGCGGTCGACGATGGTGGCGACCTCATCGCCGCAGGAGCGCCGGGCGACCTGACCCAGGGCGGCGACAGTGTGGTCTGCGTCTTCCTTCGCAGCGGGTCATCATGGAGCGGCGGCGTGCAACCGAGGCCGGATGACGTGCAATTGACGGCCACCGAACCTGCTGTCGGGATCTCGGTCTCAACCGACGGACCTGGAGACACGATCGTGGCGGGTGCACAGGGATTCGGGACCGTCGTGAATGCGGGCGCGGCCTATATCTTTGCTAAGCCGCCGGGAGGGTGGGCTGGCAATGGCGGTGTCATCAACACGCCTACGGCAACATTGACCCAGGCCAGCACGCCTCTCAAGACAACCGCCACTCTTGGCGACTATTTCGGCCGCTCGGTGGCTATCAGCAAGGATGGTCACACCGTCGCAGTCGGTGCACCGAACTATACGAACTGCTCGCCGGAGCCGTGCAATCAGGGAGGCCCGGGCGCTGTGTTCGTTTACCTCAACAGCGGGATCCCGAGTGCCTGGGCTTCGCCCAATCCCCTTCCCGAGACCGCGGTGCTGAAAGCGTCCAGCGGAGAGGTCGGCGATCAGCTTGGATTCAGCACGAGCATCTCGCAGGACGGATCCACTATCGTTGCGGGTGCGCCCTCGGCCCCGAACGGCTCCTGCTGTACGCCGGGCCCTGGCGCGATATACGTCTTTCGCGCACCGCCGGGAAACTGGAACGGATCCCAGGATGCAACCCAGGCCTTCGCTGCGACCGCTGCTCAGGGTGTCACGCCGCTGCCTCGGGGGCAGTTCGGCGTCAGTGTCGCGATTGCCGGCGATGCGACCACTCTCGGCGCTGGCGGCTTTGCCACGGTTACCGGAGGGGGCCCACAGGTGGTGTATCTCTTCCAGTGAGGAGGTCCGCGAGGAGAATCCGCAAGCCATGCGGCAGCGCGTTTGGGGGCTGAAGGCTCAGCCCCCTGCGCTCTACGCACCCGCCGGGCGGCGTGCGACTCGCTCGAATCGGCTCAGTCTCCCTTGCCGTTCGCGGCATCGAGCGCCGCGCGCAGCGCCGATGCCCAGCGCGCGATGATCTGCCGCGCCCCGCCGAGATTGCTGGCGGAGGTTGCGATCTGGAAGGTACTCGTCGAGGGAAGACTGCGACGGTCGATCACCCGCGCGAGACTCTGCTCCGTCTCCGAGTCGCGCAGCTCCGCAATGAGCGCCATTCGCCCGGGGTCGGCCGTGTAGGTGGTGGTGCGACCGGCCGTCCTGATATCCGGTGCCGCGATGTAGAGATCGACGACCAGGGGAGTGACGTCCAGCACGTCCTCACCGCTGTTCGTCACGACATCGTATCCGCCCTTGGTAAGCTCCTGCGCGCACACCTCGGCGAAAGCGTCCGCGAGCGCCTTCTTGATCCTGTCAAAGTCCGCAGCCGTGAGGCGGTCCAAGCCGACGCGGCCCCTGTTGGGGTCCCAATTCTTGGCGAAGTGCACCTGCAGGGGCTCGAGGCGGATGTGCTTGTAGCCCTCGAGGGAGGCGCCGGGTCGCACGTACAGCCGATCGACGCGCTTGCTGGACCGCAACTCGAGACCGTCCCATTCCCTGGCCACCTCGGCGGCCGCCGCGAGCCGCACGCTCCCCACAGGAACGAGCGCAGCCAGGATCAGGGTCGCGGCACGCAGGGAGGACAGGAAGCTCCGCGTATTCACGTTCGACATCGCCATTCTCCCACAGGCCCGTGCGGCCTCTTCGCGGGCGCGCTCCCAATCTAGACCGATCCCCCGAACTCCTCAAACCGCGCCGCTCCATGCAGTCGAGAGGACACTCTGGCAGTCAGTCCCTTCCCGCGGCCTCGGCAAGGTAGCGCGCGAGGTGTCCGCCGACGTCGCGCGCATCGTCCTCCGCCCCGAGGATGAACGTCGACTTGCGGCGCCTCAATACGGGCAATCCCATCGCATACATTCCAGGGGCCTCCACCACGACGCCGCCGTCGTGGCGCAGCTCGCCGTTGCGATCGAGCACCGGTACCTCGAGCCAGCGATAGTCCGGACGAAATCCGGTCGCCCAGATGATCGAGCGGATCTCGCCGCTGCGCAGGTCGAGCGACAGCCGCGGCGAGGCCGGCACGCGCGTGGGTTCGAAACGCTCCGGCGGACCCGCCTCCACCCGGGGCGTCTGGCCCTCGGCCCAGGCGTCGAAGGTGTCGAGCAAGCGGTTCATCTTCAGGTCCGCGAGCGCGAACTGATTGACCAGTCCTCCGGAAAAAAGCGCGCGGCCGTCGCGCACCATGCCCAGGCGGCCGACGATCTCGACTCCCGCAGCCCCCAGCGTGTTCAGATCGAGATTCGCATGCTCGGGCGTTCCCACGAGCTGCGGCGACGGCAGCCGTCGGGCACGCTCGATGTCGTCGATCTCATCGTAACGTTGGCTCCAGACACCGGAGGCCTCCATCCACCAGAGCACGTCCCGGCCGCGGTAGTTGCGCGGCAGCCGCACGTGCTCGCCGACCGAGATCGTCACGGGTCGTCCCGAACGCTGGATCTCATCGGCCAGCTGCACGCCGGTGGCCGAGGCGCCCACGACGAGCACGCCGCCCTGCGGCAGCTGCTGCGGATGGCGATATTCGAAAGGCGTGAGGCAGAGAATCTCCTCGGGTACTGCGGCGCGCACGCCCGGTACGCGCGGAACGTTTGCGGCGCCGCTGGCGAGCACTATGCTGCGGCAGCGAATCTCGCCGCCGCTGGTGCTCACGTGATAGCCGCCGTCGATGCGCCGCACGCAGGTGACCGTCGTGTGGGTGCGCACCGGGGCCGAGATCGCCGCGGCAAACCCCGCGATGCGCTCCACGACCTCGGGCATGGTCATGTAGCCGTCGGGATCGGCGCCCCGGTAGGGATAGCCCGGCAGGCGGCTCTGCCAGTTCGGCGTCAGGAGGCGCAGCGAGTCCCACCGCTCGCGCCGCCAGGAGTTCGCCACCTCGCCCCGCTCGAGGACTACATGATCGATCGAGTGCTCGGTCAAAATACGGCTGGTGGCGAGCCCACTGTGTCCGGCACCGACGATGACCGTGGGGAACTGTTCGATGATGAGCCCGTCGCGCGCGCTAGCGCTTCACGACCTCGACCGTCACGTTGGTGGGATTGGTGACGATGTCGTATACGGCCGAGCGCTTCTGCGACTGCGCGACCAGAGCCTCGATGTCCTGCTTCGACGCGTCGGCGTCGATGTGGAAGGTGACCTTGATGTCGTCGTAGCCGTTGCGCACGTTGCTGTCGATGCCGAGGATGCCGTAGAGATTCATCTTGCCCTCGAGCTTCGCCTCCACCGAGCGCAGCTGGATGCCGCGGTTCTGGGCCACGGCCGCCACGCCGGCCGTCAGGCAGCTCGCGAGCCCGACGAGCACCAGCTCGACCGGGGTCGCTCCATGGTCCTCAGAGGCAAAAATCTCCGGGTGGTCGGTCTCGAAGGAGAACTCGGTCTTATGTGACTGCTCCTCGCCGAGCCCGCGGAAGCCCCGCACGGTCGAGTGAGCGTGGGTGCCGTTCTGCCACTTGCAGGACGCCCGCCAAGTGAACTCGGCGGCGGCGGGTGCGTTCCTCAGCGCCTCCCTCGCGTCAAGCAGCGCCTGGACGTTGACACCATTGTTGACGTTGGACTTATTGACGCTGGGCTGTGCCATGTTCGTATCTCCTCGTTCCGGGACGTCCCCGACGGCTTGCGCGCGTGCAGGAGCGGTCGAGGCTACGCTCCGTGGGTGAAGGGTACAAGCGCCCCTGACCCGCCTCCATGACTTATCGGTTATAAGCAGCTGCGCTGCGGCAATTGGAGGGGCCGCAGCACAGGCCTATGATGGCCAAAATCATCGCGCCGGGGAGCCACGCCCGTGGAAGCGTCACGTCATTTCGGCTTCGAGACTCGTCAGGTGCACGCCGGTCAGCGGCCGGACCCCAATACCGGCGCGCGTGCGGTGCCGATCTTCCAGACCACCAGCTACGTCTTCGAGGACCCGGCCTCCGCGGCCGCGTACTTCAACCTCCAGGAATACGGCAACACCTACACGCGGATCGTCAACCCGACCGTCGCCGTGTTCGAGGAGCGCATCGCGAGCCTCGAGGGTGGCTGCGGCGCGGTCGCATTCGCCAGCGGCCTCGCCGCACAGGCTGCGGCGCTCTTCACGCTGCTGACACCCGGCGACCATGTCGTATCTTCGGCGGCTCTCTACGGCGGCACCGTCAACCAGTTCAAGCACGTGCTGCGCAAGATGAACGTGGAGCTGACCTGGGTCGATCCCGACGACCTCGGCGCCTGGAAGGCCGCGGTGCGCACCAACACCAAGGCATTCTTCGGTGAGACGATCGGCAATCCGGGAGGCAACGTGCTCGACATCGCGGGCCTGGCCGCCATCGCCCATGAGCACGGGCTGCCGCTGCTCGTCGACAACACCTTTGCGACGCCGTATCTGTGCCGTCCGCTCGAATGGGGCGCCGACATGGCGCTGCACTCGGCGACGAAATACATCGGCGGCCACGGCACCAGCATCGGCGGCGTGGTCGTCGACTCGGGGCAGTTCAACTGGTCGAACGGCCGCTTCCCGGTCATCGCCGAGCCCTCGCCCGCCTATCACGGTCTGCAGTTCCACGAGACCTTCGGCACCTACGGCTATCTGATGAAGCTGCGCGCCGAGACCCTGCGCGACCTGGGTGCGTGCCTGAGTCCCTTCAACGCCTTCCTGTTCCTGCAGGGGCTCGAGACGCTGTCGCTGCGCATGGCGCGCCACGTCGAGAACGCCATGGCGATCGCCCGCTATCTCGAGTCGCACGAGCTCGCCTCGCACGTGACCTACCCCGGCCTGCGCAGCAGTCGCTACCGCGCGCTGGCGGAAAAGTACCTGCCGCACGGCGCGGGCTCGGTGTTCTCCTTCGATATCCGCGGCGGCCGCGAGGCGGGGCAGGAGTTCATTCGCGGCGTGACGCTGTGGTCGCACCTGGCGAACGTGGGCGATGCGAAGAGCCTCGTCATCCATCCGGCGAGCACGACGCACCGCCAGCTCGACGAGCAGGAGTTGCTGGCAGCCGGGGTGCGTCCCGGGACGATCCGACTCTCGGTCGGCATCGAGGATGCCGACGATCTCATCTGGGATCTCGAGCAGGGCTTCGCCCGCGCCCGGGCTGCCGGATCCGCGCGGGGTGCACGATGAGCAGCTTCGACCTCGAGCCTTACCAGGATCCGTTGGCGATCCAGCGCGTACTGCTCGGCGCCAAAACCATCGCCATCGTGGGACTGTCGGCCAACCCGCTGCGCGCCAGCTACTTCGTCGGGTTCTACCTGCAGCGCCACGGTTACCGCGTGATTCCCGTGAATCCGCGCGAGACGGAGATTCTCGGCGAGCGCAGCTTCGCGAGCCTGCGCGAGGTGCCCGTGGCCATCGATATCGTCGACGTCTTCCGTGCACCGGCCGCGCTGCCGGAGATCGCGACGGAGGCCGTCGCGATCGGCGCCAAGTGCCTGTGGTGCCAATTCGGGGTGATCAACGAGGAAGGCGCGCGCATCGCCGCCAAGGGCGGCCTGACCGTCGTCATGGACCGCTGCATCAAGGTCGAGCACGCCCGTTACGCAGGACGCATGCACTGGCTGGGCTTCAACACGCAGCGCATCACCTCGGTGCGCAGCGGACTGCAGTAGCGCACCGGGCGGCGCGGCGACCGCGGCTCGGCCGCCGCTGCTCTCTAGGTACGCCCTCCGATCTCATCGATGTGGCGCAGCAGGTCCGCGGGGTCGTCATAGACGCGGATGGCTCCGCCGCGCTCGAGCTCGTCCTGGCCGTAGCCTCCGGACAGCAGTCCTACCCCGAGTCCCCTGGCACGCCGGGCGGCGAGCATGTCCCAGATGCTATCGCCGACAATCACCGCCGACTCGATATCCGCGCCGAGCCGCTCCGCCGCCGCCACGAACAGATCCGGGTCCGGTTTGCCACGGCGTACGTCGTCCCGGGTCACGATCACCGTCGCGCCGGGATCGACACCCAGCGCCTCGAGGTTGTATTTCGCGGTGGTCATCTTGCCGCTGGTGGCGATGGCCCAGGGGATGCCGACACGCCTCAGGTGCTCGAGCAGACGTACCGCCCCGGGCAGCGGCCGGACCCATGGCCGCATGCTGATGTAGGCCGCGGCATGATCCATCCGCAGCTTCTCGAGCAGGGCGGGCGTGACCTCGCGATCGATTTCCCGGCGCAGCATCTCGGTGAACAGCCCGCCGCTCATGCCGATGCGCCGATGAATGCGCCACACCGACAGCTCGATGTCCGCGGCGTGCAACGCCTGCTGCCAGGCGGCGACGTGCTGATAGACGCTGTCGACCAGCGTGCCGTCGAGATCAAAGATGAAGCTGACCGCGCCTGGGCTCATGGGCTGAGAGCGCAACGCGCGCGCCGATCAATCGCCGACCGCCTGCTGACTCTCTCCGGTCCCGGTCGATTCCCCGGAGACCTTCATGCGCGCCAAATCGGTGCTGGCACTGCGCTCGAGCAGCGCCTGAGCGAACAGCGCCTCCACCGGGTAGCCGGTGCGCGCCTGGATCCAGCGGAAGGCCGACGCCAGCGATGAGGCGCTCCAGAGTGTCTGGCCGTCGGCACTGATGACGTCCCAGGGCGCGAAGGTCATGTCGTCGCTACGAAAGCGAACGATGCGAGTGATGGTTCCGATGCTCACACGCCATACGTTCGGCTGAATCTCTTCAACCTTGTAGTCCATAGCGCACTTCCCCAGCAACGTCCCTGCAACCGCGCCCGCGACTTAACAATCTTCGGGCGTGCGCCGGTTAGGATAAGCCTGTGAGTGTGCACTGCAACCTGATTGAACATATGGTGCGCGAACTGAACATAAGCCTCGACGCGTCGCCGCCCGGGAGCTGGCGGCGCGAGCAGGCGGATCGCGGCTCGGTCGCGCGCGGCGGCTGCGTTCGGCCTACGCAGCGGCGCCGCGCGCTCCCGCATTCTTCCTACTCCGGCTTCCTACTCCGGCTCGGTCTTCAGCAGTGCCCGCAACTCGTTGCGCAGCTTGGGGGTGTCGGCGTGACCGTGGACGGCGATGGCGTGGGCGGACGCCGCAGCGAGCACCTCCTCCTCCGTGCCGGAGATCTTGAGAGTGCAGCCCGTCTCACTCGGATACAGCCGGCAGTCGATCGACTTGCGAACGGCGCGGGCTGGCGCTTTAGCTGACATGGGACCTCCTGCGCCTTCAGGCGCGAGCTTCGAAGATCAGGTTGAAGGGCGTCTGCGCCGCGCGGCGGAACCTCGAGAAACCGCCGTCGCGCACCACCGTGACCGGATCGCCCATATCATGCCGGCAATCGAACACGGTCACCAGACCCACGCGCCAGGCTAGGCCGACGAGGCGAGCGGTTTCACGGGTGTGCGCACCGGGGGCGCCTCGCGGATCGGGAGGTTGGCCAGGGCGGCGGCGAGCGCGAGTGACATGTCCGCATACCACATCCAGCCGTAGTCACCGAAGCGCACCAGCGCGATGCCGCCGAGCCATGCGCCGAAGAAGGCCCCGATCTGATGTGAGAGGAGCGTGAGGCCGAACAGCGTCGCGAGATAGCGCACGCCGAAGAGTTTCCCCACGAGCCCCGCGGTCGGCGGGACCGTCGACAGCCACGTGAGTCCCAGCACCGCGGCGAACAGGTAGAAGATGAGCGGCGTTCGCGGCATCAGCAGGTAGACACCGATCGCGACTGCGCGGATGAGATAGACGAAGAACAGCAGCCACTTCATGCGAAATACGCCGCCCAGCCAGCCGATCGCGAGGCTCCCGGCGACATTCGACAGGCCGATGATCGCGAGCGAGCCGGCCGCGACACTGGCCGGCAAAGCGCACAGGTTCACCTCGCCAGGCAGGTGCGTGACCAGGAATGCGATGTGGAAACCGCAGGTGAAGAAGCCGAGGTGCAGGCACCAGTAGCTGCGGTCGCGCGCTGCCGAGTGCAGTTGCTCGCGCAGCCGCTCGGCTCCCGGCGGAGATGCGCCTGGGGCGCCGGCGGGCTCATCCGCATGGGAGGACCTGATCAGCGGCCGGGACAGCGGGATCGTCGCGAGCGCCGCCACCGCGAGCGCGTACATCGCGACCATCCAGCCGAAGCTCGCGATGATGAGTTGGCTGATCGGAGCCAGCAGGAACTGCCCGAGGCTCCCTCCGGCGTTGATGAGACCGGAGGCAAACGCCCGCTTCTCGGGGGTGAGCCTGCGCGCCGTCGCGCCGATCAGAACGGAGAAGCTGCCGGCCGCCGCGCCCGCGGCGAACAGCACTCCGATGGCGAGTATCAGCCCGAGCTCGCTCGAGACCGCGGTCGTAAGCAGCGCGCCGGCCGCGAGCGTCACGGCGCCGGCGGCCAGCACCCTGCCGGAGCCGAAGCGATCCGCCACGGCGCCGAATATCGGCTGTGTCAGACCCCACACGAACTGCCCGACGGCCATCGCGAGGCTGATCGCCACGATGCCGAGCCCGGTCGCCTGGTTGAGCGGCGCAACGAAGAGTCCGAGCGACTGCCGCGCGCCCATCGTGATGAGGAGAACCGCCGCCGCCGCGGCCACCAGATGCCGAGGGTCGCCTCGCGGCGCTCGAGCGGGCGCCTGCACCGCCGGCGGGAGATCCGTCAAGCGCTCTGCAGCCGCACCGGAAGCGAGCGGATGCGCGTGCCCGTGGCGGCGAAGATCGCATTGGTCAGCGCCGGAATCACGGGCGGCAATGCCGGCTCGCCGAGCCCGGTCGGCGGCTTGTCCGGCCTGACCCAGGCGATCTCGATCTCGGGCGTCGCGGGCATGCGCGCCAGCGGGAAGTCGTGGAAGTTGCTCTGCTGCACCACGCCGTCCACGAACTCGATCGCCTGGCCCGCGAGCGCCTGCGCCAGCCCGTCGATCACCGCTCCGCGTACCTGGTTCTCCGCACCCATGGGGTTGATGATCTGGCTGCCGATATCTCCCGCGACCCACACCTGGTGGACCGCAACCGCGCCGCCCGCGACGCTCGCCTCGACCACCTCGGCAAAATAGCCGCGATGCGAGAAGTAGAACGCGAACCCCTTGGCCCTGCCGGGCTGTGCCGGCTTACGGCTCCAGTCGGAAGTCTCCACAACCTTCTCGATCACATCGCGTGCCCGCCCGGTGTCGAAAGCTACGCCGCCGCCCGGCGGCGCAATCTCGCGCCGTGCGCCGAGCAGCGTCAGCATGAGGTGCGGAAGATCCGTGCCCGCCGCGAGCGCCACCTCATCGAGGAAGGACTGCGAGGCGAAGCACAGCGCGTTGGACCCGGGCGCGCGCAAGGCACCCGTCGTCACGACCGTCGGCATCATCGACTGGCTGTAGCGCAGATGCTCGATGAGTCCCGCCGGCGGCATCGCCGCGTTGAAGCCCGCGGCGCGCGCCGGGGTCTTGCCGTCGCCGAAGGTCACGAAATGGTCGGTGAGCGCGACGAGCTCACCGCGCGCGCTGATGCCCGCCTCGAAGCTGTGCCAGCCGCCGGGCCGGTAGTAGTCGCGCCGTATGTCGTCCTGGCGCGACCACATGAGCTGAATCGGCACACCGGGTAGCGCCCTGGCAATCGCCACGACCTGCATCATGTAGTCGTTCACGAGCCGGCGCCCGAAGCCGCCGCCGGCGCGCCTCAAATGCAGCGTCACGGCCCCGGGCTCGATGCCGAACACCTTGTGCAGCTGATCGAGTCCGCGCTGCGGGGTCTGGCTCGGGGCCCAGATCTCGAGCTTGCCGCCGGCGTAGCGCGCGGTGCAGTTCTGCGGCTCCATCGGCGCGTGCGCAATGAAGGGGTAGTCGTAGCGCGCCGTGATGCGTTTGGCCGCCGCGGCCAGCTTTGCCGTCGGATCGCCGTCGAGGCGCAGATCGGCACCCGCGCCGGAGGCGATCGCGGCATCGGCCTGGAACTGGTACACGCTCGAGCTGTGACCCTTGGCGGCGCTCAGGTCCCAGTCGACCTCGAGCTTCGAGCGCGCCTCGTTGGCGAGCCACCAGTGGCTCGCCACGATCGCAACGCCATCGGCAAGACCTGAGTCGGCATCGCCATTGCCGACGATCGGCACGACATGCTTGATGCCGGGTGAGCGTTTCGCCGCCTCGATGTCCGCCTTGACGAGCCGGCCGCCGTGCGCGGGCGCGACCTCGTAGACCGCGTAGAGCATCCCGGGCAGGCGGGTATCGACGCCGAAGACGCCCTCGCCACGCACGATCCTGTGGCTGTCCACACCGACGACGGGGCGGCCGATGATGGTGAACTGCTCGGGCCGCTTGAGGGGCACCGCGCTCAGATCGGGCGGCGACACCGCCGCGGCGGCGGACGCGACCTCACCGTAGCCGACGGAGCGCCCGCTGGCCTCGTGATAGATGCGCCCCTGGGCGGTGGTCAGCTGACCGGCGTCGACGCGCCACTTGAGCGCGGCCGCCTGCAGCAGCATGGCACGCGCCGCCGCGCCGGTCTGGCGCATCGGCATCCAGTCCCGCGGCGTCGCAGTGCTGCCGCCCGCGTATTGCTCGCCGTAACGCGCCTGGTCGAGGTCGGCCTGTGCGATGCGTACCTGGGTCCAGTCGCAATCGAGCTCATCCGCGACGATCATCGGGAGTGAGGTCTTGATGCCCTGCCCGATCTCCGGATTCTTGGAGAGGATGGTGACGGTCCCGTCGGGCGCAATGGAGACGAAGGCCGAGAGCTGCGCCGGTGCTGCCGGCTCGCCCTCGGGCGCATCGCGGGCGGTCGCCGGCCACGGAATCAGCACATCGAGCGCGAGCCCACCCCCCGCCAGGAGCGATGCCTTGAGTACGCTGCGCCGGTCGAGGCCGGCCCGAGGCTCACGCCACACGGCCGCTCTCCTCCTGCACGCCGGCCGCGATCCGGATCGCGCTGCGGATGCGGTTGTAGCAGCCGCAGCGACAGATGTTACCCGCCATCGCTGAACTGATCTGCGCGTCGCTCGGCTGCGCGGTCCGCTCAAGCAGCGCGCACGCCGACATGATCTGCCCGGCCTGGCAGTAGCCGCACTGCATCACATCGATCTTGAGCCACGCCTGCTGCAGCCGCTCGCCGAGCGCGGTGGCGCCGATGTGCTCGATCGTGAGGATCTTCGATTGACCGATGCCCTTGACAGGGAGCTGGCAGGAGCGCTTCGCGGCGCCGTCGACATGGACGGTGCAGGCGCCGCAGAGCCCGGCGCCACATCCGTACTTGGCACCGAGGAGCCCGAGCTCATCGCGCAGCACCCAGAGCAGCGGCATCTCGGGCGGGACGTCCACCTCGTGGATGGCGCCATTGACGTCGAGTCGATACCGCATAGCCGTGCACCTGCGATCCGCGCTAGGCGCAATATATTCCTTTCCCTCCGGCCTCCGAAAGCGCGCGCGCTTACTGCCCCGTCAGCGCCCGAGGCGCGGCACATCCACTCGCGGATCGTCCGTCTGAGGGGTCAGCTCAGGGAATCCGCGCTGTCCACCGACAGTTCCTCGGTCATGGTCCCCTCGCCCTCCGGATCGCGCTCCTCCTCGGGCGTCTCGTCCTCCCACCCCTCATCCGGAGGCTCAAGCGACTGCAGGGGCTCGGCCCAGTCGGCGGCGCTCATGTCGGTCTCGGAGTATCCAAGGTCATCGACCTCGACATCATCGACGGGGCCAGTCCAGTCCTCGGGCGGCTGTGCCCGCTCGAGCGGCATCGTGCTCCAGGCCTGCGCGTCGATTTCGTCCACGTCACCGTCGAAATTCTGGATCTCGATCGTGCGTGCTGCGTTGTCGTAGCCGGTGACGAGGAACATCTCGCCCTTGTCCTGGTGCAGATACCACTGTCCGACCTCAGGACGACCCACGGGTACGGCTATGCTCATCTCGCTCTCCTCTCTTCGGTCACAGTTCACAGGACACGAGCACCGTCCACCATGCGCAAAGCGCGCAGCCGCTTAGTAGAAAACCCCTAAGCGCGGCCGTCCGAGCCCGCGCCGGATGGCTCCAGCGTCGCCGAGCCGCCCCGACATCCCAAAGTGCGTACCTCTACTGATTGTCTGCGGGCTCACGCCGGGTACCTTGCGAGTTGTGGAGGTGACTTATGGCGGAAATCAAGGTTCAAAAGGTTGCGGATCCGGCCAAGAAATCCACCCTGCCGGTGTTCGCGGAGATGGACCAGGTTCTGCAACGCATCCGCGCACGCGCCTTCGAGCTGTTCTCGGCCCGGGGTTTTGCCGAGGGCCACGCGATCGAAGACTGGCTGGCAGCGGAGCGTGAGATCTGCTGGCCCGCCAGCGAGCTCTCGGAGCAGGACAAGACGTTCACCCTGAGCGTGGCGTTGCCGGGTTTCGAGGCGGGCGACATCTCGGTGACAGCCACTGCGCATGAGCTCATCGTGCATGCCACGGCCAGGAGCGAGACCAAGAAACCGGAGGAAGCCAAGAAGGGCGGGAACGTCTGCTGGTCGGAGTTTCGCAGCAATGACGTTTACCGGCTGGTCGAGCTGCCCAAGGACATCGATGCTCAGTCAGTGGCGGCGTCGTTGCACAACGGCGTGCTGAAGATCGTCGCGTCCAAGAGCACGAAGACGCCGCGGGTGGTCCCGATCTCCTCGGCGGCGGCGTGATCAGAGGAGCAACCCGCCTGCACACGCAGCCCGCGGGTGGGGTGCGGGTGTGAACGGGGGGCGCCACTGGATGTGGCGGCGGGCGCTCGAGATCGCCGAGGAGGCAGAGCGCCTGGAGAGCGCGTTCGTACGCTATCTCGGACCCGAGGACTCCGCGGTCAGCTGGGAACCGCCCGTGGACCTCTACGAGTCCGATGCGGGCGTCGTGCTGCTCATTGCTCTGCCCGGCGTCGCTCCCGGAGACATCGAGATTCGCCTCGAGGATGCTGCGGTGGTCGTGAGCGCGACCCGCCTGGTGTCCTGTCCCCCCGAGGGTAGCTTCATCCGCCGGCTGGAGATCCCGCACGGGCGCTTCGTGCGCCGCATCGCACTGACGGGCCCGACCCGGATCGCCGAGTCGGAGTATCGCAACGGCTGCCTCGAGCTGCGGCTGGTCCCGGCAGGCAGCGGACAATAGCCATGTCTGCCGAAACACCCAGCCCCGGCTCGAAGCCGACCCTCGAGCTGCCGCCGCTGCCGGCGGATGCGATACCGATCGTGCCGGTACGCAGCGTCGCCCTTTTTCCGGGCGCCATGGCTCCGATCACCATCGGACGCGAGCTGAGCATCGCCGCTGCGCAGGACGCGGTGCGCAGCGGCCACAAGATCGCGCTGCTCGCGCAACGCGACCCGGCGACCGCAAAGCCGGGTGCCGCGGACCTTTACGAGATCGGGGTGCTGGCGACGCTGGTGCGCTACGTCACCCCGCCCGAAGGCGCCCATCACCTGGTGTGTCAGGGGGAGAGCCGCTTCCGCGTGGTGGAAATGCTGCGCACGACGCCGTTTCTCGCCGCACGGATTGAGCAGCTCCCCGAGCCGACGACGGCGGGGCCGGAGATCGAGGCGCGGTTTCTGCTGCTCAAGGAGCGCGCGATGGCCGCGCTTGCGCTGCTGCCGCAGGCGCCGCCCGAGCTGCAGCGCCTGATCGCCAACATCGACTCCGCCGGACAGCTCGCGGACATCATCGCGAACTTCATCGACCTGACGCCCGCCGAGAAGCAGGAGGTGCTGGAGACGCTCGACCTCGCGGAGCGGCTCGACAAGGTCCTGAAGCACCTGGCCCATCGGCTCGAGGTGCTGAAGATCACCAAGGACATCAGCGAGCAGACTCAGGCGGCACTCGGCGAGCGCCAGCGAGAGGCGGTGCTGCGCGAGCAGCTGCGCCAGCTGCAAAAGGAGCTCGGCGAGGGCGAGGGCGCGGAGGCGGGACTTACGGAGCTCGCCCGGCAGATCGGCGCCGCGGGCATGCCGGCCGAGACGGAGGAGCACGCGCGCAAGGAATTGAAGCGCCTCGAGCGCATGCAGGAAGCCAGCCCCGAGCACGGCATGCTGCGCAACTATCTCGACTGGCTGGTGGCGCTGCCCTGGAGCAAGGCCGATATCGAGGATATCGACATCGAGCGGGCGCGCCGCGTGCTCGACGAGGATCACTACGGCCTGGAAAAAGTGAAGCGCCGCATCCTCGAGTACCTTGCGGTGCGCAAGCTGAACCCGCAGGGCCGCAGTCCGATCCTGTGCTTCGTCGGCCCGCCCGGGGTCGGCAAGACCTCGCTCGGGCAGAGCATCGCGCGAGCGCTGGCGCTGAAGTTCGTGCGCGTGAGCCTCGGCGGTGTGCACGATGAGGCCGAGATCCGCGGGCACCGGCGCACCTACATCGGCGCGCTGCCCGGCAACATCATTCAGGGCCTGCGCAAGGCCGGCACGCGCAACCCGGTCTTCATGCTCGATGAGATCGATAAGCTCTCGGCGAGCTTTCACGGCGACCCGGCGTCGGCGCTGCTCGAGGTGCTCGATCCGGAGCAGAACGCGACCTTCCGCGACAATTACCTCGCGCAGCCCTTCGACCTGAGTCGGGTGCTGTTCATCGCGACTGCCAACGTGCTCGAGACCATCGTCGGTCCGCTGCGCGACCGGATGGAGATCATCGAGTTGAGCGGCTACACCGAGGAGGAGAAGCTCGAGATCGCCAAGCGCTACCTGGTCAGGCGCCAGCTGCAGGCCAACGGACTCGATGCCGCGCAGTTCACCGTCACGGACGCGGCGCTGCGTCGTCTGATCAGCGAGTACACGCGCGAGGCCGGCTGCCGCAATCTCGAGCGGCAGATCGGCGCGCTGATCCGTAACGCCGCCATGCAGATCGCGGAAGGCAAGACGCGCAGCGTGGCCTTCGACGCACCCGATGTGGAGGCCGTGCTCGGAGCGACGCGCTTCGAGAATGAAGTCGCGGCCCGCACCAGTGTCCCCGGGGTGGCGACCGGACTCGCCTGGACACCCGTGGGTGGCGATATTCTCTTCATCGAGTCAGCGCGCTTGCCGGGAGACGGCAAGCTGATCCTGACGGGGCAGCTGGGCGAGGTGATGAGAGAGAGCGCCCAGACGGCCTTGAGCCTCATCAAGTCCCAGGCGCGCGAGCTCGGCATCGATCCGAAGCTCTTCGAGGGAGCCGACATTCACGTGCACATCCCCGCGGGCGCGATCCCTAAGGACGGACCGAGCGCCGGGGTTGCCATGTTCGTCTCGCTCGCCTCGCTCCTGACGCGCGAGGCGGTGCGCCCCGACGTGGCGATGACCGGCGAGATCAGCCTGCGCGGTCTGGTGTTGCCGGTCGGGGGCATCAAGGAAAAAACCATCGCCGCCGCGCGCGCCGGCATCAAGCGTGTGATCCTCCCGGCGCGCAACCGGCGTGATCTCGAGGACATCCCGCAGAGCGTGCGCGCGAAGCTCGAGCTCATCTGGGTGGAGCGGGTCAACGAGGCGCTCGAGATCGCCTTCGGCGCCACCGCGCCCGGCACGCACCCCGTCCGCGACGATCAGCTGCCTGGCGCTTCCGGCATGGCCGCCCGCAAGCGCGCTTCAAGCCGCGGCGCGGCTCTCCCCGGCCCTTGAGCCATCACTGGCTGGTCTCAGCCGCCGGGCTTTGACTTGCTCAGGCGTTGCACGGCCTCGAGGGCCTGCTCGACGTTCTCGTCCGGCTTCACGCCCGTGATGGTGGCGGCGATCCTGCCCGCCGCGGAGACGACAAAGGTGGTGCGCTCGACAAAGGCATGGCCGATCTCCACGCCGCGGACGTCCTTCAGCCCGGGCGGCCCCTGTTGCACTTTCAGCTCGTACGACTTGGCGATGCTGCCGTCGGCATCCGAGGCGGTGGGAAACTTTCCGGCGCAGTAGTTGGGGTCGGCCGAGAAGTCATTGAGGCGCTGAATACTGTCGAGCGATACCCCGACGACGGTGGCTCCGGCGGCGGTGAACTTGTCCTTGTTGACTGCAAAGGTGTGAGCCTGCAGATCGCAGCCCGTCGTATAGGCGGAGGGATAGAAGTAGACGACCACCGGTCCCTTCGCGAGCGCGTCCTTCAGGGAGAAGGTGAACGGTTTGCCGGCGAGCGATGCCTGCGCCGTGAACTCCGGCGCCTTGTCGCCCATCTGCAATGCGGCCATCGCCGGCAGGGAGGCGATGCACGCGAAGAGGAAAATGGATCGCCGCTTGTCCATGGACCACCTCGTGAGATTGGAGCGCCTGCGTATGATGGCACGCACCCGGCGTTCCCGCGAGCGACGCCCGGTGATGTAAGGCGAGTGGCCTCAGGCCGGCGTCAAGCCGGCTGCTGCTGCGCAGCGCGCGCCTGCGGCAGCGCCAAGCGCTCGCGGTACGCGGCGACAAACTGCAGTGTGCGCACCAGGGGCCATTGCTCGGGCACGACCGCCTCCGCCATCTCGAAAGCGCTCAGCGTCTCGATGACCGCCGCCAGGAAGTCCGAGAGCTTAAGCACCCGCGCGCCGGCGATCCTGGGCGGTAGCTCCTCGTCCGCGACGATCAGCGCAATCTGCTCGAGGTGCACGTGCTGCTCACTGCCGAACAGCCTATGCAGGTACTTTCGTCCGGCGGCGAACTTCGGCTCGAAATGCCGTTCCCGCTCCTCCCAGCTCAGCAGATCGAAGCTCGGCTCGAGGTGCACCAGGTGCCGCCGCAGGGGATGGAAGGCGACGACGTCGAGCTCGCATTCGTAGCTGCCGTCGCTCTCCAGGCCGACCCAGAGGTCCGTGTGCACGAAATAGCCCTGGTACTCATACCATTCGGCCGACAGTCGTTGCAGGTAATCCATGAGCGGGGCCGTCAGCGCGCCTATCGCTCCTCTAAGAGGAATCGGCCCAGAATGCCGGCTGGCCATTGCGGGGGCCATAGGTAGCTCTACCGAGTCCAGCCGCGGCTCCGCAGCGCACGGCTTGGGTACTACTACATATTGTCCGGCCGTCCGCCGCGGCCGATCCTCGCTCGCAGGACCTCCGGAAGGCGAGGTGCAGGATGAGCACCATCAGCAATATAGATAGAGTCAGACGCGCGCGTCCCGACTTGTTCGAGCCCGTGCAGCTCGGGCCGTACCGGCTGGCAAACCGCATCGTCATGGCCCCGCTGACGCGCAGCCGGGCGAGCGATGCGGGAGTTCCGAACACCCTGATGGCCGAGTACTACCGGCAGCGTGCCTCGGCGGGGCTGATCGTCGCGGAAGGAACCAACATCTCGCCCGAGGCTCGCGGCTACGCGATGACGCCGGGGCTCTACAGCCGCGAGCAGATCGCTGCGTGGCGCGCAGTGACGGCCGCGGTGCATGCGAACGGCGGCCGGATCTTCCCCCAGCTCTGGCACGTCGGGCGCGTCTCCCATCCCTCCTTGCAACCGGGTGGTGTGCTGCCGGTCGCCCCTTCGGCGATCCGTCCTCAGGCCACCTCCTTCACCGGGCGGGGCTTCGAGCCCTGCGTCACGCCGCGTGCACTCGAGACGGGGGAGATTGCCGGGATCGTCGAGCAGTACCGGCAGGCGGCGGCGAATGCGCTCGCGGCCGGATTCGACGGGGTCGAGATTCACGCGGCCAACGGCTACCTGATCGATCAGTTCCTGCGTGACTCCACCAATGAGCGCTCCGACGCCTACGGCGGGACGCGCGAGAATCGCGTGCGCTTCCTGCTCGAGGTCGTGAGCGCGGTGGTGCGGGCCTGCGGCGCAGACCGGGTCGGCGTCCGGCTCTCGCCCTTGAGTCCGGTCAACGGCGCCGCCCTCGACAGTCAGCCCAGCCGCACCTACGGCTATGCGGTGAAGCGGCTCAATGAGCTCGCCATCGCGTACATCCACGTCATCGAAGGGGTGACGCAAGGCGCGCGCGAGGTCGAAGGGGGTTTCGACCTGCAGCTGCTGCGACGCGCGTTCCAGGGCTGCTATATCGCGAACAACGGCTATGACCTGCGCCTGGCGCTCGAGGCGCGCCGCCTCAAGCGCGCCGATCTGGTCGCTTTCGGACGCCTCTACATCGCCAATCCCGATCTCGTCGAGCGCCTGCGCTGCGGTGCGCCGTTGAACCAGCCGGATCGCGCGACCTTCTTCGGCGGCGGGGCCGCAGGCTACACCGATTACCCACCGCTGCCGGCTGCCGCAACGAGCTCAGCGGCCCGCCTGGGGTGACGCCATGGATCTCGAGCAGGCCATTCGCTCGCGTCGCGCGGTGCGCGCCTTCACCCCCGAGCCGCTCGAGCGCGCGCAGCTCCTGCGGCTGATCGATGCCGCCGTTCAGGCGCCGAGCGCCGTGAACGAGCAGCCCTGGTCCTTCACCGTGATCGAGGATCGGGCCGTGCTCGCCCGCATATCCACCGAGTCGAAGGCCCACGTGCTGGCGAGCCCGCCGCACGCCGTCGGCTCGAGTCATCTGCAGATGCTGCGTGACCCGAAGTTCGACATCTTCTACCACGCACCCGCGCTGATCGTGATCTCGAGCGTGACGGCGAGCCAGTGGGCCGTTGAGAACTGCACGCTGGCGGCCGAGAACCTGATGCTCGCCGCATGCGCCGAGGGCCTGGGCAGCTGCTGGATCGGCTTTGCCCAGACCTGGCTCGCAACCCCGGCGGGCAAGGCCGTGCTCGGAGTTCCGGCGAGCTACCTCCCGGTGGCGCCGATCATCGTCGGCCATCCGCAGGGAGCCGCGCCGGCCGTGCCGCGCAGGCCACCCGAGATACGCTGGATCGGTGCCTGAGCATCACGAGTCGAGCCGAGGGCGTTCGGCGCCGCGACGCCGTATACCGCTGGCGAGCATATCGAGCAGCGTGAAGGCGCCGGCCACCGCAACGATGGCGATCGAGTTGAGGGCCAGCGGGGCCTGCAGCACGAGCAGCGGCAGCAGCGCCTCGGGCAGCTGATCGAGCAGCGGCATATCCTTTCCCGGCGCGACTCCCAGCCGTCGCTTGAGAAGACTGGAGAGCGTGTCTCCAAGCAGAGAAAGCGCCGCGAAACCCGCGCCCGTCCACCCATGGAGGCCGGTCAGTCCCGCAGCGAGCGCGCACCCCGCGACGCCGGCGGCGAGACCGCGCCAGGTCTTGTGACTCCCCAACAATCGCCTCCCGTCGGGCAGGGTCACGCCGAGATCGAGAGGCGCCGCGCCGCGAGCGCCGAGCACCCGACCCGCGACCCACGGGAGGGAATTGGCGAGGACCAGCAGCAGCAATGCCCGCGCTGCATACGCCAGGGGAAACATAGCGACGATCGCAGTGCTTGCTGCGATCACTTCCCAGTGGTGAGCGCGATGCGCCAGCTGGGATCGGGGTCGTACTCTTCGACCTTGCTCGCGAGCGCCGCGGTGCGCGGGCCGAGATTCTTCTCGCGGACGATCCCGTTGTGATTGACGATGAAGGTCATGACGCCCGAGTCACCGTACACGGCCGGGTAAGCCAGCAGTGCAAAGCCGCCGCTCATGCGCCCGTCGGCGGCGATGTAGTTGCGAGCACCGCCGGCGGCATGCGCACCCTGGCGTGTCAGAATCCGGTAGTAGTAGCCAAAGTAGGGATGCCTGCCGCCCGGCGCTTCACTACCGTAGCCTTCGGCGCGCGCCTGGGCGACGAGCGGGCCGAGCGGGCTCTCGGCCTCCTCGCCGGTGATCGGCCAGTAGAGTCCATCGTGCCGTCCCGCGCGGCTCAGGAACCGCCGGGCGTACTGCCGCTCCCCACCCGAGCTCGCCTGCAGATCCGCGTACTCGCGTTGTGCCTGAACGTAGGCACGGCAGACCTCGATGACATTGAGCTCGTTGCGGCCGATCCGCCGATCGAGGATCTGTTGCTCACCGGCCCGCGTATCGAAACGCCACCCACCGCTCATCCGCACCAGCGGAATCGGCAGCGGCCAGTCCTCGGCACCGACGATCAGTACGGCCTCAGTTGACCCGACGTACTCGAGGCGGTGAGCCTGATCGTAGGCGGCCGTGAAGCGCTCCCGCCCGTCGCGATCCGCGACCGCATCTCCCGAGTGGATGAGCTTCGCGCCGCGGGGCCCGAGAATCGCGAGCAGACCCTCGACCTCGTCGGCGCGCGTCGCGGCGAGCAGCGCCTCGACGGCCTCGTCGGGACTTGCAAACTCGCGCTGCGAGGTACTGCTCGCACCCCGTGGCGGCAATGCCGCGCCGCCTGGCTCCAGCGCCGAGGCCGTCACCACCAGGCAAGCGGCGAGAGCCGTCATCAGTCTCCTCAGATCCCGCCGCGTGGGCCGCGCAGCTTGCGCGCTGCTTCTGATGCTCACTCGGGTACTCCCTCGCGGTGCCCGGGATGGCCGCCGCCCGCGTGCGCCGGCGGCGCGGAACGGCTGGAGGAACCCCGCGCCGCCTCACTGCGCACCTGTGGGCCATGCCCGAACGACTCGAATGCCGGGGGCGCGGCGTGCGGCACTGACACAGGCGGCCTCCCGTAGGTTGGCCGAGGCATCGGCGCCGTCGGCGCAGGTGCATGCGGGGTCTCGCGCCCACCCGGTGCCGGTTGCGTAGGACGAGCTGGAGTGACCGGCGGCGGGAAGCCACGGAACGCATGGCGCCCGCCCTCCGGGCCCTGATAGCGCGCGGCCGTCGGCGCGTCGCGATAAGGCACGCCGGCCCGATGCTGTGGATCATGCTGCCACGGCTGCGCAGCCGGCTGCGGATACGCCGGACGCGCAGGGATGCCGGGCTGCCGCCGATGGAGCGGCGGGTAGACCACCACCCCATGGCCGTGCCAGTTGCACCCGTACCAGCCCCACGGCTGCCAGAATCCGATCCCGATGCCGAAGCCGATCAGGGCACCGCCGATGAACACGCCGGGTGGTGGCCCGAAGTAGTACGGCGGATAGCCGGGCCACGGCCAAGGACCGTATATATCAGGGACGTAATAAGGCACGTAGATCACGTCCGGGCTGGCCGGCTCGATCGTGATGACGCTCTGCTCGGTCGTCACGTTCTGCTGGGGCGTCGACTGCAGCGTTCCCTGTGCCAGGGCGCGCTGCCGCAGCCGCTGCACGGCATCCATGACGTCGGCCTGCTGGGCGAGGAATGCATCGCCGAGCTGCTCCATCCATTCGAGGTTGCGGTCCATGAGGCGCAGCACGTCGACAAAGGGCACCAGTGATTTGACGCTCGGATCCCAACGTTGTCCCTCGAGGGCCGCGGCCAGGGCATCGCCTGTGAGCGCCGCATGCGCGGGATCCTCGAGCCAGCGCGCGGCTTCGACCACCTCGAGCGGATACGTAGACGCTGCCAGGATCGACCCCACGAGTTGATCGGGGTAGAGCGCGATCGGGGCCGCGAGCGCCTCGAGCTGCTCGGGCGTCCAACGTGTGCTCGAGACCGGCGCGGCTGTACCGCCGGGAGGCGGCGCCGGCTGAGCCTCGCTGCGAGCCACGATCCCCGCAAGCAGCGCGACGGCGGCCACACCGATGACGATGCGCTTCATGGATGTCAGGCGACTTGGTTCCGTAGCCCGATGCTGAGCGATTCAGCTTCGCCCGGTTATACGGGCAACTCCCTACCAGCCGAGTTAAGTCACGTTGGGCTTGGGCCTCAGGCTCGATGTTCCTGGCGCCGAGCCCTTTCTTTTGCAAATCATCCGCTTACATGGAAGCCACTCCTGGCCGCGCGGTTGCGAAGCACGCCCAGCCGAGTCGGAACTTGATAAAGTCGTGGGAGCTCAGTCGGCCTGGTGACAGACAGGTGGCGAGGTCAGGTGACGTTCGGTCGCCCCGGCCCGCAGCGCGGACTGAGGATTCTCATTGTTCGGACAAGCGCCATAGCCAGCACCAGCTGGCGGGGGTCTCTCAAAGTGCCGTTTCTCAATAACCTGATCAGGGCCGCGTCGCCGCGGCGACGCGTTGCCGCCGTGGCGATTGTCCTCGCCTCGTGCGCGGCCTCCGCGTGGTTCGTTTCGACCGCCGTCGGCGCGGCTGCGAATCCGCCGGCGACGCTCGGCGCAGCGAGCGCCTCGGAAGTGGTGCGCCTGCCGGGACATGTGCACGGACGCGCGCGTCCGGAGCAGGACATCGGCGCGGCGCCCGACTCACTACCGATGAACGGCCTCGAGATCGTATTCGCGAAGACTCCGGCGCAGGAGCGTGCGCTCGAGCAGCTGCTCGCCGCGCAGCAGGACCCGAAGTCGCCTCAGTACCACAAGTGGCTGACGCCCGCCGAGTACGGGGCGCGCTTCGGCGCGAGCCAGGCCACCGTTGCCGCGGTGACGCAATGGCTCGAGGCGTACGGCTTCACGGTCGATGCTCTGCCCGCCAACCGCTCGCAGCTGCGCTTTCATGGAACCAAGGCGCAGGTTGAGGCGGCGTTTCGAATCGAGATTCACCTCTTCGAGGTCGACGGGGTGAAGCACTTCTCCAACGTGAGCGATCCGGCAGTTCCCGCGGGTCTGGCCGCGGCGATCACGTCGATTCACGGCCTGAACGACTTCTACCCCAAGGCGACCCTGAGGAGCCGGCCCGCGCATCCCGCCGGCGGCGGCGCGAAGCCGCAGATCACCTACGACGGTGGCAAGCAGAACTTCGTCGGTCCGGGCGACTTCGCCGTGATATACAACCTGGCGCCCCTCTACAGCGCCGGGGTCAACGGCAAGGGTGTAACCATCGCGGTCGCCGAGGAAAGCGACATCGATCCCACCGTGGCCGGCGCATTCTGGTCCGGGGTGGGCATCACGCCGCCGACGTTCACCTCCATGCCCGTCCCCGGGGGAACTGATCCCGGACAGACCATGGACCCGAACGAAGTGGAGGCCTATCTCGACGTCGAGGTCGCAGGCGGCGTGGCGCCGGGCGCGAGCATCCTCCTCGTGCGCGACAAGAACGTTCTTAACGCCTTCCAATACGTCATTCGGCAGAACCTGGCGCAGGTGCTCAGCATCTCCTTCAGTGCCTGTGAGAGTCAGATCGGCTCCGCCACCAACAACTCCATCCAATTGCTGTTCCAGGAAGCGGCCTTGCAGGGTATGACCATCACGGTTGCGACCGATGATGCGGGCGTTGCGGGTTGCGAGTCGAACCTCTTCAAGCAGGGGACGCTCGCGACGACCGGCTTTGCGGTCAGCGGCCTGGCATCGACGCCGTACGCCCTGGCGGTTGGCGGCACGGATTTCGACCCGACGCAAGCGCAGGACTGGGGAACCACGAATGCGCCCGGGACCCTCGCCAACGCCCTCGCGCACATTCCGGAGATGGTGTGGAACGAGACCTGCGCCAATCCGCTCTATGCACAGAAGCTGAACACCACGACGAGCGCGCTTTGCAACCAGGCGATGCTCAATGGGCAGCCCAATCCCTTCCTGCAGATTTCCGGCAGCGGCAGCGGCGTGAGCAGCTGCCTCTCGGTCGATGTCAATACCAATGCCTGTACGGGAGGCCGCCCGGTGCCGGGCTGGCAGACCGGCGTCGCGGGAATGGCGAACCTCACCGGGCGCGCCGTGCCGGATGTGGCCGTAATTGCCAGCTTGTGGGAGATCTGCTCCTACGACAACAGCCCCTGCGACCCTGCGACGAACAACATCGACATCGTGGGCGGGACGTCCGCGTCTACACCGGCGGTCGCCGCGATCATTGCACTGCTCGATCAGCAGATGGGCGGGGCGCAGGGCCTCGTCAACCCGCAGTTCTATCAGCTGGCCGCCGCGGAGTACGGCACGCCGGCGGCTCCGAAGGCGAGCGCCGCGAATTGCAGCGCGAGCCTCGGGACGACGATCGGCGCGGACTGCATCTTCTACGACGTGACCGCGGGCAGCAACGCGACACCCTGCACAGTGGCGTCCTTCAACGACACGAGCAGCGCGCCCGCGAGCACCTGCAACGCTTCCACCGGGCAGACGAACGGCATCATGGAGCTCAGCTCCGCGCCGCAGTACGCCGCGGGCAGCGGGTTCAACCTCGCGGCCGGCCTCGGCAGCATCAATGCCGCCAACCTCGTTCTCGCCCTCTACCTGCCGGCCCCGACGGGACTCAGCGCCGCCGCGGGCGGGCAGTCGGTCCAGCTCAGCTGGGCCGCCGACGCGCACGCCACCAGCTACAACGTCTACCAGGCCACCGCGAGCGGACAGGAAGGATCGACTCCGGTGCAGACCGCGGTGAACGGCACGTCCACGACCGTCTCGGGCCTTCAGTTCGCGCAGACCTATTACTTCACGGTCGCCGCGCAAGCCGCCCTCGGAACCTCCGCCCAGTCGAGCGAAGTGCAGGTGATGACCGTGCCGGCGGCGCCCACGGGGCTCACTGCCACGGCCGGCAACACCACCGTGACGCTCAACTGGACCGCCTCGAGCGGTGCCACCGGCTACAACATCTATCAGGGCACTTCAGTAGGCGGCGAAGGTGCGACACCGGTGCAGAGCGCCGTCAGCGCAGTGACGACCACCCTCTCCGGCCTCACCAACGGCACCACCTACTACTTCGCCGTTGCCGCCGTCGATGCCGGCGGCGCATCGGCACATTCGAGCGAAGCCCAGGCAACACCGACGGCGCCTGCGAGCCATGGGGGCGGAGGAGCGCTCGGGACGCCGGAGATATTACTGCTGAGTCTCCTCGCGGCTTTAGCGGCAGCGAAGGCTCAAGCGTGCGAAAGCGCCCAGCGCACGATGTCCGGGCGGCGCATGGCGCCGGACTGACGTGCCACTTCTCTGCCTGACTTGAAGCAGATCAGGGTGGGAATGCCGCGGATGCCGAATTCACCGGCCAGTCCCGGCTCGGCATCGGTGTTGAGCTTCGCCAGGCGCACTTTGGGCTCGAGCTCGGCGGCGGCGGCCGAGTATTCCGGCGCCATCATCTGACAGGGCCCGCACCAGGGGGCCCAGAAGTCCACGACGACCGGGACGTCGTTGCGCTCGATGAACCTGCGGAAGTTGGCGGAAGAAAGCTCGGCCGGGTGTCCCGCGAACAGGGATCTGTGGCACTGCCCGCACTTCGGCGCCTCCGCGAGGCGCAGGGAAGGAATCCGGTTGATCGCGGCGCAGTGGGAGCAAACCAGGTGCAGGGTTTCGGCCATAGGAGCCGGTATGGGGAGCCCTGGTACGGAATTCAATGAAGCCTTGATGACACCCACCGGTGGGCGTTCCCGCGCCGGGTTGCCATGAACCCCTCCGCCGGGTGCAGGGCACTCACGCGGGCCCGACGCTCCCCAATTCACACCAGGAGGGTGTTCATCATGCGTCAAAGTATCAGGTCTCTCACCGTAGCGGCCCTCGTGACGATCGCTGCGAGCGCTCCGATCGCCCAGGCCGATGAGGATGACTCGCATGCGGACCGCAACGCCTACGTGGTCACTCCACTGGTCTCCAACCTGTCCGGCTCAGCCGCGATGCGCGATCCCGTCCTGCAGAACGCCTGGGGCATCGCCTTCAGCCCCGCCGGCAGTCCCTTCTGGGTGAACGACAACGCCACCGGCTGCGCGACGCTCTACGCGGGCGATGGCACCAAGATCGGGCTGCAGGTGTCCATTCCTCTCCCGGGGAACACCGTCGCACCGAACTCCTGTCAGCCCTTTGACTTCAGCGATCCCCCCGCCACGGCTCCTGCGGCGCCCACCGGAATCGTCTGGAATCCATCCGCCGCGTTTCTGGTGCCCGGCACCAAGCTCCCCGCCGTGTTCATCTTCGCGACCGAGAACGGCACGCTCTCCGCATGGGCCGGCGGATTGACCCCGCCTGACAATGCGGTGCTCGCGGCGGACAACTCGGCGAATCCCACGCCGGCCGATGGAGCCGTTTATAAGAGTCTGGTGTTCGGGCTCAGCGCCAAAGGGGGGTTCCTGTACGCGGCGAACTTCCGCCACGGCACGGTCGACGTCTTCGGGCCGACGGGAGCCGACGGCATGTTCACGCCGACGACCACGGACGCCGGCTTCATCGATCCGCGCATACCCGCCGGCTACGCGCCCTTTGGCATCGCCAACATCGACGGCGACCTGTTCGTGACCTACGCGAAGCAGGACGACCAGAAGCACGACGACGTGGCGGGCGCGGGTCACGGCTTCGTCGATGTCTTCGACACCGACGGCCATCTGCTGCGCCGCTTCGCGAGCCGCGGGCCGCTCAATTCTCCCTGGGGCGTCACCCGCGCATCCTTCGCCTTCGGACGCTTCAGCGGCAAGATCCTGATCGGCAACTTCGGCAACGGGCACATCAACGCCTATGACAATGATGGGCGCTTCGTCGGTGAGCTCGAGGACCGCTACGGCAAGGCGGTGGCGATTGACGGCCTCTGGACGCTGACGCTCGGCGGCGGCCGCGGCTCGAGCTCGGACACGCTGTACTTCGCGGCGGGGCCGAACGGCGAGACCAATGGACTCTTCGGGACGATTGCTCCGGCGAATGAGGCCGAGCATTGAGATGAGCTTCCGGGCGGTGGCGATCCACCGCCCGGACTCGCTGACGCCCGCCCGAAGGGCGCCCGGAACACGCGCGGTGCAGAACGGTCGAAGCTGCCAGGGTCCCCGGAGGGCACGCGCCGTGAGCACCATCACTCTCGAGAAGCTCCGCGCCGGGTGGCGCAACTACCGCGGCACCCTGCTCTTTCTCGCCCTGATGCTGGGCTTTCGCTCGGCGTGGGCAGACTGGGTGACGGTGCCCACCGGCTCGATGAATCCGACCATCCTGGAAGGCGACCGGCTGCTGGTCGACAAGCATGTGTACGGCCTGCGCATTCCCTTCACCCTGATGCATCTCACGGCGGGTGAGGATCCCGCCCGCGGCGACATCGTCGTATTCAATTCGCCCGTGGATGGCACCTCGTTGGTCAAGCGGGTGATCGGAGTTCCGGGTGACGTGGTCGCGCTCGAGGATGATCGGCTCACCGTCAACGGCCAGCCGGCGCGCTACTCGATCGAGGAGATCGACCGCATACGCGGACTCCTTGCCGCCACCGCGGCGGAGCATCCGCTGCTGCTGCGCGAAGCCGGGCTCGGCAAGGATCACGATGTCATGTTCCTCCCCGGGCGCCGCGCGCGCCGCTCTCTCGGCGCCGTCGTGGTGCCGGACGGCAAGTACTTCATGATGGGCGACAACCGCGACAACAGCGCCGACTCCCGTTACTTTGGCTTCGTGCCCCGCCGGGACATCGTCGGTCGCGCGACGCGCGTGGTGGTCTCGCTGAATCCCGACCGGTATTACGCGCCGCGCTCAGACCGGTTTCTGCGGCCGCTGGGCTGACGGCCGCGGAGCCTCATTCGTCATCAGCAGCAGCTCGTTCGCCGTGCGCCAGTTGCGCCCGGTGGCGTGCACCCCGAGGAAACGCTCGACCTTGTCGTGCAGGGCGGACTGGGGAAAGCCATGGGGCGTGTACAGGTAGAAGACCTTCCCCTTGAGCGCGAATCCTTCCCTGCCCCTCTTCAAGCGGGTCAGCGACTCAAGATCCGGACGCGGCGGGTGCGCCGATAGAAAAAAGAGGTGCAGCGCCTTGTGGTCGCGGTCCGCCTCGGGGAAGGGGTTGCCCGCGACGGCCGCCGCGAGCTCGCGCACGCAAAGCACCATGACCTGCGGCTCAAATCCTGTTTTCTCCCGTATCAGCGCGCCGATCTGCGTTGCGAGCGTCCGCGCGCTGCCAACCCCGCTCTGAAACACGACGTTGCCGCTTTGAATGTAGGTGCGCACGGAGCGAAAGCCGCCGCGCTCGAAGATCGCCACCAGGTCCTTCATCAGGAGCTTGCGGCGGCCGACGACGTTGATTCCGCGCAGCAGCGCGATCCAGGTTCTCAAGCGGACTCCCCGCGGCGAGGCGCGCATGCTAATCAATCCGCGTGGCGCGCTACGCACATCTACTGATAGGGCGAGCAGCGTAAAGATGCTGTGCTAGGCGGCAGGCCGGTGAACGCAAGCTCACCGCGTGCCAGTGTGCCGGCTCGACGGGGAATCTCATGTATCTGACCGAGACCTACAACGACAAGGTCGTCCGCCAGTTTGCCATCATGACGGTCGTCTGGGGCATCGTCGGCATGGCGGTGGGCGTGCTGATCGCGGCGCAGCTCTACTGGCCGGCGCTCAACTTCGACGTCCCCTGGCTGACCTACAGCCACCTGCGGCCGCTGCACACCAACGCGGTGATATTCGCCTTCGGCGGCAGCGCGCTGTTCGCCACCTCTTACTACTGCGTGCAGCGCACCTGCCACGTGCGGCTCTTCAGCGACAAGCTGGCGGCCTTCACCTTCTGGGGCTGGCAGGCGGTCATTCTCGGTGCCGCCATCACGCTGCCGCTCGGCATTACCCAGAGCAAGGAATACGCCGAGCTCGAATGGCCGATCGATCTCCTCATCACCATCGTGTGGGTCGCCTACGCGATCGTGTTCTTCGGGACGATCGCCAAGCGGCGCGTGCAGCACATCTACGTCGCCAACTGGTTCTACGCCTCCTACATCATCACGATCGCCGTCCTGCACGTGTTCAATAACCTGGCGATCCCGGTGAGCCTCACGAAGTCCTACGTGATCTACGCCGGCTCGATCGACGCGATGATGCAGTGGTGGTACGGGCACAATGCGGTGGGGTTTTTCCTCACCGCGGGCTTTCTCGGCATGATGTACTACTTCGTGCCGAAACAGGCGCAGCGGCCCATCTATTCCTACCGCCTGTCGGTCGTGCACTTCTGGGCGCTGATCTCCGTCTACATCTGGGCCGGGCCGCATCACCTGCACTACACCTCGCTCCCCGACTGGGTGCAGTCGATCGGCATGGTGTTCTCGCTGCTGCTGCTCGCCCCGTCGTGGGGCGGAATGATCAACGGCATCATGACGCTCTCGGGTGCCTGGGACAAACTGCGCACCGACCCCATCCTCAAGTTCATGATCGTGTCGCTGTCTTTCTACGGCATGTCGACCTTCGAAGGCCCGATGATGTCGATCAAGACGGTCAACGCCCTGTCGCACTACACCGACTGGGTGATCGGTCACGTGCACTCCGGCGCCCTCGGCTGGGTGGCGATGATGACCATCGGCACCATGTATCACCTGATTCCGCGGCTGTTCAACCGCCGCGAGATGTACAGCGCCAAGCTCATCGACGTGCATTTCTGGCTATCGACCATCGGGGTGGTGCTGTACATCACCGCGATGTGGATCGCGGGCGTCATGCAGGGGCTGATGTGGCGCGCCGTCAACGACGACGGCACGCTCACCTACAGCTTCATCGAGAGCGTCAAGGCGACCTATCCCTTCTACCTGGTGCGCCTGATGGGTGGGGCGCTGTTCTTCAGCGGCATGTGGATCATGGCCTACAACGTCTGGATGACGATCCGCGGTGAGCGACCTCAGCCGGTGCCGGTCCCGGTGCCGGCCGAGGAGCCGCTCCCGGCCGCCGCGGTCGCCGCCACGGGGGCACGCTCATGAACCACGACGTCGTCGAACGGAAGCTGGGCCTGCTCATCGTGCTGATCGTGCTGGTGATCAGTGTCGGCGGCTTCGTCGAGGTGATCCCGCTCGTCACCACCGCCGCCGCCAAACAGGGTGCGGTCCATATCACTCCGCGCACGCCGCTCGAGCAGGCGGGCTTCGACGTCTACGAGCGCGAGGGCTGTTATCTCTGCCATTCGCAGCAGATCCGCCCCTTCCGCAGCGAGACCGAGCGCTATGGGCCGTATTCGGTGGCGGCGGAGTCGCAGTACGACCATCCCTTCCAGTGGGGCTCGAAGCGCACCGGGCCGGACCTCGCGCGCGTCGGCGGCCGCTACAGCGACGAGTGGCACCGGCTGCACCTGCACAACCCGCGTGATGTCGTGCCGGAGTCGAACATGCCCGGCTTCCCCTGGCTCGAGAGGAGCAAGATCGACGCTGAGCTCCTGCAGCGCAAGCTGCGCGTGCTGCGCTTCCTCGGCACGCCCTACACGGACGCCGACATCGCCGCAGCTCCGGCGGCGGTCGAGGACAAGACCGAGCTCGATGCGCTCATCGCCTACCTGCAGTCCCTCGGCCTGGCGCGGCCGCGCGGCTGATCGAGGAGTCGCACCATGCACCTGAATCCCGACCTCCTGAGCAGCGTGGTCACCGTCGTGTGGTTCCTCGCCTTCATCGCACTGTGCGTGTGGGCGTGGAGCGGCCGGCGGCGCAAGGATTTCGAGGCCGCTGCCAGAATGCCCCTGGAAGAGGCGAGCGACCGTGCGGCCGATAGCCGCAAAGGGGGGCGCTGATGTCACCCGTGACGACGACGATCATTGCGGTCGTCACCCTCCTCAACGTTCTCGGCTGCGCCTGGCTCATCTGGTGGACGGCGCGCCGCCAGCCCGGTGAGGTCGCCGAGGGTGCGGTCAAGGATCATGTGTGGGACGGCGACCTGCGCGAGCGCAACAACCCGATGCCGCGCTGGTGGCTGATCCTGTTCTTCCTCACGATCCTCTTTGGCCTCGCCTACCTCCTGCTCTACCCCGGAGTGGGTCGCGGCACGCTCGGCTGGACCGAGGATCGGCAGTACCGCGACGAGATGCAGCGCGCCCAAAGCCAGTACGCGCCGATCTATGCCGCCTTCGCGGGCCGCAGCATCGTCGAGCTCGCCCGGGACCCGAAAGCGGTTGCGCTGGGGCGCAGTCTCTTCGCCAACAACTGCATCAACTGCCATGGCTCGGACGCGCGCGGCGGGCCGGGCTTTCCCGACCTGACCGACAACGACTGGCTCTATGGCGGCGGGCCGGACGATATCGTCAAGTCGATCACCTACGGCCGCGCCGGAGTGATGCCGCCGCTCGGCGCGGCGCTCGGCGAGCAGGGAGTGGACGAGGTGGTCGATTACGTGCTGAGCCTGAGCGGGCATGCGGAGCCGGCCGACAAGGTGGCGGCGGGCCAGACGCGCTTCGTGGTGTGCGCCGCATGCCACGGACCCGATGGCAAGGGCAACGCGGCCATCGGCTCGAAGAACCTGACGGACGACATCTGGCTCTACGGCGGTTCCGCGGCGACGCTGCGCAAGACCGTGACCGAGGGCCGTCAGGGCCGGATGCCGGCGCACCAGTGGCTGGGCGAGGACAAGATCCGCCTGCTCGCCGCCTACGTCTACAGCCTGTCGCATCCCCAGTAGGCCCCCATGAGCTCGAGCGCTCCGCAGCCCCTGGATCCCGAGCGGCGTCGCTGGGCTGTCGATGTCGGACTCGTGCTGTGGCCATCCTTCCTGGCCTCGTGTGCGGCGAGTCTGCTGTTCTTCGCCGCGGTCGACCCGGCGCTGCTGCGCGATGCCGGTCCGCGACTCTTCGCCGACCTCGACCGCGAGGCCGGCTATGCCCTGGGCTTCCTCTTCTTCTGGGCAGTCGGTGCCCTCGCGAGCGCACTCAGTGTCTATCTGATCCGCACCGAGCGATCCCGCCCGCGCGCCGCCGGCTCGCGGCCGCCATGACCACGCCGCACCTCAGGCTGGTGCCGGCGTCCGAGCCGGCCCCGTTCTATGCCGCGGCCGAGAAGATCTATCCCCGTGAGATCAGCGGCCGCTTCTCCCGGCTGCGCCGGGCGGCCGTGATCCTACTGCTCGGGCTCTTCTACGGCGTGGCCTGGCTGCAGTGGGACGGCCACCAGGCGCTGCTCTTCGACCTGCCGGCGCGCAAGTTCCACATCTTCTCACTCACGCTCTGGCCGCAGGACTTCCTCTATCTGACGCTGCTCCTGATCATCGCAGCCCTCTCGCTGTTCTTCTTCACCGCGCTCGCCGGGCGGCTGTGGTGCGGCTACGCCTGTCCCCAGACGGTCTGGACCGAGCTCTTCGTATGGATCGAGCAGTGGACCGAGGGCAAGCGCACGCGGCGCATGAAGCTCGACCGCGGACCCTGGACCGCCGAGAAGCTGCTGCGCAAGACCGTCAAGCAACTGCTCTGGGTCGCGCTCGCCGCCTGGACCGGCTTCACGTTCGTCGGCTACTTCACCCCGATCCGCTCCCTCGGCTCCGGTCTCGCCACGCTGTCGCTCGGCACGTGGTCGACCTTCTGGATCTTCCTCTACGGCCTCGCCACCTACGGCAACGCGGGTTTCCTGCGCGAGCAGGTCTGCAAGTACATGTGTCCCTACGCGCGCTTTCAGAGCGCCATGTTCGACAAGGACACGCTGATCATCTCCTACGATGAGGCGCGCGGGGAGCCGCGCGGAGCGCGGCGGCGCGGCACCGTGGCACGGACGGCGGGTCTTGGGGACTGCATCGACTGCACGCTGTGCGTGCAGGTGTGTCCCACCGGCATCGACATCCGCCACGGACTGCAGTACGAGTGCATCGCCTGCGGCGCCTGCATCGATGCCTGCGATGAGGTGATGGACAAGATGGGCAGCGCCCGCGGCCTGATCCGCTACACGACCGAGCACGCGCTGCACGCGAAGTCGACGCACGTGGTGCGTCCGCGCATGCTGGTCTATGCGGCGCTGCTGCTGGTTGCCAGCGGCGTACTGACCTACTCGCTCCTGACGCGCACCCCGCTGATCCTCGATGTCATCCGTGACCGCAATGCGCTCTACCGCGAGGTGCGCGGCGAGCGCATCGAGAACGCCTATTCCCTCAAGGTCATCAACCTCGACGATAAACCACACGCCTACCGCCTGGCGGTGAGCGGCATGCCCGGGCTCGAGCTGACTTCTCCCGTCGAGCCCATCGCGGTGCCGCCCGGGAGCGTCAGCACCGTGGCCGCGCGCATCGCCGCCCCCGCCGCCGACTCAGGCGGCGTGCACAAAATCTCACTCACCCTCACGGCGCTCGATGCCTCCGGCATCAGCGTGCACGAGAAGAGCCGTTTCATCGGACCCTCGCCATGACGAGCTTCACGCCCGCAGATCCCTGGTATCGGCATTTCTGGCCATGGTTCATCCTCGCGATGCTGGCCGGGGCCGTCACCGGCAGCTTCGTCAGCCTGTACCTCGCTCTGCACCACTCGGACGTGGTACTGGAACACGCGGATTCCTCGCAATAGGCTCAGCGGATGGACCTCGCGCCCTCCGACCGCCGCTGCTTCCACTGCGGCGGCCCCCTGCCCGCCGCCGGTCGCTTCACCGTGCAAATCGACGGCAGCCCGCGTCCGGTGTGCTGCGCCGGCTGCGAGGCGGCGGTTAAGCTCATTCTGTCGCAGGGCCTCGGACGCTTCTACGAGTTTCGCGAGCCACCGTCGCAGGTGCCGGCGGGCGGGATGCGCAACTGGTCGGCCTTCGATCGGGAGGCGGCGCTGCGCCGTTACACCCACGAGTGCGGCAACGGCGAGCGCGAGCTGAGCCTGCAGATCGAGGGACTGCACTGCGCGGCCTGTGCCTGGCTGATCGAGAGCAGCCTCGGTCGCGAAGCCGGCCTCAGGCAGATACAGGTCAACGCCAGCACGGCGCGCGCCGAGCTGCGCTTCGACCCGCACGCCACCACGCTCAGCCGGCTGCTCGCGAGGATCGAGGCGCTCGGGTTCGTGCCGCTGCCGCTGTCCTTCGTGGGCGATGCCGCCGAGGGAACCGCCGAGCGCCGCGCCGCACTCAAGCGCTTAGGGGTCGCGGGCCTCGGCATGATGCAGGTCACGACCTTTGCCGTCTCGCTCTACGCCGGCCTGCTGCAGGGCATCGCTCCCGATCTCGAGCAGTTCCTGCGCTTCGTGAGCCTCCTCGTCGCCACCCCGGTGGTGCTCTATGCCGCGCAGCCCTTTTTTGTCTCCGCGTGGCGGAGCCTCCGCGCGCGCCGGCCCGGTATGGACGTGCCGGTGGCGCTCTCGGTCGGCGCGGCCTATCTCTTCAGCGTCTACTCGACGTTGCGCGGCCGCGGCGCGGTCTACTTCGACTCCGTCGTCATGTTCACGTTCTTCCTGCTGCTCGGCCGCTACGTGGAGATGTCCCTACGGCACCGCGCGGGGCTCAAGCACGATGCGCTCTCGCGCCTCTTGCCGCAGAGCTCGCTGCGCCTCTCCGGGGCGCAGGCCGAGCGCGTCACCCCCGATGAGCTGCGCGCCGGCGATCGCGTGCGCGTGCTTCCGGGTGAGCGCGTACCGGCGGACGGGCGGCTGAACCTGGGCAGCACCGAGGTGGACGAGTCGCTCCTCACCGGTGAGTCGGCGCCGCAGGTGCGCAGGCCGGGACATGCGCTCACGGCCGGCACCTTGAACCTCACCGGGGTCATCGAGATGACGGTGACGCACGTCGGTCAGGACTCGACGCTGGCGGCCGTGTCCCGCCTCCTCGAGCGCGCGCGCGCGGTGCGCCCCGCGGTGGCCGATCTCGCCGACCGCGTGGCGGCGTGGTTCGTGACCGGGGTGTTGCTGCTCGCGGCGGCTGTCGCGCTCTACTGGCTGCATACGGATGCGACGCGTGCCTTCGCCACGGTGCTCGCGGTTCTGGTGGTCACCTGTCCCTGCGCGCTCTCACTGGCGACGCCCGCCGCGCTCGCCGCCGCGACCACGCGCCTCGCGCGTGCCGGCGTCCTGGTCGCCCGCGGCCGCGTGCTCGAGCATCTGGCGGACGCCGATCGCATCCTCTTCGACAAGACCGGCACCCTGACGCGCGGCGAGCCCCGCCTGGAGGGCGTCGTCGTGCTGGAGCCGCGCCTCACGGCGGCCGAGTGTCTCGCGGTGGCGGCGGCACTCGAGGAGCACTCCGAGCACCCGCTGGCCCGCGCCTTCGCGCATCTGCCAGCCGCGGCCGGTGTGCGGGAGGTCAGGTCCGTCGCGGGCCGCGGAATCGAAGGAGTGATCGGGGAGACACGCTACCGGATCGGCCGGAGCGAGTTCGTCCGGGAAGGCTGTGGGCGCACGACGACGCCGGGCGCGAGCGACCGCGAGCACACGAGCGTCGTGCTGGGCGATGGCTCAGGTCCGCTGGCGGAGTTCCACCTCGCGGACGTCCTGCGCGCAGATGCGCGTGAGACGGTCCGGCGCCTCACCGCGCTCGGCCTCACCCCCGGCATCGCGAGCGGCGACCGCTCAGGACCGGTCGCGGCGGCGGCGCGGCAACTGGGCCATATCGCGGCCACCGCGAATCTCACCGCCGATGACAAGCTCGAGCTGGTGCGCTCGCTGCGCTCCGCAGGCCACCGAGTCGTGATGGTCGGTGACGGCGTGAATGACGCACCGGTGCTGGCTGCCGCCGATGTATCGGCCGCCATCGCGAGCGGCACGCAGCTCGCCCAGGTGAGCGCGGATCTGGTACTGCTGGGTGAGGGGCTCGCAGGCCTGACCTGCGCGGTGGAGACTTCGCGACGCCTGATGCGCATCATCCGCCAGAATCTCATCTGGGCGGTGCTCTACAACCTCACCGCGGTGCCGCTCGCCGCGAGCGGCCTGGTCGAGCCGTGGATGGCGGCGATCGGCATGTCGGCGAGCTCGCTCCTCGTGGTACTGAATGCGATGCGCCTGCTCGATCGCACGGCGCCACGGCGGGTTGAGCCGCCGGCGCGACTCACTCCGGCGATCCCGGCATGAACGTCATTTACCTCCTGATCCCGCTCGGCCTCATCCTGCTCGCGCTGTCGGTCTGGGCGTTCTTCTGGGCGGTGCGCTCCGGGCAGTTCGACGACCTCGACTCACCGGGGGTGCAGATTCTCCTCGACGACGATCGCGCGCCCCCGCCCGCCGCGCCGGGCTCCCGCGATGCCTGAGCTCACCTGGGCGACGGCGTTGCTCGCCGGTTTCCTCGGCAGCGCGCATTGCGCCGCCATGTGCGGCGGCATCGCCACTGCTCTCGGCGCAGTGCCGGGCGGCGCGCGCCGCCACCGGCAGCTGCTGCTCTATCACCTCGGACGGATCGTGAGCTATGGGACCGCCGGAGCGGTCGCGGCAGCTCTGGGCGCCGCCGCAGGTTTCGCCTTCGCGGTCTCGCGCTGGAGCGCGCTGTTGCGCCTCGCTACGGCGGTCATGGTCGTCGTCATCGGCCTCGACATCGCCTTCAGCGGCTCGGCTCGTGCGCGCTGGCTGCGGCTGCCGGAGCGCTGGGGAGCGCGGCTGTGGCAACGCGCGGCTCCGCTCGCGCGCGCCTCGCTCCCCGCAACTCCGGACGCGCGCGCGCTCGTGCTCGGGCTGCTGTGGGGCTGGTTGCCCTGCGGACTCGTGTACTCCGTGCTGCTGGCCGCGGCGGTTGCCGGCAGCGCCGCGAGCGGTGCCGCCACGATGATCGTCTTCGGACTCGGCACGCTGCCCGCCATGGCGGGCTTGAGTTGGGTCGGCGCACGGCTGCCGCAACCGGGCGGCTCACTGGCACGCCTGCTCGGTGCGGCGCTGGTGGCCTGTGGTCTGTGGACGGCGGTGCTGCCGATCGCCGCACTGAGCGGCGCAGCAGAGCACCACCACGCGGGGGTGCCTTCTGCCGTGTCCGCAGGAGATGCCCGACGACTACGCTGATCGCGGCCGGGCGCGAGCCAAGCTCAGGGCTTAGCTCTCAACGCCGCCTTCGCGAGCGCGTCGAGCTGCTCGACTGCGGCGCGCGTGACACCGAAGATCTGGCGACGACGACGCCCGAGGGCGACCCAGGCTTCGAGCGTGGCGATACCCTCGGCGCGCAGTCGCTCGATCAGCGGCAGGGGCAGTTCGGCGGGTAGTGCGTGCGACATGCTGCTGAAGTTTTAGGAATCCGCGCAGTTTGCCAAGGGTGAGTTAACATTAAGAGGCAGCGGCTCCTCATTCCTTGACGGGCTTCGCAGGCAGAACCGGACGCCTGTCACGTTCGCCGTCAACAACATGCAAACCAACGACGGGAGGGGAACGACATGATCGGGGAAATTCTCTCGCGCTACTGGTGGATGACCGTACTGCGCGGCGTGTTCTGGATCCTGTTTGGCATCGTGATGCTCGCCTGGCCCGGCATCTCGCTGCTCTCGCTCACCATCGCCCTCGGCATCGTGATATTCGCCGACGGCATCGTGAACGTCGGCAACGCCTTCGCCGGCCGCAAGGTGCACGAGGACTGGTGGGTGCTGCTGCTGGTCGGGCTGACCGGCATCGGCGTCGGCGCCCTTACCTTCTACAGCCCGCAGACCACGGCGATCGCGCTGGTCTTCTACGTCGCGATCTGGGCGATCGCCACGGGCCTGCTGCAGATCGCGGCCGCGATCCGGCTGCGCAAGCAGCTCGCCGGAGAGATCTGGTGGATCCTCGCGGGCCTCGCCTCCGTCGTATTCGGCGTATTGTTGATCGCCCGGCCGGCGGCCGGCGCGCTGACGCTGCTGTGGCTCTTCGCCGTCTACGCGATTGCCTTCGGCGTGCTGCTCGTGCTGCTCGCGTTCCGGGTGCGGCGCGGGGTGAAGCGGATCACGAGCGCAGTCTGAGCTGCGTGGAGCTCGAGCGCAGGAGGAGGGCCGTGCCGGAGAGCAGCACGGCCTGGCGAGTCGCACGGCCGATGCGCCACCGACCGACGCTGATGCCGGTGAGCAGGAAAACCCCCGACAGCAGCTTACGTATCACGCGTTGCCTCCCAACCTGACACAGGATATCCGGCGCACCCCTTTGGTGCGATCCGCGTTCACGGTGCTCCAGGAACGCCTGTCCGAATCACGCGTCATGCGGGACAGGGCCCGTGTGAGCGCGCCGCAGGCCGCGACCACGCGCGTGGCATGGCGGTTGCACCGGCTGAAGCATGACGAGCAATCATGGCCGGGTGATTCAGGTACAGCCGCCGCCACGACCCCGGCTGGCGGCGCGCGTGCGCGATGCCGAAGAGGCGGACCTCGGCGCCATCGCCAGGATCTACACGCACCATGTACGCCACGGGCTCGCGACCTTCGAGGAGGTTCCGCCCACGGTGGAGGAGCTGCGCGTGCGCCGCTCGGCGGTGCTCGCCTGCGGCCTCCCTTACCTGGTCGCCGAGCTGCCGGGCGAGGTCGTGGGCTACGCCTATGCGAGTGCCTACCGCCCGCGTCCCGCCTATCGCTACACCCTCGAGGACTCGGTGTACATCCAGGAGAGCCTCGCCGGCTTAGGATTAGGCACCGCACTTCTCGCGGCATTGATCGAGCGCTGCGAAGGGGGCCCGTGGCGGCAGATGCTGGCCGTCATCGGCGACAGCGGCAATGCGGGATCCATCGCACTGCACCGCCGCCTGGGATTCACGTCCGTCGGCACCTTCGAGTCGGTCGGATTCAAGCTCGGGCGCTGGGTGGATACGGTGCTGATGCAGCGGCCGCTCGGCCCCGGCGACGCGCGCGCTCCGTAGGGTGCGCCATCAGCGCCCGGCGGTGCGCGCCGGGGGCTCCTCGCCCTGCAGGTACTTCGCCAGCCAGGCGTGCACCTCTTCGTAGAAGCGCCGGCTGTCCTCGGGCTTGAGGATCCAGTGCCAGGCGTCCGGCCACACGAGCAGCCGGCTCGGCACCTGCATGCGCTGCAGAATGCTCCAGGCCTCGAGCGTGTTGCCGATCGGAACGCGGTAATCGCGCTCGCCGATGCTGAGTAAGATCGGCGTCTGCCAGTTCGCCGCGTAGTTGATGGCGCTCTGCTCGCGCCAGATCGGGTTGCCCGCCCAGGGCGGACCGCCGTTGGCGAGCTCGCGGCCGTAGTTGAAGTCGCTCTCGCCCCACTGGGTGGCGAGATCCACCTCGCCCGCGTGGCTGACGATGCAGCGGAAGCGCGTCGTCGTGGCCTCGAGCCAGTTGACGAGATGTCCGCCATAGCTCGCCCCGGCAGCGCACATGCGCGTGCCGTCGATGAAGGCAAAGCGCCTGAGCGCCTCATCGACCGCCTGGTTCACCTCGTCGCCAGGGGTCTTCAAGGGATCGAGCTTGATGGCCTGCGCGAACTGCTCGCCGAAGCTCGTCGAGCCCGTGTAGTCGACCGTGAGGACCACGTAGCCCGGGGCTCCGAGCAGGTGATAGTTCCAGCGCAGCCCCAACTGATCGGAATCGTAGGCCGCGGGACCGCCGTGGATGAGGAGCAGCAGCGGATACTTGCGCGTGGCATCGAAGGCCGGCGGCGTGATCAGCATGCTGTGAATGCTGCGGCCCCTGGCGCTGGTGAAGTAAAAATGCTGCGGCGACCGCCAGTCGATCGCGGCGGCCGCCGCGGTGTTGATCTCGGTGAGATTCCTGAACCTGCCGGATTGCGGGTCGACGCGCACGACCTCGGCGGGGTTGACGGAGCTGCCGTAGCTCGCGATCAGCACCGGGGATGGGGACTTGCGTGCGCTCGCGAGCGCGGTGTAGCCGCCGACTTCGTGCGCCATCACCCGCGCCGGCACGGCGCCCGCCGTGGCCACGCGATAGAGGTTCTCGCGCCCCGACTCGGGCACCAGGAGATAGGCGCTCCTCGAGTCGGGAGTGAGCGCGTAGGCCGCGACCTCGCGATCGAAGTCGCGCGTCACCAGTGTCGGCTCACCGCCCGCGGGCCAGCTGACACGCGTCAGGCGCTGCAGGTGGTAGATCTCCCGATCCTGCGGCGCGTACTTGAAGAATAAGGAGTGGCCGTCCGGAGCGAAGCTGGCCTCGGTGTAGATGCCGGGCGCGCCCGAGACGGGCCGCGGCTCCGCGCCGCCCTCGGCCCGCAGCCGGTAGAGGCGATATCCCACATGGGCGAAGGCCGCGTTCCAGCGCTCGGTGGTGGCGGTGAACACGATCTCCTCACCGTCCGGGCTCCAGATCGCCGAGAGCGACACCGGGTTCTCCCCCTGCGCCGCGCCGTCGAAACCCGCGCTGCGCGCGAGCGCGGTCGACGAGAGAATGTCGCGGGCGCTCGCGCCCTCCTCCACCGCCTGCACCAGGATGGTCGGCCGCCGGTCATCGAGCCACTGATTCCAGTAGCGGACCGGGAAATGCTCATAAACACGCACGTTGTACTTGCGGGCCTTGCGCTCGGCCGCGATCTTCCTGTTGGCCTCGTCATCGAGCGCGCCCGGGTACACCAGCGACTCGAACAGGATCGCCTTGCCGTCGGGCCGCCATTGGGGATTGGCGGCGCCGGTCGAGAGGTTGGTGAGCCGGCGCGCCTCGCCGCCGGCGGTGAGATCGAGGAGGTAGATCTGCTCCACCTCATCGCCCTCGCGCTTGGTGGCAAAGGCGATGGCGCGGCTGTCGAGCGACCAGGCGACGCCCTTCTCGGGAGCGCGCGTGTGCGTCAGGCGCCGCGGCGGCGTGCTGCCGTCCGCTGCCGCTACCCACAGATCGCTCGTTTCTTTGTCGGGCTCGTAGGAGGGCTCGAGCACGGAGAACACCACCCACTTGCCGTCCGGACTCACGGTGGGAGCGCCGACGCGCTTCATCATCCAGAGCTTCTCGTGGGTGAGCGGCGTACGCGCGGCGGGTGTTTCAGCGAGCGCCGCGAGCGGCACGGCGAGGCAGGAGGCGGCCAGGACGGCGCGAAGACGACGACCGGCGCGGCCGCTGTCGGAGGATTGCATGTTGGGGCTCCCTGAAGAGATCCGGAGTAGGATAACAGTCGCGTCCCATGACCCGACTCAAACGTCGTAACTTTTTGTCTATGACGGCGCTCACCGCGGCTGCGCCGCTCCTGCCGCGCGCGGTGCGAGCGGCGCTCCCGGGCGCGCCGGGCGGGGAGAGCGCGCGCTTCAAGGCGCGCCCGTTCGACCTCGCCGCCGTGCGGCTGCGACCGGGGGCTGCGCTGGAGGCGCTCGAGACCAACCGTCGCTATCTCATGGGGCTCGATCCGGACCGGCTGCTGCACATGTTTCGCGTGACGGCGGGGCTGCCGAGCAGCGCCGCGCCGCTCGGG